>Ga0335069_10001016_pt1 | contig 45212 bp, 65 predicted proteins | sample Lox_Sample_11_FD_206714 | JGI IMG/M metagenome (GOLD analysis project Ga0335069, IMG submission 206714) | Soil microbial communities from Loxahatchee National Wildlife Refuge, Florida, United States - Lox_Sample_1.1 | ecosystem: Environmental > Terrestrial > Soil > Wetlands | place: USA...
ACTGGATGGCGCAGGAACGTGAGCGCGGTATCACGATCACCTCTGCTGCCGTGACTGCGTTTTGGAAAGAGCACAAGATTAACATCATCGACACCCCGGGCCACATCGACTTTACTGCCGAAGTTGAGCGTTCCCTGCGTGTGCTGGACGGTGCTGTTACCGTCTTTGACGGCAAGATGGGTGTTGAGGCTCAGACCGAGACCGTCTGGCGCCAGGCCAACAAGTACGGCGTGCCTCGTATCTGTTTCATCAACAAGATCAACCAGATCGGTGGCGACTTCTACAAATCACTCGATTCTATCCACGCGCGTCTTTCCAAGCACGCGCTGCCCATCCACTTGCCAATCGGCTTTGAAAAGGAAATCAACGGTGTCGTCGACCTGGTTGACATGAAGGCCTACACTTACAACGACTTCACTGACCACGAACTGGTTGTTGGCGACATCCCAGCCGACATGCTCGACAAAGCCAAGCACGCCCGCAGCCTGCTGGTTGAAGCAGCTGTCGAAGCTGACGACGAACTGTTCGAGCGTTTCCTGGACAAGGGCGAGGAATCAATCACCGAAGAAGAACTGAAGTCTGCTCTGCGTAAGCGCGTCCTGGCTGGTGACTTCTACCTTGTTACCGGTGGTGACGGCCGTGGTGTGATCGTTGAAAAGGTCCTCGACCTCGTCGTTGACTACCTGCCATCACCACTCGACATTCCTGCTATTCAAGGTACTAACCCAAAGACTGGCGACGTTATCGAGCGTCACCCAGATGACAAAGAACCACTTGCGGCACTTGCCTTCAAGATCGCTACCGACCCATTTGTCGGCCGTTTGATCTTTGTCCGTGTCTATAGCGGTAAATTGTCTGCCGGCTCCTACGTCCTCAACACGACAACCGGTGACAAAGAACGCATCGGCCGCGTCGTTCGTATGCACGCCGACAAGCGTGAAGACATCGACGACATCGGCGCCGGTGACATCGCGGCTGTCGTGGGCCTCAAGGGCACCTTCACTGGTCACACCCTCTCTGACATTGCACATCCGGTTACTCTGGAAAGCATTAGCTTCCCAGAGCCTCCTGTTTCTATCGCCGTTGAGCCAAAGACCAAGAGCGACCAGGAAAAAATGGGTATCGCCCTGCAGCGACTCGCCGAAGAAGACCCAACCTTCCGCGTCCACACCGACGAGGAAACCAACCAGACAATCATGTCTGGTATGGGTGAGCTGCACCTCGACATTCTGATCGACCGTATGAAGCGTGAATTCAACGTCGAAGCAAACGTCGGCGAGCCGCAGGTTGCCTTCCGCGAAACCATCCGCGGTACTGCTGAAGCGCAGGGTAAGCATGCCAAGCAAACCGGTGGTCGTGGTCAGTACGGTGACGTCTGGATCCGTTTCGAACCCACCGAGTCTGGTGAAGGATTTGAATTCGTCGATGAAATCAAAGGTGGCGTCGTGCCTCAGGAATACCGTGCTCCTGTCCAAAAGGGTATCAAGGACACGCTCGAAAGCGGTGTTATCGCCGGCTACCCAATGATCGGTGTCAAAGCGACCCTGTACGACGGCAGCTACCACGATGTCGATTCAAGCGAACTCGCCTTCAACCTGGCCGGTGTTCTGGCTGTTAAGGAAGGTATTCCAAAGGCGAAGCCAGTGCTACTGGAGCCTGTCATGAAAGTTGAAGTCACTACCCCAGAGGAATTCATGGGTGACGTGATCGGCGACCTTAACTCTCGCCGCGGCCGCATCGAGGCTATGGAAGACTTGCAGGGCGGTGCGAAACTCGTCCGCGCCATGGTCCCTCTCGCGAGCATGTTCGGCTACACCAACGACATCCGTTCGATGTCTCAGGGACGTGCCGCTTCAACGATGGAGCTGGAAAGCTATGAGGAAGTCCCGCCGAACGTTGCGCAGGAAATCATCGAGAAGCGCAAGAAGTAAGCACAGGGTATTTCGAGGAAGACGCCACGCTAGTGGCGTTTTTCTTATATTATGTTATAATCTCACTAAGCGATGATATTCTTCGTCGTACCTACCAGCAAGGGAGAATCATGAGAAGGAAAGCACTCGCAGTAACGCTGGCGAGCGTCGAAGTGCCAGATGTAAAAAAATCCTTGGAAACTCTTTACCATCACACCAAGTTCGATGCCCTGCAGTTTCGTCGGGGGACCATGTCCTCAGAGGAATACGCGGACTTAGCGTGGCTAATCGAAGACTTCAATTGCCTGGAGCTGCGTGTCAACGGCATCGAAGAACTTTGGTTCTTTGACAAGATCATTCGTGATCACGACGAGTTCTCGCCAGAGGGCTACTCGGTTTTGTTGAGTATCCGTACTCCTTTCAAGCGAGCAAGGCCAACAATCAAAGTGGGGCTCACGTACAACCGCTATAGCTACCTGCGTTACTTTCCAGAATCGCAGCAGATCATTCCGACGCAAGCCTTCGCCCTGGCCACCAGCGACACCAATCCTCGGTGGACACGAGCGATCGAACTGCTCGAAAAGTGACCCTTTCTCATGGGGGAACTACCGGGTCAGACCGGTAGTTCCCCCCGAGCTCTTGCGTCTATAGTTCATCACTATACTGACGAGTCCCGCAGGACGAAACGCAAAACACCTATTGTTACCAGTAGCTTAAGCGGGTATGATGCGTGCATGGGTAGCGCTGAGGGCGAATTTTCCGGGGGCGGGGATAGACGGCATGATAGACGTGTCGCGGCTATCAAGGAGTTTGACCGCAATCTCGATGCCATGATGTATCCCGTCAGCCGCGAAGGACTCAAAGTCGTGACGTGGAAACTGCTCATCGGCATGATGGACTACACGCCCAGGGAAGCGTCAACGCGCGTCGAGATGCTCGAAGCGGCCGCGACCATTCCGACAGAGTGGGATTTGGAGCACGAAAGGGAAGTCGCCAGTGAATTGCTCAAAGTCGGGCTTTTTTATGATCTGCCCGAGGAATACATGTACTTATTTGGCAGAGATGCCTTTACCGAGTGGATCGGCCCGTTCATCGAATCAGCCCTCGAGGGTCACACTGCTCAGTCAAGCTCGTACGAACACCTGCACGAATGCCCAGGGGGCCGTTTTTGTTCCTCGCTCGTTGCGGAGCGCATGTTCGCCGATAGATTGGTCGGCAGCCCTTCGACCTATTGGCTCAACGAAAGTAAAGTCATCAACGAAGAATATGTCGTCTATCCCGAAAACATCGTCTACATGAACGTCACGATATTACGAAAGCTCGAGGAATTGGGTGTGTTTAGCGCTGATGACGCCGAGGACCTCATGGACGACTATATGCGGTGGCTGGATTCACATCAGTACCCGATACCGTACGACAAACGCCTGTTTGACGTCGCCGGCGCGTGATACATCGATTTGTGAGAAATCCTATTGTAATTGCAAAAGAATAAGCGTATACACTAATTGGAACGACATTATCAGGCTGAGATAAATTCCAAGATGTGGGTCCAGAAGGGAAAAGAGTCACGATGACTCATGAAACAGCCAAAACAAAAGAAATCATCTCAACTGTGGGCGCCCTTGGTGGCGCTGTTTTAATTGCCGTAGCTATGGCAGAGGCGCGGGCACTCGTCAAAGATCGCCGCAATGGCTCGCACAAAGCGGACGTCGTGAGTAACATCCGTCCAGGCGAACACGCGACGTTCACGGTACCCGGATACCATGCCGATGGCCGAACGCTCGGTAAAAACCTCGATCGCCACTTCGAACAAATGGGCACAACGCATTTCGCCATTCATCCCGAAAGGGGCTTTTCGCTTGACTCGATTCGCGACGAATGGCTGAAAGCTCGTGATAGGGATGGCCACCGGCCGGCGCGTATTTATGCACTGTCCATGGGCGGCCTGCTTGTGGCCAGGATGTTCTCCGACCCTGAATTTCGACAGGAATTCGGTGAGGTCGACAAAGTTGTACTCGACAGCGCGCTGTCTGGCAAAGAGGACCTGGATATCGGCACAAAGCTGTCGATGCTATTCGCCGCGGTCCTACCGGTTACCCACTTGACCGGCCAACTGTACCGCGTTTTATCAAGCGGGCAGTTAGACAAAGAAATCGACCATGCACCCGAGGTGCTCAGAGAAGAAGCTATAGAACGCCTCAGGGTTTCGGCGGACACTCGCTTTAGTGCAGGCAAGGGACAGATCGACTTTATGCGTTCCAATGACGTCAATGCCATGGATTTGCGCGAATTCGGGCAAGAAGTTAAAGATGGTTTTATATATCTCGCATCGACGTGCGACAAAGTCGTTAATACGCGCCGGTCGGCTGGAATCTACGGTGAGTCCCTGGAGCAAGATATCGCGTACCGAATTGATACCCTCAGAAGGGATAGTACATCGCACGCCGGCGGGCCTGAGCGTCCACAGGGGCCGATTGACGCGCTGCTAGACCAAAACTCTAGCAGATACCGTACGTCAACGGTGCGCTATATGTTGAACAGAATGAGTCAGAAGGATGAAGCTGGGCCGGAATGGGCACCGGCAGCCTAGCGCCAAGGCAACGTATTAGCGTATATCTTTGTACGTCTGTCTGCGTCCCAACTTTCCAGGTGCGCGACGATCTCGGCAAACTCCCGGATGCGGTGATTTTGGTAGTTAAACCACCACTCGACGTGCCGGGGGTTGCCACAGCTGCACACCGCTTCGACATAGACATCCTGGTAGTAGCTAGTTGACGAACGTGATGCAACGTATCGATCGTATTCATCACCCGTACTGAACTCAACCACCTTGTAGTAACCCGCGCTTAGCGTCACTTGCCCTAGTTTTTTGATAGTTAATAGAAAATTCTCATGCTCAAGACTGGGCGTATACACCGTTGTGTCGAAGTGTATGTCAGGGATCAGATCCTCCCCATTGCCAGGCGTGAGCGCGTTCATGGTGCCATCATCATAATTTAAAGTCGACAGTTCGTCAAAGTGGGCCTCGTACCCTTTACTATTAGGCGAAAAGGCGGTACAATTACTGCATACGTCGCAATGCCTGTTTTAAGGTTGTGCCTACGCACAGCAGTAATTCAGAACATAGCGCGAAAATATAATTAATAGGAGAATCACCTCAAATGGCAGATTTCGATCGAAGCAAGCCGCACGTCAACGTTGGTACCATGGGTCACGTTGACCACGGTAAAACAACACTAACAGCGGCTATTACGCACGTTTTGGCAAAGAAGCTGCCAAGCGACACTAACAAGCCTCGCAACTACGAGGACATTGATAACGCTCCAGAGGAAAAGGCTCGTGGTATCACCATCGCCTCTTCTCACCAGGAATACGAGTCAGAGAAGCGTCACTACGCTCACGTCGACATGCCTGGTCACGCCGACTACGTCAAGAACATGATCACCGGTGCCGCACAAATCGACGGCGCAATCCTGGTGGTTGCTGCAAACGACGGTCCTCTTCCACAGACCCGTGAGCACGTTCTGCTTGCTCACCAGGTTAACGTTCCAAAGATCGTTGTCTTCCTGAACAAGATGGACCTCGCTGACCCTGAACTGGTTGAGCTGGTTGAAATGGACGTTCGCGAACTGCTGACCAAGAACGGATACGACGGTGACAACGCTCCTATCATCAAGGGTTCTGCTACCAAAGCCCTCGACGGCGACCCAGAGGCTGAAGAAGCTATCATGGAACTGGTTAAGGCACTTGACGACTACATCGAAGAGCCCGTCCGTGACCTCGACAAGCCGTTCCTGATGCCTATCGAAGACGTCTTCTCAATCAAGGGTCGTGGTACTGTTGCAACCGGCCGTATCGAGCAGGGTATCATCAAGCTGAACGACGAAGTTGAAATCGTCGGTATCCGCCCAACTCAGAAATCTGTTGTTACCGGTATCGAAGCTTTCAAGAAGAACCTTGATCAAGGTCAGGCTGGTGACAACGCTGGTCTGCTGCTCCGCGGTATCGAGCGCGAGCAAATCGAGCGTGGCCAGGTCGTTGTAAAGCCAGGTTCACTGACTCCTCACACTGAATTTGAGGCAGAAGTCTACATCCTAAAGAAGGAAGAAGGCGGTCGCCACACACCATTCAGCAAGGGTTACAAACCACAGTTCTACTTCCGTACAACTGACGTTACCGGTGAAGTTGAACTACCAGCTGACAAAGAAATGGTCATGCCTGGTGACACCCTTACCTTCCAGGTTAAGTTGCTTGCCCCAATCGCTATGGAGCAGGGTCTGAACTTCGCTATCCGTGAAGGTGGCCGCACCGTTGGTGCAGGTGTTGTTACCAAGATTACCAAGTAATCAGGTAGTACCCAAAAATCACCCCCATCTAGGGGGTGATTTTTTATGGGCGGACAAAACAGAGCCTCGCATACAAAGCTGCGGGCTCTGGTTAGTGCGAGGCTGTGCGAAAGACTCCGTCACGGACCCTTGCGTCTTCGCTGTCTTCTTCTGGCTCGGATAGTGACAATGGCCCGTTTGCCGCGCAATCAAACTAAGGTTAGGCTTTTTCGATGGATTTCCAGAGCGGAGAAATGTTCCTGTCGATTTTGGAGAGGACTTGGATGACATTGGTTTTAAAGATGCCACGCTTCACCGATGGTTTTGGAAAATTGGGCAACGTAACCCTCAACTCGACCATTAGGTCATCAAGCTGGTCAATCGCCGGCTCGTTCAAATAACGCAAGTCTTCGTCAATGGTACGCAGGTATTCATTGCACACATATTCCAGATGCGTATCGCGTTTGCCGCGTTCCAGTTTGTCGGTATAGCGCTCGTAGTAAATATGCGCCAGATTGGCCAGAATGCCCCGGAATTCATACACCTCTGATGTTGGGTGCGGTTCAGCGGAGTGGCTGCGCAAGCATTCGTCGACGTAGTTACGCATCAGTAATTCAAAATCACTGTCAGAAACGGCCAAGCGGTCAGCGAGCAATTCTTCGGCATTCGTCGGGGCGACAAAGCCAAGATCGCTTTCAAACTTTTGAAACTGAAGAGACAGCGGGAAAAGGACCTGTTCGGGTTCGATACTGCTGTGAGCATACGCATCGTAATCAAATGCTTCGATACTCATTCTGAAATATAATTCCACAGACTAATGGAAATTGCAATTAACCCAAGCAGACAGCAGAAGCTAATTTGTGTACCAAGAGGTCGTAAATTGGAAAACCCGCCTGGCAACGCTGCCAGGCGGGTCAGACGGGTAGGAAAAGTCTTAGCACAGGGGTGGATCAAACTCCACAGTAGCTTCTAACCGCCTCAGTCCTTCCCATTCCGGTGCAATGTATGCCTGAAATGCCTGAGGCACCCTTGTTTTGATATCAGCAAGCAACTCGTCATGCAGTGTCGAGTGCTCAAGGATTACCCAATACTTCGGATCGATTTCAACCGATACCGCTGTTACTCGGGAATCAACATCTGCAGGCTGGACGTATGCCCGCACTGCTTTTGAAATAAGCGCCGCAACAATTTCCGGAAGTTCCGCACGAAAATCCGCTAGTCTCAGGCTGACTCTCTCGCCATTGAGTGAGCCCTCTGCTAGCCACCGTTCTCGCGCCTCACGTTCCGCCAACCCGATAATCCCTTCCATAAGGTGCTCCTTCCGTAGATGCGATGATGCCGGGGATTACAGTGTCTACAATGCCACGATTTATGATTAGAGAATGTGAAATAACAGCTTGGCAACGAGGGTTACAGAGGGGAAATACAGAGATTACATGTTGTGCTAGGTACAGCTTTATGCTATTAATAACTTGTATCAAGTAATCATTTCGAGAACTTGTCTGTGAGTGCACGAAATAGGTAAGTCGCAAAACCAGTTCAAGGTTACGAAATAGCACAAGGAGAGTTATCTCATGGTAGACAAACCAGAAGGACTGCGTATTCGCATCCGCCTCAAGGCCTACGACCACAAGGTCATCGACCAATCAGCAAAACAAATCATCGACACGGCTATCCGTACTGGCGCCAGCATTGCTGGTCCTGTGCCGCTGCCGACTCGCCGCAGCACGTACACCGTGGTCAAGTCGCCTCACGTCTACAAGACGGGTGGTGAGTCATTCGAAATGCGCGTACACAAGCGCCTGATCGACATCACCAACGCGACACCAAAGACGATTGACAGCCTGCAAAACCTGTCGCTGCCAGCCGGCGTTGACGCAGAAATCCGCATGTAATTTCCAATATGCAACAGAATAGAGCCCCTGGGGACTCTATTCTGTTCTTGTAGGTCCAAGAACCAAAGTACATTAATTAAAAAACTTATGCTATTATGTAAAAAATGCCAGAAACAAAAAGCAGAAAACAACGACATAGAACGTATGCCCGCAACCGCCCCAGACAGCGCTTAATAAAGAACTTTACAGAGGCGGACAGTACTTACTTTCTTAAACTCGTTGCTGTTGTACTACTTGGTACTTTTTGGCTGAAATTTAAAACTCAGCTATCCTGGCAAGGGATACTGATCGGAGCATTTCCGCTGGGCGCACTCATCGCCATCGTCGGCATTAAACTATTGGAAAAGGACCAGTATGACCGCAAAATCTGGTTCGCTGTCCTACTAGTAATAACAATCATCTGTTATTTCGAGCCCGCAGGTGTCGTTATTTAGCCCCTGAAACTCGCAAGCCCCGCTGGGCGAGGCCTGCGGGGCTGTATATAGTGATTGTCCGGCGACCGAACTATGAGGACGCGGTTGGCAAATGGGAAACTGTTGTCGCTCTCGAACGAGTACTTCCAGAACAAGGCTTGTCGAGAGGGATTGATCTCTTTCCAGGCCGTGAAGTAGCGCTCGCAAGAACCGCGGCGACCCTCGATTGTGACACCGTGGGTGTTAACCGAGAACAGCAGTCCGGCAACGTGGCTGCCGCCGAACTTCGTACGACGCGTCTTTTTGACGGTGATGCTGAGGCCGTCCAGGGTTCGGATTCGTACCTCGTCCTGGTGCTTCAGCAATTCCTTTAGGTCAAAAGACTTACCAGGAGGAATCACTAGCGCCGGTACTCGCTTGCACCAGGGCCAACAGGAAACGGCCAGGCCGAAGCCGCCGAAGCTAGCCCAGGATCGATCGGGCGGTGACTCCAACACCGTCACTGCCTGCCAACGGTTCTGTGCGCAGGTTCCGCAGTTTCCACAACAATCGCTTGCCATTTTGGCTCCTAATGTGTCGTCAGCCGAGAGGCTGAGCTCAATCGGTCTGGACAATTCGCCCAGGACTCCGAACGAACATGAAGATATTATTGTCATGATTACGGATAAAAAGCAAGCCCTGTGAACTAGTCACAGGGCTTTGGTGGGTAAGGTGCTACAGCCCAAGGGCTCGTTTGTCTTCGTCGGTCAACTTAGCGAGCGCACGGCGCTTGGCTTCGTCGGCGACGCACTCCTCGATTTCCTCGAGCGACTGGAACACAGCGTGATCCCGGAGCTCCCAGTCGCCGTAGCGGCCGTCCCGCCACTCACGCTGGCGACCATAGGGATCTGGTTGTGCCACTACATAGTGCTCAGCTACTTCGCGACTTGCAAACAGTTTGCTGAGAACCATCGGGCCGCGACCCTCAGTCTGGTCGGCGTTCCTGTAAACCCCAAAAACGGTGAACATGGTTCTACCTTTCGTAGGGTAGCGCGGTGTTTGCATGGGAACGCAGGTATTCCAGACGTTGATGAGTCCCTCGACGGGCAGCGCGATGACGTTGCCGTCCAGATCGCACTTGACCCGCATCTCCCGGTTCCTCACATCCCACGTGTTGTCTACGATGCCACCGTCCCCGAGCTGAACAAACTGGTTGTTCGTCGGCGAGAAATGGACGAGGAACAGATCGCCGCGGTCGGGTTCTACCGCCCACACGCGCGCCGGACGCACGATTGCGGTCTCGCCAGTGTGGAGATCTCCCTGGACCTGCACCCCATTAATGGGCTTGCTGTATTCGGGCACGGGCACGAATGGGGGCGTAGTTCTGTTTCTATGCATGGCCTTCCTCTCGATCGAAGTAACTTCCAGACGTTCTGAAAGCGGGCCGTACGCAAATTATGTCATGAAACTGTTCAAAAAGCAATATGACTTGGAGGGTCGTTTTTACAGATACAAAGGTATTGACCCACCCCTATTTTTGTGCTATATTTGATTAGTAACTTATATCTGAGCTGGGTTGACCAGCTTTTGAAGTACGAAATATTAACCGCTCTTGGTGAATCGGAAGGTCTCGTAACAGGGATACCGCCGGTCACCAAGAGTTTTAGATGGGGAAAGAGCGAATGAAAGCACTTCTCGGTACCAAAATTGGTATGACCCAAATCATCAGCAATGACGGTGTCGCTGTTCCAGTGACATTGATTCAGGCTGGCCCCGTGACTGTGACTCAGGTCAAGTCCGTCGATCACGACGGCTACAACGCAGTTCAAGTGGCATATGGTGAGGGTAAGAACCTGAGCAAGGCCGTTGCGGGACATGTAAAGTCCGCACAAGTGACCCCGAAGCATATTCGGGAATTTCGCGTCGCAGACCTACCTGAGGATCTGAAAGTCGGTGATTCGATCGATGTCAGCCAGTTTGCACTGGGTGACGTTGTCGACGCAACTGGCATCAGCAAGGGTAAGGGTTTTGCAGGCACGGTCAAACGACACAACTTTAACACCAGCAAAAGTACGCACGGTGGCAATGGCTACGTGCGAAAGCCTGGTTCAATCGGATCAATGTATCCGCAAAAAATCTTTAAGGGCAAGCGTATGGCTGGCCGCATGGGCCACGAGCGCGTCACGGTCAAAAACCTGGTCGTCGCTTACGTTGACCCGACCAACAACCTGATCGGTCTGAGGGGCGCTGTCCCTGGTCCGAACAAGGGTCTGGTGGTGATAGGAGGTAAAGCATAATGGCTGACACTACTAAACCAGCAACTCCAAAGGCAGCGGCAGCACCAAAGGCTGTAGCCCTGCCAAAAGAGGTCTTCAACGTTGAAGTTGAGAACCACGAACTGCTGAAACTGGCTTACGACGCCTACCTGGCAAACAACCGTACTGCAAGCGCTACAACGCTTACTCGCGGCCTCGTCAGCGGTGGTGGCAAGAAGCCATGGAAGCAGAAGGGAACCGGTCGTGCACGTTTTGGTAGCACCCGTAACCCTATCTGGCGCCACGGTGGTGTCGTATTCGGTCCTAGCGGCAACGAAAACTACACCAAGCGTGTGAGCACCAAGAGCAAGCGTGTTGCGCTTCGCCAAGCTCTCTCGCTGGCTAACCAAGCCAAAAAAGTTGTCGTCCTCGACATCAAAACCACTGGCAAGACCGCAGAAGTTGCGAAATTCCTCGCCGCCAACAAGCTGGACCGTAAGGTACTCCTGGTTGTCGAGGAAAAGACGCCGGAAATCATCCGCGCGACCGCAAACTTGCAGAATGTCCTGCTGATCGGTGCAAAATACCTCAGCGTTTACCACATCTTGAACGCTGACCACATCGTACTTTCAACTAAATCTGTACCAGTTATCAAAAACTGGCTACTGTCGGAGGGAGCGTGATATGAGTACTCTACTTGTTTACCCACGCGCTACCGAAAAAGCCTACGCGCAAAGCCAAAACAACGTATATGTCTTTAACGTACCGGTTGATGCCAACAAAAACGACATCACTCGGGCCGTTGAGTCACAATACGGCGTTACGGTTGTCGGCGTTCGTACGGTTGTTCAGAACGGCAAAGCTGTACGCTTCAGCCGCGGCAAGAACCGCTACCCGGGCAAGACCAACCGTTCTGACAGCAAAAAGGCCTACGTCACCCTCAAAAAGGGCGACTCAATCAAGGTCTTTGCTGAGCCAGAAGCACAGGAGGAGAAGAAGTAATGCCTATTAAAGCCTACAACCCAACCACTCCTGGCCGCCGCGGCATGACTACCGAGGATTACAGCGACATTACGACCAAAAAGCCACTGAAGAGCCTGCTGAAGAGCAAGAAGCAGAATGCCGGCCGCAACAACACCGGTCGCATCACTGTCCGTCACCGCGGCGGCGGCGTCAAGCGCCACTACCGACTGCTCAACCACAACATGGCTGACGGACTCAAGGTCACTGTCGAGCACATCGAGTACGACCCAAACCGCAGCGCACGCATTGCCCGTGTCAAAGACCAGCACGGTCTTTACCACTACATCCTCGCTGACACCAGCATGACCGTCGGTAAGACTATCGAGAGTGGCAAAAAAGCCCCAATCGAGAGCAGCAACCGCCTGCCATTGAGCGAAATTCCTGTCGGTAGCCAAATCTACGCGATCGAGCTGACCCCAGGCAAGGGTGCTCAGATGGTCCGCGCAGCCGGCGCCAAAGCACAGCTGATGGCAAAGGAAGGCGACTACGCCCAAATCCGCCTGCCATCCGGTGAAGTCCGCAAAGTCCGTCTGGAAGCAACCGCAGCACTCGGTGTTGTCGGTAACGTCCAGCACCAGAACATCAAGATCGGTTCTGCCGGCCGCAAACGCCGCAAGGGTATCCGCCCAACCGTCCGTGGTGTCGTTATGAACGCTGCAGACCACCCGCACGGTGGTGGTGACGGTGGTCGTCACGGTACCGGTAAAGCTCCTCGCACTCCATGGGGTCAGCTGACACTTGGTTACCGCACCCGCCGCCGCAAAGACGTTGCCAGTCTGATAGTTAAATCACGCCATGAAGCGAAGAGGAAGAGGTAAAATATGAGTCGATCACTTAAAAAAGGTCCATTCGTAGATGCCAAGCTTGCTAAAAAAGTAGCTGCTCTCGGCGTCAACGATCGTACCGTCCTAAAGACTTGGGCACGAGCCAGTACTATCACTCCAGAGATGGTTGGTCGTACAATCGCCGTCCACAACGGCCGCGTTCACGTACCAGTATTGGTTAGCGAGAACATGGTCGGTCACAAACTGGGTGAGTTCAGCCCAACTCGTAAGTTCCGTAAGCACGGAGGAAAGACGAAGTAATGGCTGATTCACTAAAAGTACGCGCACTTGCGAAAGGTGTCGATCAGACTCCTCGCAAAGTGAGCCTGGTAGCTAGCCTCGTACGCAACCGTACGGTCGCGGATGCACTTGTCATCCTCGAACACGTGCCCAAGCGTGCTGCTCTGCCGGTCAAGAAAGTTATCGAGAGTGCCAAAGCCAACGCGGTAAACAACCATGGTTTGGATGGCAAAAGCCTGGTCATCACGACACTCAGCGTCACGACTGGTCCGCGCATGCGCCGTTACAAGCCAGCGAGCCGCGGCCGCGCATTGCCGTTCGAGAAAAAAACCAGCCACATTTTGGTCGAAGTGACTGGCACCGAAAAGCCTAAGAAAAAGCCGTTAGCTAAGACAGCCGACGAGAAGAAAGAGGAGACGAAGTAATGGCCAACGAGATATATATCCACGGCGGTCCCGAAAGTGGAGATGGTACATTCTATAACCACGCTCCAGTCCTTACGGCAGAAATGGCACGTGACGCTCTTGGAGCAGACCGCGTCGTTAGCGTCCTGCCTGAGGATAGCGATGACCTTGCGCATTTTGCAATGCAGGGTGTCAACTTCGTCCGCAAAGCTGTTAAAGAGGAGGATGTAGAGTAATGGGCCAGAAAGTTAACCCAATCAGCTTCCGCCTGCAAGTCCACAAAAACTGGAGTTCTCGCTGGTTTGCCGGCAAAAAAGATTTCGCGAAATGGCTGAAAGAGGACATCGAGATCCGAGAACTGATCGAAAAGAAGTTTGCCTCTCGCCCAACCATCAGCCGCATCGAGATTGAGCGTTCAGCCAACCTCATCACCGTTACCATCCACACTGCCAAGGCAGGTGTTGTGATCGGCCGCGGCGGTGCCGGTGTCGCCGAGCTGAAAGTTCAGATCGAAAAGGTAGCTAGTCTGCCAGTTCGTATCAACATCGAGGAGGTCAAGCGACCTGAACTCGACGCCAAATTGGTTGCCGAGAACATCGCCCGCCAACTCGAGCGCCGTATCAACTTCCGCCGCGCCACTAAAATGTCAGCACAGAACACGATGAACGCAGGCGCCAAGGGTATCCGTATCCAGGTTGCCGGTCGTCTGAACAGCGCTGAAATGGCTCGCCGCGAAAAAGTAATCGAAGGCTCAGTGCCACTGCACACGCTGCGCGCTGACGTCGACTTCCACACTGCACGTGCAAACGCACCTGGTGTCGGTATCATCGGCGTAAAGGTCTGGATCTACAAAGGTGAAAGGAGCTAATCGATATGTTGTTACCAAAGAAAACCAAATATCGAAAAGTTCGCAAAGGCAAGAATGACGGTGTAGCGACTCGTGGTCACTACGTTGCATTCGGCGACTTTGGCCTGCAGTCTCAATCAAACAACGACATCACGTCACGTCAGATTGAGTCAGCCCGACAGGCAATGACCCGCTATATTAAGCGTGGCGGTAAAATCTGGATCCGTATCTTTCCGCACACTCCACGTACCCGCAAGCCGCAGGACGTTAAAATGGGTAGTGGTAAAGGTAACCCAGAATTCTTCGTCGCCAAGGTCAAGGCAGGCACAGTCCTGTTCGAGATGAAGGGCGTGAACGAAGAAGTTGCCCGCGAGGCAATGCGCCTGGCCGCTCACAAGCTGCCAGTCAAAACCAAGTTCGTAAGGCGAGAGGAGGCATAATATGGCTAAAGAAAAGACACCAAAGCCAAAGGCGACCAAATCAGCCAGAGCCAAAGCCGCAAAAGAAGTGAAAACTCTCGAGCAGCTGAAAGCCGAACTGCTGACTAAGTCTGCCGACCTGCTGGAAGCCCGCAAGGGTCACCGCGCCGGCGAACTGGTCAACCCACGTGTGATTACACACACCCGCAAGGACATCGCTCGCCTCAAAACGGCGATCCGTGCAGCAGAACTGAAAGGAGAAAAGTAAGATGGCAAAGACCCTCACTGGTATCGTCACATCTGACGTACGCGACAAAACCATCACTGTCACGGTGACTAGTCGTCAAACACATCCTTTGTACGGCAAGCAGTACACCGTTAGCCGCAAATACACGGCTCATGATGAGAAAAACGAAGCGAAAAAGGGCGACAAGGTGACCATCACCGAAGTCCGCCCAATCAGCAAGACCAAGAGTTTCACTCTGGCTAGCATCGACCAAAAGTCAGCTGGCAGCATTGAGCTGAAAGAGGAGGCTGAAGTATGATTCAACAGCAATCTCGCCTCAAAGTAACTGACAACAGCGGTGCCAAGGAAATCCTGTGCATCCGCGTGCTCGGCGGTACTCGTCGACGCTACGCCCGCGTTGGTGACGTCATCGTTGCCAGCGTCAAGCAAGCCAACCCAACCGGCCAAGTCAAAAAGAAGTCTGTCGTAAAGGCAGTCGTCGTCCGCACGCGTGACCAGATCAAGCGTAAAGATGGCAGCACAATCTGCTTCGACGACAACGCAGCCGTCATCATCGCTGATGACAAGAACCCCCGCGCAACTCGTGTATTCGGCCCAGTGCCTCGCGAACTGCGTGACCTTGGCTACGCCAAGATCATCAGCCTTGCACCGGAGGTACTCTAATATGGCGCAGCGAATCGTTAAAAACGACATGGTGAAAATCATCAGCGGCCCTAACAAGGGTACAACTGGTAAAGTTGTGGCTGTTCTACCGAAAAAGAACGCTGTTCTGGTAGAAAACCTCGGTGTTAAGCACCGCAAAATCAAGCCATCGCGTCTGCAGCCGACCGGCGGCCAAAAGGACTTCCACGTCCCAACTCCGTTACACAAGGTTGCTCTCGTGGTTGACGAGAAAACCGGCAAGACTAGTCGCGTCGGCTATGTAAAAAACATGGACGGCAACAAAGTACGTCTGGCTCGCCAGGCAAAGAATAAGGAGATCAAGTAATGGCTAAAGATTCAGTAGCTACTACTCCGGCTCCTCGCTTGAAAGCCTTGTACAACGAAAAGTACGTCAAGGAACTTCAGGCCGAATTGAACCTAGCAAACGTGCACCAAGTGCCAAAACTAGAGAAAATCACGGTCAGCGTTGGAACCGGTAAAAACAAAGAGGACAAACGTCACCTCGAAACCGTAAAAAACACTCTGACAAAGATTACCGGCCAGGCTCCAGTTGAGCGCCTCGCCAAAAAATCTATTGCAACATTCAAGATTCGTGCGGGAATGGGCGCACCTGTCGGTGTCAGCGTGACACTACGCGGCGCTCGAATGTACGAATTCCTCGATCGCTTGGTCAACGTGACGCTTCCACGCGTACGTGACTTCCACGGCGTCGGCACCAAGTTCGACAAGAGTGGTAACTACAACCTCGGTCTCACCGACCAGTCAATCTTCACAGAACTCTCATTTGAAGAGACGCAGGTTGTTCACGGTCTGCAGATTACCTTCGTCATCAAGAACGAGGACGCTGCACACAGTCGCGCACTGCTCGAGAAATTTGGCCTACCATTTGAAAAGGAAGGGGATCGACGCTAATGGCTAAGAAATCAATGATCGCACGTGACGAAAAACGCAAGAAGATGATCGCGAAATATGCTGCCAAGCGTGCCGAACTCAAAGAACTCGGCGACCTGGACAGCCTGCAAAAGTTACCACGCAACAGCAGCCCGACTCGCTGGAAGAACCGCGACGTTCTGAGCGGCCGCCCACGCGGTTACATGCGCAAGTTCGGCCTCAGCCGTATCAACTTCCGCGAAAAAGCAAGCAAGGGTGAAATCCCTGGCGTAACAAAGAGTAGCTGGTAGAAGGAAAGGAGAAACGATATATGTCACTACAATCTACAGACCCAATCGCCGACCTTCTGACCCGCATCCGTAACGCGGCAATGGTTGGCAAAACCGAAGTTCGCGTTCCGACCAGCAAAATCAAGAAGGTTGTTGCCGAAGCACTAAAAGCAAACAACTACCTGGCTGACGTTAAAGAAGAAGCCGGCAAGCCACGAGGCACATTGGTCATCACGATCAACAAACCTGGCGAAAACAGCGCTATCAACGAAGTAACTCGTCTGAGCAAGCCTGGCCGCCGCGTCTACGTCAAAGCAGACGAAATCCCGAAAGTAAAATCAGGCCGCGGTCTGGTACTGGTAAGCACGTCCAGGGGCGTTATCACCGGCCAGGAAGCAGTCAAGCAACGCCTCGGCGGAGAGTTGTTACTAAAGGTTTACTAGAATGACGCGCTCTTTTGAAAGCTTTTCGCAGCTAGAATCAGCACAAGCTAATTCCAATAGCTATAAGCAAATGGAGAAAGAGCGAAGTTCGACAGCACTACTGAGTAGGATCACACTAGCTGTGGCATATGCACTTACTGCGGGGCTGAGCGAAGATGAAGTTCTGGCAAAACTCGATGAAGTAAAAGATATTGTTGAAGCAAGAAAGGATAAATCATGAGTCGAATCGGAAAACTACCAATTCAGATTCCATCAGGCGTGACAATCACGGTCGATTCAGATGTTATCACTGTCGCGGGGAGCAAAGGCACCCTGACAGTACCACATCTGAGCGACGTGACAGTCAAAGTCGAAGATGGAGTCGCAACTGTCACCCGTAAGGATGACGAACGTATCGCCAAAGCCCAACACGGCCTGCAGCGCGCACTACTAGCAAACGCAGTACAGGGCGTTACGAAAGGCTTCGAAAAGAAGCTGGAAATTAACGGTGTCGGTTTCCGCGTATCATCAAGCAACAACGAACTGGACATGAGCCTTGGTTTTAGCCACCCGGTTAAATACAAAGCGCCAGCGGGCGTGTCAGTATCAAACGATAAGATGACCATCATCGTGTCTGGTATCGACAAGCAGCAGGTTGGTCAGGTTGCTGCGGAAATCCGCGCCCTGAAGAAACCTGAACCATACAAGGGCAAAGGTATTAAGTATGCCGACGAGCAGATTCTGCGCAAGGCAGGAAAGACAGGTAAGTAATCATGAGTAACCTCGTTAAAAAATTACTGAACAAGAACCTGCGTAAAGCCCGTGTCCGCGCGAAAGTAAACGGTACGGCTGAACGCCCACGTCTGTCTGTTACGATCAGCAACAAGCACGTCAGTGCACAGTTGATCGACGACGTGAGCGCCAAGACACTCACTGCCAGCACGACTGTCGGCGGCAAGCAGACCGGCTCGCTCAAGGAGCAAGCCGCATTTGTCGGTGCAGACATCGCTAAAAAAGCTAAAAAAGCCAAGGTTACCAAGGCTGTATTTGACCGCAACGGTCGCCAGTACGCTGGCCGCCTTGTCGCACTAGCAGATGCCGCACGTCAGGAAGGATTGGAGATTTAATATGGCAGAACAACAAGCTACTACTACACCGCAGCCTGCTGCTGATCAGCGTCGACCACACGGCGGTCGCCAGCAGAGTGGACGCCCACCGCGCCGCGACAACCGTCGCGACGTACCACAGGAGCCAAAAGAATTCGAGGAAATCGTCATCAATATCGACCGTGTCGCACGTGTCGTCAAGGGTGGTCGCCGCTTCAGATTCAAGGCACTTGTCGTTGTCGGTAACAAAAAAGGTAAGGTCGGTGTCGGCGTATCAAAGGGTCAGGATGTCCAGACCGCTGTCGCAAAGGCTACCGATGTTGCTAAAAAGCACCTGATCAACGTGCCAATCGTTAACGAAACCATTCCTCACGATGTTGAAGTCAAACTATCTGGCGCACGCGTGCTGCTGAAGCCTGCCGCACCCGGTACCGGTGTTATCGCCGGCGGTGTTGTCCGTCAGGTTATCGGTGTTACCGGTGTTCGCAACATGCTTTCAAAGAGCCTCGGCTCTACCAACAAGGTGAACATCGCCTACGCAACTATCGAGGCTTTGCAACAACTCGTTCCTAAGGATCAGTGGCTAAACGCTGAGAAGTCTGCGAAAAAGGCAAAGAAAGAGGCCCCCGCTAAAGAGGAGGCTAAGTAATGACAAAGTATAACGAACTCCAAGTTTCTGCTAACAAGTCACGCAAGCGCGTCGGCCGCGGTATCGCAGCAGGCCAGGGTAAGACCGCTGGTCGTGGTACCAAGGGTCAGGGCGCTCGTACCGGTAGCAAATTCAGCGCGAAGTTCATGGGTGGTCAGACACCTATGGTCGCCAGCGTGCCAAAGAACCGTGGTTTCAAATCACTGCGCACCCCTGCCCAGGTCGTTTACATGGACCACCTGAACGCCTTCAAAGGCATCGTCGACAACATGATTCTGTTCACGAACGGCTACATTTCTACGCCATTCCACACAGTTAAAGTTATCGCACGCGGTGAATTGACTGCCAAGATTGACCTGCGCGTCCAGGGCGCCAGCAAGTCAGTCCAGGCTGCTATCACCAAGGCCGGCGGTACCTTCGAAAAGGTCCCAACACCTGTCCGCAAATCAGCCAAAGAAGCTGAAGCTGCAGAAAAATAGTCACATTTAACAATTAAAACAGTACCCAATTTAACAGCCGGGTACTGTTTTCTGTTAGATAATACAAAGTGGCCTGTCCAGTACTTTTGAGGAGGTGTTTCTGTTGCAAGTGATCAATGGAAAGCTGTACTTGGTGATGCTCGTTACCATCAGGACGGAGAAAGGGATTTTCAACGAGTCATTTACCGATGAACTAACTATGATGAGAGAGAATCTAAGCTGGGCGGCGAATGCGATAGAAAAGTTGTGGTACATGCATCATGCTAATAGTTCAGCACACGGTTCAGAGCTGGACGGCATGGTATATGCCATCGAGATGGAGACAGGGTACCGCCACACACTAATGGACTGGGAAGATTTCGAGGTCTACGTCAGGAATGTAGCCGAGTCCTTCGTTGAAATCTTTCCCAAACGTATGGAGTCTGTCACGGTCATTCCGATAGCAAGGTCAACGCCTATTGAGCTCAGGCCTCCGAACTAAGCCTCGTCCCCGGTGAGCCCCGCTCCCGCAAGGGACGGGGCTTTTCCATTATCGTTTGCCCCTAACGAAGGACTGATACTATGGTCTGTTGCGGCAATTTGATCTCGGCCAAACGGCAATTTTCATAAGTACGCTCATGGATGAGTCCTAAGATATACAATATTCCGCGCAAATTCTGCTATAATTAACAAGAACATTGTGAGGAATGCCGAGAATAGGAAACACTACCGAATATGAACTGGAAAACCATCTTTCGATCACTAAAAAACCGTGATATGCAAAAGCGTCTAGGCATCGTCCTGGCCCTTATCGTCGTATATCGCTTCCTGGCGCACATCCCGGTGCCGCTTGCTGAGCCGACCAAACTCAAGGAAGTTATTGATAGCGTCCTGAGCTCTAGCGACTTCGGTGGATTCCTCAATCTGCTGTCCGGTGGTGCACTGTCGAGCTTCTCGATCGTCCTGGTGGGTATGAGCCCATTCATTACCGCGAGTATCATCACACAGCTGCTGACAAAGGCTATCCCAAAGCTTGAGGAGCTGCACAAAGACGGCGAATCTGGCCGACGCAAGATTAACCAATGGACACGTCTGATTACCGTACCTCTGGCTATCGTGCAATCTATCGCCTTCATCTACATTCTGCGCCAAACAGTCCTGGCCGGTAACACGACGGTCTTGAACAACGCCACGCCTATCGAGTGGATTGTTGCAGTCCTCTCTATGACCACTGGTGCGGTTCTGCTGATGTGGCTGGGTGAGCTGGTAACAGAGCAGGGTATCGGAAACGGTATCTCGATGATCATCTTTGCCGGTATTATCAGCCAGCTGCCAAACACTATGGCGACCCTGGGCAATTCTCTGTTTGACACGTCCAAGGGCTCGCTGAACGTCTTTGGCTGGTTCCACATTCCAGTTGACCCGACTACGTTCTGGGTATCCGTGGTCATCGCTGTCGCATCGCTTTTGGTCCTATATATCCTCGTCAAGATTAACGAAGCGCAGCGCGTCATTACGATTAATTACGCCAAGCGTGTCCAGGGTAATAGCAGCTATGGCGGTGTCAAAAGCATCCTGCCTATCAAGCTGATTGCTGCTGGTGTGATCCCGGTCATCTTCGCCGTCGCATTCCTGAGCCTTCCGGCCTTTGTCGGCCAGGTGCTCAAGGCAACCGGTAAGGCGCAGTACCTCGACCTCGCTACCAACCTAATCACATGGTTCCAGGCACCACAGCCAGGCGCGTTCACGGGCAGCACGTGGCAAGCATTTGTTTACCCAGTCAGCTACTTTGTCCTCGTGATTATCTTTACGTACTTCTACACGGGCATCGTCTTTAACAGCAACGAAATCGCCGAGAACCTGCAAAAGCAAGGTGGATTTATCGAGGGTGTTCGACCGGGCGTACAGACCGAGAAGTACCTGACGCGCACCGTCAACCGCCTGATCCTGTTCGGATCGATTGTCCTGGGTCTCATCGCAGTCATGCCATTTATCGCCGAGTACCTATTTGCTCGGGCGGGAATCACCGGTATTCAAAACCTTGCCATCGGTGGTACTGGTATCTTGATCGTCGTGTCCGTAGCTCTTGAAAGCCTGCGCCAGATCAACTCGCGCGCGCTGATGGTGACTTACGACGATTATCAATAGCAAGTGTTATCGATAACCAATAGAAAAACTTCATTACAAATAGGGGAGTAGACATGCCGGGGCTCTATATTGAGCGTAAGCGAGACTTGCATATCATCAGGTGGCTGATTTGCCTGGTTATTGTGCTGGTTTTGGTTGCCGTCGGCTACTACGCCTATGAATGGTACACGACAGGCAGCAGGCCGCCGCTGGTGCCGCTGCCAGCGTCTGCGTATGCCGATCCCTCTGTTGATGAGTCGCCGGTAACCCTGGCCGATATCAATAACTACAAAGTGCCCGCGACACATCCGCGCTACATCAGTATCCCTGCGCTCGGCATCAACAAGGCCCGCGTTGTCATCGTCGGTCTGACGAAAAACAACACACTCGATACCCCGGCAAAAATTGCCGACACAGCATGGTACAAAGACAGCGCTTTTCCTGGTCAGGGCTATGGGGAGGTCGTGATTGACGGCCACAATGGCGGTATCAGCCGCAACGGCATCTTCGTTCACCTGGATCAGCTGAAAAACGATGACAAAATCATCATCGAGCGCGGCGACGGCAAGAAGTTTACTTATGATGTCGTCGAAAATCGCACCGAGTCCCTACAGGACGTCAACGCCACCGGTATGCAGAGACTCATGACTCCCTATGACTCGTCCAATGAGGGCCTGGGCCTGATCACATGCGCCGGCAACTGGATACCGCGCGACAGGGTGTTCGACAAGCGTATCCTCGTGAGAGCGGTCGTGGAAGTCCCTGACGAAACCGCAAAAAATACTACCATAAACAGCACCCAACCTACTAGCACTCCGACTCCAACCCCAACTCAAACCCCAACAGGTAAAGGCAATTAACACATATGAGCATAGGATTCGAGAGCCAGCCCTCCGCCAGCAATGGCGAGCGAAGCCCGATAACCTACGAGTTGATTACCTACGTATTTGAGTGCATGCCGAATGCCGGCGGCACGATACCACTAGAACAAGTTGCGGAGGATTTAGAGGAGACACCCGAGACCATCCTGACCGTGATACAGGAACTCCGCTCGGATGAACTGCTCGATTTCACCTGTGACGAAGGCATTGTCACCGTAGCGTACAAGGACGAAGACTTCCTGCAAATGTATTCAGTATATAAATCCGTCAACCGCTCACGCTAGTAAACAACACCTCTCATGCTTTGAGTCCCCATCAAGACATGGCATAATGTTTCTATCCGGGCACTGGCCTGGCGATCTTTCTAGCAGAAGGGAACGAAATGCCGAATGCGCTTGGTTTTATGCAGCCTTGTCCGCTGTATTTTTTGCGGGACGTTGCATGGGTGGTCAACCGACAATTCTACAACGTCGATGTTGACGAGCTCGAAGTCACGATCCGGAGCATCGCCCTGATGGTAAACCGGGATTGGTGCGACATGAGCGTCACATTTCTGGACAAGGATATCCGCAAGGCGCTTATTGAACTGCAAGCAATGGAAGTACTGCAGTTCGAATGGGTAGGATATAGTGCCATCAGGACACCCAACGTGCCATATGTCGAGCCTACCGAAGAGCTATGGGACGAGACGTTTTTTTGCAACGGGTTCTTGGGTTCCTACATCAACCCGACACCGATACATGTGATGGAGAGCACGGCCAATTACCTGGCATCGTACGAAAACCGGGACATCCCGCTGAGATACGTGGCGGCAGATTTTCAGTCTTCGCCGGAGACCGTGCTTAAAATTTTGCGCGAGCTCCGGATAATGCGAGTCATCCATTACACGCGGAGGGACGATAACGTGCAAATCATAATGATATGTTCAGAGGCGCTCACGAGGTTGAACCGCCGCAGATTTTTTGGCGATGTCAACGAATAGTTTGCCACCCACTGACGCGGTAGAGCTCCTTTCTGCCCGTCTCCAAACTTTTAGTTTTTTGAAGGTTTGGAGACGGATACCCGGCCATACTTTGATGGGATAGTGGAATATGTCATACTGTCTCTACTGTATTTACAGCGTACCTGAAAGGATATATTGTGACGACGTACGACCTGAACGTTGACCCGAATCTCCAGCGCAAGCTGACCAAGGCCAACGCGGCCTTTTCGAAAGTCGACTACCCGAGTGCCGTCGAGGTCATCGACGTCCTGGTGCGACACCGGATTGCCACGCTCCTTGAGCTGTGGTCTGGCCTCATCAAAAGAGGCGAGGGGACGCTCAAGACTATCTTTCTCAACTACATCGGCGAGGAGGATGGTGACTTTGTTGTTCTGCTGGACGGCGCCGCGATTCACGGCTTGGGGTTCCGGCTGCACGAAGACAGCAACTGGCCGGGATGGCAGGGAAAGCTCGAGGAAGTCTTGAAGCTAGTGAAGGACAGCCTCTCGAGCCACGGCCTCCTCGGCGCGCTGGAGGACATCGGAATCAAGGTGGCAGCCTCGCGCGGCCTCAAGCCCAGTGACGACGTCATCATCTTCGAAAGCATCTGATCAGTTCGAACTTGCCCCGCCCAAAAGTAGAGCCCCGCTCCTGATGGACGGGGCTTACTTTTTGTGCTATAGTATGCATATCTGGGCACCGTGCCCGCCGTTGCGATATATTGCTCGGCGATAGCCGAGTGAGCAGCGTATTCTCGATGAAAGGTGTAAAATGCGAATGATTGATGCAGAGGGTGAAGTCTGGTCGGCACTGAAGATTGTCGCCAAGACCGGCATCCCCGTCATCATGGAGAGCTTCGTCCGTGACCTGCTCAACCGGTACAGTCGGGAGACCGACTACAACATCAGCTTCAGCGCGTGGGCCGATGGCCAGTTGATCATCGGACTGATCGGCAATCCGAAAGGCTCGTACTACAACGAGGCGCTCGGGATGCTATACCAGCTCTCGATCGAGGGAGTCGGACGCCAGTACGAGCTTCCGAGCCGCAGCTTCTTGCAGGTAGCATTCGAAGAACAACTGGACCGCTTCAATGTGGAGTGGGACAAAAACGACCCGCCGCTTCTGCTCGAGAGTGAGTACGACGAGGTGTTCATGCTGCAGCGATGGTCGACCATGCGCCGTCTGCAACTAGCCGAGAGGTCCCAGACCAACTAGCCCCGCCAGGCAGTGAGCCCCGCTCCTGATGGACGGGGCTTTCTGCATTTTTACAGCAAGTTCACAGGCTTGACGAGTCAAAGCATTTTGCTATAATCGGAAGTACATTACAGGTTCGCGGTGAGCACGCGAACGTGTTTGCTCAAAACCTCTTTACTACTGCCATTTTTTTGTGTATAATGAACCCGTTAACTATGGCGAGTCAAAAGGAAGTCATTAAACTGGTTGGCAAGGTCGTGGAGGCGTTGCCTAATACCCAGTTCCGTGTCGAACTTGAAAATGGCCATACGGTCCTGTGCCACATATCGGGTAAGATGCGCAAGCATTACATCCGATTGGTACCGGGCGATAGCGTGGAAGTCGAGTTAACCCCTTATGATCTCACAAAGGGTAGAATCAGCTTCCGGCTAAAAGACGAACCGCGGCCACAACAGGCTGCGTAAGTCACAAGTTACAATATATTAATTAAATAGGAGTTTTTGTTGCGCTCATGAAAGTACGTGCGAGTGTTAAAAAAATCAGTCCCGATGATCAGATCGTACGCCGCAAAGGCAAGCTTTACGTGATCAACAAGAAAAAACCTAAGAACAAGCAAAGGCAGGGTTAAGCATGGCTCGAATTGCAGGGGTTGTTATCCCAGCAGAAAAGCAAGTGCATATTGCGCTGACATACATTTATGGTATCGGCCCAAAGCACTCAGCAGCCATCCTTGCGGCGGCCAAAGTTGAGCCGACCACTCGGGTGAAAAATCTCACCGAGGCTGAAGAACAACGACTACGTGAAGTAATCGATCGCGATTACACTGTAGAAGGCGACTTGCAGCGTCAGGTACAAAACAATATAAAACGTTTGAAAGACATCAACGCGTACCGCGGTCTCAGGCACAAGTCTGGGCTGCCGGTAAACGGCCAGCGCACACGTACGAACGCTCGTACCCGTAAAGGCCGTGCAGTCGCTGTCGGTGGCGCTCAACCTAAAGCAGCGTCCAAGACTTAGGAAGGAACGAACATGGCAGATTCTACCACTACCGCCGCTAAATCCGCTGCTCGCAAAAAGCAGCGTCGTTCTGTTCCCGCTGGACAGCTACACATTCAAGCGACATTTAATAACACGATCATCAGTTTCACCGACAAAAAAGGCAACGTTATCGCTACCTGCAGCGCAGGTGCATGCGGTTTCCGCGGCAGCAAAAAGGGCACAGCCTACGCTGCACAGGTTGCTTCTGAAAAGGCAGCTGAAGCTGCCAACTCTCAGTATGGTCTGAAAAACGTCGACGTCTTTGTTAAGGGCGTTGGCCTGGGCCGCGACTCAGCGATCCGTGCCGTATCCGGCTACGGTATCAACGTTGACAGCATTACTGACGTAACGGGCGTCCCACACGGTGGTGTACGGCCGAAGGGAGCAAGGAGAGCATAATGGCACGAGACGTATCACCAATCGTTAAACAATCGCGCCGTGAGGGCTACGCACTGCACCCTAAAGCGCACAAGATCATGGTCAAGAAATCTGGCATTCCAGGTCAGCACGCCCATGGTCGCCAGGGCAAGCCAAGCTTGTACCTGACACAGCTTCGCGAGAAGCAAAAGGTTCGCCGTACGTACGGTCTGCTGGAAAAGCAGTTCGCAAAACTGATGAGTGAGGCAAACCGCTCAACCGGTCAATCTGGCCAGGTCCTTCTGGAGCTGCTGGAACGCCGTCTGGACAATGCCGTTTACCGCGCAGGTTTTGCTACCAGCCGCCGCGCTGCTCGCCAACTGGTCAGCCACGGTCACTTCACCCTGAACGGCCGCCGTGTTGATATCCCATCAATCCGAGTCAAAGCCGGTGATGTGATTGAAGTCCGAGCAAAGAGCACCAAGTCTGGTTACTTTAGCAATATCGATGACGTCGTTAACAACTCACTGCAGGGTCCCCTCAGCTGGTTGAAGGGCGACGTAAAGAAGCTAAAGATCGAGATTACGGGACTTCCAAAACGTGAAGAAGCCGAAGCGGACATAAACGAACAACTAATTGTCGAGTACTACTCGCGCTAAATAAGGAGAAACAGATGTCAAAAGTTATACACAATCCTTTACTTGCAGCAGTCAACGAACACAGCGCAACTAGTGCCGAATTTGTAATTGAGCCAATGCACGCCGGCTACGGCAACACCTTGGGTAACAGTATGCGCCGCGTCTTGCTTTCGAGCATCCGCGGTGGCGCAATCGTCGCTTTCCGCGTCGAAGGTGCTACTCACGAGTTCACCACGCTTCCAGGTGTTAAAGAAGATGTCGTCGACATCATGCTCAACCTCAAAAACGTTCGTTTGAAGGTTCACAGCGACGACGCTGTCGAGCTACGCCTTGAAAAGAAGGGTGCCGGTCCTGTTACTGCAGCCGACATCAAGACTACTGCCGATGTAGAAGTCATCAACCCAAGCCAGGTTATCGCAACTATCGACGACCCCAAGAAATCAATCACAATGGACCTGGTTGTCGAGTCTGGCCGCGGTTACCGCACTATCGAAGACAGCAGCGTAAAGCGCCTGCACAGCGACATGATCGCTCTCGACGCTGTTTTCAGCCCAGTACTGCGCGTACGCTACAAGGTTGACAGCACTCGTGTCGGTCAGGAAACTAACCTCGACAAGCTCCTGCTCACCGTCGACACCGATGGTACGATTACCCCACGTGAAGCTTTCGAGGAAGCAGCCGCTATCCTGGTTAACCAATACACCGCTCTGGCCGGTAGCACGTCTGTCGAAGCAGCTCCTGCACTTGGTCACAGCGACGAGGATGAAGCCAGCGAGCTGAACACTCCAATTGAGGAGCTGAACCTGTCCGCACGTACGGCTAACGCACTGGTCAACAACGATATTCGTACCGTTCACGACCTCGTTACCCTGAGCGAACAGGATCTGCGCGAGCTGAAGGGCTTTGGTAGCAAAGCACTTGATGAAGTCAAAGATAAATTGGCGGAACTGGAGCTCTAAAGATGCATCGTCACGGATATAAAGGCCGCAAATTCGGCCGCGAACGAGACCAGCGCCAAGCCCTCCTGAAGGGTCTGGCAACCAGCCTGGTCGAGCATGGCGAGATCGAGACGACTCTCCCCAAGGCCAAGGAGCTTACTCGCTACATCGAGAAGCTTATCACCAAGGCCAAAAAGGGTGATTTGGCGAACCGCCGTCATGTTATTGCAGGTCTGAGCACTCAGGCTGCTGCTTTCAAACTAGTTGATGAAATCGCACCGCAGCTAACGAGTCGCACCAGCGGACACGTTCGTGTCCAGCGCACTCGTCTGCGTGTTGGTGATGGTGCCCAGATGGCTACCATCGGTTTCGTTGACGAGCTGAAGGCTGTCGAAAAGCCTGCCAAGCCAGCTAAGAAAGCAGCCCCTAAAAAGGCTGAGAAAGCAGAGGCAAAGGTATGAGCGCATCAGTAAAACACGCAAAAACCTTTTCTCAGAAGCCAGCTGACGTATCACGCCGCTGGATCCTGATTGACGCATCTAGCGCACCGCTAGGACGCGTTTCAACCGAAATTGCTAAGTACCTGATCGGTAAATACAAGCCAACCTACACCCCTCACGTTGACGGTGGCGACTACGTCGTCGTTATCAACGCCAAGGATGCTGTAGTCACTGGCAACAAGGAAACCGGTAAGGTTTACTACCATCACTCAGGATTCCCTGGTGGTATCAAGGACGCAACACTGAAGGAAGTTCGCGAGAAGTTCCCAGAGCGAATCATCGAAAACGCTGTTAAGGGCATGCTTCCTAAAAACAAGCTGTCTCCAGAGCGCATGAAACGACTAAAGATCTACGCTGGCCCAGAGCACAATCACGCTGCTCAGACACCTGAAAAAGTAGAAGTCAAAGGAGAGGTAAAGTAATATGGCTGAAAAGAAGTATTTTTACGGCCTAGGACGACGCAAGAGTGCAACCGCACGAGCTCGCCTGTACGCTGGCAAGGGCACAATCACGATCAACGACAAGACTGCGTCTGAGTACCTTGATGGTAACAAGACGCTGCTCGCTGAGCTGACTGACCCGCTAGCCCTCGTTGGCAAGCAAAAAGAGTACGACATCACCGTCAAAGTATCTGGCGGCGGTACTGCAGGTCAAGTTGACGCTATCAAACTGGCGATTGCCAAGGCAATCACCGTTGATGCAGCCGACCTGCGCGGTACACTCAAAAAAGCTGAATTCCTGCGCCGCGACCCACGCGAAAAAGAACGCAAGAAATACGGCCTCCGCAGCGCCCGTAAACGCGAACAGTACAGCAAGCGTTAGTTATTAATGTATACACATACAAAAACAGCCTCATCCGATGGCTGTTTTTGTATACTTAAATAAGAAATGCTCGATAAGTTTACCCACAAATGGTTGAAAATTCCGTACACACTCAATGTACGTGTTCGCAGGCAGCAAAAAAGATCCAAAGCCACACTATTGTTCATCCACGGCATAGGTAACTCTGGCGACGCCTGGAATAAAGTTATCGACAAAATGCCGCCAGATGTCTACGTAATTGCCATCGATCTACTAGGATTTGGCGAATCGCCCCGACCGACATGGGCGCTGTATGATGCCAAAACGCAGGCTAGGTCTGTACTTGCAACCTATTTAAAGCTCCGTATCAGAACACCGGTAACTATCATCGGACATTCACTAGGCGCACTTGTGGCCATAGAAATGACCAGGCGATACCCGCTGATCGTCAAATCTCTCATCCTTTGCAGTCCGCCGATTTATGACAGCACCGCACAGCGTATTCCGCGGAGTGATGATATCCTACGCCAGATGTACAAAGCTGCGAAAAACAACCCGGAACGCTTCCTGCGACTGGCCGCTGTCGCGATGAAATACAATCTAATAAACGAATCCTTTAACCTGACGGCCGACAATGTCGACAGCTATATGGCCGCTCTGCAGTCAATGATAATAAACCAGACATCTCTGAACGATGCAGCCGCATTAAAAGTACCCACAACAATTCTTCGTGGCACTCTCGACCCGTTCCTCGTGCCGCGCAATCTGAAAAAGCTAGCGAAGGCAAATCCAAATATAACCATTAAGAACATCGTTACTGGACATGAGGTCAGGGGGCGGTATGTCAACTCGGTCGTGATGGCCATCAAGGACTATCTGCAACCAACGGGCACCTAGGCATCCTTGTCATCTGTCCGGTATCATGATTAAATTAAATAGTAATGAGTAAACAAATCACAGCCACTCGAGCATATTGGTTTAGCGGCAGTCACCCTGGTGGCTTGCTCCGTGTTTTATAGCACATAAAAGACATCGAATGGGCCGCCAGAGAGGCGGTTTTTAAGTTAAATGGAAGGAGTAAAAAATGACAAATCCAAATCAACTACCATCACAAACAAATCTCGAAGACACACAACCCTTTAAAGCGTCAGACATATATTCTGAAATATACGCTGCGGCGACATTCGGAGGGGAGCGACCCGTAGTACTACCATCCAAAAATCCAAAAGGCCCGAGCGAAGAACACATAGAGGCTCTTGCGGCCGCCCGTCGGCGAATTGGTCACCTTACAGGTTACGTAGCCGTAAAGGAAACCCGGGAATCCTAACTCAAAGTGCGACTATGTCCCATCTAAGGTATAATAAAAATTACTATGTCCAAACCGGTAATCCTGACTGGCCTCCGGGCTAACAACGACCTGACAATCGGCAATTATTTTGGCGCGATACTGCCAATGATCGAGATGGCCGAGCGCCGTGCTGGCGAATTCCAGATCAATATGTTCGTTCCCGATCTGCACAGCTTTACGACACCGATTGACCACGACCGTCTACTGGAGCAAATTCTGCAAGCGGGCCGTATGTTCGTCGCTGCCGGCCTGCCGCTCGATCATGATGACATCAATTTATACCGTCAAAGTTACGTGCCTGCGCACAGCGAGCTGACGTGGATACTGGACTGCTTTACCGGTGTCGGTGAAATGGGACGCATGATTGAATACAAGGACAAGTCTGCTAAACTCGGCGACGACCGCGTCAGTGTCGGCCTGTTCAAATATCCCATTCTGATGGCCGCTGACATTCTGCTATATGGTGCCATCTACGTACCTGTCGGTGAGGACCAACGACAGCATTTGGAATACGCCCGCGATATTAGCGAGCGCATGAACACACACTTCGGCGAGTTATTTACGGTGCCGCTGCCACTTGAAAAGCAAACGGAGTTCTTTGGCAAAGGCCAGGCGCTGCGCATCATGGATCTAGCCGACCCGTCCAAAAAGATGAGCAAATCCGACGAAAGCGGCAAAGGTGTCATCTTCCTAGCCGACAATCCTGACGAGGCTGCCAAAAAAATCATGTCAGCGACAACGGACGACAAAGCCAGCGTCAACTACAACCCAATTGAACAGCCCGGCATCAGCAACTTACTGCAAATCCTCGCCCTCCTGCGCGGACACCCAATTGATGACGTCGAGGCAGCCTACAAGGGCCAATCAAGCTATGGCGATTTCAAGCGTATGGTCGCCGACGAAGTCGCAGGCTTTTTGACGGCATTCCAGGTGAAACTGGCCGATGTCGACGACAACGCCGTTATCTCTGCATTTGAACGTTCCGAAAAAATCGCCAACGAACAGGCGAATGCAACACTCCTAAAGGTACAGCAGGCAGTTGGACTCCGTCCAAGAGATTAGTATGAGGCTCGACGCGTACCTTGCTCAGTATTGGCCTGACACGTCCCGTTCGACATGGCAGAAATACGTCAAAGCCGGCTATGTCAAAGTAAACGGGAAGATCGAAACCAGCACCAAACGCACACTGGAAGAAGACGACGAAGTCACCACCAACGTGCCGGAATTGCCCACGCACGACGAAGCAACGCTGCCAGTTATCTATAAAGATGAAAATGTCATCGTGATCAACAAGCCGGTCGGTGTCCTGACGCACAGCAAAGACGCGCTGAACAGTGAATTTACCGTTGCGGACTTTTTCAAACGCTTCACAACATATCACGTTGACACCAATCGCCCCGGTATCGTGCATCGCCTCGACCGCGACACTAGCGGCGTCCTGATTGGCGCCCTCAATGACGAAACGGCCAAACTCTTACAGCGACAGTTCTCGACGCACAAGACCAAAAAGACGTACGTTGCCGTTGTCGACGGCGCGCCAAACCAGCCCGAGGCTATCATCGACCTGCCAATCGGGCGAAATCCCAAAAAACCAAGTAAATTCCGCGTCGATCCAAACGGCAAATCGGCTCAAACTATCTATAAAGTACTAGCATCAACCGCAAATCGCAGTCTGGTTGAACTCCAGCCGCTGACCGGACGTACGCACCAACTGCGTGTCCATATGGCTCACATCGGCGCACCGATTCATGGCGACAAAGTCTACGGCAAGCCAGCCGACCGGATGTATCTGCACGCGGCCAAGCTTGAGATAACCATTCCAGACGGACAACGCATGCTATTTGCGGCCGACGTCCCGCCAGAATTTGCGGCTCAGGAGAACAAGTGAATCTAGATAATTTGATACTGCACCCGCGCACAGCAATGTTCGCGGAGAAGATTACGGCCAATCTGCCAAACGGCCTGATCATCGAGGGACCCGTGGGCGGCGGCGTCGTAGCCGTAGCAAAGTCCATCGCCGACAGACTCGGCTCACCGTCATTCGTACTCCTGCCCAGGAAAAAGGTAAGGGGAGAATTGACCGTCGACCTGGATGATGGCAGCATCATCATCGAGGATATCCGCCAACTCTACCAGCAAACCTGCACCAAACAGCCGGGGCAAAGCGTCTATATCATCGACACCGGCGGCAAATCGATGACCATCGGCGCGCAAAACGCCTTTTTAAAACTCCTAGAGGAGCCGCGTAACGGCGTCCATTTTATTATCGCCACGCATCAATTCGACCAGCTGCTCTCGACTATCGCGTCACGCTGCCAGCGACTGACACTACTGCCGATTAACGATGACCAGACGAACGAACTCATTGATAGCCTATCCATCACCGACCAGACTAAACGCACGCGCCTGGCATTTGTCGGACGCGGACGACCAGCACTGATCAGGCGACTAGCGGCTGACGACAAGTTGTACGAGGCCAGGGTAAAGATCATGAGCGACGCCAAAACGATGCTCGGCGCAAATACATACGACAAAATGACCGTCGTCCACGCTTACCGCGAAAGTCGTGCCGACGCCCTGACGCTGCTGGATGACATGAACCTTCAGCTCCAAATCGTTCTGCGTTCGCAGCCAGAAAAGCGGCACGTGAAAGAAATCGACCGTAACCTCGAGGCCAGGCGCCGGATTGCAGCCGGTGGGAATATCCGCTCACAACTTATCACGATTGTGATATAATTAATAAGAGATGTTAGGACTTATCGTCGTTGCACTACTAGGTGGGATGGTTATTTTCTACAAAAGCTTACCCAGCAGCCCGACTTTAGATTTGCCGGCCAAGTTATCTGACCGCTTGGACAAGCTATGGGAAATAGCGCAGCTGTCTTTGCGCGAGAAGAAATATTTGCGTGCCGAAAAGGCGCTTCTGACGATTTTGCGCGTTGACGAGCGCAACGCTACCGCTTACAACCGCCTCGGTATTCTGTACGCCAAGCAACAGGAATACAAGGACGCGATTGAGTGTTTTGAAATCGCCCAGTCTCTGGAACCAAGCGCATCCAGCCTGCACAATGTCGGTCTGATCTATTACGAAACCGGCGACTTTCACAAAGCTGCACTGGCGTTCGAGCAAGCCCTGGAAATGGAAAACGATCTGTCAGCCCGACACATTGCCTACGCCAAAGTCCAGGAAAAGCTGGGCAACAACAAAAAGATGATCGAATCCCTCGAAAAAGCCGTCGACATCGACCGTATCCCTCAGACTTTGACAATCCTTGCCGACGCCTACGAACGTGTTGGCGAGGACGAACTCTCAAAGAAGCTACGCAAAGAAGCCGAACACTTAATCATCCCACAGGGACAGCCAAAGCGCGTCGTTCAACCTCGCAAAGTCGTATAAGGAGAACAAATGGACAGCGCCGAACGAAACCGCAGAATTGCCGAGAATAAGGAACAGCTTGTCAGCAGTCTGGAAGCACACATTTCAGCGCTCGAAGAGCTCGCCACGACGACCAATTTTGATTTCGACGTCGCAACGGACATCCATCCGCACCTTATCGACGACACACCCGCTGGCCGCGAACAGCTCAAAAAATGGCAGGAACTATACTCTGCACTACGTGATGGTCCGAAATCCATGGTCACGCTGCGTTGGATCAGCGGATTAAGGCAAGGTTGCTACGGGTTTGGCGAAAAGCCGGAATACAAAACCAAAACCGTCTGGATGCATATTTATGAAAACGTTTCCATGGATGATATCGTATTCATGAAAGGTGAAGACAACACCCCTTCAAGCGTCATCATTTCCCAGCCGCACGACGCATTATTCATTTTGCCTGAACGAATCCGCGTAAAAGAGATGCGAATGGATGACGCTGTTTTGTATGAAGAGGCCCCGTCCGACGGTTATCAAGTTTGGCATGGGATTACAGGCGTTTACCCCACAGAATCGCTCGCCCCATACGAGGAAGCATTCGGGTTCGGAGAGACTATCAGCAAAGCCTATCGAGATATTGATGTCCAGCTAGATGACAAGTTAAGTCTTGGCGCAGCACTAACTGTATCCGAGTTTGCATCCAAACGAATCCGCGAGCAGAACCGGACTTAGCAACTTGAAGATTTCTCACCCCTGATGTACACTTATATTTGTACTTTTTAACATGTATGTAAATATGCCGCTTTAGCTCAGCTGGTTAGAGCAACTGTTTTGTAAACAGTAGGTCCTCGGTTCGAATCCGAGAAGCGGCTCCATGAGCCGGAGTCGTCTAGTGGCAATGACAGGAGACTGTAAATCTCCCGACGTAAGTCTTCGTAGGTTCGAGTCCTACCTCCGGTACCAAAGAAAATACCCACACCACGTGGGTATTTTCTTTGGTGAACGAATGAAGAAGCGAAACATAGTGGAGCGCTGCCTTACATCTTGTGCCGCTGCCCCACCTCCGGTACCAGTGGACTTTTAAAAGGTTAAACGTTATTATATGGAAATGACAACATGGAAACGTGAAACCCCAAGCATTTCGCCTACGAAGAATTTACCGACGAAACGGCTCGGACATTTGTTGATTTCATCTACGACGAGCGTAAGTATCTCCACGAGACAATCGAGCGGAACGTCGCCGGCTATACCGGTCAGGAAGCACCAATGCTCATCCACAAGGTAGCGCAACGAGGACTGCAATACGAAGTGACGTACGGCGATTCTGATTGGCAAACGCGCGCCAGCGCAAATTTCGCGCTGTTCTTTTCGAATGATTCTGAGTCATTTCGACCGGCGCTCGATCTTGGCGTTTACGACCAAGAAGACGGTGGCGCATTACTCAAGGCACACTACTACCTGGGCCGGAGCGGTCTCTTGTTAGTTTCAGAGTACATGACGGCCGAGGACGACGACGACCAGGCAATCGCCAAGCTTTTACTGGACGAACCGTTCAAAAGGGGAGTTGATCCCTACGCCGAACCTATGTTTAACGGAATTCCCGGACAAATTGTAGGAACCGAAGAGCTGGATGCGTTGACGAAAGTACTTCATACCAATTCCGAAATAACGCCCCACAACAAAGTCTACGAAATCCCCGGTCATTTCAAGAAGTCCTAGAAGCTTCCGCCGATTCCACTAATCTGTTACAATACTGCTACGCGCCGCGATAGCTCAGTTGGTAGAGCGCATCCATGGTAAGGATGAGGTCTCGAGTTCAAGCCTCGATCGTGGCTCCATCTTTTATATATAACCCTAGTCAAAAAGCATTTTTTGTGCTAGAGTAGATAAAGTTGTAAATAAAAGTGAGTAATTATGCCTAAAAAAGCGACAAAGCGAAAATTGGTTGGACTAGTTAGTGACCTGAGCGGCCACCGTACTTACTATACGACCAAAAACGGCCAGACGACGACTGAAAAGTTGGTTCTGAAGAAGTACGACCCCGTTGCACGCAAGCACGCTACGTACACCGAGACCAAAAAGAGCCTCGGCCGTAACGAAGTCAAACCACGTAAGTCTTAATCTTACGACAATCTATGGTCAACCTGTTTGGCCACCCAAAGTCCATAGTGGAGCAGCTTATCTAAAAGCTGCTCGCTTGGTGTCTGGGCCTCTGTAATCACCGTCAGGCTGTCGCCCTCAATCTCTATCGCGAATGGGCACTGATGGCTCGCCATAGTATCCACCATCTCGTTATTAAATAGGTGCTGCACTGTCGGCATCTGGGCCGGCGACGCCAAAATGATGTACTGACTATGAAACAGTGCGTTTTTTGATGCCTCGGAGTCAAACGTCAGATAGCTGCACTCGCGATGCGACGATAGCAACCGGGCATAGTAGGCCTTTGTCTGCTGTCTCGTCCCGACAAATATATATGGCACATTGCGGGCCAGGTTCAAATCAATCTGTACGATATACCAGCGGTGAAGCGTCGTTTTATAGTCCTTGAAACCGACGCTCGCCAACCGTTGGACGAAGGTGACGTCGTAATCAGCATGCGTACCGATACAGTGATGCGCGTCGACTTGATCTAGCGCAGCCGTCGAGCCCAGGATGACCGGCGTTTCTTTCTTGTTACCAGAATGCACGGTCTTGAAATAGATAAAATTGTGCCGCTTAGCAAACTTAATAACGACCCTTTTGTAGAATGATTCGCCCATCAGAGCAGATGACAAGCGGGTAGTGCCTCTTTTTAATCCGTCCCTCTGCGAACTTAACACGTCAACTTTCCTGTTTTATCGTATCCAGTAGCGTCGCTACGTACTCTGCCTGGCTCCAGTTGAGCGGCGCCGGCGCAATCAGCTGGTGAGTGTGCGGATCAATCTGTTCGGACATCGCTCCGGTCGACATCATAACACCATTAACCCAGTTCAAAATCTCCTTGGCCTCACCGTCCCGCCCAGTCTCGATGTCGTACTGTGCCATCCACAGTGTCGTAATAAACCACCAGTTGCCTAATGAATTCGGGTCGGAGCGGCGATAATTGTCATACTCATAACGGGGGTAAGCAGGAACATTCGGATCAGAGCGCAGCTGCCGGGCGAACGTATCAGCGGCTGCGGCGAGTTCCGGTGAATCAACCTTGAATAAGCCGAACATGAACGCGCCGAACACACTACTGGAGTCAATCGTCCCATCATAGTGCAGCTGGCCATCGATAACACGCACGCCCTTGTAGAATGATTTGCGGTCCGCGTTGTACAGATACTTATGCGCGCTAGCTTGGATATCATCGGCCACGGAGCGCCATTTCACGGCGCCGCCACTGTCGTTACGTACCTCTGCCAGGTCGGCAGCGGCCAGTAGTGCCGCATACACGACAGACGTGGTATAGGTGCTGATAATAAATACTTCTTCCCACAGATCAAAGCTAGGTTTTGGCAGACCGGTCGTTTCGTCGATAAACTCCGACATCCAGTTGGCCATAGGCTTGACCATCTGCTCGTAGAAATCGTGCAGGATGCGCGCGTCTTTGGTCTCGTTGTAGAACTGTGCCAGTACAAATACGACCAGCGCGGTCTCGTCCTCCTGAATCGGTGGCGCCACGACGCCACCCTCATGGACATAGGAGTGCCAGCTAGATCCCAGCCCGCCATCGGCGCGGAATTTGTGCATCAGATAGCCACTGGGGTGCATGACGCGGCGACAAAATTCAAAGAATCGGTACGGTTCCTCAGTGTAACCCATGCGGATTAACGGCCACAGTACATTTGCGCCATCACGTGGCCAACAATACGTATACGCATCGCGGTCGTAGTTCAGCATCGACGTGTCGGTACTGGCGATGACCGCCCCGCGCTTGTCAATCTGCGATTTGATAATCATGACACTTCGCAGGAACGAATCACGAAACGCCGGATCAATCTTGAACGCGGCAGCAACGGCCGGCTTCATCCAGTTGTGCCACCACTCAATTGTTTGGCGTAGGCGCTTGTACAGACCATCATGACGGACTTGCTTGTCGATAAATAATACTTCGCGAATAGACGAGCCGGCAGTCACCCAGTAGTGAACCCGTTCGGAACTCTGCGCACCGACCCGCAGACGGAAACGAAGGACAGAATCCACACGGCCGTGCTCGACGTTACCATTCGCCAGCTCGCCGTCCTCGGCATCCCTGTAGGTACCAATGTGCCCCTCAATGCCGAACAGCCCGATACTGTGCTGGTCAAACGGCTCATCATTATGCATGCCCGAAACTAAAAACGCGCGCCGTCCGCGGTAGTGTAATATCGCATGGCTGTCCGGCAGATATTGAGCCGTATCAGTATTACTACGGCTGTCATCAATGGCAAACGCCTGGTGCATGAACAGGCGGATTTCACGCTCGCGATCGGCTAAATTCACGACATGAACATTGCGCATAAAGGCACTCGTATGCGCATCAACGAAATCATCAAACTCTAGAAGCACCTGCAGCTGTTCGTTTTTGGCTATCGTGTGTCCGATGAGCGCCTGGGTTGGGTAGCGGTACTTAAATTCCCATTCGCCCTCGTTATCAAGCCAGCTCAGCTGGCCGTCAATCCAAACGCCGACCCGGTGGCGCGTGTTCGCGCCCTCGGCGTGATTCGACAGGCCGACATAAGGGTAATAAAAGTCATGTACCAGACCCCATCGATTCAGTCCGACGTGCAGCTCCCCGTTACTCAGGACAATCGGCCTAAGCATTCACAGCCCCACCCCCGGTAGTCATTACACGGCGTCCTTTTCAGTGGCGTGGGTAGGGTTTAGCCCACCAAGTCGGTGGTAGTGCATTAATCGGAGGCGAACATCCCTGATAGCATTCATATAGTACAGGAACGCGTCATATGGCGAATCATAAGGGCTGAAGTATTTGTGGACATCACCGTCATGTTCCCACTTGGTCGCCATGTAGTAGAAGTGGTCAGAGCTTTGCAGCAGCCGCCAATCGCGAATCAGTTCCTCGTCGTGACTGCGCACAACATCCCCGGCCAGATCGTAGATGTATCTCAGCGATTCCTGCTGAATGGCGTTGCCCACCCATGCAGAGAGATCGCGCTCGCTGTCGGCCCAGGTAACGGTGTTCGGCATTGATAGCTCGCCAGAGGTTTCAATAGCCTTGGCAGCACCGGTAACCGTGTAGAATGTGCCGCCCTGCGACAGCCATTTGCCAACGAACTCCTCAAAGAACCCGAAAATACCAGTCTCGGCCCATTGGTGCTCGCCAAAGGTCTCGAAGTCCATAAACAGGTTGACCAATGGCCCCTCGGCGCTGGAGTTGACCCAGCTGGTGTATTTGTCGGCCGTTAGCGGGAATTCGTTCCAGGACTGGTCGCCAAAGCGAAAGGCGATGTCGTCACTCAGGTGGTAATTCTTGAGCAGCAGGCTAATATTTTTGGTGCCCTGCGGTTGGTAGACAAAATTCGGGCTGCGCCACTGCAAGACGTCTTCCCAACCCTCGGCCAGGATAGCTTTGTATCCAGCCTGGTCTGCCCACTGGGCCAGCTCGTCGTTGTAGGCCAGCTCGGTGTTGCGGAAGGCGGTCGGGGTGACGCCAAAGACTTCGTGCACCTTTTGGCGGTGCAGGTCGACCTGGACTTCAAACTCCTTGCGGTCGTAAAAGAACGCCAAGCTGTGGTAGTACGTTTCGGCCACGGTTTCGACGCGACCCGTCGCGACTAGTCGTTTGAACGCGTCCAGCAGGTCAGGCGCCCACGCTTCAGCCTGTTCAATGAAGTCACCGGTAATGCTCAGGGACAGCTTGAAATCATGATGCTGGTCGAGAAGCTTCTGCAGCGTTGCCGTCATCGGCCAGTATGATTTCTCGGCAACCTTGTGGAACAACTTTTCGTTATTGAGCTTGCTATCATCCTTGAGGTCAAAGTAGGCGTGTTTCTCACCGATGTCAAACACGCTGTATGGCCGTACGCGGTACGGCTGGTGAACGTGCAGATACAGTGAAATGCCCTTACTCATGCGGGCACTCCGTCTTTGACTCGGTTGTACAGCACGATGCACTTTTCAGCCACGTCGTGCCAGGATATCCGGGCATACTCCTCTGCAACACCTCGGCGCAGGGTCGTGGCCAGGCTCGGTGACAATGCAATACCCACCAGTTGGTCAGCCAGTCGTTCGGTGTCCCAGTAGTCATAGCGCAGGATGTTGTTCAGGACTTCACCAACGCCGGACTGCTTGCTGATGATCAGCGCACTGTCGTGGTGTGCCGCCTCGAGAGCGGTCAGTCCGAATGGTTCGCTGACAGAGCTCATGACAAACACGTCGGCGACAGAGTAGATGTCGCGCCACAGTTTGCCGCGGACAAATCCGGTAAAGTACACCTTGTCGGAAATGCCCAAATCAGCTGCCAGTTGTATCAGCGCGTCGCGCTGCTCGCCGTCACCGGCAAATAGGAATACGAATCGTTCGTACTTTTCGCAGGCCCGTGCAGCCGCGCGCATCAGATGCGCCAGGCCCTTCTGGACCGTGAACCGCGTCAGCGTCGCAACGATGGTGTGACCCTCTTTGCGCAGCGCCTCGAAGTAATGGTAATCGTGCATGTCGTACTGGTACGGCTCAAAGCTTTCAACATCAATCGCGTTGTGAATCACCTCGACGCGGTCGGCTGAGATACCGTACTTGTCGACGATGATTGCCTTGGTGATGTTACTGACAGCGATGATACGATCCGCCATATCGAGCGCCTGCTGCTCAATCTCGTGCACGACCGGGTTGCCGTACAGCTCGCCTGAACGGTCAAACTCGGTCGCGTGAACGTGGATGACCAGAGGGATACCCGTGAGCTCCTTGGCTCGCACGCCTGCCTCCATCGTCAACCAATCATGCGCGTGAATCACATCCGGCTTCACTGTTTTCAGCAGCCCCTCGACGAAGTTAACGTAGTGTTTCTGGACAGCTCGCATCGTTGACAGATCTCCGGCGTCGATTTCAGCCATGTCCTTTTCGGTCACAAATTCGCTGTCATAGCTGCCCATGTGCACGCCGGCCTCGGGTGTCAAATTGGTCGCATTGTACACGTTCATGAACTCAACCCCGGGATGTTCGGCAGTGTAGGGCAGGACAAAATCAATAGTAGCGCCCCTGTTAGCAAGTGCTTTGGACATATGGTAGCAAGCCACTCCAAGACCACCGCTATTATGCGGAGGCAGTTCCCAGCCTAGCATTAGTATCCTCATTCGTTGCCCCTAAGATTGGTCTGCCCCAATCGATGCTCCTTTATTTTTTATGTTTTAACCTACACACATTATAGTAACGTGCTCGTGTTTTGACAACAGTTATGCTAAAAAATCTGTAGGATTTTACGCAAAAATGTAAACAATTGTGAGAAACATTACAGAACACTTGTCGCATTCGTTCATATACTGGTCAACAGTATGCAACATTTTAAGAATTCTATAATCCCGTATTTACTAACATTACTGCTTATTGCAGGAATATTACCAACAAACCAACTCCTGGCATTTGCTGACACAGCAAACTTAATCACAAATCCGTCGGCGGAGACTGCCGGGTCCGACGGCCAGCCAAGCGGATGGGCGCAGGGTAGCTGGGGCAATAACACCGCCAGCTTCACCTACGATACGACCGCCCACACCGGTAGCCACGCCTTGACAGTACAGATGTCAAACTACAGCGATGGCGATGCTAAATGGTATTTCGCACCCGTTGCCGTGACCCCAGGCACAATTTATAATTTCTCGGATTATTACAAGAGTACGGTCTCCACGACTCTAACCGCTCAGTTCACGGCATCCAACGGATCCGTTTCGTACCAGGATATGGGCAACGTTCAAGCAGGGGCCGACTGGACACCGTCTACGGCATCGTTTACCGCGCCAGCAAATGCCCAAACTGTCTCAATATTTCACCTGATCAACTGTAACGGTACGCTGACGACCGATGACGCATCGCTGACGGTCGCTCCTCCTCCTGCGCCGGTGCCAGCTCCGACACCACAGCCCGTTGGCAGCAACTCTGTGCCGAATCCGTCGGTCGAAACCATATCCCCGACCAATCCCAACAATCCCGACGGCTGGCAAACGGGCAAATGGGGCACAAACACGACCCAGTTCAGCTACATGTCATCAGGTGCCGAAAGCGGCAGCCGTGCCCTACAAGTCCAAACGACGGCATACACCAGCGGTGACGCCAAGTGGTACTTCACCCCTCAACCGGTCGTCGGCAGCAACCAGTACGTATTCTCTGACTACTATAAGTCCACCATCAACTCGAACGTTGTCGTCCAGTTCGACGACGGCAACGGTAACTACAGTTATATGAATCTCGGCGATGCCACTGCCAGTGCGAACTGGAAACAGTACACCTATGTCTTTAACGTGCCTGCAAACGCCAAGAATGCGACCGTTTTGCACCTTATCGCCGGTGTTGGTACATTGCAGACCGATAACTTTTCACTCATCAACCAAGGCACGCCAATCGGCGGCGCAGTCGGCAACAACCTGATTGCAGACGCATCCTTCGAGACGCCCAACCCAAACAACAACAAGCTGCCTTACCACTGGCAAACAGCCAAATGGGGCACCAATTCACCGACGTTCACATATCTGAATAACGCTGCCTCAGCCCACACCGGCAACTACGCCGTCCAGATCAAAATGAGCAACTATACCAGCGGTGACGCCAAATGGTTTAATGACCCGGTTCCCGTCACCTCCGACTCACAGTACCGTTACAGCGACTGGTACCAGGGCACTGTCCAAACCCAAGTCTACGTTGCCTTCACGATGGCTGACGGTTCATCGATATACGAACTGATCGGTTCACCCGATGTTGCCACCAGCTGGACTCAGTTCAGTACGACATTCACCGTACCAAAGGGCGCCGTCAGTATGACGGCATACCACCTGATAAACCGCAACGGATCATTGACCCTTGACGATGCCAGCCTAACGCCATACCAGCCTGTCGGCTTCAACCAGGCCATGGTCAGCATCGATTTCGACGACGGATACGATACGGCATACAACTACACGCTGCCTCTGCTGCAAAAATACGGCCTGAAATCGACGCAGTACATCGTTTCCGGCTTTATCGACACCCCGGGCTATCTATCTCTGAGTCAGCTAAAAACTCTCGCCGCGACCCAGGAAATCGGCGCGCACAGCATCACGCATCCGAATCTTACAACCGAGTCCCAGAAACAGTTCACAAATGAACTGACGAAGAGCCAGACGCAGCTGCAACAGTGGACAGATCAGCCGGTCAATACGTTCGCGTATCCCGAAGGGGCCTACAACAACAGTATAACGAGCGTCGCCAAGCAGCACTATGCCGGCGCCCGCGGAGTAGAAGTAGGCTTAAACAGCAAAGACAATCTGAACCCATATGACATCAAGGTCCAGAACATCACGTCCAACACCACGGCAGCCGATATCGCCGATTGGGTAGCGCAGGCGCAAGCGACCAACACATGGCTGGTACTGGTCTACCACGCCGTTGATCCTGATCCTAACAATCCAGTGGACAGCGGCCCCTACACGATTACCCCGGACCAGCTCGACAGCCAACTGTCCGTCATCAAAAACAGCGGTATCGCCGTCCTACCGATGTCACAGGCGCTGGCCGAGGCGAAGTCACAACAGTAACGCGGGGGAAAGGAGGGTAATACATGCACAAACCAACAATCAGCTTCCTAGCCCCGGTGGCTACGCTCGCGACGATTGCACTGCTCCCTAAAATCAACCTCAGTCCAATGATTGCGTTCGCCATTATCGTTGCGCTCACCATGGCAGCATGGACGGTCGCATACCTCTTGAACGCGAGGGAGGCGTAGGTATGGGCAAAAAGCATCGTTCACTCCATTTCTTGCTCACCGTCATCGCCGTCGTTGCGCTGCTGATCATGCCGACCATCGCGATTGGACGCTCCATCTTTGAACAATACCTGGAAACGCAAGTATCCGCCAAGGATATCCACCATTAATGAGACTCTACGACTACACGTATGCGGCGCGGCGCCGAAAGATCATACCAAAAATCTACGAGGAGCCTGCTCAGGAAATACCAGTGCAGCATCCTATCAGGCAGCCGATGCGGATCGGCACGCACGTAACGCGAAAGCTGTTTGATCTCGATTTCAACGGTGTCCGCAAGCTATGTCTGCTGATTCCGGGACATAACGAATCGCTCGTCATTCAAAACACCATCCGTTCGGCCATTGCATCCGGCATGTCACGCCATGACATCTATGTCGTGAACGACAACTCATCAGATAATACGGCAGAACTGGCCATAGAGCTGCTAGGGGACTCCAACGTGCTGACTGTCGAACGTTCGGGCAAGGGCTTGGCCATCCAAAAAGCGGCCTGTGCGTTCCGACTGACCAAGCGCTACGAATGGCTTCACATCGCCGACGCCGACGGCGCGTTCGACAGTAACTACTTCACGACGTTCCGATCCCAATTGCGGGCCGACAAAGCCGCCGCAACCGGCTATCTCAAGAGTACGCGCGGCAGCTTCATCGGCAAATTCCGAGTGTTCGAGTATACGCTCGGTATGGAGATGACCCGCCGCGTGCAAATATTTCTGAACACGCTGCAGGTTATCCCTGGCGCGACCTCCTGTATACGTGCCGATGTGTTCGAACAGGTTGATTTCGATGGGGGCACACTGACCGAGGACTACGACGTCACTCTGCAGATTCATCGGCTAGGACTAGGCGAAATCCAGTTTATCCCGGGCGCAACTGCATTCACACAGGATCCTGAATCTTTTGGCGACTTCATGCGCCAAATCACGCGATGGTACAAAGGCGGCGTCCAGTGCCTGGTCAAACACGACATCGGCCAAAAATTCCGTCGGATTGATTTCTACATCGGCTACCAGATCTTTCAGTGTTTCCTGTTCCTGGGCGTACTATTCATCATTTTGCCGATCACCACTGTCATCACGCACAGTTTCTACGGCTATGCATCACTGTTTGTCTGGGACGTTTTCACGATGCTCGGCATGGCCGTCCTCATCGCCGCACGCGCCAAGCGCTGGGACATTCTGAACGCCTTTCCGCTGCTGTACGGCCTGAAGTGGGCGAACACTTACGCCTTTACACGGGCGCACTTGGCAGTGGCGCTGCGGCCCAGCCGTTTCCGTACGCGCCAGTCAGGCGCCTGGACCAGCCCGACCCGCGTAGAGCAGGCGCAGCCTGCGTAAACCACCGCGCCACCACTGATACACAATTATATTTAAGCCGACTATTGTGGTAAAATAACATTTGCGAAGGGGCGTAGTACAACGGTTAGTATAAAGGTCTCCAAAACCTTAGATTACAGTTCGATTCTGTGCGCCCCTGCCAAGAAAATAGCCTGACCATTTGGTCGGGCTATTTTCTTTGTGGCGCACAGACTAGACTGTAATCGCAGCTGCTCCAGCAGACGCCAGATTACAGTTCGCGTGCTGTCAAATCTCTGATTTGTGCAGCACCTAGCGGATGTTCCTCGCTAGAATAGCGGGAACATCCAAGCGTCGGATGTGCGACCCTGCTGGGTAACCCCACCCACTTGGTACAAGTCCATCGAAAGGAGTATCGTGATGGACATGTATACACTCAAACAAATTCCCAGTGAGGCGAAGATCAGGAGTACTGGCCAGTGGAACATACCACCGACATCCACAAAAAGTTCGAGTTCACGCATACCAGCGAGATCGAAGGAACGTTCGGCAACCTGCGCACCTTCATCCGGCGCATGTACCACCATACGAC
>Ga0335069_10001017_pt1 | contig 45206 bp, 42 predicted proteins | sample Lox_Sample_11_FD_206714 | JGI IMG/M metagenome (GOLD analysis project Ga0335069, IMG submission 206714) | Soil microbial communities from Loxahatchee National Wildlife Refuge, Florida, United States - Lox_Sample_1.1 | ecosystem: Environmental > Terrestrial > Soil > Wetlands | place: USA...
ACAAAAATCGCCCTCCCTTTCCCCCCCGGGGCGCTACAACCACAATCAAAAAAAACTTTGTGTGGGCCCGGGGGGGGGGGGGCCCCCCCGCCCCCCCGGGCCGGGGGTTACGGGGGGGGGCCCCGGGGGGCCCCCGGCCACCCCCAACCCCGCCGGCCCCCCGCGGCCCTCGCACGTCAGCGCCGTTGAGTATCGCGGCCCGCCCCGTCGCGCGGAGAGCGCGCGAAGGGGCGGGCGCATCCGGAAGCGCGGCAGCAGAGCCGCAAACGTAAACCAGGCGAGAAGCCACCCTGGGGGCGGCTCCTCGCCTGGTTTGCGTTGTTGAGCCACTACGGCGGCTGAGGCCCCGGGGAGATGCGGGCTTAAGGCCCGCATCTCCCCGCCCAGCCGCGAAGCGTCATTGTGCGATGCGCTTTAGCTCGGCGACTCGCGTCTGCATGTACGCGTCTTGCACTGCGCCGTAGAGGTCAACCGCATAGCGGTCGGCCTCTTCAAACTGATTCGGATGCAGTGAGCGATAGTTGACCGCGTTGATCGCCTCGGAACCGGCGTCCGCAGGGATAGTTACGTACCACGGCAGCAGCCAAGCCATCGGATTCATGCAGCCGTCAACCACGAGCCCAACCGTATCGCGCACGGTCGAGGGGCCGAAGAAGGGCAGCATCACATACGGTCCCGAATAGATCCCATAGTGCCCTAGCGTCAGACCGAAATCGTCGTTGTGCTGCTTCATTCCGAACCACGAATCGGCAACGTCGAAGAGTCCGGCCACACCGAGCGTGCTGTTGATTCCGAAGCGTGCGAGCTCGTTGGCCGCATTGTACGGATGGAGCTGGAACAGGTTGTTGGCAAAGCGCGGGATGACGCCGACGTTGCGGAAGAAGTTGTTCACGCTCTGGCGCGCGGGTTCGGGCATCACGTAGGAGTAGCCCTTCGCGACCGGCGTGACCACGTATTGGTCCAGATCGACGTTGAACTTGAACATCGCCGAGTTGAACGGCTCCAGCGGATCCGTATATGGACCGCCGGTTTCACCCGGCAACGTTTTCTCTCCCGGCAGCTTGGGGGCCGCCGCCTGATCTCCGCCGCCCGTCGCGGCGCTCTGACCGAACGTAGCCGAAACCATCAGCAAAGTCGCCAGCAATGCTGTTCCACACAGGGTGGCTAGCTTCTTGATGCTGCGCTCGGTCTGCATTCGCATGATCTCTTCACTGACGGCCACGTTTGTTTACCTCCGCGCCAGACTTTCCGTTCGGCGTCGTTCTCCCCCCGGATTGAAGGGTCTATGACCCCATAGAGGCTTCTAGCTGCTGTTGCTTCACACGCATATCGGACATCAGTTTATCGAATCCCTGATCATTAATCACACGATTAAACTGATTTCGATAGTTCGCCACAATACTGATAGCGTCAACTGTCACATCATAGATTTTCCAGTCGCCATCCATGTCACGCAACAGGTAATCCACCTTGATTGGCTGCTTTCCTGACTGGATTATCTGGCTGCGCACTCGCGCAAAGCCTTCTCCCTCGGCATTTTGCCCCAGAATGGCGACATCCTGGCCCGAATAATCCTGAATTTTGCTCAGGTATGCATTTTCGATAAAGGCCGTAAATAACTGGGTAAATTGGGCTCGCTGCTGGGTGCTGAGCTCGCGCCAGTGATATCCCAGCGCAATCCGGGACATATCCGAGAAGTCGAAATGTTGCTCCAGCAGCGAACGAAGTTTCCGCCGCCGCTGGGGGACCGGGCTGCTCCTATCGCGCAGTACCGGCAAAGCCGTGTTGACAACCTGGCTGACCGTGTCGAGCGCCGTCGGCAAGGCCCAAGCCTCCGGCGGTGACACGGCCGTCGCCACCATCAGGGCAAGCATCGCGGCGGCAAAGGCGCCAAACGCGATTCGAGCCGTTGCAGACGAAACCCACGGCGCCAGAGGGGTTCGAAGGTTGCCTGCTGAGTGATTATTCCCGAACATACCGCGTTTTTCCTATCTTACTGCAAGCCTTTGTCGTGGGTCCCGGAGGACGCGCCGCCGCTGCCGCTGCTGCCGCCGGAGCTCGAGCCATTGCTGTTGATCAACTGGCCTATGGCATCTTCCAACACGAAGGCAGACTGGGTTCGGCGAATTAGGCCCCCAGCGGTCAGATCATGTTCGCCCCCGCCTAGAGAAATCGAGACGTATTTGTCGCCAATTATACCGCTGGTCTTAATCGATGCTATTGCGTCCGTATCCACCGCTACACCGGTGTTGATCCTCAGCGCCACGTGCGCGCGATAGTCCTTGAGCCCCAAAGCAATTACTTTGCCAACCTGCACACCCGCGATTTCGACCTGATCGCCAGCCTTCAGGCCGGAAATATTGTCGAAATTCGCGTAGATGACGTAGCCGCTGTTGCTGAACAGCTCTATTTTTCCCAGCCGTAGCGACAGAATCGCCAGTGCCGCGATTCCAGCCAGTGCGAAAAGTCCCACGATAAGCTTGGTTGTCCAACTGGCGTACATTGTCTGCTCTTAGAGCGCGGCCGCGTCGCGCTCGTCTCCTGCGGCTCTGCCCGCCAGGAAGCGGTTGAAGACCTCGTCGTTGGCGGCAGTAACTTCGGCGGGGGTTCCGGTAAGTTTCATCCGGCCCTCGTGCATGAAAGCAACGCGGTCGGATATCTCAAATACCGCGGGCACGTCATGGCTGACCATCACCACGGTTAGGCCGAAGCGCTGCTGCGTTTGGCGCACCAGCGCATGAATCGATCCGGTGCGGGTAGGGTCGAGCCCGGTGGTCGGTTCGTCGAGCATCAGGATCTTCGGATTGCGCACGAGCGCGCGGGCGAGCGCCGCCCGCTTCTGCATCCCGCCGCTCAGCTCCGAGGGATACTTGTTCTCCATCCCCTCGAGGCCAACGTTGCCCAGCATCTCATGCACCTTGAGCGCAATTTCCTTGCGTTCCATACCGGTGTTCTCGACCAGCGGAAACGCGACATTGTCGAACACCGTCATCGAATCGAACAGCGCGCCCGCCTGGAACAGCATCCCGAATTCCTTGCGCACCTCGTCCAGTCCGCGATTGCTCAGGCGCGTGACATCGATTCCGTCGATCACGATTCTGCCCGAGTCGGCACGCAAGAGCAGGTTGAGATGCTTGAGCAGCACGGTCTTGCCGCATCCGCTGGGGCCCACGATGGTCGTGATATGGCCGCGTGGAAAATCGAGATCGACGCCGCGCAGAACTTCCTGCGCTCCGAAGCGATGGCGCAGGCCGCGCACTTCGATCGCAACCGGTCCGCCCGGCGCGGCCGCGCCCTTTCCGTTCTGATCCGCCATCGTCAGTCCTGCGCCATTCGCGTCTGCGCCATCTTCACTCGCCCAACTTCACTTGCCCAACTTCACTGCTCATCTTCGCTTGCTCATCTTGGCCCCGATCGGCATTTCTGTCTGAAATTTCCGCGAATTTTATAGGAGAATCGACGTGAGGAAATAGTCCCAGGCCAGAATCAGCACGCTCGAGAGCACCACCGCCTCGGTGGTTGCGCGGCTTACCCCGGTCGCCATCCGCTGCGCATGGTAACCCTTGTAACAGCAGACCCACATCACGACCAGCCCGAAGACCAGCGCCTTGTAGAGACCGCTCGCGATGTCGTGGGCGGACAGGTTCATTGCGATGCCGTTTAAGTAGGCGCCGCTCGGCGCCCCCATCAGGCCGACGCCGATAAGGTAGCCGCCCCAGATTCCGATCACGTCGAAGATGCTGGTCAGCAGCGGGAAACTGAGCACCCCCGCGATCACGCGCGGCGAGATGAGGTACTGGATCGGATTGATCGCCATCACCGCAAGCGCGTCGATCTGCTCGGTCGCCTGCATCGATCCCAGCTCGGCCGCCATCGCGGAACCCGCCCGCGCCGTAACCATCAGCGCCGCCAGCACCGGCCCCAGCTCGCGCACCAGCACCAGCGCGACGACCGTGCCGAGCGCGCCCTCGGAACCGAAGCGGCGCAGCGTGTTGTAGCCCTGCAGGCCGAGCACCATCCCGGTGAACGCGCCGATCAGCGCGACCAGCACGATCGACTCGGCGCCGATCGTGCGCATCTGGCGGATCGCGAGGCGCGGTTTGTATGGCGGAAGGACCGCGCACCACAGCGCGACCGTCAGGAACAGCACGAAGTTACCCAGCGCGATGACGTTATCGATCACCAGCGCGCCGAGGCGCGCAATCAGCCCCGCAATTCTCGACATCCGGATAAGCCCGTTTAACCGTGAATAATACCGAGCCGGGCAAGCTGGCCGTAGGTATGCGTCATGCTGGGCGTGCGCACGAATTCGTTGAGATCATCGATAACGTCGAGATCAAGCCCGGGACCGCGCTGGCGCACCACCCGGCTCGGCAGCCCGAGCCGATAACATTCCTCGAGATGGCGCGCGAGGCTTTGGCCGCCGAAGCGAGTCGGAATCGCGTCGGCCGGCGCCCGTGCGATTATATTGGTCCCGCTCAAGTCGCGCGAGGGCACCAGCACCACCCCGCGGTCCTCTTCGGCCAGTTCGGCGAACACGGTATCGATATCCTCGCCGGTCACCAGGGGAATGTCCGAAAGCACCGTGCAGAGGCTCTCGACGCCCTGCGCGGCGAGCGCGGAGGTCGCGACACGAACTGCCGCGTTGAGCCCGCGCGGAAATTCCTCGTCGATCACCAGCGCTCCCGCGGCGCGCGCCGCGTCGAGCAATGCCGGGTCCGAACTGATCACGGCCACGTGCTCGGCCGCGCGCGCGCTGAGCGCCGCAGCCAGCACGTCGCGAAACATCGCCTCGGCGAGCGCCATTCGATCGGCGTCGCCGACCGCGCGGCCCAGGCGCGTCTTGGCAAAGGCCAGATGCTTCGCTGCGATAAGGATTGCACGCACGGCGTACCTTTATAACTCACGCCGTCGATCGAGCCAAACCGAAAAGGATCGGATGGCGCGCCTTGACAGAGTTCGCATCGCGGCCCCAACATTGAAGCTGCGCTCCGCCGCTCGCTTTATCGGCAACCGGACGGCCGCACGGTCCTTTGGCGGGCCCGCGCGGCAGCCGCAGAGGGCGCGTTACATCGGTCTGGGCCGGACGAGGAAGGTGGAGGCATGGAGCCGCAACATCGGAGCGTTTCAACGCTTACTGAAAAATTCAACCGCCGCATGGCGCGCATGCGCGGCCGCACGATCGCGATTGTGGCCGCCGCGGCGGTGCTGAGCACGGGACTTATCGCCGGATGCCGCGGCAAATCGGTCAACGACTACCTGCGCGAGGGCGACGCCGCGATGCAGCGGACGGACCTCGGGCAGGCGGAAGAGAACTACCAGGCAGCGGTCAAGGCCGCGCCCGGCGATCCGCGCGTCCACGTCGCGCTCGGCAACCTCTACGTCTTCGAGCAGAAGCCGACGCTGGCGCAGGCCGAGTTCGTGCGCGTGCTCGAACTGGAACCGGCCAACCCGGCCGCTCATTCGGCGCTCGGCGGACTTTACGAATCGGCGGGGCAGATGGGCGCGGCCGAGGAACAATACCTCGCGGCCGTCGCGCTCAAGCCGACCGATCCGGTCTACCGTCTCCAGCTCGGCGCGCTGCTCGCGAAGAATAAGCGCCAGGTAAGGGCCGAGGTCGAGTTGCGCACCGCGATCGGGCTGCAGCCCAAGAATGCGCAGGCCCATCTCGCGCTCGCGAACCTGCTGAACGCGAACCCCGACACCAGGGCCGAGGCCGAGGCCGAATTTGCCGAGGTCCGCGCGCTCGATCCGCACCTGCTGGCCGAGCCGGTCAGGGCGGCTCCGGAAGCGCCCGGCACGGCGCCCGGCGCGGCGACCGCGGCGGCGCCGCCGCCCACGACCCCGGCGGTCAAGGAGCACAAGCTCAAGCCAATCGACCGCAAGTTCAAGCTGACCAAGAACTCTCCCGTGTACCAGGCGGCCGACGGTTCGACCAGCGTGGTCGGCCAGGTGCATCGCGGACACTTCGTGCACGTGACGGGAATCGCGGGCGACTGGCTGCAGGTAACGCTGCGTAACGGGACCGTGGGTTACATCCCCGTGGCCGCCGCCGAGTAACCGTGCGAGCGGGATGCAAGTGACGCGGTGAAGGCCGGCGGCAAATCCGCAAAGCCGCCCGGACCGCGCGGATCGCTCCTGCTCGGCAGCCTCCGCCGGGTGCAGCGCGAGCCGCTCGAGCTAATGCGCGAGGGCTTTCGCGACCACGGCGACATCGTGGGCTACCGCTTCGGCAATACGCGCGCGGCGCTGCTCGCCCATCCCGAGCATATCCGCCACGTCCTGCACGACAACCAGCGCAACTACAACAAGCAGAACGTGGACTATGCGATGCTCCGGCGGCTGCTCGGCAACGGCCTGCTGACCAGCGAGGGCGCGTTCTGGCATCGCCAGCGCCGGCTCATCGCCCCGATGTTCCATCGCCAGCGCGTGGCCGGGTTCTGCAACCTGATGGTCAACAGCACGCTCGAGATGCTCGAACGGTGGGACGCGCTCGCGCGCCGCGGCGAGCCTTTCGATGTCGGCGCCGAGATGACACATCTTACGCTTAAGATCGTGGCCAAGGCGCTGTTCAGCGCCGACGTGAGCGACGACGCCGAAGCGATCGGCGACGCGCTGACCGAGGTCAACCGGCAGCTTGGCGAATTCAGCCTGCTCGACCTGCTCTGGATGATTCCGACGCCGCGCAAGCGCCGCTTTCGCGCCGCCGTGCTTGCGCTCGACCAGGTCGTCGGCAAGATCATCGACGAGCGCCGCCTCAGCACCCATCGCAACCAGGACTTGCTCTCGATGCTGCTCGAGGCGGTGGACGAGGAGACTGACAAGGGGATGACCCCGCGCCAGGTGCGCGACGAGGTTCTGACCCTGCTGCTGGCAGGCCATGAAACCACCGCCAACGCGCTGACCTGGACCTGGTACCTGCTCGCGCAGAACCCCGAAGCGGCAGACAAGCTCGAGCGGGAAGTCCGCGAGGTGCTCGGCGATCGCGCGCCCGACGCGCTCGATCTGCCGAATCTGCCGTACACGCGGATGGTGGTGGAAGAATCGATGCGGCTTTATCCGCCGGCGTGGGCGATTTCGCGCAACGCCATCGCCGACGACGAAATCGGCGGCTACCGCATCCCGCGCAAGACCAGCGTGATCATCTGCAGCTTCATCACGCATCGCCATCCCGCCTTCTGGGAGGCGCCGGAGCGCTTCGACCCCGAGCGCTTCTCGCCCGCGCGCTCGGAGGGGCGTCCGAATTTCGCCTACCTGCCGTTCGGCGGCGGTCCGCGAATTTGTATCGGCAACGGCTTTGCGATGACCGAAGCGCAACTGGTGATCGCGACGGTGGCGCAGCGCTACCGGCTCGGCCTCGCGCCGGGGCATCCGGTGGAACTCCATCCGCTGATCACGCTGCGCCCGCGCCACGGGATGCGGATGACGCTCCATCCGGCGGATACCGCCGTCGCCGCGGACATTCGACGCAACGCCGCCCGCTGACGCAGTCTTCTCTTACCCGCTTCCCCTGTGTGTCTTGGGAGAGGGAATATACGCAGCCATCTTCTTCATCCCGTCTCACTCAGCTTTGGGGAAAGGAACAGAGGCGCGTGGCTACGACCTAACCGCGTCGGGCTGGCGCGAAGGATGCGCCGCGGCGAACGCCTCGAGCTTCAGACACTCCTCGTTGATCTTTCGGAGCGCCGGATAGGGCCCCATGTCGAGGTTGACCCTCGCGGCGTTAAAAATCTGCGGCACGAGGAAAACGTCCGCCATCGTCGGCGTGTCGCCGTGGCAAAAGCGCCCGCTCGCTCCGGAAGCCATCATCGCTTCGAGCGCGGCGAAATTGAGCGCGATCCAGTGGCGGCACCATTCGCCCACCCGCTGCTCGCCGAGCTTGAGCTGCTCGCCGAGATAGACCTGCGTCCGGCGGTTGTTGAGCGGATGAATCTCGCAGGCGATGTTGAGCGCGATCGCGCGCACCCGCGCCCGCCCCGCCGGATCGGACGGCAGGATCGGCGGCGCGGGAAAGCGCTCTTCGAGATATTCGCAGATCGCCATCGATTGCGGTACGAGCACGCCGCCGTCCTCGAGCAGCGGCACGATCGCCTGCGGATTCAGCCGGCGATACTCTTCGCCCAGGGTTTCATCCTTCAGCAGATTGACCGAGGCGTACTCGTACCTGAGCCCCTTCAGATTGAGCGCGATCCGCGCGCGATACGACGCCGACGATCTGAAAAATCCGTAGAGCTTCATGGCTCTCCTTCCTCGGCGGCAGTATAGCCCCGGCCCAAAGCACCCGGAAAAGCCTCGCCGGCGACCGCAGCGGGCGGCCGTAACGCGGCGGGATCCACGCTCGGCCCGTGCAGATGAATCAGCCGGCCGTCGGCGGGGTCGCGCTCGGAGAGCCATCGCGCAACGATCGCCATCGCGTCCAACTCATCGCGCACAACCGGCCGCACGCGGTAGGGTTCGTAATTGGCGGCGACGAATTCCGCGACCGCATGCGCGTCGGCCGCTTCGCGAAGCGGCCGGCTAAGCGCGAGACGCCCGCTCAACACGACGTGCGCGAGCATCGAGTCCCCCTCGCCCACCATGATCGCGAGGTTGTTCTCGGTGACGACGCGGCTTAGGCGCTCGGCGCGCGCGGCGAGCGTGGTGAGCGCCGCAAGCTCGCGCTTAAGCCGCGCGGCCTCTTCGAAGCGCATCGCGCGCGCCGCCTGGTCGCGCGCGCGGGCGAGCTCGCCGAGCAGCGGTGCGCTGCGCCCGCGCAAAAATTCGACCGCGCGCCGCACCCGCGCGCCATAGGCGTCCTCGCCGGCGCTCAGATTGCAGGGCATCGCGCAATGCCCCATCTGGCCGTACATGCACGGCGAGAAATCCGGCTCGGGCTTAAGCTTGCCCGCGCAGGTGCGCAATCCGAGCACGCGCCCGAGCGCGCGCACGGCCCGGTCAACTCCGCCGCGGCCGACGAACGGCCCAAGCTGCATCACGCCGCGCCGCGCCGAAAGCCTGGGCGCGAGCCCAAGCCGCGGAAACTCGTCCATCAGATCGAGCCGCACGAAGTACGCCTGCGCCATCCCCTTGAGCATCCGGTTATACGGCGGCTTGAGCTCGCGGATGAGCCGCGCTTCGAGCAGCGCGGCGTCGAGCGCCGACGGCGCAACGCGCGTGTCGATCGCATAGACATGGCTCACCAGCTCGGCGGTTTTGGCGTTGATCGCGAAGCCGCCGTTGAAATAGGAGGCGACGCGCTCGCGCAGGCGCCGCGCCTTGCCGACGTAGAGCAGATCGCCGCGCTCGTTGCGCATCAGGTAAACCCCGGGCGCCATCGGCAGCGCGGCGATCGCTTCGGGCGCGACGTGGCGCTCGATTCTGCGCCCGGCGGCGCCGCGGCCGTGCAAATCGATCAGCCGGTCGACGCGGGTCACTCCGCTTTGCGCCGCGATGTCGAGAAAGATCGAGAGCAGCTCCGCGGCCATCCGCGCATCGCCGAGTCCGCGATGGCGTCCCGCGGTGGAAAGGCCGAAGTGCTCGGCCAGGGCGTCGAGCCGGCGGCGGCGCAGCGACGGCGCGAAACGGCGCGAGAGCCTGAGCGTGCATAGCACCGGGTTGCGCAGGCCGATTCCGAAGATGCGGCGGAACTCGAAATCGAGGAACGCGCAATCGAACTGCGCGTTGTGCGCGACCATCACCGCGTCGCCCAGAAAATCGCGAAACGCCGGCAGCACGCGCTCGATCGGCGGCGCGTCCGCCACCATCTCGTCGGTGATCGACGTAAGCCGCGTGACGAAAGGCGAAATCGGCCCGCGCGGGCGCACCAGGGTCGCGAACGATTCGGTCATCCGCGGACCTTCCATCCGGTACGCGCCGATTTCCGTGATCGTGCCGGGGCCGGGTCGGCCGCCGGTGGTCTCGAGATCGACCACCACGTAGCGGCCGCGGTCGAGCGGCACCTTCAACCCCTCGTTGGTCCGCAGCGACCACATCCCGCTCGCCGCATCGAAGACGAAATTGGGATCGCCGGCGAGCAGGCGATGAACGATGCGCGGGCCGAGTTCGGGGTCGGAACCGGCGCCGGCGAAAAGCAGGCCGACCAGTTCGCCGGTATGCGCGCCGGCCGCCTGGCGCTCGAGATAGGCGAGCAGTTTTTCGCGCGCGGTCGCGCCGGAATACCGACCGCCGAGGTCGAAGGCTCCCGTCCGATCCGCCATCATGCCCCCCATCCTCCTGACTAAAGGCCGCCTGGCCGACTTGAGGCCGTCTGGCACGCTTCGTGTTATGTTCGCTTTAGCAGACTACGCGGGGAAAGCCTACTGCCCGACGCGACCGGGCTTTGCCGGGCCGCGCCCGGAAGCTGTACGCTTGGTCGACCGCGCAGCGCGGCGTTCTCGATGCTGGTTCGGCGCAGGATATCTATGGCGATCCGGATGGCGGCGGCGGTCGCGGCCCTGGCGGTGCTCGGGGTTGTGCTCGGCGAATTGATCTCGGAGGCCGGTCCCTACCAGGACGCGACGGCGCCCGCGGAGCAGCTTCATCCGGCGGCATGGCCCAACGGCACGCTGACCATCGCGGACCTCGGCCATTCGACGCTCTTGATGGACTGGTACGGCGTGCGCGTGCTGAGCGATCCGGCGCTGTTCAACCGCGTCGGGCTGTCGATCGGCTCGATGCTGACAATCGGGCCGCGCCGGCATAGCGCGCCGCCGCTTGCGCCCGCAGAGCTGCAGAATCTCGATGTCATCCTGATCACCCACGCGCACATGGATCATCTCGATCTGCCGTCGCTGAGCGCACTGCCCCGACGCGCAGTCGTAATTGCATGCAGCGGATGCGCCGACCTGATTCGTCCATTGGGGTTTACCGACGTGCGCGAGCTTCGATGGGGCCAGAGCACGACGGTCAAGGGCCTGAGCGTGACAGCGATGGGCGCGAAGCACTGGGGAGTGCGATGGCCGCCGTTTGGCCGCGCATACGGCTACAACAGCTACCTGATCGCGCGCGGCGGCACGCGGATGCTGCTCGCGTGCGACAGCGCGTACACGCCTCTCTTCGACGCGCTCGCGGCCGACCCGCCCGACGTCGCGGCGTTCTCGATCGCGGCCTACGACCCCTGGATTCGCCATCACGCCAACCCCGAGCAGGTGTGGGCGATGTTCCAGCAGACCCGCGCACGCTACCTGGTGCCGATTCATTGGGGCACCTTCCGGCTCTCGAAGGAACCGATGGATGCACCGATGCGCCGACTGTTGGCGGCGGCGGGGCCCGAACCCGGCAAAGTCGCGATTCGCCAAATCGGTGTCGCCTGGAGCCTGCCGCAGCCGGCGCCGCGGACCGCTCTTCGAGCCACCGGCGGGGCTTGCGTTTCGGGTAGAACGGACGTTCTGTTGAATGCGTCAAAATGAGCTACAATGCCACAGGAGATTAGAAGAGCCGCATTAGCGGCGTCACAGATTGAACACCCCGGGAAAGTCATCGGGTAAATATCGGGTAAATATCGGGGGGGAAGATAATGGCCAACTCGCACGAACGACCAAAGCTTCCAGCAAGACTTCCGGCTACGCTGCTGGCGATAACAGCGCTCGTGCTTGGATACGCCGTGATTGCCGCGCGGCCGGCGCTCGCGCAGGACGACGATTGGACGGTCGTGACGCCCCAGGACGAACCGCGTCCTGCGCATCAGAGCCATCCGTCGAAAGCCGCGCCGGCCGTTCCGGCTGCCAACGACGATCCGCAGGCGGCGCAGCAGGCGCCGCCTGCGGCCGACGGCGCGCATAAGGTCTGCGGCGAGCCCGCGCGGCCGGCGACCGAGCCCTACAAGAGCATCGTCGCCGACATCGACCGCCAGTGGGGCATGAGCACTCCGGTTTACGAATCGGTGCAGGTCTCGTCGCCGCATGTCTCGCGCAGCGGATGCATCTTCTACAACCCGGTCTTCATCGCAGCGTTCCTGCGCGGCGAGACCGACGAGCACGGCGAACCCGACAAGACCTCGATGCTCTACGCGATCATGGCGCACGAACTCGGCCATATCGAACATCACGATTACGAGCGCAAAGCCTCGAGCGTCGAGAAGGAACTTGAGGCCGATCGGTTCTCGGGTTACACGCTCGAACGGATGGGCATTCCGCGCGCCAACATCACCCCCTTCTACAGCCTCGGCGGCGACGAATTCAGCGGCGTCCACGACCACGGCTTCTCCAACGAGCGGATCACGGCGTTCGATCAGGGCTGGAAGGCGGCGGAGTGGAACCGGCCCGAAGACGGCGGGAGCGCCGGCGGCGCGTCCACCGAAGATTCGAGCACGGCCGACGATTCGGCCGCCGCGGCCGTCCCGTAGCGAAGCGATCGCGCCGGGCCCGAGCAGGAATCCGGCGCAAACTCGCGATTCGCGGCGGCCGCTAGATCTTTTTGCGGCGCTTCGAGAGGTAATCCACCAGCATGTACTCGCCCAGATGATCGGGGCGCGTGTAGAGCGCGCGGCCGCGGTTGATCTGGGTCATCTTTTCGACGAAGGCGCGCAGGCTCGGCGAGTCGTCCAGCATGAAGGTGTTGATCGTGATGCCCTTGCGGGTAACGCGCTCGACTTCCCTGAGCGTCTCCTGCGCCGCGCGCATGCTGATGCCGCCGAACGAGAGCGGCCATTCGCAGTACAGGCGCTTGTTGAGAAAATAGGCGGTCGGCTGGCCGTCGGTGATCACGATGATGTGCTGATTGCGCGAGGGATGGCGTCCGAGCAGGTCGGAGGCCAGGCGCAGCCCGTCCTGCAGGTTGGTGAACGGGTCGCCCATGTTCCATGAGGCTTCGGGCAGGTCTTTCAGCTTCAATTCGACCGCGCGGGTGAAGAAGCCGACGATGGAAAAAAAGTCGCGCGGAAACTTGGTCCGGATGAGCGTCTCCATCGCCATCGCGACCTTCTTCGCCGCCGCAAAGCGCCCTTCCCAGCTCATCGACCACGACATGTCCAGGCACAGCACCGTTGACGACGAACTCGCGTAGTCACTTTCGTAAACCTCGAAGTCGCCGGGCTCGAGCTTGAGCGGCACGCCGGGCCGCCGCGCCAGCGCGTGCCTGAGCGTCGCGACCAGGTTCAGGTTGAGCGGATCGCCGAAGGCGTAGCTCTTGGTCTGGTCGGGGCGGATTTCGACGATGCCGCGATGGTCGGTCTGATGGGATCCGGCGCGGTCCTTGAGCAGGCCCTGGTAGATGTCGCGCAGCGCCAGCTGGCCGATCCGGCGCACGCCCTTGGGCGAGAGCGCCATGTGCTCGCCCTTCTGGACCATGTAGCCGCCCTCTTCGAGCAGCAGCATCACCTGGCGCAGGTTCTGGAAATCCTCGTCGGCCTGCTGCCCCAGCATCTCGCGCAGATCGTCGGCCGAGATCTTGTCGAAGTTGCTCGACATCAGATCCTGCTCGAGCTGCTTCATCCGCTCCATCTCGCGCATCAGCTCGAGCGCCTCGCGGTAGTTGAGGCTCTTGGGGCCGTGGAACAGATGCTGGTTGCGCTCGCGAAAGTTTTCGAGGTCGCGGATGTTCTCGTATTCCTTGAGCAGCTGCTCGAAATCGGCGCGCGCCTGGGCGTCCTCAAATTCATGGCTCTCGAGCTTGCGAATCGCCTCTGAGAACCGGCGCGGGATGCGCTGCAGTTCGCGCAGCTTCTGCTCGAACCGGGCGCCGGGCCGCTCGGCATTCATCCGCTCGAGCGTGCCGCGCTCGCGATCGACGATGTCCTGCAGGCGCTGATCGATCTCGTCCAGCGCCTCCTTGAGATTGAAGTCGCGGTAGCGCTGGCGCATCTCCTGGCGCAGCTGTTCGAGAAACTCCTCCAGTCCCGCGACGCGCATGCCGTCGAAGTCCATTCCCTGGCGCGACATCCAGTCCATCGCCTGGCGCACGTCGTCGGTGTAGGAGAGAAACTCGGCCAGCTTCTCGAATACCTTGTCGGCGTCGAGCCTGAGCTTCTGGCTGCCGTCCCACGCGGTGTAGCGGATTTCGATCATCGGCGTCGCCCGCGCCCGTCCCCGGCCTCAGGCGTGATAGGCGAAGCGCCCGCCGTGGCGCTCCTTGTTGAGCTTCTGATGAAGATGCAGGCCCTCGAACACGAGTTCGGTCGCTGCGGCCATCAGGCCCGGCGTCTCGAACGAGCCCAGCTGCTCGACCGCCTCGCGCAGGCCCGGCACCTCGCGCAGCGCCTCGAGGTATTCGGAGGCCGGCGACTGGTCGGAGACCTCGACGCCCCATCCGCCCTCGAAGTACGCGCTCACGCGGCGCAGATCGTCGACCTTGAAGTAGCGGTCGAAGGTCTTGAGCACGGCGCGGTTGATGAGCCGCTCGATCAGGTCGTCCTCCTTCTTGTCCTCGCCCACGTATTCGAGCTCAATTTTGCCCGCGGTCGAGGCGTAGAGCGACGGCAGATCGGAGAGCCGCGGCACGATCTCGTTCTCGCCCAGGCGCACCGCGCGCTTCTCGGCGTTGGAGATCACCGATTCGAAGTTGTTGATCGAGACCCGCACCGAAACCCCCGAGGTCTGGTTGATCTCATTGGAGGCGCGCGCCTCGAAGGTCAGCTGCGCGACCACCTCCTTGATGAAGGACGGGATGCGCAGCGCCATCCCGTCGCTCGCCGGATAGCCGCATTCCTGATCCATGATCGCGATTTCGTCTTCGATCGTTCGCGGGTAGTGCGTGCGGATCTGGACGTCGAAGCGGTCCTTCAGCGGCGTGATGATCCGGCCGCGCGAGGTGTAATCCTCCGGGTTGGCGCTCGCGACGAACACCAGGTCAAGCGGCATGCGCACGCGGTAGCCCTTGATCTGGACGTCCTTCTCTTCCATCAGGTTGAACAGTCCGACCTGCACCTTCTCGGTCAGGTCGGGCAACTCGTTGATCGCGAAGATGCCGCGGTTGGTGCGCGGGATGAGGCCGTAGTGGATGGTCTCCTCGTCGGCGAGGTAGCGGCCCTCGGCGACCTTGATCGGATCGATCTCGCCGATCAGGTCCGCCACCGAGACGTCGGGCGTCGCGAGCTTCTCGGCGTAGCGCCGCTCGCGTCCGATCCATTCGATCTCGAGCGCTTCGCCGGCTTCGGCCAGGCGGCGGCGGCAGGCGCCACAGATCGGACGGTACGGATCGTCGTTGATCTCACAGCCCTTGACCGCCGCGACGTGTTCGTCGAGGAGCTCGATGAGCAGGCGGATTAGCCGCGACTTGGCCTGTCCGCGTTCGCCGAGAAAGATCATGTGATGGCCCGCGAGCACGCCGTTTTCGATCTCCGGCAGCACGCTCTCGTCGTAGCCGATGATGCCGGGGAGAATCCGCTCGCCCGCGCGCAGGCGGCCGATCAGATTGCGGCGCATCTCGAGCCGGACCGGCAACACCGCGACGCCCGCCGCGCGCAGCTGGCCCAGCGTGCGGATTTTCAGCAAGTCTTGCTTCATTTAAAAATCCAGTCGGGAAATCCCGTCCCGCTTTAGGATATGGCAGCGTCGACCGTCTTGAAAAGCGGCTCCAGTAAATCGAAGGTTGTCTCGAGATGCTCCGAGATCACGCGCGTCGCCGCCAGCACCGGCATGAAATTGACGTCGCCGTCCCATCGCGGCACCACGTGCCAGTGCATGTGATCGGCAAAGCCCGCGCCGCCGCATCGCCCAAGGTTCGCGCCCAGATTGAACCCCTCGCAGTTGTAGGCGCGGCGCAGAAGCGTCAGCGCCGCGGCCTGCAGCTCGGCGAGCGCGGCGCGCTCGGCGCGCTCGAGCAGGTCGGGCGAAGCGAGGTGGCGGCGCGGCGCGATCATCAAGTGGCCATTGTTGTAGGGGTAGCGATTGAGCATCACCAGCGCGAGCGGCCCCGCGTAAAGCACCAGCCTGCGGCGGCGCTCGGCGGCGCCGGGCGTGCCGAAGCAGAAGATGCATCCGCGGCCCGGCAGGCCGGCAGTGCGCAGGTAGGTCCCTCGCCAGGGCGCCCACAGCCGCAGCGGCTCGCCGTCGGCGGGCCGGGCCAAAGCGCGCTTACGCGGAGCGCGCCTGGGCGTCCTGCTCGGCGCCATTGAGGCCCGCGCGCAGTTCCTTGCCGGTGCGGAAGAACGGGACGCGCTTGGCTTCCACGGCGACCATGTCGCCGGTGCGCGGATTGCGCCCCTGGCGCGCGCGCCGCTGCTTGACGCCGAAGCTGCCGAAGCCGCGAATCTCGATTCGTCCGCCGTGGGCCAGCACGCTCGCCATCTCCTCGAACATCGCGTTGACGATGGTCTCGGACTGGCGATGCGAGAATTTCTGATGCCTTGCCAGCAATTCGTCGATAACGCCGCGCTTGGTCATCGGACTTACTGTGCTCCCGCCCTCTACGCTCCGGTCGGTGACAACCCGGCCCTTGTGCTCATGGCGTGTCTGCGTCCGGTGCCGCGCGATCCGCGCCGCGCCCCGGCGCAACGGTCAGCGGTCGCGGCGCTGCCCGCGCGGCGCCCCGCGCCCGCCCTCTTCGCGGTCGAGCCGCAGCTCTTCGTTCAGGATATCTTCCATCGAGAAGCGCGCCGCCTCGTGCTCGCGCTTGAGATAGGCCTGCATCTCTTCGCGCTCCTCGTGCTGCTTGATCGCCTTTATCGAAAGCCCGATCCGACGCTCGCGGCTGTCGACCTGCACCACGATCGCCTCGAGCTCGTCGCCAACCTTGAACAGCGAGGAAGGTTTGTCCACGCGCTCGTTGCTGAGCTGCGAGATATGGATGAGCCCCTCGATCCCTTCCTCGAGTTCGACGAACACGCCGAAGTCGGCGACCGAGCTCACCTTGCCGTGCACCCGCGTGTTGAGCGGATAGCGCTGCGCCACGGTCGACCACGGATCGGGCGTGAGCTGCTTGACGCCGAGGCTCACGCGCTCGTTCTCGACGTCGATGCCGAGCACGGTCGCCTCGACCTCGTCGCCCTTCTTGTACACTTCCGAGGGATGACGCACCTTCTTGGTCCACGAAAGATCCGAGATGTGCACGAGGCCGTCGATCCCGGGTTCGATTTCGACGAACACGCCGAAGTCGGTGATCGATTTGACCTTGCCCTTGACCATACTGCCGATCGGATGCTTCTGGGCGAGCTCTTCCCACGGATTGGGTTCGGTCTGCTTGAGCCCGAGCGAGATGCGGCGATTGGCTTCGTCGACGCCGAGCACCTGCACCTCGACCATGTCGCCCTGGTTGACGACCTTGGACGGATGCACGGCGCGCTTGCTCCAGCTCATCTCGGAGACGTGGATCAGCCCCTCGACGCCCTTTTCGAGCTCGACGAAAGCGCCGTAGTCGGTGACGCTCACGACCTTGCCCTTGAGGCGCGCGCCGGCCGGATAGTTCTCCGCCGAGTGCGCCCACGGGTCGGGCATGATCTGCTTCATCCCAAGCGACACGCGCTCGCGCGCCGGATCGTACTTGAGCACGACCACCTTGACCTTGTCGCCGACCTTGACCGCTTCCGACGGATGCTGCAGGCGGCCCCACGACATGTCGGTGATGTGCAGCAGGCCGTCGAGGCCGCCGAGATCGACGAAGGCGCCGTAGTCGGTGATGTTCTTGACCACGCCTTCGAGGATGACGCCCTCTTCGAGCACCTTGAGCGTCTGCTCCTTGAGCTCCGTCCGTTCGCGCTCGATCACGGCGCGGCGCGAGACCACGACGTTGCCGCGCGCGCGGTTGAACTTGAGCAGCTGGAAGCGCCCGCGCTGGCCGACGTAGCGGTCGAGGTTGCGCGCCGGACGGATATCGACGTGCGAGCCGGGCAAAAACGCGGGCACCCCGATATCGACCTGCAAGCCGCCCTTGACCTTGCCGAGGATCACGCCCTCGACCGGGACTTCGTTCTGGAAGGCGCGCTCGAGTTCGCGCCAGACCTTGAACTTCTCCGCCTTGGCGTGCGAGAGCATCACCGTGCCGTTCTCGGTCTCGGTGCCCTCGAAATAGACGTCAACCTCGTCGCCTTCCTTGACCACGGGGCTGCCCTCGTGGTCGAGGAACTCGGCGAGCGGCACCTGGCCTTCGCACTTGTAGTTGATGTCGATGATGACGCTGTCGCGCGTGATCAGAAGAACCGTTCCGGTGAGGACATCGCCGGGGCGGGGAGCCCGAAGGCTCTGTTCCATCAGCGACTCGAAGTCATTATCTCCTCCATGCACCTTGTCAGACAACTCTTTCTCCATTTAGTGGGACCTTCCCCGGGATTCGAGGCTACAGCAATGCATACCGCCCAGCCTTCTGCGTTTCAAGACCTAAGCCGCGCCGACGCGCGCGCTGACGCGCCGAACCATCAGCGCCACAATTTCTTCGACGCTCATCCGGCTCGCGTCGACCGCGATCGCGTCGGGCGCGGCCTTAAGCGGCGCCAGTTCGCGCCCGCGGTCGCGCCGGTCGCGCTCGCGCAGTTGCGCGAGCACCTCCTCGCGGGTGATCGCGGCTCCGCGCGCGGCAAGCTCCTGGTAGCGCCGCTCGGCGCGGACCTCGGCGCTCGCGTCGAGAAAAAATTTGAATTCGGCGTCCGGAAAGATCGCGGTGCCGATATCGCGCCCTTCCATCACGACGCCGCCGCGCGCGCCGGCCGCGCGTTGCAACTCGCGCATCCGCGCGCGCACCGCGCCGAGCGTTGAAAGGCGCGAGGCGCTTTCGCCGATTTCGGGCGCCCCGACTTCGGCGCTGATATCGCGGCCGTCGAGCATGATGCGTCCGCCGGAAAACTCGATCCGCGCCTTGCCGAGCAGCGCGTCGAGCTTCTTTTCGGCGTCGGGATCGTCGTCGCCGATTCCGGCGGCGCGCGCCGCGACCGCAACCGCCCGGTACATCGCGCCCGTGTTTACGTATTCGAAGCCCAGCACCTCGGCAAGGCGCCGCGCGACGGTCGATTTGCCCGCGCTGACCGGCCCGTCGATCGCAATTACCGGACGCGCGCGCGTCACTTGAGCTCCTCGCGCATCGCGCGCCCGCGGTTGAAAATTTCCTCGAAACGCGCGACGTCGCCGTCGGCGATCGCGCGCTCGAACTCGTCCAGCGCGCCGCGGAAAAGTTTGAGCGAGGCCATGATCGCGTCGCGATTCGTCAGCACGATATCGCGCCACATCTCGGCCGAAGAGGCCGCGATCCGCGTCGTGTCGCGCAGCCCCCCCGCGCCGTAAGCCGCCGCCTCGCGCCCGCCCACCCGCTCGCCCGCAAGCGCCGCGGCAAGGGCGCTCGCAACCACCTGCGGCAGATGACTTGCGCGGGCGAGGATTTGATCATGCTCGTCGGGCGCCATCCGCTCCACGCGCGATCCGGTCGCCTGCCACAGGCGCTCGACGCGACCGATTGCGTCGGGCGTGCTGCGCGCCGACGGCGTGATTATCGTGCGGCGTCCGATAAACAGGCTTTCATCCGCGGCGATCGCGCCCGTGGTCTCCTTACCGGCCACCGGATGCACCCCGACGAGCGCCATCCGCGGGCCGAGCAGCGGCTCGAGCGCGCGCACCACCCATCCTTTGACGCTGCCGACGTCGGTTATGACCGCTTCGGCCGGTAGATAGGGCGTCATCGCGGCCAGCGTCTCGGGCATCGTGCGGACCGGCACGGCGAGCATCACGAGGTCGGCGCCGCGCGCGGCCTCCGCGGGGTCGCGCGTCGCGCCGTCGACGATCCGACGCTCGAGCGCAACGTCGAGGTTCTTTTGCGTGCGGCCGAGCCCGACCACGCGCTCGACCAGGCCCTCGCGTTTGGCGATGAGCGCGAGCGAGCCGCCGATAAGGCCCACTCCGCACACGGTCATCTGCTTGAACAGCGCGGTCATCGGGTCAGTTCCAAACCTTTGTTTCGTCGTCCTGAGCGAGCGTTGCGCGAGTCGAAGGATCCCGATCTTTCCGCCTGCCGAAAGATCGGCCTTCGCGATTCGCGCACGCGCGGGGATTGCAGCTTCGGACGTCAAAACGTGAGATGAGAGCGCCGCGGTCCAGGCCGGGCGAGGATCAAAGGTAGCACATCGGCCGGCCGCGCGCTCACTTCAGAGGGTCGAAAATTGTGAATTTTCCGAAAAATTCCGCTAACGCGGCTTTTCGGCCTTAATCACGCGCTCCAGCGCGGCGACCATCCGATGGTTCTCCTCTTCGAGCCCGACGCTCACGCGGACGTGGCGCGGCAGGCCGTAACCGTTCATCGGACGGACGATTACGCCCTGCTGAAGGAGCTTTTGGTAAACCGCGCGGCCCTCGCCCACCTCGACCAGGATGAAGTTGGCCTGGCTCGGTAAAAACGGCAGCCCCAGGCGGCGGAACTCGCGCTCCAGGTATGCCATACCGCTCGCGTTGACCTCGAGCGTGCGCCGCACGTGCTCGCGGTCGTCCATCCCGGCCTCGACCGCGACCAGGCCGAGCGAGGTGATGTTGAACGGCTGGCGCACGTTGTTGAGCAGCCGCGTGATGTCCTCGCGCGCGACCGAATACCCGACTCGCAGCCCCGCAAGGCCGAAGATCTTGGAAAAGGTGCGCAGCGTCACCAGCATCCGGTTCCCGTCGTGATCCTGCAGCGAGTCCGGGTAGTCGGGGTCGCGGACGAACTCGAAGTAGGCCTCGTCGGCGACGACCACCACGCGCTCGGGCACGCGCCCAAGAAAGCGGCGCCACTCGGCCTTGCGGTAGATGGTGCCGGTCGGATTGTTCGGATTGCCGAGGAACACGAGACGCGTCTTATCGTCGATCGCCGCGGCCATCGCGTCGAGATCGAAGACGTAATCCTCGCGCAGCGGGACGACCTTGGCCGCGCCCCCCGAGGCCGCGATCGCAAGCTGATAGATCACGAAGGAGTGCTCCGCGATGACGGCGTTAAGGCCGGGGCGCAGAAAGAGATAGACCAGCAGGTTCAGGATCTCGCACGAGCCCGACCCCATGAAGATGCGGTCGGGGCTCACACTGTGGCGTGCGGCGAGCTTATGGCGGAGCGACCAGCTCGAGCCGTCGGGGTAGCGATGGAGGTCGGCCAGCGCGGCCTTGATTGCCGCGACCGCCATCGGGGAGGGTCCGACCGGATTTTCGTTGGAGGCGAGCTTGGCCGGCTCGCCGATACCCAGCTCGCGCTGGACCTCTTCGATCGGCTTGCCGGGCTCGTACGGATGGAGCGCGGCAACCGCGGGCAGAACCAGATCGTCGGCTTTTATCAAGGCGCTTATGCGGGCGGCCGTGCTATGCGGCGGGCTGCCTGCCCTCAGGATACGACCCCAGGACTTTTAAAAAAAGAGCTGTGCGCTCGAGCGCGACGAGCGCGCGCTTGAGGCCGGGATCCTCGCGATGGCCTCCGAGGTCGACGAAGAACAGGTACTCCCACGGACGCGAGCGCAGCGGGCGCGATTCGATCTTCGAGATATTGATCCGGTTGCGGGCGAAGATGCCGAGCGCCTGGTTCAGCGCGCCCACCCGGTCGCGCACCGCGAACAGCGCGGTGGTCTTGTCGGCGCCGCTGCGGCCCGCCGGATGACGCCCGATCACCAGAAACCGCGTGGTGTTCTGGGCCGAGTCCTGGATGTTGCGCGCGATGATTTGCAACCCGTACGGCGCCGCCGCAGCCTCAGAGGCGATCGCCGCCGCCTCGGACTCGCCCGCCGCGCGCTGCGCCGCCGCGGTGTTGGACGCCGCCGCCTCGAGCCGCGCCTGCGGAAAGTTGGCCGCGAGATAGTTGCGGCACTGCGCGAGCGACTGCTGATGCGAGTAGATCGCGCGAATCGCCGACGCGTCGCCCGCGCGCGACATCAGGGCGTGGCGAATCGGCAGCAGCACCTCGCCGATAATCACGAGCGGCGTGTCGATCAGAAGGTCGAGCGTCAGCGTCACCGAGCCCTCGGTGGAATTCTCGACCGGGACCACGCCGAAGTCGGCGCGCGAGGTGTCGAGCGCGGCAAACACCGCCGCGATCGAGGGCTGCGCCGCGAACTGGGCGCTTGCGCCGAAGCGCATCCGCGCGGCCTCGTGCGAATAGGTATGCTCCGGGCCGAGGTAGGCGACGCGCAGCGGATGCTCGAGCGCGGTGCAGGCCGAGATTATCTCGACGAAGATGCGTCTTATGTGCTCGCCGGCAAGCGGCCCCTCGTTGAGCGCGGTGACCCGGTCCAGCACCGCGCGTTCGCGCGCGGGCTGATAGATCGCGGCGCCGCTTGCCTGTTTCAGATGGCCGATCGCCTGTGCCGCCCGGGCGCGCTGGTTCAGCAGGCGCACGAGCTTGACGTTGATCGCGTCGATCTGCGAGCGCAGCCGGTCGATTCCGTCGAGATCCGTCGAAACCGCCGTGGCCGCGGCGGCGCGGGTTTTGGGTTTTCGCGATAGGCTTGCGCGCGAGGGCATTTCGGATGACGCGATCCCGGACGGTTTTGGACGTTATACTGGGGCGACGTTATAGCGGAAAGCGGCTGCCTAACCCAACGGGCGGCGATCTTCGGCGCCACGGTCCGCGATGAACGCCGCGCCCATCGCGGCAAACTTCTTCTCGCGTTCCTCGCGAAGCCGTATCGGCGAGAGCCGCAAGAGCCGCGCAAGATAGCGCTCGATCGCGCGGCCCAGCGCCTCGGCGGCGTGCCGGGGCTCCTGATGGGCCCCGCCGGGCGGCTCGGGCACGACCTCGTCGGCAACTCCCAGCCGCAAGAGATCGGGGGCCGAGAGCTTGAGCGCCTCGGCCGCGTCGGCGACGCGCTCGGGACCGCCTTCGCGCCAGAGGATCGCGGCGCATCCCTCGGGCGTGATTACCGAGTAGCAGGCATTCTCCTGCATCAGGACGACATTGGCGACGCCGAGCGCGAGCGCGCCGCCCGACCCGCCCTCGCCGATCACGCAGCCTATGATCGGCACCTCAAGACGCATCATCAGCTCCAGGTTGGCGGCGATCGCCTCGGCCTGCCCGCGCTCCTCCGCGCCGAGTCCCGGCTCCGCGCCCTGCGTATCGATAAACGTGATCAGCGGAAGGCCCATCCGGCCCGCCAGATCGTACATCCGCGCCGCCTTGCGATAGCCCTCGGGATGGGGCTTGCCGAAATTGCGCCGGATCCGCTCCTGGGTCGAGCGGCCGCGCTGATGGCCGACGATCGCGACCGCGCGGCGCCCCAGGTAACCGAGGCCGGCGACGATCGCGCCGTCGTCGGCGAAGCGGCGGTCGCCGTGAATCTCGAAAAAGTCGCGCACCAGGTGCTCGACATAGTCGAGCGTCTGCGGACGCGAGGGGTTGCGCGCAAGGCGCACGCGCTCGATAGCGCTTAACGCCGCCGGCTCCGAAGGTGGCGCGGCGGGCCGCCCTTTCGAAGCCGGGCTCGAGGCACCGGCGATCGAGGCGGCCGCGGCGGAACTGCCGACTCGGGACTTTGCCGCGCGGGGTCGGGGATGTGCGGTCGTCGTCATCGAAAATTCCGAATCAAGTTCTGAATCAAGACCTGCTGAAGCTAGAGGCTCTCGGCCTGCCGGCCCGCGAAAAAAGCGTCCAGTAGGCTGAAAGCTTCCTGAAGCCCATGCTCCGCGTCAACCCATACGATTTCCGGATCGGCGCGAAACCAGGTGAGCTGGCGCTTGGCCAGGCGGCGCGTGTCGCGCTTGGCGAGCTCGACCGCCTCGAGGAGCGTCATCTCGCCGCGCACGGCCGCGGCGATTTGCCGGTAGCCGACGGTCTTAAGCGGCGGCTTGTCCGGGTCGTATCCGGCTGCGAGCAAACGGCGCACCTCCTCGACCATCCCGCGCGCGACCATCTCGTCGAAACGCCGGTTGATCGCCTCGTAAAGCCGCTTGCGCTCCGCCGCGAGGCCTACGGTCAGCGTCTCGTACTCGCGCGCGGCAAAACGATGGCCTCGCTGATGGACGCTAATCGGCTGGCCGGTCAGCCGAAACACTTCGAGCGCGCGCACGATACGGTAGAGGTCGCGATGGCCGATGCGCGCGGCGGCGGCGGCGTCAACTTCGGCGAGGCGACCGTGCAGGTACTCGACGCCGCGCTCGGCGGCGAGCGCCTCGAGCTCGCGGCGGACTTCAGGCGCGGCGGGGGGCCCGGCGAAGATTCCGCCGCGGAGCACGCGCAGGTAAAAGCCGCTGCCCCCGACCACGATCGGGTTACGCCCGCGCGCCGCCACCTCGGCGATCGCGGCGCGCGCAAGTTTCAGAAACTCCGCCACGTCGAGCGGTTCGCTCAATTCGCGGAGGTCCAGCAGATGATGCGGCACCCGGCGCCGATCCTCGGCGCCGGGCTTGGCCGTGCCGATGTCCATACCGCGATACACCTGGCGCGAGTCGGCGTTGACGATTTCGGCGTCGAGCCGCGCGGCGAGGGCCATCGCGGCCGCCGACTTGCCGACCCCCGTCGGCCCGACGATAAACCCGACGCGGATCGCGCGCGGCGGCCCTGCGGGCGTGATCGGGGATGCCGCGGAATCTCGCGCCGCCGCCGCGGCGGTCGCTGTTTTCGCCGGATTCATCGGCTAGCGCCGGAACATCCGTTCGATAAGGCCCCGGTTCCATTGAATATGGACCGGGCGGCCATGCGGGCAGTTGGTCTTGAACTCGGTGCGATCAAGTTCTTCGAGCAGCGCCGAAATTTCGGGCTCGCGAAGCACGCGGCCGACGCGCACCGACCCGTGGCAGGCAAGCTGCTTCAGCAGATCGTCAAAGGCCGTGGCGCCGCCCGCACGGGATCCCTCAAGGCGAAACCCGTCTGGTCTAAAGCCCTCTTCGCCCATCGCGTCGATCATCTCGCTCAACAGGCGCGCGCCGCCCTCGGCGCCGAAGACCGCGGGCGCGCCGTTGAGCAGCACGGTTGCGGGGCCGAACGGCTCGAGCTCGAAGCCCATGGCGCGAAACTCATCCAGCGCCGCAAGCACCTGCGGGGCGCGCGCCGGATTGAGCTCGATCGGCACGGACGTGAGCATCGACTGGACGCGGATTCCGCCCGCGCGCGCCTCGGCGCGCAGTTTTTCGAAGGTGACGCGCTCGTGCGCCGCGTGCTGATCGACCAGGATAAGCCCGTCGTCGCCCTCGAGCGCGATATAGCCGGCGAAGACCTGGCCGATGACCCGCAGCCGCGAGTACATCGGGATCTGCCGCTCGGGAATCTGGCGCTCGGAGCCGGGACGGCCGAGCGGGACGACGTTGGGAGCAATCTGGGCGGCGATCCCGGCGCCGCCGTTCATCGCTGCCGCGGCCGGCGCGGCGGCGGAGCCGGCGGGCGAGTCATAGAGCGCGGCGACCTCGGCCGCCGTGCTCGAATTCCATCCAAGGCCGAGCGCGCGCTGCTCGGCGCGAGCGAGCGCCGGCGCGTCGGGCACCAGGCGAAGCAGCCGCGCGGCGGCGGCGTCCGAGGGCGCGATCAGCGCGCCCGCGGCCTCGGGGCGCGCCGGCACGGGCGACGGCGCGCCGGGCGGGCCGTCGGCGACCGTCTGATCGGCGAGCCGATCGCGGAGCGCATGATAGACCGCCTCGAACACCGCCCCCGAGTTGCGAAAGCGCACCTCGGTCTTCATCGGATGAACGTTCACGTCGACGTCTTCGGGGCGCATCTCGACGAACACGGCGGCGGCGGGATAGCGCCCGCGCGGGATCAGCGTGTCGTAGGCCTGGGCGACCGCGCGCTGCAGGACGCGGTCGCGCACGGCGCGCCGGTTGACGAAGGTAAACACCATCCGCGGCGTCGGATAAGAGTCCTGGCTTACCGCGGCGAGGCCAAAGACGCGCGCACCCGCGCGCGCCGAGTCGAAAGCGAGCATCCGCGAGGCGAGCTTCGCGCCATACAGCTGGCGCATCCGTTCGAGCGGCGAAACCGCGCGCGGGAGGTCGTAAACGACGCGGCCTTCGGCAACCAGCTTGAACGCGACGCGCCAGTTGGCGATCGCAAGGCGCGCGATCACGTCGGCCGCAGCGCCCTGCTCGGTCGCGAGGGTCTTGAGGAACTTGAGTCGCGCCGGGGTGTTGAAAAAAAGCTCGCGGATTTCAATTCGTGTGCCGGGCGCGGCGGCGCATTCGCGCGCGAGCGAAATTTCACCCCCCGAGGCGGCGATTTCGACTCCGGCGAGATCGGCGGCCCGCCGCGTGAGCATCCGCAGCTGCGCGACGCTGGCGATTGAGGCCAGCGCCTCGCCGCGAAAGCCCATCGTGCGGACCGCGGCGAGGTCGGCGGCGTCGCGAATCTTGGAGGTCGCATGGCGGCGGAGCGAGAGAATCGCGTCCTCGCGGCCCATCCCGCAGCCGTCGTCGCCGACCGCGATCAGGCCCGCGCCGCCGCGTTCGATCTCGACGCTTATCGATTTTGCGCCCGCGTCGAGCGAATTTTCGACCAGCTCCTTGAGCGCCGAGGCCGGCCGCTCGACCACCTCGCCCGCCGCTATCTGGCTCGCCACCCGCTCGGGCAGAATATGGATCAGCCGCTCCGCCATCCCAGGCCCCGCCGTAAAGGAAAACTACAGGACAATGCCAAAAGCATGGAGCGTTTGGGCGCCCGACTCAAGCGCGCCGGCATACTTCACTTCGCCATGTATCCCCCGTCGACCGACATCGCATGGCCGGTCACGTAGGAGGCCGCATCCGAGCAGAGCCACGCCACCGCCTCGCCGATCTCGGAGGGCTCGCCCAGGCGCTTCAGCGGCTCGGCCGAGGCGAAGCGCTGCTCCATCTCGGGACGGTTGCTCAAGAGCCGCCCGAGCATCGGCGTGCGGATCGGCCCCGGGCATACGCAGTTGACGCGGATTTTTTCGCGGCCGTACTCGAGCGCCGCGGCGCGCGTCAGACCGACCACGCCGTGCTTGCTGGCCACGTAGGCCGGCAGCCCCGGCGAGCCGGTAAGCCCGGCGGCCGACGCGGTGTTGACGATCGCGCCGCCGCCGCGGCGCAGCAGGTGCGGGATTTCGGCCTTCATGCAGAAGAAAACGCCGGTCAGGTTGACCGCGATCGTGCGGCTCCATGTCTCTTCGGTGCACTCGGCCGTCCGCGCCATCTTGCCGTCGATCCCGGCATTGTTGAACGCGCAATCAAGACTGCCCCACGACGCGATCACACGGGCGACGAGCGCCTCGACCTCCGCCAGTTTGGAGACGTCGGCGCGCATAAAGAGCGCCTCGGCGCCCGCCTCCCTGACCATCGCGAGGGTCTCTTCGCCGCCCTCGGCCGCGATATCCGAGAGCATCATGGTGGCGCCCTCGCGCGCGAAGATGAGCGCGGTCGCCCGCCCGATACCCGATCCGGCGCCCGTTATGAGCGCAACCTTACCGCCTAGCAGTGGAGTCATCGTCTTCAATCTGACCTCTTCAGTTTTAGGCTCGGGCTTAATTTGCGCTCTTTAATTTTCCCGCCCAAGCGGATAGGGTGAATGGTTCGATTCGGGCCGAATTTAATAATCGTGATAGAGCGGTCCGGATTCCGAATCTAGCAATTCTGACAAAAGCCATCGAAGCGGAACAATCAGATGCGAACCTGTGAAATTTGCGGCAAACGCCCTTCCGTGGGCAACAACGTAAGCCACGCCAACAACAAGACCAAGCGCCGATGGCTGCCGAATTTGCAAGAAGTGCGCGCGGCCGACGGCGGCGGCGTCAAACGGATCCTGGTCTGCACGCGATGTGTGCGCAGCGGCCGCGTGACCAAGGCCGCCCCGGCGGCGCAGGCGCGCCACGGGGCCGCATCCGCCGCCGGGCGGCGCTGACTTAATTCCTGCTTCGCAAAACTCGTCGTTTCCGAGGGGTTCCGCGAGCTAATTTACCACCCCGATCAGCGGCAGCAGACGCTCGGGCGGACGGGCGATTACCGCCTTGCCCCCCTTGACCACTATCGGACGCTGCATGAGTTCCGGATGCTTGAGCAGCAGCGCGACCACGGCCTCGGCCGAAACGTAGTCGGCGGCCTTCAATCCCAGCTCCTCGAAGCGGCGATCCTTGCGCACCAGTTCGGCGGCCGACGTATCGAGTATCGCGACGATATGCTCGAGCGCGGTGCGATGGAGCGGAGTCTTGAGGTACTCGACGATGTCGAACTCGACACCCCGCGCGCGGAGCAACTCCAGCGCGCCGCGAGAATTTCCTCAGCCCGGGTTATGATAGAGTGTGATCTTGTTCATCATGCCGCCCCCCCCAGACGACGCACTTTTGGTGCCAGGCGCTTTGCTTCCGTGTGGCCGTCGACCTATGCTCGATCAAAATACCAAGCGGGTAAACCTTTTTTCTCGCTGGGCGTTTGAGGTTACGCACAGGCAAGGAACGGCCGATGACGATCGATCTGATAATGCGAAGAGCGAACTGGATCGCGGCGTTACCCGCCGCGGCCGCGTTTGCATTGGTGACGCTCGGCGCCGGCGCCGCTCGTGGGGCGGCGCATTCCACCGAGCCGTCCGAAATTGCCCATCGCAGCGTGCCCGCAATGGCTTCGCCGAAGATCGCGACGCTGCAGATGTCAACCGGGGTGACCGGAGTGCTCGCTCCGCCCCAAGCGGGTCAACCGCTCGGCGGTCATGAGCTCCATTTCCAGGGCCGCGTAGGCGGCAATCTGTACATGATGAAGACCGAAGCGAACGGCGCATTTTCGACCATGCTGCCCGAGGGGGATTACGACCTGCGCGAGATGCACGGCGCGGCGATCGTGCGCGGCGTCAGCGTCGGCTCAAGCCCGGTCAACCTCGGCCAGGTGAGCTCGCCCGGCCCGTACAACGTGTGGCGGTTTTTCGAACGCCAGGAAATCGGCGAGGCGATCGTTCAGAGCCCGGCGCCTGCTACGGCATACTTGCCCACCTCGAACGGCGAGGCGCTGCCGATCTCCGTGAGGGAGGTCCGCAGTCCGGCGGTGATGGGAGCCGGAGCGCAGGGACAGGCGCTCCCGCCCGCCGAGGTGATACCTTCGCAGATATACCAGCCGACCGTGATTCCCCCCGGCGCCGACGTGCCCATGCCCGGGACCGCTCCTTCCGAAGACAGGGCGCCCGCAGGAAGCGGCGAACCTTAAGCGGCGCCGTCTTGAAGCGGGGCCGTCTTGACCGCCAACCCTGACGGATTCAGCTCGAGGGCTTGAGAGCGCCGACCGCGCCGGGATGCGGACGCTCGACGGTCAGGCCCACGTCCTGGCCGTACGAAGCCTCGAGATTGTTGCCGAGTAAAGAGAGAAAAATTCGACCCGCGGCGACGGGCCCTAACAACCAGAAGTCAGGACCTCGCCGCCGCGGGACCGGGGGGAGAGAGCGTTTAGACTTTTCTTCCGGCTCGATGCATCGAAAGAGCAATCTGGCCGCCGGGCCGGCGTGGGGAGGCGTATGGATGAATTCTCGCGATGGCGTGCACGGTCACCAGCGCGCCTTGTGAACCAAGCAGCCGGAAAAGCAGGACCGGCGCCGAGCGCCTGAGCGTCACGCTGAACGACATCCGGTCCGGCGCCGCCTCGGCGCGAACGACTTCCCCGCGGTTCAACCCATGAACCTCGGCCGAGCGGGCCGCCGCATGGACGGCGCGTGCGGGCGCATCGGGGAGGAAAACGGCCGCCGCGATAGCCATCCGCGTAGCGTCCACCTGGAGGCGAGCCTGCAGATCCCAACGCGCGAGGAGATCATGCGTGACGAGGGCGCCCGCTCCGGTCGTGAGCATCACGCTCGCGACGAAAATCCTGACCCATAGCGCAAGCGGAGTGCCGCGGCCGCCGTGGCGATGCGGCCGGTCAGGGCTCATCGTTGCGGCCGTGGGCCTGTTCGCTTCGGCATCCAATTCTTCGCCGTCCATTTCGACGCTCTGCCGGGCGCGAGCCTTCACGCCTTCACCAGCCTGAGGCCGGCGGGGCGCATCGCGAAGCCGCCGCCCTCGTCCTCGCGGCCGAAACTCTCCATGCCGTAGCGCATCAGCATCCGATAGAGCGTGGTGCGCGAGACGCCGAGAATCCGCGCCGCGCGCAGCCGATTGCCGCGCGCGTGGCAGAGCGCGCTCACCAGCGCCTCGCGCGTGAGCTCGCGCAGAGAAGAAGGACCGGACCGGACCGGCTCGGAAGGTAAAGCCGATCCGGCCCCGACGGGTTGCGGGGAGAGGGACGCAACCGTCGCGGCTACGCCTGGATTTGAAGGCAGCTCGGTATCCAGGACTGCGCCGGGAAGACTTTCAAGATCGATTCGATCGGAGTCGCTGAGCAGCAGCGCGCATCGGATCGCATGTTCCAGCTCGCGCACGTTGCCCGGCCATCGGCAGGCGAGCAGCCGCTCCATCGCGCGGCGCGAGATGAACCTGACGGCGGTGCCGAACTCGCGATTGCAGCGCTCGACGAATAGCCTCACCAGGGCGTCGATAGCCTCGAGGCGATCGCGCAGCGGCGGCACCGTCACCGAAGCGACGTTGAGACGGTAGAACAGGTCGGCGCGAAACCGGCCCTCTTGCACGGCCTTGCGGAGATCGCGGTTGGTCGCCGCCACTATCTGCACGTCGACCTTGCACGTGCGCGTCGAGCCGACGGGCTGCACTTCATGGTACTCGACCGCGCGCAGGAGCTTCGCCTGCAGCGCCATTGGCAGCTCGCCAACCTCGTCGAGAAAAAGCACGCCGCCTTCGGCCGCCCTGAAGTAGCCCTGCGAATCCTCACGGGCGTCGGTAAACGCGCCCTTGACGTGGCCAAACAGCTGGGATTCCGCCAGCGTGTCGACGAGGTTGGAGCAATTGAAGGTGACGAAAGGACCGCGTGGCTCCGGGCGCAGGTTCCTGACCGCGCGCGCCACCAACTCCTTGCCGGTACCGGATTCGCCGTGGATGAGAACGGTCGTGCGATGGGCGCTGAGACGGCCAAGAAGACGCATCAGTTCCGTCATCGCCGCCGACTTTACGACCATGTCGCCGACGCTATCGGTGCGGCCCATCAGGCCGACGTCGAGCCATTCGCCGTCCGCTCCGCACGCGCTTGCCGTCGCGTTCAGACGAGCCATCAGTTCTGCGATTCGATTCGACAAAGGATCCCTCGTCTGGGCATTGCCTCGATCTTTTTCCAGTCCGGCGGATGATTGGTTCGGCATACTTGACCGAACGCTGAGCAATTGCCGTACCATAGATAGAAAGTGCATATGATTACTTAATAAAGATTAAATAAAGGTCAAAAAAATCGATTAAAACGTTGCGCAATCGTCTCACGACGTTGCTCTAATGCACTCTTATTTAGCTAAATTATGCATATGTCTGCGCTTCGCACGACCTCAAGCCCCCCGCACGCCTGGAGCGCGCGCATGGATGCTCGGGCCGGACTCGGAACCTGCGACATCCTGGGAGCGGTCGAAACGGCGTTGCGTGATGGCAACGCTGGGTTGCGACGTCGCGCGTGGTACCAGCGAAAGGTGGGTTTAGGAGGTTTTCGCCAATCATACCGCGTGGCACGCGGCATGCTCCTCCCACCGCAAGGGTCGGTGAGCAGACTTATGCAACTGGCGGTTTTTTTTCCGCCAAGGGGGAGAGCACGCTTGGCCTTGGAACGAGCGGCTGAAAATCGAGTGGAACATACCGTCTTCAGGAAGCGTCTCTCCTTCACGCGCGCTCCCGACTGGATAAAGTGCGAGCTATGCCAGCGCAACGGGGAGCATCTACCGGCGCGTTTTGTGGTCGCGGTGGACGACGAGGCCGATCGGCCGCCACCGACCGATTCCAAGACTCTGCGGCTTCTGTGTGTCGATTGCTCGGCCTTGGTCGAAGGAGCGATCGACGCCGCGGAGTGGAAGCGCCGGACCAACTTCAGCATGGCCAAGTAGCCGTTAAGGGGCTGGAAGTTTTAAGGGGGGGATGAGGTCAGTAAGGGGGGGAGATAAGGGGCCGGCGGAAACGCCGGCCCCTTTTGCATTCCTCTTCCTCGATTGCTCGCCAGTACTTGCACGCCGGCCTTTTGGTGAGCCGCGCCGCTCTCAGCCGGCGAACTCGCGCAGCCGCTCGAACCACACGAGCTTGTGTTTGAAGCCGGGAAAGCTCGCGTTGAGGCCGCTTGGGTTGGGCAGCACGAAAACCCGCGCGCCGTACAGAAGCTCGGGCTTGGCGCCTGCGCCGGCGTTTGCGACCTGAGCGGCCGAGGTCCCGCGCGAATCCCTGCCGAAGAATTCCCGGAAGAATTCCCGATATATCGTAATTCCGACGAAGGCGACGACCTCGGGCCGCAATCGCCGAACCTTGGAGGCGAGCGTCCGTTTGCCGCGCTCGATCTCCTCGCGGTTCAGTTCGGCCGCGGCGCGCGTCGCGCGCGGGCAAAGATTGGTGAGCGCGAGGCCGAATTCGGCGAGCCGGCGATCTTCGGTATGCGTCAGTTCGACCGGAACGAGCCGGGCCGCGAACAGGAGCCGCCAGAACGGATTGCCGGGGCTGGCGAAGTGATGGCCGACCGCTTCCGAGCGCAGGCTCGGATTGATCCCGACGAACAGGATTCGCGGCCTCGGGATTAGGATGTCTTTGAGAGGCACGGCCTAACTACTAGGCGATCGGCTCCGTCGCCGCCAAGGGAGCGCGCGGCGCGGATTGATCCCGCAAAGCATTTGCTAAAAAAGTGTTTGCCGATCCTCCTCACGCCTATTACTCGTGGGGAAATGCCTTCGCTAAGCCATGTCCTGACGCAGTGGCACGATTTCTACGCGCTTATCGGCGGCGCGGCCGCGACCCTGGTCGCGCTCATGTTCGTCGCGGCTTCGATCGGCGCCGGCGTCTTCACGATGAAGCATCAGGCCGGCGTCCGTACCTTCCTTTCGCCGACCGTGGTTCATTTCACGGCGGTCCTCGTCATCTGCCTGTTCGCGAACATCCCGACCGACAACCGCACGCTGCTCGGCGCGCTCCTCGGATGCGTCGGCGCCGTCGGACTGGGCTATTCGGGATGGGTCTGGCAGCGGATGCTGAAGCACGGCATCGCCGCCTCGATCGATACCGTGGACCGTCTCTGGTATGCGCTGCTGCCGGTTCCGGCCTACCTGATGGTTATCGCGGCGGGAGCGGAGCTGTGGCGCGGTTACGTCCGCGGTCTCGACGTTCTAGCCGCGGCGCTCATCCTGCTGCTGCTTATCGGGATCAGAAATGCGTGGGACATGACGGTCTGGATCATCGACCGCCGCGGGCAGTGAGCACGACCGACGCGCTCGTCTATGGATGCGAAAAAAGAGCGGTTCGGGATCGAATCGGGGATTCCGCGCGTGCGAGTCACCGCGCGGCGCGAAGCGTTCTCCAGAATTACCCGCCGATCTGGTACATCGAGCGCTCGCGCGTCGAGCGGCCCTCGAGCAGGTGATGGCCGGTCGGCTTGAGTTCGACCGCGCGCATCAGGATGCGCGCGACCGCCTCCATCCCGCCCCCCGTGCGAATCGCCTTGCGCACGTCCATCTCGTCGTCGTTCAGCAGGCAGAGATGGAACTTGCCGTCGGCAGTAAGCCGCATCCGGTTGCACGTTCCGCAATAGGGCTCGCTCACCGGGCTGATGAAGCCGACGACGCCGCTTGCGTTGGGCAGCCGGTAGTTGCGCGCCTCGTCGGAGGGATTGCTAGATTCGAGCTCGTAGAGCGGCCCGAGCGCCACTTCGATCCGCCGCCGCGTCTCGATGTTCGAGACGTAGCGCTTGATCGAAACCGCCGCGCATTCGCCGCCGCCCAGCGGCATCAGCTCGATGAACCGCACGTGCCAGTCGCGCGCGATCGTAAGCGCGGCGAGGTCAACCACGTCCTCCTCGTTGTAGCCGGCCGCCACCACCGCGTTGAGCTTGATCGGGACCAGCCCGGCCGCCTCGGCGGCCATGATCCCCTCCCACACGCGCGCGAAACTGCCCCATCGCATCTGCCGCTCGACGGTAAGCGGATTGAGGCTGTCCAGGTGGACGTTGATTCGCCTAAGGCCGGCCGCCTTAAGGGGCGCCGCGAGCTTCGGCAGCAAGAGCGCGTTGGTGGTGAGCGCGAGGTCGCCGAGGCCGGGGACTGCGGCGAGCCGCTCGACGATTTCGAGCAGGTCGGCGCGCAGCGTCGGCTCGCCGCCGGTCAGGCGAAACTTGCGAAAGCCGACGCGTACGGCGGCTCGCACCACCAGTTCGATTTCGGCGGGCGTGAGCAGCTCTTCGCGCGGCAGAAAGCGCAGGCCGTCGAGCGGCATGCAATAGACGCATCGGAGATTGCAGTTGTCGATAACCGAGATGCGCAGGTAGTCGATTTCGCGGTTGAACGAATCTCTTGGCATTTTCCGGCAGTCCGGGCCCGCCGCTGCCGCCATTTTCGAACTGACCTATGAGGCAGGGCCGACGGGCGAGTCTCCAACTCAATTCTAGTCGCGCCCGCCGCGCGCATACAACGGGCGTCGGGCTTCTTCCACTCCTGCGCCCTCCTCCCCCGTATTTATGCGTCAATCGCCGTAACATCCCCCGAGAATCGGGGGAGGGAATTTACGACGGCTTCGCCGGTCTGGTCTGTTCCGGCGCTGCCGGTCTGGTCTTTCCGGCGCTGCCGGTCTGGTCTTTCCGGCGCTGCCGGTCTGGTCTTTCCGGCGCTGCCGGTCTGGTCTTTCCGGCGCTGCCGGTCTGGTCTGTTCCGGCGCTGCCGGTCTGTCAGTCCTCTTCCCAATCGACTAGAGTTGAGGCCCGCGCTGAATCCCTATCGCCCGCGATGCCCCCGAGCAGTGCAAAACCCTCACACGCGACGCCCTCCGAGGCAATGCGCGAAGCAAGCCTGCCGATAATCGAGGTCGCGGGGCTCCGCGTCGACCGCGACGCGCTCATCCTGGATTCGGTTGAGTGGCGCGTCGAGGCCGGCCAGCATTGGGTCATCCTCGGCGCCAATGGTTCGGGCAAGACCTCGCTCTTGAGCGTGCTCACCGGCTATCTCGCGCCGACCGCCGGAACGATCCGGGTGCTGGGCGAGACTTACGGCCGCGCCGACTGGCGCGAGTTGCGCACGCGGATCGGCCTGGTCAGTTCCTCGATTCGCCAGTTGATGCCGCCGCATGAGAACGCGCTCAACGCGGTCGCCAGCGGACGGCGCGCGATGATCGGAATGTGGGGCGAGGTCGGCGAGGCCGAGGCACGGCGCGCAGCCGAAATCCTGCGCGAGGTCGAAGCCGAGTACCTGAGCGAGCGTCCCTGGCGCTTCCTTTCCCAGGGCGAACGCCAGCGGGTGCTGATCGGACGCGCCCTGATGGCCGACCCGCGGCTGCTAGTGCTCGACGAGCCGTGCGCGGGTCTCGACCCGATAGCGCGCGAGCACTTCTTGGCGTTCGTCGAGCGTCTGATCGGGCGCGCCGGCGCTCCCACCCTCGTCCTCGTCACTCATCACGTCGAAGAAATCGTGGCCGGCTTTTCTCACGTCCTCGTGATGCGCGCGGGTCGCGTGCTCGCCGCCGGTCCGCGCGCGCAAGTGATGACCTCGGCGACGCTCAGCCGCGCTTTCGACGCGCCGGTGCAACTGTCTTCGGATCGCGGCCGCTACTCGCTGGTGGTCGGGGCGGAGCCGGACAAGGTTGTCTGACAGGGGAAATGGTCCTTCGGCCCGTAAACGTCGCGCGGGCGACGATTTTCCCCGCAGTTTCAAATGTTTTCCCTATCGTCTCGCCGGATCAAACCTGATAGCGTTTGGGATGGATGCCCGTTCGCCGGGCGTCCGTCGCGTCGACCGCGGACGCTTTGCGCTCGCGGCGATCGCAAAGGGGAGCTCGCCGCCGAGAGGCGCGCAGGGAAAACATCATGGGCTGGAGGCTCGGGTTTGTACTGGTTGTAGTTTCGATCGCCGTGGCTTCGGCATTGGCCGCGCGCGGCGAGCCGGAGGATGAGGCGGTGGTGCGGGAAGAGGCGGCCAGGCAACTGAGCGCGCTGCGGGAGCATCTGCTCGGGCGTTGACCGGTCAGGGTCAGCCAAACCAAAATTTTGGCGGCATACGACGGACTCCGGCTCGCGGCGCCCGCGGGGGTGTTTTACCCTTCCCATCCTTCCTCTCCCACCCGCGCCGGGAGAATTACTTGAGCTTGAAATACCGAATTTTCCGCGCGCTTGCGCAGATCAGTATCGAGCGGCCCTACCTGGTGCTGCTGTGCGCGCTCGTGCTTTCGATAGCCTCGGTCTTCTACACCAGGGCGCGGCTCGAATTTCGCACCGGCCAGGAAGATCTGATAACGCCGAACAGCCGCGCCTCGCGCGACTATCTCGATTATACTCGCGAATTCCCCGACCTTGACGGCCTGGTTATCGTCGTGCGCGCGGCGCCCGATCCGGCGCGCGCCGAGCGCTTCGCCGACACGCTTGCGGCGCGGCTTGGCGCCGACCGCGCCAACGTCAAGACGGTCTTTTACAAGATCGACGCCGGCGCGTTCGCCGACCGCGCGATGCTCTACATGACGGCGGCCGACCTCGATGCGCTGGCGCAAAAGCTTCGCGCCGCCTTTCCGATGCTCGGCGGCTATGGGGCCGATCCGAGCCTCGCCGGCTTCTTCGCGATGGTCAACGCGGGAATCGAGCGCCAGATTCGGGCGCAGATGCCCCCCGGGATGCAGGCTGAACTGGCGCATAGGACGCGGGCCGGAGCCGCGCGGATGAGGCCGCGCGCGCCCGCGCCGGCTCAGGATTCCTCGTTCGCCGCGGCCGCCGCTCCGCCTCCCGGGCCGGAGGCCCTCGACGTCGGCGCAATCGACACGGTGCTGAACGGGATGCTCGCCGACACCGACAACGCAAAATACATCTCGCCGTGGCAATCGATGATGCAGGCGGGCGCCCCGGACAGCGCGCAGGGCCACGGTTACCTGGTCTCGGACAACGGCAAGTACCTGCTGCTGCAGGTCGCGCCCGGCGACGGCGTCAAGGACGGCCCCGATCCGGTCGAGGCGATCGAGAGCGACCTTAACGACGTGCGTGCGAAGTTTCCGGGCGTGATGGCCGGGATGACCGGCGGGCCCGCGCTCGCGCACGCCGAAGAGACCACCACCGCGCACGACATCGCGCTGGCCTCGATGATCGCGATCGGCAGCAACGTCTTCCTGCTGGTGGTTCCGTTCACGGCGGTGGTCGAGCCGTTATTTGCGGTGCTGGCGCTGCTCGCGGGCGTGGCCTGGTCCTTTGGCTTCACAACGCTCGCGATCGGCCATCTCAACCTGCTGTCCGCGGTCTTCACCAGCGTGCTCGCGGGAATCGGAATAAACTTTCCGATTCATCTGATGGCGCGTTACGACGAGGCGCGCCGCCAGGGCGCGAGCTCGGCGCAGGCGATAGAACTGGCCGTGGTCAATACGGGCACGGGCGTGTTCGCCTCGGCCTGTATCATGGCGCTCGCCTTCCTGACGCCGGTGTTCACGGATTTTCGCGGAATCGCGGAGCTCGGAATCGTCTCAGCCGCCGGACTGTTCCTCTGCCTGATTTCGGCGCTGCTGGTTTTTCCCGCACTCGTAGTGCTGCGCGATCGCTACCGGCCCGCGCGTACGCGTCCGCAGCTCGCCCCGGCAGCGCGCTCCTCGATCCTCGAAGCCGCCTTCCGCCGCCCGGCGCTGATCGTCGCAACCGCCGTGGCAGTGACGATCGGCGCGCTGCTCCTAACCGGCCGCGTCCGTTTCGACCAGAACCTGCTCAAGCTGCAGGCCGAAGAGACCGAGGCGGTCAAATACGAAAACCTCCTGCTCAAGGATTCGGGACGGTCGTCGTGGTTCGCGGTCTCGCTCGCGCCCTCGCTTGAAGGGGGCGAGGCGCGCGCTGCGGCCTTTCGCAAGCTGCCCGAGGTTTCCGACGTCGAAACCATCTCGACCTATATTCCCGATGACCAGGCGGCCAAGCTCAAGACGCTGCATGGGCTGAGCGCGATGCTTGCGCCGATCGAGATGGCGCCGCTTAACCATCCGGGCGACCCGGCGCGGCTTGCGCGCGAGCTCCAGCAATTGGCCGGCCGACTCTCGATGGTCGCCCCCGCCGACGCCTCGGGAGCGGCGGCGCGCACCGCGGCGCTCGCGCAAACCGCGCTGGATCGGCTCAAAGGCGACCCCAAGGCGTTTGCCGGCTACGAGGCAAGCACCAATGCCGACCTGCGCGCGCGCCTCGGCGAACTCAAGCGCGATCTCAATCCGCCTGCAGTGACGGCCGCCAACCTGCCCAAGGTGGTACGCGACCGTTTTATCGGCCGGAGCGGACGCTTCCTGGTCCAGATCTATCCGCGCGGCGACGTGTGGGAGGATGCGGCGCTCAGCCGCTTTATCGGCGCGCTCAAAACCGTCGATGGAGACGTGACCGGGCCGCCAGTGCAGACCTACAACATCGCAACCGTGATGCGCCGGGGCTATGAGCACGCCGCGATGCTGGCGCTCTTCGCGGTGTTCGTCTTCGTCTTCGCCGATTTCCGCAACCTGCGCGATACCGCGCTCGCGACCGTGCCGCTGCTCTTCGGGGGCGCCTGGATGCTCGAGGCGATGGGCTACATGGGCTGGGAATTCAACCTGGCCAACCTGTTCGCGGTGCCGATCCTGATCGGCACCGGCGTGGATAACGGCGTCAACATGCTCTACCGCTGGCGCGAGGAGCGCGACAAGTCGGCGCTGATCCTGACCAAGGCGGTGGGCAAGTCGGTGACGATCTGCTCGCTCACCACCATCGCGGGCTTCGCCGCGCTGATCACCGCCGAGCATCGCGGGATTTCGAGCCTCGGATGGGTGCTGAGCCTCGGCGTCACGCTGATCCTGGCCGCGACGCTGGTGGTGCTGCCCGCGATGTTCGAGCTGGTGGGGCGGCGAATCGAGGGCGAGCGTATCGCGCCGCCCGGAGCGCCGGTCCCCAAACACGCCCCCGAAGAGGAACCGCCCGCGCCGCCCAAGACCGCCTCCGGTGGATTGCGCCGCTGACCGCGCGCGGGTCCCTCAGCTTCCGGTAATCGGATTTTCCGGCTCGGCCACGCAATGCGCGCAGCGGCAGTTCGCGCGCAACTCGCTCGCGGTATAGAGCGTCTCGTGCCCGTCCACCCATCCGAGGAACACGCCGCGCTCGCCGAGGCGCGACAGCTGCGAGAGGCGCTGGCTCGCCGGAGGTATCTCGCCCGCAATTGCGCCGCCGCACGCCTTGCATGGGCATCCGCGGCGCAAACTCTCCAGCGGATAGATGCTGTCGTGGCCGTCGGCCCATCGGACGCCGATGGCGTAGCGGCCGACTTCGTTGAGCGCGGCGATGGTGGGCGTCTTTGACTTGTTCGGCGGCATTGATGCACTCTTTGCTTGCATCAACTATAGCATCGCGCGCGTCCTTCACCGCCAGACGCAGCGAAGACGCGCGAGGTCGAACAGAGAGAGCATCCGGAGAAACACCATGGACGAAAATGCAAAAAAGAAAGCCCTGCTGATGATCCCTTACGGACTGTTCGTGTTGGGCGCGCGCCACGGCGACAAGCAGACCGTCGCGACCGTCAACTGGCTCACGCAGGCGAGCTTCAAGCCGCCGCTGGTGGTGGTCGGAATCAAGGCCGACTCGACCGCGCATGCGCTGGTCAAGGAGTCGAAGGTTTTCACGCTCTCGATGCTCGGGACGGGACAGAAATCGATCGGCACTGCGTTCTTCAAGCACGTCGAGCCGGCCGGCGGCAAGTTCGGCAACTGCTCCTTCGAGGCGGGCAAAAACGGCGCGCCGATCATCAGCGATGCGCCCGCCGCCGTGGAGTGCAAGGTGGTCGGGTTCCACGAGCTCGGCGACCATAGCGTGGTCATCGGCGAAGTCACCGAAGGCCATCTCAAGCGCGAGTCCGAACCGCTGACGCTCAAGGAGTGCGGCTTCAACTACGGCGGCTGACTCCCGCGCTCGCGGCGCTTCGGCAATATCGAAGAACGTGGCGATGAAAAGAGTCGTGGTGCTGCCGGGGGACGACGCCGCGCCGGAGACGGTCGGCGCGGCGATGGAGGTTTTGCGTGCGCTCGGCCCGGAAATCGAGTACGTCGAGTTTCCGCCTGGCGAGCAGTGGGTGCGGGGCAAGACCGCGATCGACGCGCGCGCGGCGATCAACGCCTCGGATTCGACGCTGTTCGGCTCGACTTCGGGCAAGACCGCCGGGATCTTCTACCTGCGCTGGGGCAAGGACACTTACGCCAACGTGCGGCCCGCGCGCTACCTTCCGGGCGCGCAGAGCCCCCTTAAGCATCCCGAGGGTATCGACTACGTAATCGTGCGCGAGAACCTCGAGGATCTCTATCTCGGGCTCGAGGGGCCGCTAGAGGCGCTGGCGCCGCTCAAGCTGCACAGCCGCATCGCGCGCGCCGCGCTCGACACCTCGATGCCGGGCAGGTTCGCGATCAAGGTGATCACCGAGCGCAACTGCAAGCGGATCGCGGAGTTCGCGTTTCGGCTCGCGCGCAAGCGCAAGGCGGCCGGCGGCAAAGGCAAGGTCACCGCGACGTCGAAGTACAATATGCTGCGCGAATCCGACGAACTGTTCCGCCGAATCGCCGAGGATGTTTCCGCCGGCTTTCCCGATATCGCCTACGAACAGTTCATCATCGACGACTTCGCGCGCCGCGTCGTGCAGAGCCCGCACGACCTCGACGTGGTCGTGATGCCCAACCTCTACGGCGACATCATGTCCGACGCCGCGGCGGGCACCTTGGGCGGCCTGGGACTTGCGCCCAGCGGATGCTACGGCGCCGACTACGCCTACTTCGAGTCGGTGCACGGCACGGCGCCCGACCTCGTCGGCCAGGGCATCATCAACCCGACCGCGACGATGCTCTCGGCAGCGATGATGCTCGAGTACCTGGGCTTTGCGGCCGAAGCGAATTGCTTCGAGAGCGCCGTGCGCAAGGTTTACGCCGAGGGCCGCGTGCTCACGCCCGACCAGGGCGGACGTTCGAACACGCGCGATTTCACGCGCGCGGTGATCGCGAATCTGTAAAGAAGCGATCGCCGCCAGAAGCGGCTCCCAGCCCTCCCTCCTTACAGAGAGGGAGAAAGGGAGCTTGCGGCCGTCGGGGCAAGCGCTTTTCCTGTTGTTTCAATAGAACCGCTGCTCGCCGGGCGGGCGCGTTTTCCATCGCCGATGGATCCAGTTCCAGTGGTCCGGATGGCGCCGCACCATGTCTTCGATCGTTTTGGTGTAGCGCTGCGTATTGAGCACGACCGCCTCTTCACGGTCGGCCGTGCGGATGGTTTCGATCGGCTCCATGCACTCGATGAAGTGGCGGCTGCTCACGCCGTCGCGCACGGCGAAAACCGGCACCACCGGCACACCGGTCGCGAGCGCGAGCCGCGCCAGTCCATCGCTGGTTGACGCTTTCAGCGAAAAGAAATCGACGAAGACGCCCTTGCGCACGTCGAGGTCGAGCGGCATCCCCACGATCCAGTTCTGCCGGAGCATGCGAAGCACTTCGCGTCCGGCGCCCTTGCGCGGGATGACGCGGTTGCCGAAACGGTTGCGCGCCGCGCATACCGCCGCGTCGATCAGCGGGTTGCGCAGCGGGCGATGCACGATCGCGACGCGATGCCCGTAAATCGAGTGCGCGAGGATCATTAATTCCCAATTGCCGAAATGGCCGGTCAGGATGAGGCCACCGCGCCCGCGCGACAGTTCCTCGCCGCGCCTCCAGTTCTCCATCCCGCGGTAGGTCACGAACTGCTCGATGTTGTCGGGTCCGAGCGTGGGAAAGTGCATCCACTCGGCGAGCGTGCGGCCCCAGTTTTCGTAGGTCGCGCGCAGGATACGCAACCGCTCGGCCGTGCTCGCGGCGGGAAAAGCGATCGCGAGATTGCGCATCGCCACCGGCCGGTCGAACCGGTCAAGACGCATCGCGAGCGCGCCCAGGCGGGCGCCCGCGCGGATGGCGCGCTCGCGGTCCAGCGCGCCGAGCGGCGCGAGGAGTGCGCCCACCGCCGCGTACTCGAGGCGCGCGCGTAACCGACCGGTCTGACGAGCCATCGCGGCATCGAGCGTTCCAGAGTGAGGGCGCGCGCGCAAGCGCGGGCGAGAACGCGCGCAAACGCACCCGCCGGCGCTGGCGCCGGGCTCCGGCCGCGCCGCCTTACGGCGGCGCCCGGACCGGCTCGGATATCCGGGCCGCGCGCGCAGGGCGCGCGCGGCCCTCGCGCAAACTACGGATGCCCCGCGGCGACCGCCGCCGGAACCGCCGCGATCGCGGCCGCCGGCGCGGCCGGCGCCGCCGAGCCCGTGATCGACGGAGAGCTGGTCGCCGGCGCGGCCGTGCTCGACGTTGACGACGGCGTCGTCAGCCACGGAGCCGGCTTGACGCTACTCCGCGTGCTCGGCCCGATCTCTTCGGTATTGAGCGGCGTCGAAAACGAAGACGGCGGCGCAGTCATGCCCGACGATGGTGCCCCGAAGACGCCGGCGCCTGACATCGGCGCCATCGTCGCACCGCGGTCCTTCAAATCCTGCGCCGGCGATACCGGCACGCTGAAGCTGGGCTGGTAGAGCTGCTTGTACTGCTCCATCGGCATCTGATGCATCTCGCGCCGACCGAGCGCGCCGGTGAACTTCTGGCGTTCGTCAAGCGCGAGCGCGCGCAGGTCATCGCGGGTTCTAATCACGTGCGGCGTCAAGAACACCAGCAGGTTGAGCTTCTTTTTGTCGCTCCCGTTGTCGGTGAACAGGTTGCCGATCACCGGGATGTCGGAGATGAACGGTACCGCCGAGCGCTGGATGTCGCTTTCGTTGGAGAGCAATCCGCCGATAACCGCGGTGCGATGGTCCTGCACCATCACAGTGGTCGAGGCCGAGCGGATAGTAGTGGTCGGCCCCAGCGGATTGGTGTTCTGGTTGGTGGTGCCGCTGACCACGTTGGAAACTTCCTCATACACGTCGAGCCGCACGTAGTCTTCCTGCGAAACCTGCGGAATGATGTCGAGCGTGATGCCGACGTTCTGGCGATCGACCGAGTTGAAGATTTGGCCGGACAACGCCGAGGTAGCGGTCGCGGATCCGACGAACGGCAGGTTCTCGCCGACCACGATCGTCGCCTCTTCATTGTCGGCAGTGAGCAGCGTCGGAGCCGAAAGTACGTTGCTATGCGTGTCGGTCTCGAGCGCCGTCATCAGCGCGACGTCGCAAGGCACCTTCACAGTGGAGCTGGTGGAACCGCCGGTGGCAACGCTCGTCGCGGCGCTTAGCGCGGTCGAGACCGTGCACTGGCTGCCCGAGGCCAGCCCGATACCGAGGCCGGTGAGTCCGAGCGGATTGGTGAGCGCGGTCTGGAGGTTGCCATAGTTCAGTTGTCCGACACCGATCGTGCTGCCGCTGATGTTGGTCGCGGCCTGCCAGTTGACCCCGATGTCGCGGGCGCGCTCGGCGCTGACCTCTACGATGATCGCCTGGACGAAAACCTGGATCCGGGGCACGTCGAGCTCTTCGATAACGCGGCGGAGCGTCTGGTAGTCCTGCGGCGCGGCGCTGATTATCAGCGAGTTGGTGGCCGGATCGCCTGTGATGTTTACCACGTTCTCAAAGTCGAGCGACTTGGAGGAAGCACCGCCGCCGCTCGCGCTGAGCGTTCCGCCACCGCCGCCGAGGCTGCCGCCACGGCTCCCCATCGACGATCCCATCCCCCCACCGAAGCTCGAGTTGGAGCCTCCAAAAGACGTGCTGGAGGTGCCCAAGCCGCTCGAGCCGCCAAACCCGCCATAACTGCCCAAGCCGCCGACCCCGCCGCCGAAGCCCGAATTGAGCGAACCGCTGCTGCCGAAGCCGCCCGAGCCACCGCGGCCAAGCGAGTTGCGGCCGGTGGTCGGCGAGAGCGTCGACGGCGCACCGCCGCCGCCGAGCAGCCCGTTGAGCACCTGCACGATCTCGCCAGCCGTCGCGTTCCTGAGCCTGTACACGTGGATACGCGAGTTCTCGTTGGGCGGATGAACGTCGAGCTTGGCGATCAAATCTTTGATCGACCGCATCTGTACCGGCCCGGCCAGCACGATCAGCGAGTTGGTGCGTTCGTCGGGAACTACCTTGAAGCCGCCGCTTGGCCCCTGCGCCGAGGGCGCCACCACGCCGAGGCCGGGACGCGGAAAGCGCCCGCCGGCGGCCTCCGGACCCGTCTCGCCATTCATGATCTTTTCGATCTGCGAGGCGACGTCGTCGGCGAACGCGAGCTGAAGCGGAATGACCTCGATATTCTGGCGCGTGCCCTGGACGTCGAGGCTGCCGACGATCCTGAGCAGGCGTTCGATATTGTAAGCGTTATCCGTGAGGATCAGCGTGTTGTCTTCGGGAAACGCGGCAACCAGGCCGTCATGCGAAACCATCGGCTGCACCACGCTGACCAGCGAGGCGGCGTCGATGTTCTTCAGCCGGACCATCCGCGTAACGTACGAATCGCCCCGATCCTCGCCGGGTTGCTGCGAGGTAGTAAGTGCGGCCGACTCGCGGACTTCGCGCGCGGGGACGATCTTTATCACCGGGCCGGCCTGCACGGTGGTAAAGCCCTTGACCTGGAGGACCGATTGAAAGATGGAATACGCTTGGGCGGGAGTGACCTTCGTTGGGGAGATAATGCTGACCTTGCCGCGGACGCTTTCGTCGACGACGAAATTCTTGCCCGTGATCTCGCTGATAAATTTGGCCAGGACCGGGATATCCACGTCCTGGAAATTCATCGTTATGAGATTCTGGTCTTGCGGCGGTGGATCCTCGGCCCGCACGCGCGCGCACAATGTGCAAGTCCAGAGTGCAAGGGCTAGTGCCCCCAACAACCAGCACTTCATCTGGATACCCCTCGGCGAAGACTCTCGGCCTTTATAGCGGTTCAGACAACGCCGTCGCAACCTTGCCCTCGTTTGCGATACTGTTACGGCTCAATGACTATGGAAAATGGCAAGCTCGCCGCCGATCAGCATGATTATTCTTGATTGGCACCGTCGGCCTCGCGCGGCCCTCATGGCAGGAATTCATGCCGTCGGAAGCCTTGCAACGCCGCGGTGCTGGCCGCCGCCAGACGCTAACCTGCCTTCATACGACCAACGGTGCGCTTCGAATATCTGATAGCGATGCGCTATCTGCGCGCGCGCAGGCGCGAGCGTTTCGTCTCGCTGATCGCGATCATTTCGCTCGCCGGCGTGGCGCTCGGCACGTTCGCGCTGACCGTGGTGTTATCGGTCATGAGCGGCTTCCAGGAGGATTTGCGCCAGCGCCTGCTCGCCTTTAACCCACACGTCACCCTCCAAAGCACCAACGCCGCAGCCTTCGATCCGGCCCCGCTTCTCCAGCGCATCCACGCGCTCCCCGGGGTCGAAGCGGCGGCGCCCTATGTGTCATCGCAGGTGATGGCGGTTTCCACCAATGCCGCGGGCGTGCCGGCCTACGTCGCAGGGGGAGTGCTGCGCGGAGTGATCGAGGCGAAC
>Ga0335069_10001019_pt1 | contig 45161 bp, 42 predicted proteins | sample Lox_Sample_11_FD_206714 | JGI IMG/M metagenome (GOLD analysis project Ga0335069, IMG submission 206714) | Soil microbial communities from Loxahatchee National Wildlife Refuge, Florida, United States - Lox_Sample_1.1 | ecosystem: Environmental > Terrestrial > Soil > Wetlands | place: USA...
TTAAGCAGAATAAAGAAAATGTGGAAAAAAATATTTGTTAAGAAATGCCATTAAAGGCATAAACGGCATTTTATTGGCTATTGTATCACATTAAGCTAAACCACAAAATGATGAAAATGTTATTTCAAAAACAAGTTCAGTTTACCCGGTACATCAAAACCAATGCTGGTTTAAAAGAATTCAACTTCCTCAAAATCAACAATACCATTTCCCCCACATTTGCGATTGACGTTAGCGATGAAAGAGGCAGAAGGCACGAGTTTTTTGTAATTAATGAAGGTGATGACTGGAAAATGCAGGGCAAAGACCTTCCGCATTGGATTGTGGAAGCAGAACTCAACCTGCTGGATGCTATTAAAAGTGAAGAAAACTAATCAGGAATACCTGACCATAACAACTGATACACCAATTATCTGCCCCTTAATATTCAAGGCATATAAAATATTACCAATACTCCTGGAGGGCTTTTTTGGAATAATATTCCTTCAGGTAAGAAATTTCGTCTTTACTGGCAGGGAATTTTGCAGTCAGGTCACTAACGTTCTTACCAAGCCTGTTGAGTGCTTCCTTAAGGGTGTCGATATAATCAGATTTGCTCATCACATGGCTATCTGTAGAAAAATAATTTTTTAAAGGCATTACACTTTCTTCGTAGATACCTTGAAGTAATTGCTTTAGATTTTCCATTGTGCAGGCTTTTGTAATTAAATCAATCCGGCATTTCAAATATAATAACAAACAACATTGAAAAACTTCAAGGCAGCGGAAGGCTCTGATCCTTTGCCAAGTAATAACCAAAACGCCATTTTATCATTTCAGGCAGGAAACCATTAAATTTATTACAGCTCAAAAAGTGCAATATCCGCCTTTTGTGCTTATATAATTGTTATCCAATAACTTTTCAGAATATCATCACGCCAATAAAGAAAGAAATGCTCGCCAAAAAACGATTACATCACCCAAAATTTTAATTTTGCAGAGCCTGAAATGCAGTTTTTCCCGTATTTGTTAACAATAAGATAATACAAAGATAATATTGGGCAATTCTGTTATGGATGTGAAAAATTACCTGTTTATGCCTGGCTGTTCAATCGGATATTAATAATAAAATCGACGGCAATGTTCTAATCAATAGTATTCGCTTAGTACTTAGACAGACAGTATGAGAAACCAAAATCAGGATCATGCGTATAATAAACAAGATCAGAAACGTACCATCCGCGTTAATTTCAAAAATTTTTTAAAATTATCAGGCGCTTATACATATTGCTGACATGTATTCTGATTTATATTGGAAGTAACGCACAACTCAGGATAATTAAAGGCATTATTCTGGACTCGGCATCCCATTCACCCTTGCAAGGAGTAAGCATTATTGAATCAAAAAGCCATAAAGGAACCTTGTCTGGCTTATCGGGAAATTTCAAAATAAGCCTTGACAGTGCTGCCTTTCAATTAGAATTTACTGCGACTGGCTATCAGCCCTTTTACCTTTACTTAACAGACACATTGAAATCTATTCAAACAATATTATTATCGAAATCATTCACCACGCTCTCCCAGGTTGTTGTAAATGCAAGAAAGGGAAAATATCGGAATAAAGGCAATCCCGCAGTAGAACTTATCCGGAAAGTAATAGCCAACAAATCGAAAAACGGGCCTGGTTCAGCAGACTATTCTTCTTTCAGGGAATATGAAAAAGCCCGGATATTATTTGATAAACCACCGAAGCTTATCACGAGTAATTTCGTTACAAAAAAATTCCATTTTGTATTTGAAAATATTGACAGTACCATGATACCCGGAAAAAAATTATTTCCCGTGTATATGGAAGAAATGCTTTCAAATAATTATTTCCGCAAAGAACCTGAAAAACAGAAAAAGGTTATTATAGCCAGGAAAAAGACCGATCTGGGCGAATACCTTGATATGAGAGCCATCAGTGATATCGTGAACAGGTTATATGAGGACATTAATATCTACGATAATTCAGTTAGCACTTTCACCATGCAGTTCCTAAGCCCGATTTCTGACCTTGGCCCAACTTTCTATATGTATTTTATCCGGGATACTGTGGAAGAAAGCGGATTGAAATTAGTTCACATGAATTTTGAACCCCGAAACCCGCAAGATCTGTTATTTAAAGGAGAACTTTATATTACGCTTGATGGAAATTATGCAGTAAAAAAAGTGACGCTCGAACTAAGCAGGCATATTAACCTGAACTATGTAAGGCATTTCGAAGTTGAACAAGAATTTGAAAAAGGATCTGGTGAACATTATTATCTCTCACATGCGGAGATGAATGCTTTTTTTAATCCTTTTCCGAAAGCCCCGGCAGTATATGGACAAAGGGTTATTAATATCGATCACCTGAATGATACCGCTATCAATGCTGATATTTTAAAAGGCAGGCAGGTTGACTCTATGCTGGTATCTTCGTCTGTTGAAGATACTTTCTGGAAAGCAGAACGGCCCCTTCCGCTCTCATATCACGAAACAAAAACCTATGAGAATAATGACAGCCTCGTAAAAATGCGTTCTTACCAAAGAATGATGGACCTGCTTACACTGCTGACATCGGGGTATAAATCATCAGGCAAATTTGAAATAGGCCCCGTGGGAAGTTTTTATTCTTTTAATTCTGTTGAAGGGAGTCGTACACAGTTTGGGATAAGATCTAAGCCTTTATTTAGTAACAGGTATTTTCTTGATGGCTACCTTGCCTATGGTTTTGGTGATAAAATCTGGAAATACCAGCTTACCGGAACTTACTCCATCAATAAACAATCCATTTACAGTTTCCCCTTTCATTATATACAGGCCAGCTATATGTACGATACAAGAATTCTTGGCCAGGAAGATATTTTCTCGCAAGGAAATACTTTCCTTGGCTCATTTAATCGCGGGCTGAACAACTCCTGGCTTTACAACAATATATTACGGTTTACTTATATCCAGGAATTTCAAAACCATGTTTCATACACAGCCGGATTAAAATACTGGCTGCAAAAACCGGCCGGCACATTAAAATATTTGTTTAAGCCGAATGCTATTGAAACTGATACTGTGAAACAGGTTACCACAAGCGAGCTATCACTTTCATTAAGATGGGCACCACACGAGGAATTTTACCAGGGGAAGAAAACCAGAAGAGATATTATAAACAAATACCCGATAATTATAATTGAATATTCAAAAGGAATATCCGGTTTATTTGGCGGGCAATACAATTATGATGCGTTTAACGTCGATTTTTTTAAACGCTTTTATGTTGCACCTATAGGTTTCTCAGACATCGGTATAAATGCCGGTTATCGTTTCGGCACCTTACCCTATCCGTTATTAATCATTCATCCAGGGAATCAAAGCTATTTTTATAGTTTCAACTCATATAACCTGATGAATACCGGTGAATTCCTGAGCGATCATTTCGCTTCCATGCATGTTGACCATTATTTCAACGGGTTCTTTCTTAATAAAATACCGCTAATTAAAAAACTGCGCCTGCGAGAAGTAGTGGAGTGCAAAATACTTTTTGGCGGATTAAGAAGCGAAAATAACCCGGTACTTAATCCGGCACAAATGCAATTTCCCACCGAGAACGGGAAAACTTTCTCGTATATACTAGGCAACGAACCTTATTTCGAAGCAGGAATAGGCATCTATAATATTTTTTCCTTTATACGTCTGGATTTGATAAAGAGGTTTACCTATCTAAACCACTCCGATATCTCAGGCCTTGGCTTAAGATTCAGCACCAACCTGAATTTCTAAGTATCCGTTTCAGGATATGCATCACAGTTAACCCTTAAAAAGGGAAAAGGAGCCACAGGCTCCAAATTCCAGTACAACCGTCCGCAATATGTTGGATTTATTTTGTTACATTTCTTGTAAAGTAACACCAACTATTTGCCAAAAAAATTCAGTTTCATTTTCAAAGCTTTATCTTCCGTACCCCGGCCATGCCAATCTGCTTATGGGAATGTTCATATTCATTTAAGGAAACTACCCAAAAACATGAGTTATTGTTTGCAGCTAATAAATCGGTTATACATGCACGTTAAGTATATTTTAGGCAGGCCCTTTCCGATTAATAAAATCCTGGTTACACCTGTGAATAGCTGACAGGTTCTAAAAATATTTTAGTAATCCGGGAAACCGTGTTGGCGTATTCCGGATCGGAAGAAACCTTTTTCCAGTCCGGATCATTACCGAATGCAGACCAATTCCTGTCACGCTCTTCCATGTTGGTAAAAGTAACCATATAGGTAAGGCAGGGCATATCATCGCCGGCAATAACTTCCCCGAAGAAAACAGGAGTTAGCTTAGTTCTGTAGAAGATCACAAATTCTTCCTTGTTAAACATTTTAATTTTTCTTGCAAGCGCATCTTCATTATACCCTTCATAAGTACGCAATTCGAAAATCCGGGGTTCTTTAGCCGGCGCAACAAGCTGCGGCATACCTTCAAATGCTGTCATGAACTTTGATTTGTACCGGGTAAATGGAAATTTATCAGCTGGCAATTTCATATACGAAGCAGAAGACGCTTTATATGCCTCATCCGCCCTTACTTTGGAAATGATTTGCAAATAATCATCCCAAGAAGGATAAGCTGCAAGCAAATAAATTTTTACCGGTTCGGACTTGCTCCATTCTTTGAAAACACCTACATTTTTTACACCATATTTATTGAGCGCCGGTATAAGCGCATTTTGAAAGTAATTATGGAGCTCACTTTCACTTGCACCGAAGTGCATTTCATATTCCCGCCACTCGATCATGGCCCTTTTTTCATCCATATTTTTGTTGCCCTGTGAAATAGCTTTTCCGGCCACCATTGCAGAAGCCGTTAACAAAGATGACTGAACAAATTTTCTTCTTTTCATATTAGCAGTTTGTATTATTATTAAAATGGCGGATATATTTTTTACACTTTATTTATCCCCGGTACTTATAGTATGCTGCAAGCTAATGCAATTTAACCGTAACCAGGAATAACACGTTCCCAGATTACGCAACCCAATCCGGGTTTTCTTCCGTTTTCAACTAAGAAAAATACGAATTTATGTAATCGATATACTACAATAGCTGATTTTTCGTTTTCGGTTATCCATTTCTGTTAGACTTTTATTCTTATCCTTATCCGGGTACAACCCGGCCACGATTGATTGTCATTTTGACTTTACTTAATTTTTATACCAGCCAGTATTATAATGAAAAGCTACTTCATTACCTCATTATTATTGCTTGTGTGTGCTATCGTTCATCAACAGGCGCAATCCCAATGCTCTCTCACTATTCCTCCGCAAGGATCATGTTCGGGCTGCACAAACAATCCTACAGGAAGTATTACACTGAGCACAAATAATTCATCTGTTTGCTATAGCGGAGCATCTACCATTTCCACGCTTACTATCAGTGGTAATAACATCACTGTTTATATATGCGGCAATATCTCCATTACCGATATTACTGGCGGCGGAACAGGGTCACAAATCATCATTAACCCCGGAAGCACACTTACGTTAACTAATCAGCCTGGTAATTTCTGGGCGGCTCCAACCTATGTTAATTATGGCACTTTTAATATTTCTTCGTCTTGGTCAAATTTTTACGGGGGTAAATTAATCACCAGTGGAGGTTCATCGGTGACGAACTTAAATACAGACCTGACCATGAACGGCGCGACCTTATATATGAATGGAGGGGTTATGAATATCAGTGGTACCATTACCCTGAATTCAGGATCAAATGTGTGCCTTAACAGTAGCGCTATTTTGAAAACTTCGAACATTGTAAACAATGCCAATAGCATTATCAGTGTCGGTACAGGGAATTCTGCCTGTGTATATTATACCGGAAATGCCAATATCAGTACTGCTTATCTCTCTTCTTCCACTTTAAATGTTTGTCAGGGTTCTTCAGCTACAGGAACTTCTTCGGGCAGTTCAAACTGGGGGCCACATATTATTATGACTACAGGCTGCGTCACCGGCACTTGCGCCATACTTTTACCGGTTAACTTCGGAAGTTTTATGGTCAATGGCAACAGTTCCAAAGTAGTACTGGAATGGTCCACCTATTCCGAACAGAACAGCAAATATTTTGAAATACAAAGAAGCCTGAATGGTGTGGATTTTTCCACCATCGGCACGGCTGCAGCCGCAGGAAATTCCGGATCAGTAGAAGATTATAGTTTTATTGATTATTCGCCACTTAACGGAAACGCCTACTATCGTATTAAATTAATTGTCACAGATGGTAACGCTTCTTATTCAGAAATACAAGAAATCGATATTGCACCTCCTGCTGAAATGAAAGTAATGGTAAATAACACACAAAATCTTATCCATGTAATTTTGCCGGATAACACATCATCCTCTGTCTTAAAACTGATAGATATGCAGGGAAGGGTTTTAAAAACCATTCATTGCAACGGCCAGGAACTTTCTGCCAACATTAATGTGTCGAATATTTTTCAGGGAATTTATGTAGTTGAAATGATTTCCGCACAAACCCATCAATCAAAAGAAGTCTATATTCCGGCATCGAAATAGCCAGGTACGAAAATAAATTTGCCGTTCCGGTCAATATTCAACGGTGATGGATACCTGAAGAAAAAAAATAATAATCAAATAATATTTTAAGCCGTTTCCCTATTACCGGAATTTTAATCAAACCGCATCTACATCAGGAATTACCATAACACTTCTGAATTTCTTATCGTTGTTAAGAATAGCTGTTTGCTGTTGTATGGCGGTTTTTGCATGATTAATAACTGTCGGGTCTTTAGGAATTTTCAACAATATTTCCATCAAATACTGATCGCGGATACGGCCCACAGGAGGTGATGCCGGGCCGATAATATAATTACCAAAATCCTTTTTCAAACCAATTGCAAAAACATGGGCCGCATTTTCTGCAATATCTTTAAACTTATGCTTGAACGTTATGAGAATGATACGAGAATATGGCGGATAGAAGAACTTTTGCCTGGCCTCCAGTTCTTGAGCGAAAAAAGTTTTATAATCATGCGCTTTCACATAGCCGAGCACAGGATGTTTGGTATTGGCTACCTGGATAAGCACTTTTCCGACAACATCTTTACGGCCTGCGCGGCCACTCACCTGCTCCATTAGCTGAAACGCTCTTTCATTCACCCGGAAATCTGCGAAGTTTAAAATACTGTCAGCATCTAATATCCCGACAAGATCCACATTTTCAAAATCCAACCCTTTCACCACCATCTGCGTCCCCACCAATATATTTATACGATGTTGCTCAAACAACTGGATTAGGCTGTCGTGCGCAGATTTCCCCCTCACACTGTCGATATCCATTCTTGCAATTTTTGCTTTCGGAAATATTTCTTCAAGATGTTCTTCAATTTTTTCGGTACCAAAATTTCTTTGTGCAAAATGATGATTACCGCATGCTGAACAAATACTTACCGGAGGGTAGGTTGAACCACAATAATGACATTGCAGTTTATTGGAAAGCTTATGATAAGTTAACGACACATCACAATTTCTGCATTTGGGTATCCAGCCGCAAACCTGGCAAACCTGGTAAGGCGAATAGCCACGGCGGTTCTGAAAAAGGATAACCTGCTTATTCCTTCCAATTGAATCTGAAATGGCCTGCTGCAATTGCGGTGTAATAATAACCTTGTCTTTTTCTTTTTTTAAAATCGCCCTGGTATCAACAATCTCTATTTCAGGCAAACTCATATTGCCAAACCTTTCATGCAGTTCGGCAAGTCCGTATTTCCCGGTGCCGGTATTGTAATAACTTTCTACTGATGGGGTGGCGCTACCCAGTAAAACACTGGCATTGAATAAAGATGCGTAATAAACCGCTGCATCACGGGCATGATAACGAGGAGCGGGATCTTGTTGTTTATAAGAGGCCTCATGTTCTTCATCCACTATAATAAGCCCGAGATCAGCGAAAGGGAGAAATAAGGAAGAACGTGCCCCGAGTACAATTTTCTGCTCGCCGGATTTAATTTTATTCCATATCTCCAGGCGTTCATTCTGGCTGAATTTGCTGTGATAAATTCCGATATACCCCCCAAAATGTTTTTGAAGCCGCCTGATAATCTGTGAAGTCAAGGCAATTTCCGGCAGAAGGTATAACACCTGTTTGCCCTGCTTCAGGTAACCTTCAATCAATTTAATATACACAAGGGTTTTACCGCTTGATGTAACACCATGCAACAAACAAACATGCTTTTCAGAAAATAATTGACGGATTTTCTGTAAACACTGCTGTTGTAAGGCCGTCAGCTCGAAATCGATATTGATGTTGCGCGGAAGATATTTCAGCCGGTCAATAACCCTTTTTTCCGCCCGCAAAATTTTTTTATCAATCAATCCTTTCAGCTGTGCATCGGTTGCCCCTGATTTTTTTAGTAATTCAGATTTGATTACCTCCCCCTGTGTTTTTACAAAATGAAGATAACTCAGCAAGAGTTCCATTTGCTTTTCTGCACGTTGCAATTTTTTATCTTCATTTAAAAGCCTGCTTAAATTCTCCTCATCATCATACGCAGCATTCAACAAAATATATGTTTCTTTTTTGGGGATGTAGGTTTCTTTCAAAGCTTCCCATACAAAACACAGTTTTTTCTCGATAAGCCTTTTGATAACAGGATAAACATGGGAGGAATCAAGCAATTGCTGGATTTCGGCAAGCTTCAATTCTTTTTTGATGAGCAATGCTTCTGCAACTATATATTCGTCATGATCAAGATGCGAAAAATCTTCCCCGTATTCCTCATTGAATATTAAAATAGTTTCACTGCTCAATTTGAAGTGTGACGGCAAAGCTGCCGCCATAACTTCGCCCTCACTGCACAAATAATAACCTGCAATCCATTCCCAGAGTTTTAATTGTTCAGCAAAAATTACCGGCTCAGTATCCAGCACATTCAAAATTTCTTTCGGCTCAAAAGCTGAAGGTTTGTTTTCATGAATAAGCTTGATGATACCGGCGTATTTTTTATTTTTCAATGCTACTTCCACACGGCATCCCTGTTTTGCTGCATGAAGCAAATGCTCAGGTATGTGCCATGTATAATTTTTAGGCAATGCCAGTGGTATGATTATTTCTGCAAACAAATGAACCCGGATAAAAGAGCCCGAATTTACAATTAGTAATGATAACCGAAAAGCATTACTGCAATTTAAAATGCTGCATACATTAGCCAAGTAGAATTGTTGCCGTACAAGTGTGCGACGCAACCATGTTCAATAGTAATTGAATTGCCGGGATCAGAAAACAATCATTAACATGTCAGGAAGCAATCCAACTTGCGTGGTACCCTTTCAATACTGTTTCCATCTGGTTGAATACTTTCTGTTTCAAGCGCTGCACATCGTGCATAGAGAGATTTTCCGTACTCACTTCATCCAGAAAAACAGCGCGATTCTTCCCGGGTGTCAGTGAAAATATACTTTTATAGTTCAACCTGTCATGAGTATCTAAAAACAAAATGGGCCTGATGGGCGTATTGGTTTCAATGGCAATCCGGAAAGCGCCGTCATAGAAATCTTTCAGGGCATTCCCGCTTTCATTAAATGTTCCTTCCGGAAAAATAAATATTGAAATCCCTTTTTGCAAAACAGACTTCAATATTCTTACACTTCTGGCACGATGGTAAGCATTACTGCGGTCTACCATCACCGCGCTGCTCCCGTAAATAAACCCGAAAACGGGAATTTTGCTGGTTTCGAATTTTCCCAATGCGCGTACACGCTGATGACGAATGGCTTTTAAAATAGACGGAATATCCAGATAGGAAATATGATTTGCCACGAAAATATATGGCTTCGTTTTATCCGGATGACTGATAAAAATGTTTTTATGAAAAACGCCAATGAGCAAATACCAGATATCTGCCCAAATCCTGCAAACATCATAAATAAAATTTCCCCCTTTGATTTTTCCGAATAATGAAGCGACTGCCACGAAAGGAAATACCATTAACATCAGCACAACGAACAGCAGGAGTGCATAAATATTATATAGAACGTGCAGAATTTTTTTTACCGGTTTCATCAGATACTTTTTATAACTAACGGAAGATGTCAGCGCATGCTGTTTCTAACGGCAATCACATTGCCACTCAACACCCAGGTCAATGCATGTAACCACAACCAGGCCTCTTGGCGACGGAGCAAAAATAATCCTCAGGTGTTGTCCTTCTTTAGTATAAGATTCCAAAGCATATTTCGGATCGGGCCGGGCATCTGGTTCGCTTTTTCGATAATCAATTTCGCCATTTTCTAAGACCTCTCTCACTTCTGCCTCAGTAATATGTCTGCAATCCATCCTGCACCTGGCGTGACGGGTATAAACAAGACGATTGCTGTGCCTGTCAATTGGCTCAGCAGAATGATTAGCTGTTTGCTGACATTGGGCAAACAAGAAACCGGCAATAACAACACCAACAAAATTTATATTTCGGAACATATTAACCGGCACTTGTTTAAAAGTTTGCGCAAATATAATGTATCACATAGGGAGATAGATGAAACCCTATTATTCATGTTATTTAACTGCACGATCCGGACAATGTGGCAACTGCCCAAATTCATTAACTTTGCGGCCTTATGCAAACGATAAAATCGGTAGCGTTTCACACACTCGGCTGCAAACTTAACTATTCGGAAACTTCCACACTTTCACGTATGCTGGAAAGCGAAGGCTTCCAAAAAAAAGAGTTTGAAGATGTTGCCGATATATATGTCATCAATACCTGTTCGGTTACCGATAATGCTGATAAAGAATGTCGCCAGATCGTCAGGCGCATACAAAGAAAATCGCCCGAAAGCTTAGTGGTAATCACTGGTTGCTATGCCCAATTGAAGCCAAAAGAAATTGCTGAAATTGCCGGAGTAGACCTGGTATTAGGCGCTGCTGAAAAATTTAACCTGGCCGCCCACCTGAAGGAACTTTCAAAAGGTAATGCTGCAAAAATTTGCAGCTGCGATATTGAAGACATACAGGGTTTTCATTCCTCATTTTCCATCACGGACCGTACAAGAACTTTTCTGAAAGTTCAGGACGGATGCGATTACAATTGCTCCTTTTGCACCATACCCCTGGCAAGAGGAAAAAGCAGGAGTGATTCAATTGATAATGTGTTGAAGAATGCAGAAGCACTGGCAAAAAACGGGGTAAAGGAAATTGTATTAACCGGTGTTAACCTGGGAGATTTCAGGGAAGCGGCTTCCGGCATTGATGATCAATTGAACAGGAAGAATTTTTTTGACCTCATCAGGGAACTCGATAACATAAATGGAATTGAACGCTTCAGGATTTCTTCTATTGAACCGAATTTGCTGGGCAATGAGATTATTGAGTTTGTTGCAGAAAGCAGGAAATTCATGCCTCATTTTCATATCCCCCTTCAAAGCGGCAGCAATAAAATTTTAGCATTAATGAGAAGAAGATATAAAAAGGAATTGTATGCTAACCGTGTACGCCTGATTAAAACTTTAATGCCGCACTGTGCCATTGGAGCAGATGTTATTGTTGGGTTTCCAGGCGAAAGTAATGAAGACTTCAATGAGACTTTTGATTTCCTGCATTCATTAGATATCTCTTACCTGCATGTTTTTACCTACTCTGAACGAGACAATACAAAAGCATTGGATATAAAACCTGTTATACCAACGACCGTACGCCATGAAAGAAATAAAATACTACGCAACCTTTCATATAAGAAGATGCATTACTTTACACAAGTTTTTACCGGGCAGACACGTAAAGTGTTATTTGAAGGGCATTCAAAGAACGGCATCATGGAAGGATATACAGATAATTATATCCGTATTACAACTCCTTATAGAGCAGAATGGGTGAACAGGATAATTGATTGGAAACTGTGATTACCGCATTAACGCTCCGGGTCAATATTAATTGAAAGAAAGATGGCAAAATTCCAGGTTAGTATAAAATTTGTGATGGACGATGATTTTATGTCGTATGTACCCTCACACAGGGTATACATTAATCATTTGATTGAAAAAGGCATTATCGATTTTTATGTAGTTTCGATGGAAACTCAGAGATCATGGATAACGATCAACGCCAATAACAAGTCAGAAGTGGAAAAACATCTTTTAAAATCACCGCTGCACAGATATTGGGATTATGAAATTGATGAATTGTTTGTCGTAGATGGCAACCAATACAGGCTTCCGGGGGTTCAGCTGAACTAATCAATAAAAAATCATGTACTTGTAAAAAGCAAAAAACTCACGGAACAACCCGTAGGCATCATTTATAAAATATTTCTTTGAAGAATAACCCGCTACATTTTTAAATCCCAGTTTTCTGATAATGTATTTGCAACGGCTAATATGATAAAAACTTGTTACTACCACCGCTGAAGAAAAATGAAGCGAATCATTCAAAGCGATAAAATCTTTCGCTGTCAGGTAAGAATTATTTCCTTTATTATCGCTGATAATATCATATGCCGGGATATTTTTTTTCAGCAGGTATTTTTTCATCGCATCCCCTTCAGGAACGCCATACTCTTTACCTTCACCGCCACTGGCAAAAATTTTTTTCACCCTGCCCTCTTTATACAGCTGTATAGCAGCATCTACCCTGCCCCGTAGCCAGGGAGAAAGCGAACTATCAGCAAAAACAGCATTGCCGAGGATGATTGCCACATCAGTATTTCCTTTGAAATTATGAAGCCCATCGTATGTTACATAAGCCGAGTGTATCAAAAACCATGATGCCAAAACAGCAATTGTAATTTTAGTACGCCGGCCTATTTTTATTTTTTTAAAGACCATGCGGGTTTATGCTTGAGCGTTTTTTTATAGATAGGACAAGATTTAATATGCGCACCGGGTAAATAACCTGTGCTTACCAGGAATTCATTCACAATTTCCCCACCGGTAAACCTGAACGTGGTTTTAAAAATTTTCATCCATTCTTCTTTTGTTTTTGGATGATGGTGTTGCAGCCAGCTTTTGAATGAGCCGAACTCTTTTTGCAGTTCTTTTATGGTCTTTGCATTTTCGATAGCCGCATTAATTTTTAGTTTGTTCCGGATTATTCCTGCATCATTAAGTAATCTTTCTATTTGCTTTTCCTTGTATTTTGATACTTTATTAATATCGAAATTGTCGAAAGCTTTATAAAAATTTTCTTTTTTCTTCAGAATGGTTGTCCATGACAGTCCGGCCTGGTTAATCTCCAGCATTAGCCTTGCAAACAACTCGTTATCATCTTCAATCGGGAATCCGTATTCGTGGTCATGATAAAACACATGCACATTATCTTTTTCCATCCATTTAACCACATCGCAATAAGATTTAGGTTTTTCCATAAAACAAATATGAACATTTACATTATTGTCGCAAAAAAATTTTGCAGAACTGTTTTAGGGCTTATCTTTGCACTCCGCAAAAAAAGGGAGTTTAGCTCAGCTGGTTCAGAGCATCTGCCTTACAAGCAGAGGGTCGGCGGTTCGATCCCGTCAACTCCCACAAACCCCGATTCATTTCGGGGTTTTATATTTGCATAAAATTGTCTTCGTAGCTCAGTTGGTAGAGCAGCTGACTCTTAATCAGCGGGTCCAGAGTTCGAGTCTCTGCGAGGACACTATTAAAAATGATGAACCATTAAACATGCGGCATAGCTATTTATTTGCAATTTTATTTGCCCCCTTTGTTAGTGTTTGCCAAAAAACAACGCCCCGGTTAGACAACGATACAGTATATACTTCATGCGGATACAAAATCTATGCAGGAGCAATACTTACCTTTGGTACTCCATCGGGTAGTATGAACCATTTCAGGTTCGTGAAAATTTACAGCTCTGATCACGGGCATCTTTCCGGCAAAAGGGTTCTGGTAAAAAAAATCAATGGGGTTACAGTTTCAGGTATCGGCAATGCTTATGTCCATATTATCGGTTCCATTTTATATAAAGACGGTACTACAGACAGAATAAACCTGGCATTAAATTTTGATGAAGCCATTAAAGAACAGGAAGGAAAACCTGCCGAACTGATCGTGCCGGATGATTGCAAAATCAAAAACATGTAAAGCTGATTTATTGACCCGGCAATCCACAGCGATAAAATTATTGTAGTACACCCCCAAAGCCCCCTATACGCTTTTACGCACTCTTGTTCAGTCATTTATTTTATATTTGCGGCTTATGCATAAGTGATGAACGCGAAACTCACATATTTAATTCCTGCCTTTTTTTTGGGTGTCATTACACTGGCAACGGCTGCGCAAAACAGTTTCGACAAGCCTGCATTTTATGCAGCCATGTCAATGAACGACACTACCCTGATAAATGAGCGACTCAAAGCAGTTGATGAATTACAGAATACAGAAAAAAATGCCTACGCCGGAGCTTTGCTGATGAAAAAAGCCGGCCTGGTTAAAGGCGCGTCAAATAAATTAAATTTGTTTAAAGCAGGCCGTAAGAAACTCGAATTCGCTATCCTGAAAAATAATGCAAATACAGAGTTCAGGTTTCTTAGACTGATGATTCAGGAGCATGCACCGGGCGCCCTGGGTTACAAGAATGATTTGCAGGAAGACAGCGAGTTCATAAAAAAAAATTACAAACAATTGCCGCCTGCTTTGCAACAAGTGATCAGCAATTACAGTAAAACGTCCGGAATACTAAATCCGGCAGATTTTTAATACCAGAAAATGAATAAAAAAATATTGGCGATTTATTTCAGCCAGACAGGGCAACTCGAAGAAATCATCAATCATTTTACAGCGCCATTAACAGATGCCGGTAATACTGTTGAAAAAGTCAGGGTCTTTCCTAAAAACACATATCCATTTCCGTGGACAGGTAAAGCTTTTTTTGAACAAATGCCCGATTGTGTAAGGGGTGAACCCACAGAGCTCCGGTCATTTCAATTAAAAGACAACAAATATGACCTGATTGTATTGGGGTACCAGGCATGGTTTCTTTCCCCAAGCATCCCTTCAAATTCAATTTTGCAGCATCCTTCTGTAAAAGCTGTTTTAAAAGATACACCTGTTATTACCATCACGGGCGCAAGAAACATGTGGATAAGCGCCATGGAACGCATCAAGAAAACATTAAACGATGCCGGTGCGAAACTGGTCGGAAATATAGCATTGGTGGACAAACATCATAACTTCGTGAGCTTTGTAACAATCCTTTACTGGATGTTCAAGGGAAAAAAAGACAGATACCTGAATATCTTCCCCAAACCCGGTGTGGCTGATGAAGACATTATCCATACCAAAACCTTTGGTGTTACCGTGGTGGAGCATCTTGAAAAAAATAACTGGGATGGGTTACAGGATGAACTGGTTAAACAAAAAGCGGTGGTAATAAAATATCCGCTTATGTTTATCGAGTCAAAAGCCAGGAAAATATTTGCCGTTTGGGCCGGGATTATTGTAAAGAAAAAAAACCGCGGCCCCTGGCTTGTTGCATTCAAATATTATCTTTTAATTGCGCTTTTTATCGCAGCTCCCATCATCCTGACTGTCGATGCCATTTTTTTTAGGCCTTTTTTATCAAAAAGAATAAGGCGGCAGAAACAATATTATGCTGGAGTGAATTAATTTATTAAGACCTGATGCAATTTAGTAACGTATACATTACCGGAACATCTAAATTTCTTCCGAACAGTCCTATCGAAAATGAAGAAATGGAAGAATACCTGGGACTGATTAATGGCACCCCGTCCAAATCAAGAAGAATTGTTCTTCGTAACAATGGTATTAAGCAGCGATATTATGCCATTACAAAGGATGGCAAGCCAACGCACACCAATGCGCAAATGACTGCAATTGCCATCAGGGAGTTATTCAATAATGACCCTGCCAAATTGAAATCATTTCAGTTGTTGTGTTGCGGCACATCATCACCGGATCAGATGATGCCCTCTCATGCAGTGATGGTTCATGGTGAATTACCTGAAACCAATTCCATTGAAGTAGTTTCCCCTGCCGGTGTTTGTTGCGCAGGCATGCATGCACTTAAGTATGCTTATATGGCTATCAAAACGGGAGAAGCTGAAACTGCAATTTCATCAGGCTCCGAAAGAATATCCAGTTTGTTGCGTTCCGAGAACTTCGAAGATGAGGCAAAAAAGCTTAAACAACTTGAAGCAAATCCTTATATCAGTTTTGACAAAGATTTTTTGAGATGGATGCTGTCCGATGGCGCTTCTGCTTTTTTACTATCTAATCAACCCAATGAAAACGGAATCAGCCTGCGTATAGAGTGGATGGACGGCTTTTCTTTCGCACATGAAAAAGAGGCCTGTATGTATATGGCCAGCGATAAAGAACCGGATGGTTCATTGAAAAGTTATAAAGAATTTTCGCATGCGGAACAGATGGAAAAATCAATTTTCAGTATCAAGCAGGATGTGAAATTGCTGAGTGAAAACATTGTACCACTAGGTGGCATAGGCGTTACTGCCGTATTGAAAAAACACAATATGCAATCATCGGAAATTGACTATTTCCTTCCACATATGAGCAGCGATTTCTTCCGCGATAAAATTTATACCAGGCTTAAAGAAAACGGCACCCCCATTGAATATGATAAATGGTTCGTTAATCTTCCACGGGTAGGCAATGTGGGATCCGCATCAGTTTACCTGATGGTTAATGAACTTTTCCATAGCGGAAAATTAAAAAAAGGCGAAAAAATCTTCTTGCTGGTGCCTGAAAGTTCAAGGTTCTCCTACATGTTTGCCATGATGACTGTGGTTTAATGATTATTGTTTTAAAAAAAGCATATTGTCCTATTTGTCAGCAATAGTTTATAAGTATTTATAAGTAATGATTTACTAATTTCATATCCGGCAACCAATTTACATCGTCGCAAATCATAGTTCTGCCATGAAAAAAGAAGAAATCCCCCAGGATAAAAGCGCATTGGAAAAACTTACCAAGGAAGTATGCTATGCAGTTGACGAATCGGGCAACTACACCACCGCACTCAGTACAGGATGGGATGTGAAAGCCAATGCACTTGATGTTGCCTGGGAAGATATTGAACTGCGTATCACCAACGCAAAACATAAGGTGCTTAACGATGAAGCAAGTCCCCTGCTGTTTTTTATGGAATGGAGACTGATGGATATCCCCATCGTTTCAGCATATACCGGCTTCTGGAAATGGAGGGTAAAGCGGCACATGAAGCCGCATGTATTCAAAAAATTAAGTGAAAAAACATTACAACGCTATGCAGATGCTTTTAACATAAGCATAGAAGAACTGAAAACGATGGATATTAAAAATGTCAAATGATTTTATTGGAGATGGTCGCATGTGTACAAATTAAATTTTTGTAATTAAAAATCGGGGCACAAAAATCAATTCAAACAATTACATATAAATTAACCTGTAGCATTACGCCTTACCTCCGGCAAAATAAATTTATGAAAGTTGAATTTGAACATTTACAGTCAGCCCATTGCGAAAATGGTGTTACTACTAACTTGCTAAAAGGCGTAGGCGCACATCAATTAACCGAACCGCTCGCTTTCGGCATAGGTTCCGGATTGTTTTTTATATATGTCCCTTTCCTAAAAATCAACAAAGGCCCTGCAATTGCATTTCGCACACAACCGGGGTTAATTTTCAAAAGAACATGCAAAGCGCTGGGTATCCCCGTTGTGAGACAAAAGTTCAGGTCGAAAGAAGAAGCACAAAAAGTATTGGATGAATGCCTGCAATCAGGCAGGCCTGTTGGTTGCCAGGTAGGAGTTTATTATCTCACTTATTTTCCGAAAGAATACCGCTTCCATTTTAATGCACATAATATTATCGTGTTCGGAAAAGAAAACGATAATTATCTTATCAGCGATCCGGTGATGGAAACAGCTACATCACTCAGCAGTTACGAACTCGAACGTGTACGGTTTGCAAGAGGGGCATTAGCCCCCCGTGGACAATTGTATTACCCAAAAGAAAACCGCATAGTTACCGATAACCAGATCAGGAATGGCATTCAATCAGGCATCAAAAGAAATGTCCGCGACATGCTGTATATACCTGGAAGTTTTGCAGGTGTCAGCGGAATAAAATATACTGCAAAAAAAATAAAAAAATGGAGGGAAAAGCTCGGGCCTCATGATGCGGGTTTATATCTGGCACAACTGGTGCGCATGCAGGAAGAAATCGGAACAGGGGGTGGCGGTTTCAGGTTTATCTATGGGGCATTTTTACAACAATCCTACGAGTTTTATAAAATTGATGCCCTTCCTGAAATATCAAAACTGTTTACAAAAGCAGGTGATCTCTGGCGCACAGCTGCAGTACAGGCAGCAGGCATTTACAAGGGAAGGTTAGGAAGCCAACAGGACTATCATGTTATGGCAGAATATCTTTTTGAAATCGCCGATATTGAAAAACAAGCCTTCATAGCTTTATCAAAAATCAAATGGTCAAAATGAACGGCCACGCTATCTGTATCGAAAATATCAGCTTTGCATATAAAGGACAGGAAATAAAATGCTTTGAACATCTAAGCCTGAAAATCGAAGCAGGAAAACGCTTCGGCCTCTTTGGCCCAAACGGCGCAGGTAAAACCACTTTGATGAATTGTATGACCGGTCTGCTTACTTTGCAGGAAGGAAAAATTTTTCTGCTGGGACATGAAGTGAAAAAGCATGATAAGACCATCAACCGCTTCTTTGGTTTTGTACCACAGGATTTTTCTTTTTACCATGAATTATCCCCGGTAGAAAATCTTGAATTTTTCGGGGCATGGTATGGCCTCTCCAAAACCGACATAAAAACCAGAACAAACGAGCTATTGCAAATACTCGGTCTTGAAGAATCGAAAAACAAGCAGGTAAAAAAATTTTCAGGAGGTATGAAGCGAAGGGTTAACCTGGCAATTGGCGTAATGAACAACCCGCAAATACTTTTTTTGGATGAGCCTACTGTTGGCGTTGATGTGCAAACAAAACATGCCATTATTAATTATTTAAAAGATTTAAACAGCAAAGGCACCACTCTGGTATATACATCACATCAGCTACAGGAAGCAGAAGAACTGTGCAATGATATTGCGATGATTGATGAAGGAAAAATCATCGCAAGAGGCTCCCTGGGCAACATCATCGAACATCACAATGAAAAAGGTCTGGAAGGATTGTTTCTACGTTTAACAGGTAAAGAATTCAGGGATTGAAATAATGATTAAACTATTCGCTACCATAATAAAAGATTTTCGAATACTGATGCGCGATAAAGTCGGCCTTATAATGATGTTTGCTATGCCGGTTTTGCTGGCACTGGTTATAACGGCGGTACAAAACAGCACTTTCGAACTCGTCAATCACAACCAGATAAAACTATTGTTATGCAATAAGGATACTGGCGAAGCAAGCACACAGCTTTATCGGGCAATTGAAAAAACAGGGATGTTCACGGTAATTCCTGTAGATACGGCTACAAACCCGGAACAGGTTGCGTCGCTGATGCACACCAATGACGCACTGGTGGCTGTAATAATACCTTACGGCTTCTCCGGCCAGATAAATACTACCGCTAATAATATTTCGCACGATGCACTTAAAAACTTCGACCTGCAAAAAGACGGTTCAAAAGCCCATAATACAAAAAACGTATACCCGTTAACGTTATATTACCATCCTGCACTACAGGGCTCTTTCCGCGAATCGATGAACGGCACTTTAAAAGGTGCGTTGCAACTGGTGGAAAACAAACAAATAGTAAGAACATTATATGCCGCTTTGAATGAGAAAGAAATTCCCGATTCGCTTGAACAGGAAATGCTAAACAACCAGGTTCCTGTTAACCAAATACCCATATCAAGAAACGGCAGCAGAAATATACCGAATGCTACGCAGCATAACATTCCCGCATGGACAATATTCGCGATGTTTTTCATTGTGATCTCGCTTGGCAGCAGCGTAGTGAGGGAAAAACTCAGCGGCAGTTTTGTACGGCTAAAAACACTTCCGACCAGTTATATTGTTGCATTGCTTTCGAAACAAATTACTTACCTCGCGGTAACTATTATACAAGCAGCAGTAATTTTTTCTATCGGCTCCTGGCTTTTTCCGCACATCGGTTTGCCGGCCCTGAATTTGCCATCAGACATGGTTGGCTTATTAATTGTTTCATTAATTTGCGGCTGGTGCGCTGTCAGTTATGCTATTTGCATTGGTGTGTTTGCCGAAACACAGGAACAGGCAAACGGTTTCGGCGCCGTATCTATTTTGATACTTGCCGCTCTTGGAGGACTTCTGGTGCCGAGTTTTGCAATGCCCGATGCATTCAAAAATATTCTGAAACTGTCACCACTGCACTGGGGGCTTGAGGCATATTATGGTCTTTTTTTAGAAGGAGGAAAATTAAAAGATGTTTTGATGAATATTTTGCCGTTATTTGGCATTACGATTATTATTCAGCTGTTAACATTGTATGGTTTAAACAAAAAGAACCTGGTTTGAATTTACGCACTATGGAAAGAGAAGCATTAAAAGCACAATTAAAGACACAAATTATACAGTTCCTGAACCTGATGCAGGTGAAACCTGAGGACATCAGGGATGATGAACCATTGTTTGGCGAAGGACTTGGTCTCGATTCTATAGATTCGATTGAACTGATCGTTTTACTGAACCGCGAATATGGCATCGACATAAAAGATCCCAAGGAAGGCCGCAAAGTGCTGGTGGATGTAAATACCATGGCGGATTATATTGAAGCGCACAGAACGAAATAAATTTTCTTTTCATTGAGCCGGATTTTTGTTACAGGTTTGGGCATTATTACTGCTGTTGGCCATAGTGTAGAAGCCAACCGCGATTCACTTTCAAAAGAAATTTCCGGAATAACAAAAGCCCAATTTTTATCTACAAAATATACAGCTTCGCTTCCGTTCGGCGAAGTAAAGATCAGCACAGATGAACTTAAAAATAAATTGAATGCATGTGAAAAAGGGGTAACAAGGACATCTTTGCTGGCGTTGCATGCACTTGCTGAAGCGATCAGCAGCAGCAAACTTAACACAGATGAACTACGTGCACAAGAAACAGCTTTGATTGGAGCAGATACTGTTGGAGGCATGTGCCTTACTGATGAGCTGCATCATGACGCAAATACACGCGAACAAGGGTCGGAATATCTTGCCTCATACGATTGCGGATCAGTTACCCTATACCTGCAATCGAAATATGACATCAAAGGGATCAGCAATACCATCAATACGGCCTGCTCTTCTTCCGCCAATGCCATTATGTATGGAGCAAGGTTAATTCATCACGGGCTTGCCAAACGGGCCATTGTAGGAGGCTGCGACAGCCTGGCAAAGTTTACCGTAAATGGTTTCAATGCATTGCATATATTATCTGATGAACCCTGCCGCCCCTTCGATGAAAACCGGAAGGGCTTAAACCTTGGCGAAGGAGCTGCTTTCCTGGTGCTCGAAAGAGAAGAGGATATAACTAACAAGCATGTATATGCGGAATTGTCAGGTTATTGCAACAGTAATGATGCTTTCCATCCTTCCTCTCTTTCAGAAAACGGGGATGGCCCCTTTCTTGCCATGAAAGGCGCATTGGAATCGGCGAAACTTTCAAACGGCGAAATTGACTACATCAATGCACATGGCACCGGAACTGAAAATAATGATGAAGTCGAAAGTAGGGCAATGATGAGATTATTTGGTGACGTTCCCTTATTTGCATCAACTAAAGCTTACACAGGCCATACATTAGGCGCTGCCGGGGCGGTAGAAGCCGTGTACAGCATATTAAGTCTTGTTCACGGTGAAGTATATCCCGGAATCAACTTTGAAAAAGCGATACCCTCCACCGGGCTGAAACCGGTTACTGCTTATCAGAAAAAGAAACTGTACCATGTTATGTCAAACTCTTTTGGTTTTGGCGGCAACTGTTCTTCTTTAATTTTTTCAAGGGTTTAATCATGTTCTACTTTCACCATATTAACTGTATTTCTCCGCAAAAAACTTTTTCAGAAATAGACCTCGAACATATTAATACCCCTGTAGGTGATAAATTACTGTCTGTTGAACCGGCTTATGAAGGAATTCCGTTAAATATTCTAAGAAGGATGGGCAAAGCAGTGAGAATGGGTGTTGGTGCTGCGTTAAAAATTACCAGGCAAAATCCTGATGGCATTATTATCGGCACTGCCAATGGCGGAATGGAAGATTGTATTAAATTCCTTAACCAGGTTATTGATTACAACGAAGGGATGCTGACCCCTACCAATTTTGTACAAAGCACTACCAACGCTATTGCTTCGCAAATCGGGTTGATGAGTGCAAATAAAGGGTATAACTGCACACATGTCCATCGCGGCCTGGCATTCGAAAATGCTTTACTGGATACAGCCATGCTTTTACGGGAAAATCACGGGCATCAATACCTGCTTGGCGGCATTGATGAAATTTCAGCCTATAATTACAATATTGAATTTCTGGAAGGATGCTTTAAAAAAGAAAAAATTACCGGGATTGATTTATACAAAACAAATACTGCCGGCACTATTGCAGGAGAAGGATCGGTCATGTTCCTGGCGAACAATAATCCTGCAGGTGCATCCGGCAAGCTGATCGCTCTGCGCATGCTTCATTGCTATGATGAAAATGATGTTGCTGAAGAATTAAAAAAATTTATAAGATCCCATTTTCCCGTATCCGAACAACCTGATGTATTTTTCTCAGGAGAAAACGGTGATAACCGTTTGCAAAAATATTATGATGCATGCGAACAGGCATTTAATAAAGAAACTGCTGTTGTGCATTTCAAACATGTTTCCGGCGAGTATGCCACAGTATCTGCATTTGCTGCCTGGCTGGCATGTCATGTTTTGCAGACTCAAAAACTACCCATGCATTTTTTGAAATACGCACACAGCAAAAACCATTTCAAAAATATCCTTGTTTACAATAATTACCGTGGCCTGCAACATAGCTTTATGCTGATTTCTGCATCATAAATTTATTTCTGCCATAATTTAGAAGCGTTAGCTGAATTTTCTTTCTGTTTTAATATTTTGCGGATTAATATGAGAAAGTACCGCAATATTTCATTTTATACTATCGTAACAGCAGTTTTACTTTTTGTCATCTACATGATTATCCGTGCGGGTAACCTTCTTGAAAATTCAAAACCCTGCCCTGTTGCCGCTGATTATGGTAAATCAAAAGCAGGCATATTTTCCCCTCATATTTCAGGCAACAATTCCACTCCTTTATCCATTTTATTACTGCAGATCATATCCATTATTTTTACATCACGATTATTAGGCTCCTTGTTCAAAAAGCTAGGCCAGCCTGTAGTTGTAGGGGAAGTGGCAGCAGGCATTGTATTGGGGCCGTCTGTTTTAGGGTTATTATTTCCCGCGGTTTCTCAATTCATTTTTCCGCAAAATTCGCTCGGAACATTGCAACTTTTCAGTCAGCTCGGCCTTATACTCTTCATGTTTGTTGTAGGTATGGAGCTGAACTTAAATTCATTAAAACACAAGGCAGGTAATGCAATCATTATAAGTCATGCAAGTATTATTATACCTTATACGCTGGGTGTTGCGCTTGCCTATTTTCTTTATCGTGGATACGCAACTGCGGGCACAAAGTTTTTATCGTTCAGTTTATTCATTGGCATTGCCATGAGCATTACCGCATTCCCTGTGCTTGCACGTATTATGAAAGAGAGAAAAATGAATGCAACCCCTATCGGTAATCTAGCAATTACCTGCGCAGCAACAGATGATATCACAGCATGGTGCTTGTTAGCGATGGTCATTTCGATAGCAAAAGCAGGCTCCACCTGGAATGCTGTTTATACAATTGCCCTGGTGGTGCTGTATGTACTCATCATGCTTAAAGTCATAAAACCATTACTCAGCAAAATCAGCAATTCCTATTTCAACATTGAAACTTTAACTATCAACATGCTTGCTGTAATGATAATCGTATTGCTGGTTTCCTCATATTTCACCGAGCTTATTGGTATCCATGCTTTATTCGGTGCATTTCTTGCCGGCGTTATCATGCCGTCAGCAATTCATCTGCGAAATCAATTGATTGAAAGAACGGAATATATTTCAGTGACTTTGCTGCTGCCTTTGTTTTTTGCGTTTTCCGGGCTGCGTACACAAATCGGTTTGTTAAATAACATGCACACCGGGCTGATTTGTATTGCCATTCTTATTGTTGCTATTGCCGGAAAATTCGGAGGCAGCCTTCTGGCCGCTAAATTTGTTGGAGAATCCTGGAAGGACAGCATGATTATCGGCATTCTAATCAACACTAGGGGGTTGATGGAACTCGTAGTGCTTAACCTGGGCTATGACTTGGGAATTATTTCTTCAGAAATTTTTACTATGATGGTCATTATGGCCTTAGTGACCACATGCATGACAGGGCCTGTTTTAAACCTGGTCACAAAAAAGCAAAAACATTAAACAATTAATACGGTGCTATTTTGCTTCCTCCTGATCCAGGTTCTTTCCCATTGTCCCTTTTAATCTTTTCCATAAACTTTCCCGCTTACTAATGGGCTTAAAATCGGGAACAAAAGCCTGCTGATAATCAATTTCGGGATCGGTCATATCCGGTTCCATCTTTTTCAAAGTATCCATTACAAAAGGAATCATCTTTACATCAGGGTTCACTTTTTCACGGGTGAACTTATTAAGCATTTTTGTTTGAAAGGGATCCGATGCCAGGGCAATTTTTTTAAATCCCAGCTGCACTGCTTTTCTGTAAGAATAATAAATGTTCTCCGTACTGTGTTCCGCCCTCGTTTCGGCAAATATATTTTCCTTTGGTATGCCCAGCGCCCGGGCATATAGCGCCATAATTTCGCCCTCCACATAAGGCGAATAGACTGCTGCCCCGGAAAACATCAGGTTTTTGGCAATACCTTTATCATATAGAAATTTCGCCCAGTATAACCTACCCTTCATTATCCTGTTCCATTTGCCATCCTCGAAAGGCACCCCCGGAACAATGACCAGGTCAAATTTTTCTACAGCAGCCTGATCGTACAATTTCCTGCTTGCTTTTGAAGAAAAAGAGCAAGAATTAAGGATCAGTACACTAACCATAACAACAGATAATATTATTGATAGCTTTATCATGCGCAACGTGAATAATTGTACATATAAAATCCATACAATATTACGCATAAGTATTTACGAAAAATTTTTAACAGAATCAACACCCCATACTAAAAATACAAACCAACCGCAGCAATCTAAAGCCAATTGGCAGCACTATTAATGAAGCGATGGCAACGTAACCCTGTTCAACCGGGATCGCATTGCCGGTACCATTACAGAAATTTACTTCTGCAAACATCGGTCTTTTCACCGCTTAATCTTAATTTTACAGGCTAATCGAATGGACGTTATTGAAATTTTTTGCCGGCAATAAATGAAAAATGAGCATGGAAAACCAGGAAACGTTCAGTGAAAGATTCAAAAGGTTAAAGGCTTGCATTATTATTCCGACTTATAACAATGCATCTGCAATTGCTGCGGTAATAAGCGACGTTGCTGTATTCACGCAGGATATTATTGTAGTGAACGACGGGTCAACCGATAACACAAAAAATATCGTTTCACAGTTTTCATTTGTACAATTAGTAAGTTATGATAAGAACGCAGGCAAAGGTATTGCCTTAAGAAAAGGGTTTGTGTATGCCCTTGAAAATGGTTTTGAATTTGCCATTACAATTGATGCTGACGGGCAGCATTATGCAAAAGACCTTCCTTCATTTCTCAATAAACTGGAAACAGAAAAAAACACAATCATTATTGGCGAACGCAACCTTAACCAAACTAATGTTCCCGGCAAAAGCAGTTTCGGTAACAGGTTCTCCAATTTCTGGTTCAAAGTAGAAACAGGAATTACCCTGGAAGATACACAATCGGGATACCGCCTTTATCCATTATTGCCATTAAAAGATATTCGCTTCCGCACAGTGAAATATGAGTTTGAAATTGAGGTACTCGTCCGGGCATCATGGAAAGGAGTTAATATTCTGGCCATACCTGTTGATGTGTACTACCCTCCTGCTGAAGAACGTATTTCTCATTTTCGCCCTTTTAAAGATACCGTTCGCATCAGTATTTTAAATACTTTCCTGGTGCTGATTACTTTTTTATACATCAGGCCCAGAAATTTTTTTAGGATTATATCCGATAAAAAAAGCGGAAAACAATATATTACAAAATACCTGCTGCAAACTGACCAGCCCGATCATATCAAAGTTTTATCCGTGGCATTCGGTGTATTCATGGGTATTGTTCCTATATGGGGTTTTCAACTCATCACCGCCATCGCCCTTTCAATCCTGTTCAGGTTGAACAAAGCGCTGGTAATAATTGCCGCACATATCAGCTTTGCGCCATTAATACCTTTTATCATTTACCTGAGTTACAGGATGGGCTCATTCTGGATGGGCAGCCGTGCCATGCATTTCGGATTTACAATGCACCTGACTATTGAATCCATAAAAAAAAATTTTGAACAATACTTGTATGGCAGCATTACTCTTGCAGTTGTGGCAGCTATCATTGCCGGGTTATTAACTTTTGCCTATTTGAAACTGACAAAAAAGAAACCTGTAATTAATAACTGAAATTTATTGTTATATACAATGAAACCTTATTATTGCAAAACTTTTTTGCACACTAAACAACATAGCCGCTATTTTGTATTATTAAGTGGATTGAAGGTTTCATACAAGCCGGTTGGCGAAAAGCAACTACTGTAAAATACGGCTGCATAAGCATGGAGAAAATATTTATCAGCATATATCACTATTTCGAAAAACGGCGCACTGCTTTCTGGCTTTGTTTCCTGCTTTCCTTTTTTGCGGTGGCATATTTTTCTGCACATGTACATTTCGAGGAAGATATTTCAAAAGTGTTACCAAAAGACAAGAAGATAGAAAAGCTGAACCAGGTCTTTCAGAATTCAAAATTCCTTGACAAATTAGTGATTATGGTATCACAAAAAGATACCAACGCTGAAGCACAACCGGACACCCTTGTTGCCTTCGCCGAAAGTTTTGTCCAGCAAGCCCGTCAAAAACTGGCTCCCTATATAAAGAAAATCAACGACAAAATTGACGACAGTGTTACGTTCAACTTGTTCAGCAGTATCAGCGGACATTTACCGCTATATTTAAACGACCAGGATTACAAAACCATCGACACACTCATCAGCCCTGAAAAAATAAAAGAAACCTTAGAAAAAGATTTCAGGACACTCACTTCCCCAGCCGGTCTGGCACTGAAGCAAATGATCAGTAATGATCCCGTAGGGATTACTTATCTCGGATTAAAAAAAATGCAGCAACTGCAGTATGATGACAACTACGAACTGTATGAGAATTATGTTGTCACCAAAGATCATAAACATTTGTTGCTTTTTATCGTACCTGCTTACGCACCCAATAATACAGGCCAGAATGAGAAACTGCTGAAAGGCATCGACGGGATCAACGACAGTCTTCTTACAGCAGGTTTCAAAAATATTGATGGCAGCTATTTCGGCGCAACCGCAGTTTCTGTGGGCAATGCATTACAGCTAAGAAAAGACTCCTTCTTCACACAGGGAATTACTGTTTTTTTCCTGATATTTTTTATCGGTTTATATTTCCGGAAAAAAAGGGCGCCATTTATCATACTGGTACCAGTTCTGTTCGGAGCCCTTTTTTCCCTTGCTGCTGTTTACTTCATCAAAGGAACGATATCTGTAATCGCACTGGGCTCCGGCTCGGTAGTATTGGGCGTTGCCGTGAATTATTCATTGCATGTATTTAATCATTACCGGCATACCAAAAGCATACATGATGTTATTAAAGACCTGACCATGCCACTGACAGTAGGCAGTTTTACAACAATCGGAGGCTTCTTTTGCCTTGAATTTGTTGAATCGGAAATGCTAAAAGATCTTGGGTTATTCGCTGCATTCAGTTTAATCGGCGCCTCATTATGTTCGCTGATTTTTCTTCCTCACCTGATTGCATCAAAAAAAGAACAACAGCAACATATTGCCCTGGAAAATTCATGGATTGACAGATTAGCAAGGTACAGACCGGAATACAATAAATTTTTAGTAGCTATTATTCTGCTGTTGACTATTGTATTTTTTTTCAAGGCCCAAAATGTAGGGTTTGAAACCGACCTGGCAAGCATGAATTATATGCCCGAAAAGCTAAAACAGGCGCAGGCAAAATTAAATGCCATAAATGCTTTTTCCCTTCAGTCTGTTTACCTGGTAAGCGACGGAAAGAACTTAGAAGAAGCTTTGACAAACAATGAAAAACTGTCGGGCAGAATTGAAGAGCTCAAACAGAAAAATATTGTAAAAAAATACTCGGGCGTTTCATCACTGATATTATCCGATTCGTTACAAAAAGCAAGAATTGCGAAATGGAATGCCTACTGGACCAATGAGAAAAAAAAGCTATTATTTTCCACTCTTGAGAGGGAAGGTACAATACTGAAATTCAAAGCATCTGCTTTTGACAATTTCCAGTCGCTTTTGAATAAAGATTTTCAATTGGCAGATACAGCAACCATATCAGCTTTCAGAAAATCTTTCCTGGATGATTATATCACAGAAAAATCCGGGCAGGCAACAGTTGTTACATTAGTAAAAGTCGCTCCTGAAAATAAAACTGCCATTTACAAAATTTTTGAAAAAGAACCTAACACCACGGTACTCGACAAACAATATCTTACCAATAAATTTGTCGAGATCATCAATTCCGATTTCACCAGCATTGCATTAATGTCGTCGATATTGGTGTTTTCCGTTTTGCTCATTACCTATGGGCGTTTTGAGCTTACGCTTATTTCTTTTGTGCCGATGTTCATCACTTTTATCTGGATATTGGGCATTATGAGCATTTTCGGAATCCAGTTTAACATCATCAATATTATTATCTCTGCACTTATCTTCGGACTTGGCGATGATTACAGCCTTTTTATTATGGACGGGCTTTTGCAGGAATATAAAACCGGCAAGAAAAACCTTTCTTCATTCAAATCATCCATTTTCCTGTCTGCTATTACCACTGTTGCCGGTTTAGGCGTGCTGATTTTTGCCAAACACCCGGCACTAAAATCAATTGCCATTATTTCGATTGTGGGCATTGTTTGCGTGGTGATCATGTCGCAGATATTAATTCCTTTCCTGTTTAATATCTTAATCAGGAACAGGATTGAAAAAAATAAATTTCCGTGGACATTGTTCGGCTTTTTAAAATCCATTTTTGCTTTTACTTATTTTGTCATCGGAACGTTTGTATTAACCATTGCTGGCTTGTTTCTTGTAAAGCTCAATTTTATCAACAGGGAAAAAGGGAAATATCTTTTTCATGCTTTTATTTCCGTTTACAGCAAATCCCTCACGTATATTATGGTGAACGTAAAAAAGACGGTCATCAATCCATTGAAAGAAGATTTTTCAAAACCTGCTGTAATTATTTGCAACCATCAATCAGAACTTGATATTTTATGCACGGCAATGCTTCATCCCAAGCTGATATTATTTACCAATGAACGGGTATGGGATTCCTCCATATCGGGGTTGCTGGTACGCATGGCAGATTATTATCCTGTTAGCTACGGGGCAGAAACAGGTTTGGATAAAATTGAAGACAGGATAAAACATGGTTATTCTGTGGTTGTGTTCCCGGAGGGAACGAGATCCGAAGATGGAAATGTAAAACGCTTTCACAAAGGCGCATTCTATATTGCAGAAAAACTTAATCTTGATATCCTGCCTGTAATGATACACGGCACAGGCTATACGATGTCCAAGAAAGACACCCTGCTAAAAGACGGCAACGTAACCATCAAATTCCTTCCAAGAATAACTCCCGGCGATGAGACTTACGGCAATGGATATGCGCAAAGAACAAAACTGGTTGGCAGGTATTTCCGGAATGAGTTTACAAAACTTCGCGGGCAAATGGAACAACCGGCCTATTTTAGAGAAAAACTCATCTACAATTATATCTATAAAGGCCCGGTGTTGGAATGGTATATGAAAGTGAAAACCAGGATGGAAAAAAATTACCAGTTATTCCATGAGCTTTTGCCAAAACAGGGAAAAATACTGGATGCCGGGTGCGGCTATGGTTTTATGAGTTATATGCTTCAGTTTGCTTCAGGCGAAAGAGAAATTACGGGTATTGATTACGATGAAGAAAAAATTGAGGCCGCCAATCATTGTTTCAGTAAAAATGATAAAATAATTTTCAGTTACCAAGACCTTACCATTTTCAGATTTGAAAAATATGATGGTATTATTGTTGCAGACGTTCTTCATTACCTCCAACCTGCTGAACAAAAAAATGTGATCGAACGTTGTATAAGAAGCCTGAATGAAAAAGGTGTCCTCATCATTCGTGATGGCAACAGCGAAATGACCAAAAGACATAAAAAAACAAAACGCACAGAATTTTTCTCAACCAGTTTGTTTTCATTTAATAAAATCACTGAAAAAGGCTTATCATTTCTTTCGGCAAGTTTTGTAAAGGAAATTGCACAAGAGCAAAAAATGGAATACCGGGAACTGGATCCCGGAGACAATACATCGAATATTCTTTTCATTATTACAAAAAACCCGGCATCCATTCATGCAACAGTTTGATGCGATAATTATAGGCAGCGGCATTGGGGGCCTTGTTTGCGGGAATATTCTCAGCAAGGAGGGCATGAAAGTGTGCATACTTGAAAAAAATAAACAAATTGGCGGCTGTCTTCAGACTTTTTCAAGAGATAAAGTAATTTTTGATTCAGGAGTGCATTATATCGGCGGATTGGATAAAGGGCAAAACCTCTACCAGGTATTCAAGTATCTGGGGTTAATGGACAAATTGAAGCTGGAAAGGATGGACGAAAATGCCTTTGACAAAATTATTATAGAGAACGACTATAAAGAATACGCCCTGGCCCAGGGTTATGATAATTTCATCAAACAACTTTCAGCAGATTTTCCTGGCGAAGGAAAAGCAATTAGGGAATATTGCAATACTGTACAGGCCGTGTGCAAAAAATTTCCATTATATAATTTAAGGAGCGGAGGTGAATACAAGGAGAAAGAAGAAGTGCTTGAAACCGATACCAAAGCGTTTATCGAATCGCTGACATCAGATAAAAAACTACAGGCGGTATTGGCTGGTAATAATATTTTATATGCCGGTCAGCCGGATAAAACCCCATTCTACATTCATGCATTAATCTTAAACAGCTACATCGAAAGTTCCTGGAAATGCATTGATGGCGGATCGCAGATTGCAAAATACCTGGCACAAAATATCAGGAAAAGCGGCGGCGTTGTGCTTTGCAGCCATGAGGTAAAAAAGATAAAAGAAGAAACCGGGGAAGTAATATACGTTGAATCGGAAAACGGTACCAGGTTTTCTGCAAAAAATTACATATCGAATATACATCCTGTGAAAACTTTGGAAATACTGGATACTTGCCTGATCAGGCCGGCATATAAAAACCGTATCAGGAATCTAGAAAATTCCATTTCCTGTTTTTGCTTGAATATTGTTCTGAAAAAAAATACATTCAAATATTTTCATCATAATTATTACTGGCACAAACAAGGAAAAATATGGAGCATGCAGAACTACGATGCCGGCAACTGGCCGCTGGGATATGCCATATTCCTTTCCCCTTCGTCAAAAACAAAAGAATACGCGGAAACCCTATCCGTTCTCACTTATATGAAATATGATGACGTAAAAGAGTGGGCACACACTTTCAATACTACCACAAAAAACCAGGGCCGCGGAAAACCATATGAAAATTTTAAAATACAAAAAGCCGAAACATTATTAGCAGTTGTGGAAGAAAAATTTCCGGGATTAAGAAATTGTATACAATCCTATTATGCAGCAACCCCTCTTTCTTATCGCGATTATCTTGGTACTGGGGACGGTTCTTTATATGGAATTGTTAAAGATTATAAAGACCCTGTAAAAACATTGATGGCGCCGCAAACAAAATTGCCTAATTTTTATTTTACAGGACAAAACCTCAATTTGCATGGCATACTGGGCGCCACAATTACTGCGCTGGCTACCTGCACGGCATTATTGGGAAATGAAAACATAATTGACAAAATAAAAAATGCTTAGAAGAAAAAAAATCTGGAAATGGGTTTTATATATCATCGCAGGCTTTTTCTCCTTGCTGCTGATTCTCTTTATATACCTCAGTATTGTTTCAAGAACCGAGCCTCCGGCAATAGAAGACAGCAGCAGCATGCAATTGACAAGAACAGAACAGAGCAAGGATTTTTACACTTTAAAAAACAACTGGTTCAGGAAAAGCAGAAGTGGTTTATATGAATTATATGTGGAGGGCAGCCCTTTTGAACGCGGAGTGGTTAACGGAAAACTTACCAAAGAGCTGGTGCAAAGGCAGGAAGATTATTTTAATGAGCAGATCAATAAAATGATCCCTTCAAAATTTTATCTGCACTTTCTGAAATATTTTGTCGGATGGTTTAACCGCGATTTAGACAAAAATGTTACTGAAGAATACAGGAAGGAAATTTATGGCATCTCACAATCAGCCTCTGATAAATACAGCTACATCGGCACCAATTATCAGCGAATACTGAATTATCATGCAGCGCATGATATCGGTCACGCATTGCAAAGCATGGCATTGGTAGGTTGCACTTCATTCGGAACCTGGGGAGAAAAATCAGAAAACGGAGAAATGATTATCGGCCGCAATTTTGATTTTTATGTAGGCGATAAATTTGCACATGATAAAATAGTGGCTTTTTTTAACCCATCGCAGGGTTTTAAATTCATGACGGTAACATGGGGCGGTTTTATCGGCGCAGTATCCGGGATGAATGAAAAAGGCTTGACTGTAACCATCAATGCTGACAAAACAAAAATCCCGACTGGTTCTGCCACACCGGTTTCACTGGTGGCCAGAGAAATTTTGCAATACGCACAAAACATTAGTGAAGCATTGGCCATTGCAAAAAAAAGAAAAATGTTTGTCTCAGAATCCTTTCTGGTCGGTTCAGCAGAAGACAACAAAGCGGTAATCATAGAAAAAACGCCGGATACCTTAGATGTTTACGACCCGAATAAAGATTTTATTGTTTGTGCCAACCATTTTCAAAGTAACGGCCTGGCACATACGAAATCCAACATGGAACAAATGGATGAAAGCGCTTCGCCATACCGTTATGAAAGGTTAATGCAGTTATTATCAGCCAACGGCAAAAACACAGTTCAGAAAACAGTTAGTATTTTAAGGGACAGAAAAGGCCTAAATAATGAAGATATTGGTATGGGAAATGAAAAAGCCATCAACCAGCTGATTGCACATCATTCCATCGTCTTCGAGCCAAAAAAACTACTGGTTTGGGTTTCTACCTCCCCTTGGCAACTGGGCCAGTATGTAGCTTATGACCTGAATAAAGTCTTTGCCTTACGCGGGATGAAACAGGACCAGGAGATATCCGATTCCAGCCTGACGATACAAGCCGACTCTTTTCTCCAGACAAAAGATTTTCAACATTTTCTTTTGTATAGAAATATAAAAGAACGAATAGCAGGCGGCGGGGAAATCAATGTAGACAGTTTAGTATCGAGCAACCCGAACTTTTATCACACTTATGTACTGGCAGGCGATTATTTGTTCAAAAGAAAAGAATATATAAAGGCATTGAACCAATATGAAACCGCATTGACAAAAGTTGTAGCAACAAAAAAAGAAGAAGCTTATATCAAGGAACAAATCCAAAAGTGCAATAAAAAAATTAAGGGCAACACTAATTAGCTTTTATGATTTTAGGGGTGGGCATCGATATGATAGAAGTTGAACGGGTTGCCGAAAAAATCGGCAAGGAAAAAGGGTTCAGGGAATCGGTATTTTCCGGAAATGAAATTAATTATTGCGAATCCAAAGCAAATAAGTTTGAACATTATGCCGCACGCTTTGCTGCCAAAGAAGCTTTTCTAAAAGCAGCCGGCACCGGCTGGACAAGCGGTTCCGCATTTCATGAAATTGAAATCATGCATAACGCCAAGGGCCAGCCGGAGTTGAATTTAAACGGTGAAACGCATACTACTTTTCAATCACTCGGCATAAAAAAAATTTCGGTTTCCATTTCACACCTGAAAAGTATAGCCTCTGCAATTGTGGTTATTGAGAACTAACTTTTATATTTGTTTGAACCGGTTTAGTGAAAATCGAATAACTATCAACATGTATATGCAGCAAAAACACAGTATTTGAAACTGCTCAACGTAACATTGCCTATGCAACGATTGTGACAACGACACTCAATAGTGAGCAAATGCCTGTAACAAAAAAAATTAAATGCCGACTGAACAAAACATATCTTTCCTTTCATCTGAAAGAATAAAATCATTACAGGAAAAGAAGCTGCTCCAATTACTGGCCTATGTGCAGCAATATTCGCCCTTTTACAAGGAATTATTTTCAAAACACAATATTGATGCAAATAAAATAAAAAACCTCGACGAGCTATCGCGGATACCGGTAACAGGCAAGGAAGACCTGCAAAAACGCAATAATGATTTTTTGTGCGTGGGCCGCGATAAAATTATCGAGTACACATCAACCTCTGGCACACTGGGAAGCCCTGTGACCATTGCACTTACCGAAAATGACCTAAACAGGCTTGCCTATAATGAATACCATTCATTTATTTGTGCCGATGGTAAAGCTAACGATGTTTACCAGCTCATGCTCACACTCGACAGGCAGTTTATGGCCGGTATGGCTTATTATTCAGGTATCAGGAAAATGGGCGCTGGTATTATTCGTGTAGGCCCGGGCGTGCCTTCGCTGCAATGGGAAACTATTGAAAGAATAAAACCGACCGCTATTGTAGCAGTCCCTTCATTTATACTCAAGCTCATCCAATTTGCATATGAGCACCATATTGATATTAACCAAACTTCGATTACAAAAGCCATTTGTATCGGGGAAAATATCCGCAACACAGATTTTTCGTTAAATATCTTAGGCAAAAAAATTTCGGAAAGCTGGAACATAAAATTATTTTCCACGTACGCCTCTACTGAAATGCAAACGGCATTCACAGAATGTACAGAAGGAAAAGGGGGGCATCTTAACCCCGAATTGCTGATACTCGAATTGCTCGATGAAAACAATAATGCAGTACATAACGGAGAAGCCGGTGAAGTAACAATTACTACACTCGGAGTGGAAGGTATGCCATTAGTGAGGTATAAAACCGGCGATATGTGCATAGCTTACCATGAACCTTGCCGTTGCGGAAGAAATACCGTTCGTTTGTCGCCCGTGGTAGGCCGCAAAAAACAAATGATAAAATTTAAAGGCACCACATTATACCCTCCTGCGCTTTTTGATTTATTAAACGAAATGGAAGAAGTAAAGGAATATGTAGTTGAAGTATACCCGAATGAAATTGGCATGGATGAAGTACTATTGCATATATTGCCTGCAAATTTTCAGGAGGAAACTGATCATAAAATAAGGGCTTATTTACAGGCCAGGTTACGGGTAAGCCCACATGTGAAATATATATCCAAAGATGAAATCGTAAAAATGCAGTTTCCTGAAACCAGCAGAAAACCTGTTAAGTTTATTGACAGAAGAAATTGAATGAAGTTCCACCCAAAATATTAATTTTGAATTTTTGCCATATTTTTGATTTTAACGAACATTTATTAAGCCTTCATGATAGTAATAAGCGAGAACCAGTTGACGCTGGATGATTTTAATAATATAGTGTTCAGGGGAAAAACTCTTTCCCTGGAAGCCGGTGCATTAAAAAGGGTAGAAAAGAACCACCAGTTCCTGCAGGAATTCTCAAAAAACAAATTGATTTACGGGATTAATACCGGCTTTGGGCCGATGGCGCAGTATAAGATCAGTGAAGACAAGATGCAGCAGCTTCAGTATAATTTAATCAGGAGCCATTGTTCAGGCAGCGGCAACCTTCTTCCCGCCAGCCTGATAAAAGCTGTTATGGTAGCCAGGCTCAATAGCCTTATGCGTGCTTATTCCGGTGTGCATAAAGAAACCGTTGAACTGCTTAAAGAACTGATCAACAAAAATATTAATCCCTGTATTTATGAGCATGGCGGCGTTGGGGCAAGCGGCGATCTGGTTCAATTAGCCCATCTTGGCCTGGGGCTCATTGGTGAAGGGGAAGTGATATATGAAAATGAAGTGCAGCCCACCAAGAAGGTATTTGACAAACTTGGTATCCGCCCATTATCCATTCATATCAGGGAAGGGCTGGCCATTTTGAACGGTACTTCGGCTATGACGGGCATTGGCCTCATGAATATTATCCGTGCAAAAAAACTGCTCGAATGGTCTGTGATGCTTTCAGCCATGACCAATGAAATTGTTGAAGCGTTTGACGATCATTATTCCTACGGCTTAAATGTCGTAAAACACCATAAAGGCCAGAACAAAATAGCATCAATGTTGCGTGAAATTTTACATGATAGTAAAATGATCCGCAACCGTCATGAGCATTTATATAACCCCAAGAATATTGACCAGGAAGTATTTGAAGACAAAGTACAGGAATATTATTCTTTACGCTGCGTGACGCAGGTATTGGGGCCTGTTTATGACACCATTGCACAGGCAGAAAAAGTTTTGGTGGATGAACTGAATTCCGTGAATGATAATCCCGTAATTGACCATGAAAACCGCGACATTTTCCATGGTGGAAACTTTCACGGAGATTATGTTTCACTGGAAATGGATAAGTTAAAAATTTCTGTTACCAAAGTATCAATGCTTTCAGAAAGGCAGTTAAACTATTTGCTGAACAACAAGCTGAATCAGAAATTTCCGCCATTCGTGAATCTTGGTATATTGGGCCTGAATTTCGGTATGCAGGGGGTTCAGTTTACAGCCACTTCAACAGTTGCAGAAAATCAAACCCTGTCTTTCCCAATGTATGTGCATAGCATACCTAACAATAACGACAACCAGGATATTGTGAGCATGGGTTGTAATGCTGCGCTGATGTGCAAAAAAATTATTGACAATTCTTTCCAGGTCCTTGCCATCCAGACAATGACGGTATTGCAGGCTATTGATTACCTGAATTGCGCAGAAAAACTTTCCCCTAAAACACATGAGCTTTATATTAACGTGAGAAAAATATTTCCAAAGTTTATAGAGGATTCGACAAAATATAGAGAGATACAGCGAGTGAAAGATTATTTTGAAAACGCAGACCCATTGGTCACTTCAAAAATAAATACCTCAACGGCTGTTTCATTATCATAACAGCATTGTATAAATTCAGGCATCCGTAATTGATGAAAATCTTAAACAAATAAATAATGAAATGCGCATTGGTAACCGGTGGTTCGAGGGGTATTGGCCGGGCTATTTGCCTGAAATTGGCGGCTATGGGATATTATGTAATAATAAATTACAAAGGCAACGAAACAGAAGCACATAAAACCCTTGCACAGATCAAAGAAAACAGCGGCCATGCAGAATTGTTACGTTTTGATGTTGCCGACAAAAAGGATATCGAAAAAATATTAGGTAGCTGGATTGAACAAAACCCGGAAAAAAATATTGAAGTACTCATCAATAATGCCGGCATCAAAGATGACGGTTTGATGATATTTATGAAGGACGAACAATGGGATAAAGTGCTTACTACGAACCTTGACGGTTTTTTTTATACAACAAGAATGGTATTGCAGGGAATGCTGATGAAAAAATATGGCAGGATAATAAATGTAGTTTCTCTTTCAGGCCTGAAAGGATTGCCCGGGCAAACAAATTATTCTGCTGCCAAAGCAGGGATCATCGGCGCCACAAAAGCGCTGGCCCAGGAAGTAGGCCGGAAAGGAATTACTGTGAATGCCGTTGCACCAGGTTTTATTAAAACAGATATGACTGAAGGTCTTGACGAAAAAGAGCTCCAGGCAATCATCCCGGTGAAGAGATTTGGTACTGCAGAAGAAGTGGCGCATGCAGTGGGGTTTTTAGCCTCCCCTGAGGCTGGTTATATTACCGGCCACGTGCTTTCTATTAATGGAGGGTTGTATTCGTGAAGAGGATATTTTAAATGATAACGGATACACAAAATAGCAGCTTCAACATTCGATACTGACTAAGCACAATTTTCTTATTTTCGTTATAATCATATGAACAGAGTAGTGATAACAGGAACGGGCATTTACTCTTGCATTGGCAAAAACCTTGACGAAGTAAGAGACTCATTATATCATGGCAGATCCGGTATAGTATTCGACCCCATGCGTAAAAGTTTCGGATATCGCTCAGGCCTGGTGGGCCTTGTTGAAAGACCAAATTTAAAAGGGCTTTTAGACAGAAGGGCTCGTATTACACTACCGGAGCAGGGCGATTACGCCTATATTGCAACTATTGAAGCGTTGAAAAATGCTGGAATTGACCCGGATTATTTTGATACACATGAAGCCGGGGTTTTATATGGCAACGACAGTACCGCAAAACCGGTTATTGAATCTATTGATATTATCCGCGATAAAAAAGACACCATGCTGGTAGGTTCAGGAGCAGTTTTTCAAACCATGAATTCCACTGTTACCATGAATCTTGCTACCATTTTTAAACTTAAAGGGGTAAACTTTACTATAAGTGCAGCTTGTGCAAGCGGTTCTCACGCCATCGGGCTAGGCTATCATTTTATAAAAAGCGGTTTGCAGGAAATGATTATATGCGGAGGCGCCCAGGAAATAAATCATTATTCAATGGGTACTTTTGATGCGCTTTCGGCATTTTCAGTGCGGGAATCAGATCCGACAACAGCTTCCAGGCCTTTTGACAAAGACAGGGACGGATTAGTACCGAGCGGCGGAGCGGCTACGGTTATACTGGAAAGCCTTGAATCAGCACAGCGAAGAGGGGCAAAAATATTGGGTGAAGTGATCGGATATGGGTTTTCCTCAAATGGCGGCCACATTTCCAACCCAACTGTTGACGGGCCTGCACGATCGCTGCAAATGGCCCTAAAAGATGCCGGAATAGCACCCAAAAACGTAGATTATATTAATGCCCACGCCACTTCCACGCCCGCCGGCGATACGAATGAAGCAAAAGCCATCAATGAAGTGTTTGGGCAGGACAGGCCTTATGTGAGCTCCACCAAATCAATGACAGGTCACGAGTGCTGGATGGCGGGTGCCAGTGAAATCATTTATTCTCTGCTGATGATGCAGAATAATTTTATTGCCCCCAATATCAATTTTGAGAACCCCGATGAAGATTCTGCAAAATTGAATATCGTAAAAACTTCTTTGGAAAAAGATATAAATGTATTTTTGTCTAACTCCTTTGGATTTGGGGGTACCAATTCATCATTAATTGTGAGAAAATTTAACTGACGCATTAAATAACTTATGAAAAGTATGGACATCGTAGAAAAAATAAACAATTTTTTGGTTGAAGAATTCGAAGTAGACCCTGCAAAGATTAATCCGGGCGCCAATTTGAAAGAAACACTGGAACTTGACAGCCTGGATTATATTGATTTGGTAGTGGTTATTGAAAACAACTTCGGCATTAAAGTAGATCCCGTTGACTTTATTGAGATGGTTACGTTCCAGGATTTTTATAATTACATTGCAAATCGTTTACATTCTAAACAACCTGCATAATGCCTTTATGGCAAGGTAAATCAAATGCATCCCCACTAGGATACAGGATTTTCGTAAGCATACTAAAAAACTTTGGTATCAGGCCCGCTTATGTTTTATTGAGATTCGTCGCTTTATATTATTCCCTGTTTTCATACAAATCTTCAAAACCGGTTTTTGACCTTTACCATTATAAACTGGGCTATGGCCGACTGAGTTCATTACTCAAAGTGTACAGTAACTATTATATGTTTGGCCAGTCGCTGATCGACAGGGTTGTAGTGATGGCAGGTATCCCCAATAAATTCAGTTTTGATTTTGATGGCGAAAATTATTTGCATGAAATGGCAACACAAAAAAAAGGCGGCATACTGCTGAGCGCCCATCTTGGCAACTGGGAAATTGCCGGTCATTTACTCAAAAGGCTTAATGCAAAAATTAACGTGGTAATGTTTGATGAAGAACATGAGAAAATAAAGCAATACCTCGATTCAGTTAAAGGAGAAAAGTCCATGCATATTATCGCCATCAAAAAAAATCTCTCGCACATTTACGAAATCAGTGACGCATTAAAAAATAATGAACTGGTTTGCATGCATGCAGACAGGTTCCTTGAAGGCAATAAAACATTTTCTGAGAAATTGCTGGGTACAGAAGCTAAATTTCCGATAGGCCCTTTTTTATTAGCCGCACAGTTCAAAGTGCCTGTTTCACTTACCTTTGCTGTTAAGGAAACAAATGCACATTATCATTTCTTTGCTACAAAACCAAAAGAATACGACCTGAAATCCAAAGAAAATTTTATGAAAGAACTGCTCAAAGATTTTGCTGCAGAAATGGAAGCGAAGTTGAAACAATATCCTGAACAGTGGTATAATTATTATGATTTCTGGCATTGAACGAAGTTAGCGATAACGAGTAAGCAGACAGTTTTACTTACAGGAATGATTAAGATCATTACTCAATTATAATTAATCAATTTGGCAAATGCTCCCTTTGGAATACAATATACTTGCACTCATTCCGCAAAAGCCACCTTTTGTGTTGGTAGACCGGTTAATAGATTGCGATGAAAAGTCGGCCAAAACCGGTTTTTTTATTCCCGGGGATCATGTGCTGGTTGAGAAAGGGTTTCTTAGCGAAGCCGGCCTGATCGAAAATATTGCGCAAACCGCTGCAGCAAGAGCAGGTTATATGACAAAAGAAAATAACGCTATTCCGCAAATAGGGTATATAGGAGATGTAAAAAATCTGGAAATTGATGAATTACCCAAAATAAATAATACTATCGAAACCACGATTTCCATAAAAAATCAGATTTTTGATATCACGGTTATTGAAGGAGAAGTAAAACACAATGGTAAAACGCTGGCAAAATGTGAAATGAAAATTTTTATTTCCAATCAAACATAAATTTAATTGAATTATGAACCCGTCTTTTTTTACCAAACACAAGCTTGCTCTACTGCTGTTTTCATTTTTTGTATTGACTGTAACTACATCAGCGCAAACACTTAAAGATGTTTTTACAAACAGCGCCTCACAGGTATTATACCTCGGTATTGATTTCACGAAATTCAAAGTTATTGATGAACCAACAGCAAATGCCACGGATATTCGCGAACGCCAATATGCCGGCATAAACGATCTTATTATTAACGAAGCCAAGAAATACGATCTTAAATCAGCATTTCAAAGAAATGAAATGGACCATGATATTAGTTTTGTTGCTGAAAGAAACTCAAAAGCCAATATTGCAGACATCGTTTCAACAAATACTGCCGACTATCACAGGCTTAAAGATTCCGATATTGAATCTCTGGTAAAAGGCTTTAGCTTCGGCGGCAAAAAGGGGATCGGGCTTTTATTTGTGGCTGAAGCCATGAGCAAATCAGAAAAATCAATCGCTGTCTGGGTTACCTTGATTGACATGGGCAGCAGAAAAATCCTGATGACTGAAAGACTGGAAGGCAAACTGGCCGGATTTGGCTTTCGAAATTATGTTGGCGGTGGTATTAAAAGTGTAATTGACCAGATAGAGAAAAAGAAATACAAGGAGTGGAAAGGGAAATTTGATCACTAGGCTTATAAACATGATGCAAAAAACGCTAAGCGACCGTACGGAAATTTTAGTTCGATTTAATGAGGCCGATCCTTTGGGCATTGTCTGGCACGGGCATTATATCCGGTATTTCGAAGATGGAAGGGAATCGTTCGGCGAAAAATACGGAATCAGGTACCTGGATTTTTTTAATGAAGGTTTTGTTGTGCCCATAGTAAATGTTCAGTGTGACTATAAACGTTCGTTGAAATATGGGGAAAAAGTAATTGTTGAAACAAGTTTTATTCCCTGCGAAGCGGCTAAAATAAAATTTTCTTACAGGCTTTTCAATACCCAAACAGATGAACTCGTTGCCGCGGGTTCATCTGTACAGGTTTTCTTAGACAAGGAAAATTCTACTTTACAATTGGTAAATCCTCGTTTTTTTGAGGAATGGAAAAAAAAGCACAAGCTGGCCTAACCGTAAATAATGAAAGAAGTATTTGTTGTTTCCGATAATATCCTGTCTCCGCTTGGCCCTACTTCAGAGATTAATTTCAGTGAGCTGAAGAAAAATCACTCGGGCATCCGTCTCCACGAAAAGGACCAGTTCTCCCCTGTTCCGTATTATGCTTCTCTATTAACCGGAGATGGAATCCGGATAACCGGACAAAGGGATATGTTTACCAAATTTGAGCAGCTTATCATTCAATCAATCAGCCAGGCTATAGAAAGTACAGCTATTGATCTGCGTGATAAAAAAACGGCACTTATTATTTCAACCACCAAAGGGAATATTAGCCTGCTTGAAACTGAACCTTTCAGCAGCAAGTTGAAAGATAGAATAGCATTGCACACATCGGGCAGGCTGATTGCTTCGCACTTTAATTATCCCGGTACACCAGTCATGGTTTCTAACGCGTGTATTTCCGGTCTGCTCGCACTTTTAACAGGCTTTCGCCTGCTGCAAACAGGCAGGTATGAAAATGCTGTGGTTACCGGTGGCGACCTGATCACTAAATTTATCTTATCGGGCTTTCAATCTTTTATGGCTGTAAGTGCATTTCCATGCAAACCTTTTGATGCAGAGAGGAATGGTATTACGCTGGGTGAAGGTGCAGCCACGATTGTGCTTTCCTCGAACAGGAAATATGCCGGGAATGTTATACTTGCAGGCGGATCAGTTAGCAATGATGCCAATCATATTTCAGGCCCGTCAAGAACCGGTGAAGAATTAGCACTCGCTATTAATAATGCTTTGAAAACTGCTGGAATTCACAGCAATGATATTGATTTCATTTCAGCTCATGGAACAGCAACTATATATAATGACGAAATGGAAGCTAAGGCCATTTCCCTATCAGGAATGGAACATGTACCTGTAAACAGTCTTAAAGGGAATTATGGTCATACGCTCGGTGCGGCAGGTCTTATTGAGTCCGTTATTACCATTCATTCCATGAATGAAAATACCATTTTGCCAACTCTCAATTTTAACCAAAGCGGCGTGTCAAAATCTATAAATATTTGCAGTATTTTGCATTCGGCAGTTTTAAACAATTGCCTGAAAACAGCATCTGGTTTTGGAGGCTGTAATGCAGCGCTGGTGTTTAAGAAATCCTGAATTGTATTTTTATAAAATTTTGCCATAAAAAAGTGTGCCGGTTTGTATAGAAATATTCAACATGATTTTTTTAAAACAATGAAATAAAACCTTAACCTGACATAAAGACTGACGAGTACATGAATTTTTTTAACAAGGATAAAAAAACGGCATTTGATGCGAAAGAAGCTGCTCAATGGATTGCTTTTGGCCCTGTAATTTTCCAGGTAGCAAGAGCTTTACGTAATTTCGGGATTTTAGAAATTATTGAAGAAAGCGGAGAGAACGGAATTACACTTGAAGAAATCAGTGAGAAAACTAAACTTTCGCATTATGGGGCCAGGGTCTTACTTGAATCTGGTCTAAGTATGGGATTGGTAATCATCAACAATCATAAATATGCCATTGCGAAAACGGGGCACTTCATTTTGCATGACCCGCTGACAAGAGTGAATATGGATTTTGTAAACGACATTTGTTACAAAGGTCTTTTTCACCTGGAAGAAAGTATTGTTAAAGGCGAGGCTGCCGGGATGAAAGAGCTTGGCGACTGGCCTACCATTTACGAGGGAGTAGCACACCTGCCCGAAAATTTGCAGAAAAGCTGGTTTGCATTTGATCACTTTTTTTCTGACGATGCTTTCCCGAAAGTGCTGCCGCTCGTATATAAACATAATATCAAAAAACTGCTCGACATAGGAGGTAATACCGGCAAATGGGCTATGGCCTCTGTCAAATACGCCCCTGATGTGCATGTCACGATAATGGACCTGCCCGGGCCGACAAAAGTGGCCAGAGAAAAAATTGCTGAACTAAAACTGGACAATAGGATATCATTTATCACCAGGAATCTGCTTGAGGATAAAATTCCTTTTCCGGAAGGGTTCGATGCAATATGGATGAGCCAGTTTCTTGATTGCTTTTCAGAAGAAGATATTGTTTCAATTTTAAAAAGATGTTATGACGCATTGGATGAAAATGGCATCATGTTCATTCTGGAGCCTTTTTGGGACAGGCAAAAATTTGAAACAGCTGCATTTTGTTTGCATCAAACATCGATTTATTTTACAGCATTAGCCAATGGCAAAAGCCAGATGTATAGCGCGGAAACATTTCTGCCATGTATAAAAAAAGCCGGGTTTGAAATTGAGGAGCAAATAAATAATATAGGATTGAGCCAGACATTACTGAAATGCAGAAAAAAAATATAAATGTGAAAAAATTTCAGCACCTGGGTTTCTTACAAAAACCAATACTGATTATTTTCATATTTTCTGTTTTGCAGGTTTCCTATACTTGCTGACCTAAACAAATTAAAGTATGAATACCGAAAAAATTGACGTATTGGTAATCGGTGCCGGTCCCGCAGGCACTATTGCCGCATCACTGGTAAATAAAGCAGGTTATAAAGTAAAGATTGTCGAAAAACTGAAATTTCCCCGCTTTGTAATTGGCGAAAGTTTGCTGCCCAGATGTATGGAAGCCTTGACAGAAGCAGGCTTTCTTGATGCAGTTAAGGAAAGGGGATTCCAGGAAAAATTCGGGGCTAAATTTGTAAAAAACGGCAAAACATGCGATTATTTTTTTGCAGACCAATTTACACCCGGGTGGACCTGGACATGGCAGGTGCCTCGTGCAGAGTTTGATAAAATACTTGCCGACACTGTTCAGCAAATGGGCGTTCCTGTTAATTATGAAACAACAGTGACGGGTATCCGTTTTAATGGCTCTGATTCCATAACCACTGTTGAAGATGCCAATGGCAATACAACCGAGATCGAAGCAAAGTTTATTATTGACGGTAGCGGCTATGGCCGT
>Ga0335069_10001020_pt1 | contig 45156 bp, 32 predicted proteins | sample Lox_Sample_11_FD_206714 | JGI IMG/M metagenome (GOLD analysis project Ga0335069, IMG submission 206714) | Soil microbial communities from Loxahatchee National Wildlife Refuge, Florida, United States - Lox_Sample_1.1 | ecosystem: Environmental > Terrestrial > Soil > Wetlands | place: USA...
CAAGCAAAATTACTCGCGCCTTGGGCGATTTTGAGAGTCTGAGCCTGAAGTCTCGTCAGTTAGCGCCGACGGCCAACCGTTCCTAACGCCGCGCCAGGCCCGTCAGAACACCGACCAGTCCATCAGCTGGGCCAGGCGCTCCAGGGCCAGGGCGCCGACGTGCGAGGTGCCGGCGGGGTTGAGGCCCGGCGACCATACCGCGATCGAGGCCCGGCGCGGAGCGATGGCCAGGATGCCGCCGCCCACCCCGCTCTTGCCCGGCAGGCCCACGCGGAAGGCGAATTCGCCCGAGGCGTCATAGTGGCCGCAGGTCATCATGATGGCGTTGATGCGCCGCGCCCGCACGCTGGTGGTGATGCGTTCGCAGGTCCACGGGTCGACCCCGTCCGCGGCGAGATAAAGGCCCGCCCGCGCCAGCTGGGCGCAGCTCATGCGCAGGGCGCACTGGTGGAAATAGACCTCGAGGACCTTGGCCACGTCGTTGTTGAGATTGTGCGAGGCCTTGATGAAATTGGCCAGGCTGGCGTTGACGAAGCCGGTCTCGCCCTCCGAGCGCGCCACCTCCGGATCGATGTCCACCCCCTCGTCCCGTGAGAGCCGGCGCAGGAAGCCGGCGATGCGGTCGATGGTGGCAGCGGGGTCGCCCTCGGTCATCAGGGCGTCGGACACCACCAGGGCGCCGGCGTTGATCAGGGGATTGCGCGGAATGCCGTGCTCCTGCTCCAGCCGCACCATGGAATTGAAGCGCGAGCCCGATGGTTCGCGCCCGACTCGCCGCCACAGGTCCGCGCCCATCTGCTCCAGCGCCAGGGTGAGGGTGAACACCTTGGAGATGCTCTGGATCGAAAAGGGCGTGGCGGCCTCGCCCGCCGTGTGGACATGGCCATCGCAGTCGGCTGCGGCGATGGCGAAGTTGCGCGGATCGACGCGCGCGAGGGCGGGGATATAGTCGGCCACCCGCCCGGCCCCCAGGTGCGACTGCATGTCCTCGAACACCACCTGGATCGCTTCGGCCAAGTCCCGGACAGGCTTCATTATCGTTTCCCTTCCGCCGGCGGTATGACAGGGCTGGGCGTTGTCGCAGCCAGCTGGCCCTATATCCTCCAAAGAGGGAGCGCGTCTTGACCTATTGCCTGGGAATCCTGCTGCACGAGGGCCTGGTGCTGGCCTCCGACTCCCGCTCGAACGCCGGCATCGACCAGGTGGCCAAGGTCAACAAGCTGGAGGTGATCAGCCAGCCGGGCGAGCGGGTGATCGTCATCCTGTCGGCGGGCAACCTGGCCACCACTCAGGCGGTCGTGACCAGCCTGAGGGAGGCCTCGTCGGGTCAGGGGCTGGGCCTGCCCGAGGACGACCTGCGCACAGCGCACACCCTGTTCGACGCGGCCACGACCGTGGGGGCGGCGCTGCGACGCGTGGTGGAGCGCGACGGTCAATTCGTGAAGGCGTTCGCCGATCCGTCCGCCAGCTTCATCGTGGGCGGCCAGATCAAGGGCGAGGCGCCGCGCCTGTTCGAGATCTATTCGGCCGGCAATTTCATCGAGGCGTCGGCCCGCTCGTCGTTCATTCAGATCGGCGAGACCAAGTATGGCAAGCCGATCCTCGACCGGGCGCTGGGGCCAGACACAGATTTGGCCGAGGCGGCCAAGCTGGCCCTGCTGTCGTTCGACGCGACCATCCGCAGCAATCTGTCGGTGGGTCCGCCGATCGACATGGTGCGGTACCGCGCCGACAGCTTCGAGGCGACGGTGACCACGTTCGAGGAGCAGGATCCCTATTTCCGCCTGATGCGCCAGGCCTATGCCGAAGGCCTGAGCGCGCTGGTCAACAGCCTGCCCGCGCCGCCGTGAGCGAAGCGCCATGAGTCTGGACCTGGCGATCGGCGCCGAGGATGTGCGGGAGGCCGCCAGGATGCTCGCCGGCGTGGCCGTGCGCACCCCGCTCTTGGAGTTTCCGGCGCTGAACCAGGCGGCCGGCCGCCGGGTGCTGGTCAAGGCCGAGGGATTGCAGCGCACAGGCTCGTTCAAGTTCAGGGGCGCCTACAACCGCATGGCGCGCATCGCGCCCGAACGAATGGCCGCGGGCGTGGTGGCGTGGTCGTCGGGCAATCACGCCCAGGGCGTGGCGGCGGCGGCGCAGCGGCTGGGCATGCCGGCCCTGATCGTGATGCCGTCTGACGCCCCGGCGATCAAGGCGGACAACACCCGCGCGCTGGGGGCCGAGGTGGTGCTGTACGACCGCCATGCTCAGTCGCGCGAGGCGATCGGCATGGCCCTGGCGCGCGAGCGCGGCGCCACCATCGTGCCGCCGTTCGACGATCCGCTGATCATCGCCGGCCAGGGCACGGTCGGGCTGGAGATCGTGGCGCAGGCCCAGGCGGCGGGCGCGGCGCTGGGCCAGGTGCTGGTGTGCTGCGGCGGCGGGGGACTGGTCGCCGGGACGGCTACCGCGATCAAGGCCGCCGCGCCCTCGGTCGAGGTTTACGCGGTCGAGCCCCGCGCGTTCGACGATACCGCCCGCTCGCTGGCCAGCGGCCGGCGCGAGCAGGTCGATCCCGGCGCGCGCTCGATCTGCGACGCCCTGATGGCGCCCAGTCCCGGCGTGCTGACCTTTCCCATCAATCGCGCGTTGCTCTCCGGCGGTCTGGTGGTCGATGACGACCAGGTGTGCGAGGCGATGCGCTTCGCCTTCCAGGCGATGAAGCTGGTGGTCGAGCCGGGTGGAGCGGTGGCGCTGGCGGCCGCCCTGCACGGCCTGGCGCCGGCCGCCGAGGGCGACCTGGCGGTTGTGCTTTCCGGCGCCAACGTCGATGCCGCGCAGTTCGCCGAGATCCTCGGCGGTGGAGGCGGCGCATGATCCCGCGCACCCGCGTGTGCGCCGCCGGGCTCGCCGCCGCGCTCCTCGCCAGCGCGCCCGCGACGGCGTTCGCGCATCACTCCCTGGCGATGTACGACATCCAGCACACCCTGGACTTGTCCGGCACGGTCAAGCAGGTGCGTTGGACCAACCCGCACATCCAGTTCGTGCTGGTCGTCAAGACCGCCGATGGCGCAGCGACGGAGTGGTCGATCGAGGCGCCCAGCCCCCTGACCTTGGCGCGACGGGACTGGAAGCGCGGCGCTCTGAAGGTCGGCGACAAGGCCGATTTCGAGGTCCACCAGGCGCGCGACGGCTCGAGCACCGCGTCGCTGGTGTCGGCCTCGGTCCACGGCCATTTGATCGGCAAGCCTCCGGAGGCCTAAGACTTGCCGGCAGCGGCCTCGCCGGCGCCGCGCCAGAAGGCTGCGTAGGCGAGAGCCGAGCCCGCAAGGCCCAGCACCCAGCTCAGGTCCATGCCGCCCAGCGCGCGGTTCAGCGGGCCCTGGTAGAGCGGGGATTTCATGGTCAGGGCGGCCAGGAAAAAGCCAACCGCGAACGCGGCCCATGCCGCGCCGGTCTTGCGCTTGGCGGGCGCCGCGCCCGGCGGCGGATGGATGTCGTGCAGCGCGAACCGCCAGCGCCGCAGCAGACCATCGGCCAGCCACACGCCGGCGTAAGGTCCCGACCACGCCACCAGCAGCGAGACGAAGTCGTTGAGCACCGCCTGCAGGTCCTGCACGAACAGGATGTAGAGCACCGCTGCGGTCGAGACGCCGATATCGAGCAGGGTCGCGCCCCAGCGGCTCAGGCGCAGGCCCAGCGCCTGCAGGGCGAGGCCTGAGGAATAGAAGGTCGGGGCGTTGTTGGCGACCGAGCCCGAAATCACCGCCAGAACGAAGCCGATATAGAGCCACGGCGGCAGGAGGGGCTTCAGCCCCGCCACCGGATCGGACATGTCGGCGAGGCTGGCCCATAGGGCGCCCGCGCCGGTCAGAACGATCGACGGCAGGAAGGTCCACCAGAACACCGTGTGAAAGATCGCGCGCGCCGAGGTGGGGCGCGGCAGGTACCGCACCCAGTCGGGGCCGTTGTACATGTAGCTGACCGGCTGGCTGGCGATCACGCCGCAGGCGCTCATGAACGCCGCCGCCAGCGCCAGGCCGGCCAGCGACGGGTGCGCGTGGGCGCTCCCGGCGAAGGCGTGCGGCGCGGTGACGGCCAGCACCACCAGAAACACCGCCCCGAGCGCCACGGCGAAGAAGCGCTGCGCGAACACCATGGTGGCGTGCCCGAACACGGCGATGCCGCCTCCCAGCGCCAGTTGGATCAGCACCGCCGACAGCTTCTCGGCCACCCCGTCCTTGTTCAGGCCCATCAGGCCCAGCAGCGACAACCAGGCCAAGGCGCCGAACACGCCGTTGAACACCTCGAAACAGACCGAGGCCGCCCAGGTGAGGAAGGCATGGGCGCGGTTGCCGGTCAGGCCATAGACGCTGCGCGAGAAGGTGGTCACCGGCAAACCCGTCCGCACGGCGCCGATCGAGGCCAGGCCGACGTAGGCATAGGGCAGGTTGCCGACCACGCACGCGGCCAGGGCCTGCCACAGGTTCAAACCCAGACTGATGGCGACGCAGCCGATCGAGATGCTGAACATGTTGATGTTGGCGCCGACCCACATGGGGCCGACCGAGGCCAGGGTCATGTTGCGTTCGGCGTCGGGGATATGGTCGAAGCCGCGCGTCTCCACGCCGAAAACGGCGTTGCCGCCCGGAACGGCCAGGTCGGCCAGGGCTGGTTCAGCGGTGGCGGGTTCGGCGCTCAGACGGTTTCTGTCCGGTGCTGGTAGGTCTGGTCGAGCTTGGCCTTGAGGTATTCGGCGCCGGTGACGGAGGGGTACTTGGCGGCCATGCCGGGCAAGGTCTCGACCCGGGCGTCGGGATTGGGGTCGAGGAAGAAGGCCAGCGAATAGCGGTGCGCCGCCGGCTGGAGCACCCGGTGCGGGGTCGAGACATAGAGATCGCCGGTCCAGCGCATCAGGCAGTCGCCGATGTTGCAGATCAAGGCGCCGTCGATGGTCGGCGCGTCGATCCAGCCGCCCCCGCGCCGGCGCACCTGCAGGCCGTCCACGCCGTCGGTGGCGAGCAGGGTGATGTTGCCGTAGTCGCAGTGCGCGCCGGCCCCGAGCGTGGGCCGGGCGGCCTCACCGCGCGGCGGATAGTGCAGCAGGCGCAAGATGCCGATCGGGTCGTCCAGCTTGTCCTCGAAGAAGTCCTCGTCCAGGCCGAGGTCGAGACAGAACCCCCGGTGGATCAGCCGCCCGGCCGCCCAGCAGCGGTCGTAGTAGTCCAGCATCCGCTCGCGCCAACCCGGCAGGTCAGGCCAGAAGTTCAGGCCCCGGAACGGCTTGCCGTGCACGATGTCCGGGTGATCGGCCGCCAGCTCGCGGCCGATGTTGAACGCTTCCTTGTGATCGGCGGGCGCGTCCGGATCGAGCTGTTCATCGTCCAGGTCGATAAAGCCCACGTCGTTGCTCGAGCGTTTGATCGACAGGGCGTGCTTGGCGGCGGCGGGCTGGGCGAAGAAGCGGCGCGAGGCGGCGAACACCTGATTCAGCTGATCGGGCGCGATGCCGTGGCCCGTGGCGTAGAAAAAGCCGATCTCGCGGCATGCGCGTCCGAGCGCGGCGCCGACGGCTTGGCGGTCTGCCAGCACCGGCGACTTGAGCCCGGCGATGTCGATGACGGGAATCTCGGACATGGGCGCCCTTTCGTCGTCACAGCTAGCGCCGGTTGGCGCGCCGGAAAAGCGGTTCCTGGCTTCGGCGGCGGCGCAGGCGCGCGATGGTCATATTCCGCGCGTGTGCTGACGCGTCCCGGCGACGTAGGTCTCCTGCACCACCCGGTCGTCGCCCAGGATGGTGAGGATGAACAGGCGTTCGGCCAGGTCGTCGGTGGTTGCCATGCGCCGCTCCAGCAAGGGCGTGGCGGCCAGGTCGAGCACGAGGAAATCGGCCTCCTTGCCGGGCTCCAGACTGCCGATCCTGTCGCCCAGGCCCAGGGCCCGCGCCCCGCCGAGCGTGGCCAGATAGAAGGCCTGGAACGGATCGAGCGCATAGTGGCGCAGCTGGCCGACCTTGTAGGCCTCGCCCAGGGTGGTCAGGAGCGAGAAGCTGGTGCCGGCGCCCACGTCGGTGCCCATGCCGACCTTGACCCTATGGCTCAGCGCCTTGTTGAGGTCGAACAGGCCCGAGCCGAGGAACAGGTTGGAGGTGGGGCAGAACGCCGCCGCCGCGCCCGCCTGGGCCATGCGTCCGAAGGCGTCGTCGGTCATGTGGATGCAATGGGCGAACACCGAGCGAGGGCCTAGAAGGCCGAAGCGATCGTAGACGTCCAGATAGTCGCGCGCGGCCGGGAACAGCTCGCCCGTGCGGGTGATCTCGGCGTGGTTCTCGGCCAGATGGGTCTGCATCCACAGGCCCTGATGCTCGCGCAGCACCTCGCCTGCCATGGTCAGCTGGGCATCGCTGCACGAAATGGCGAAGCGCGGGGTGACGGCGTAGCCCAGCCGGCCCTTGCCATGCCAGGCCCCGATCAGCGCCTCCATGTCGCGCCGGGAGCCATCCAGGTCGTCGCGAACGCTGTCCGGCGCATGGCGATCCATCAGCGACTTGCCGGCGATCAGTCGCATGTCGCGCCGCGCGGCCTCGGCGAACAGGGCGTCGACCGAGGCCTTGTGCGAGGAGCCGAACACCAGGGCGGTGGTCGTGCCGTTGCGCAGCAGTTCGGCGACGAAGAAGCGCGCGGCCTCGGCGGCGTGGGCCGGATCGGCGAAGGCGGCCTCGGCGGGGAAGACATGCCGGTCGAGCCAGTCGAGCAGCTGCTCGCCATGGGCGGCGATCGCATCGGTCTGCGGGAAATGGATATGCAGATCGACGAAGCCGGGGGTGATCATCTTGCCGGGAAAATACTGGACCGGCGTGTCGCCGAGTTGGGCCGACAGGTCGTCCCAGGCGCCACACGCCACGATGCGGCCCTCATCGACCAGCAGCAGGCCGTCCGGGTGATAGACCCAGGCGTCCGCCTCCGCTGCGGCGGCCGGATCGGCCTGGGGTGAGAAGAGGGCGGCCCTAAAGGCTTGCAAGCGATGGTTCCCGCACGCACGCGCCGGCCTGGTCGTGGACCCGCAGCATCAGGTCCGCCGCGACTGACACGGCGATCACTTCCGGCGCCTTGTCGCGCAGCCCCGGCAGGCCGATCGGGCAGACGACGCGGCCGATGGCCAGATCGGAAAAGCCGTCGGCGCGCAGCCGGCTGGCGAAGCGTGCGCGCTTGGTGCGCGAGCCGATCAGGCCGAGGTAGCCGCCGGTCTTGCCGGCGAGCGCCGCCGAGACCAGGGCGTAGTCGAGCGCGTGGTCGTGGGTCAGGATCAGGGTGAAGTCGGCGCCCTCCCAGGCTAGCGCCTTCAGGGCCTCGGGCGGCAGACTCCGAAGGCCCTCCGCCGGTCCGATATCGTCGCGGCTGTCCGCCCAAAGCAGGCGCAGCGGCAACGGCGCGAGCACGCGGGCGAGGGCGGAGCCCACGTGCCCGGCGCCGAACATCAACACGCTCGGCCAGGGCGAGGCCGCGTACTCGACCAGTTCGTCGCCGATGCTTGGCTTGTCCCCGCGCGCGCTCATCGCCGCGCCGTTGAGCGTGATGCGGCCGTGGGCGTCGTCGGAGGCAGGCAACACGGTGCGGACCAGGCCCGCCTCCGTGATGCGCGCGCGCACCGCGAACGGCGCCTGCTCGCCTTGCATATGATCGGCGTCCCGCAGCCAACCCCGGTCGCCGCTGTCGATCAGCTCCAGCATCAGCCGCACCCGCCCGCCGCAGCACTGGGCCAGGAGCGGGCCGAGCGGATAATCCTGCACGGCGACCCGGGCGGCGGCGTTCGCGGCCAGCATGCGCCGGGCTTGGTCGATCGCCTGGTGCTCCAGATTGCCCCCGCCGATGGTTCCGCGGCAGCCGCGCGCGCCAACCAGCATCTTGGTTCCCGCCTCGCGCGGGGTCGAACCCTCGACCGCCAGCAGGGAGACCATGACCCCGCGTCCCTCGGCGTCCAACAGTTCGAGCGCCTGGCGCGGCCAATCACGCATCGGCGGTCTCGCGCGCCGCGCGGGCCTTGAGCGCCTGCACCGCCATGAGGATGCGCTCGGGCGTGGCGGGGGCGTCGAGTTCGGGCGCGAACCGGTGATCGGCCACCGCCGAGATCGCCCGGCCGATGGCGCTGAACACCGAGATGGCCAGCATCAGCGGCGGCTCGCCCACGGCCTTGGAGCGGTGGATGGTGGGCTCGATGTTGCAGCCCGCCTGCCAGATGTGAATGTTCATCACCGGCGGCCGGTCGCTGCAGGTGGGGATTTTATAGGTCGAGGGCGCGTGGGTGCGCAGCCGGCCCAGATCGTCGAACACCAGCTCTTCGGTGGTCAACCAGCCCATGCCCTGGATGAAGCCGCCCTCGATCTGACCCAGGTCGATGGCCGGGTTCAGCGATCGGCCGACGTCGTGCAGGATGTCGGCGCGCAGCACCTTCATCTCGCCAGTCAGGGTGTCGATCACCACCTCGGACGCCGCCGCGCCATAGGCGAAATAGTAGAACGGCCGTCCGCGATGGTTGGCTCGGTCGTAGGCGATCTTGGGCGTGGCGTAGAAGCCGGCGGCCGACAGCGAGACGCGGCCGAGGTGGGCTTCGCGGCACAGCTTGGCGAAGGGGATGACCTGGTCGCCCGCCTTGAGGCCCTCCGGCGTGAAGGCCACGTCCTCCGGCGCGCAAGCCCAGCGTTTGGCCGCGAAGGCGATCAGCCGCGCCTTGATCTTGTCGGCGGCGTCCAGTGCGGCCATGCCGTTGAGGTCTGAGCCCGAGGAGGCGGCGGTGGCCGAGGTGTTGGGCACCTTGTCGGTCACGGTCGAGGTGACCTTCACGCGCTCGATCTGGACCTGGAACGCCTCGGACACCACTTGGCGCACCTTGGTGTTGAGCCCCTGGCCCATCTCGGTCCCGCCGTGGTTCAGCATGATGCTGCCGTCGGCGTAGAGGTGGATCAGGGCGCCGGCCTGGTTCAGGTGCGTGGTGGTGAAGGAAATGCCGAACTTGACTGGCGTCAGCGCCAGACCGCGCTTTAGGTAAGGGCTCTGGCGATTGAAGGCGTCGATCTCAGCCTGCCGTTCGGCGTAGGCGCACGAGGCCGCCAACTCGTCGATGATCTGAGGCGCGGCATTGTCCTCGACCGTCTGAAAATAGGGCGTCAGGTCGCGGCCCTCGCCGCCGTAGAGATTGCGCCGGCGCACCTCCAGCGGATCGAGCCCGGTCGCCTGGGCGATCTCGTCCATCACCCGCTCGATCGCCACCATGCCCTGCGGGCCGCCGAAGCCGCGAAAAGCAGTGTTCGACACGGTGTGGGTGCGAAAGCGGTGCGAGGCGATCTCGACCGTCGGCAGGAAATAGGCGTTGTCGGCGTGGAACATGGCCCGGTCGTTGATCGCCAGCGACAGGTCGGTGGTGGCTCCGCAACGCGAGGCCAGGTCGAACCGAACGCCCGCGATGCGGCCGTCGTCGTCGAAGCCGACCATGTAGTCCGCCTCGAAGTCATGCCGCTTGCCGGTCATGATCATGTCTTCGTCGCGGTCCGGCCGGCACTTGGCGGCGCGGCCGGTCTTGACCGCGACCAAAGCCGCGGCGGCGGCGAACAGGGCCGGCTGCGTCTCCTTGCCGCCAAAGCCGCCGCCCATGCGCCGCAGCTCCACCGTCACCGCCGTGTGAGGCACGTCCAGCACCCGCGCGATCAGGTGCTGGACCTCGCTGGGATGCTGGGTCGAACTCCACACATGGACGTCGCCGCCCTCCATCGGCGCGACCAGCGCTGCCTGGCCTTCGAGGTAGAAATGGTCCTGACCGCCGATGGCCAGCCGGCCGCTCAAGCGGCGTGGCGCGGCCGCGATCGCCGCTTCGGCGTCGCCCCGGCGCATGTATTGGCAGGGCTCCAGCGTCAGGTCCGCCGCGCGGGCCTGGGCGATGGTCAGGGCGGCGGGCAGGGCCTCATAGTCGATCACCGCCAGGGCGGCGGCGGCGCGCGCCTCGCGCAGGGTTTCGGCGGCGACGGCGAACAGGCTCTGGCCCACGCAATAGACCTCGCCGTCGGCGAACAGCCGGTCGTCGTGGATCACCGGGCTGACATCGTTCTCGCCCGGCACATCCTCGGCGCTCAGCACGGCCACCACGCCCGGCGCCGCGCGCACCGCCGACAGGTCCATCCGCGCGATGCGGGCATGGGCGTGCGGACTAGGCGCCAGGTGCACATGCAGCATGCCCGCCGGCTCTGGCAGGTCGTCGATGTAGAGCGCCGAGCCGCTGACATGGCGTTCGGCGCTGTCATGCGGCACGGACACATGCACCCCCTGGACCGGTCCAGACACAGGGGTTCCCGAGTCAGCCATGGTCGTAGGCCAGGACGCGCGTGGGGGCGCCGGACCCTGCGCTTTCGGCGTGGGCCTTACGCAGCAGGTTCTGGGCGGCCAGCAGCCGATAGGCCGCCGAGGCGCGCATGTCGCTCAGGGGCGTGAAGTCGCTGGCCAGGGCCGCCGCGCCGGCCTCGACGCTCGCTTGCGTCCACGGCTGGCCGATCAGGGCGGCCTCGCAGGCGTGCGCCCGCTTGGGCGTGGCCGCCATGCCGCCGAAGGCGATCCGCGCGCCGATGACAACGCCGTCTCGCACCGTCAGGTGGAAGGCGGCGCATACGGCCGAGATGTCTTGGTCGAAGCGCTTGGACAGCTTGAACACCTGGATTACCGCGTCCGGCGCCGGGGGGGGCACGATCACCGCCTCAACGAATTCGCCGGGGCGCCGGTCCTGTTGGCCATAGGCCAGGAAGAAATCTTCCAGCGGCATTTGCCGGGTCTCGCCGCCGCGCCGCAGGACCAGGGTCGCGCCCAGGGCGATCAGGGGCGGGGGCATGTCGCCGATCGGCGAGCCGTTGGCGATGTTGCCGCCGACCGTGCCGCTGTTGCGCACCTGGGTCGATCCCAGCCGCCGCATCATCTCGCCAAGGTCGGGCGACAGATCGGCCAGGTGGGCGAGCGCGTCGACGTAGCGCGCGCCCCCGCCGATGCGAAGGCCTTGCGCCGTTGGGCCGATGGCGCGCAGTTCGGCCACGTCCGACAGAGAGATCAACACGCCGAGGGCGCGACGCAGCTTGGTCACCCAAAGGCCGATGTCGGTGGCGCCGGCCACGAAAGTCGCCTCAGGGTGGGTCAGGGCCGCATCGGCCAGTTCGTCCAGGGTGCGCGGCGCGATCCACCGGCGCTGGACCCCGAACAGGACGTCGTCGAACGCTAGGTCGAGCGGTGTCTCGCGCCGCAATGTCCGCAAGGCCTCCACCGGCTGGGGCGCGGCCTCGGCGGCGATGCGACGGTCCGCCTCGATGATCGGGCCGTAGCCGGTGCAGCGACAGAGGTTGCCCGCCAGGGTCTCGCCGACCGGACCAGCCGCCCCCTTGGCGCCGATGGCGCGGCCGTAGAGCGACATGACGATGCCGGGCGTGCAGAACCCGCATTGTGAGCCGTGGCAGTCGACCATGGCCTGCTGCACCGGATGCAATCCGCCCTGAGTCAGGCTTTCCACGGTGATCAGAGCCCGCCCGTCGATCATGGGCAGGAACAGGATACAGGCGTTGACCGCGCGCCAAGCGACCGCGTCGCCGTCAAGCTCGCCCACCACTACGGTGCAGGCGCCGCAATCGCCCTCGGCGCAGCCCTCCTTCGTCCCCGTGCGGCGCAGGTCGCCGCGCAGGTGTTCGAGCAGGGTGGTGGTGGGGTCGGCCCCGACGACCTGGCGAATCTCGCCGTCCATCCAGTAGCGGATGACGCCATTCATGGCGGGACGCCCAATCTTGCAAAAGACATGAGCATCACGCGCCCCCGTACCCGCATCAACCTGAATCATCAGGGCCCGGCGGTTCAACTCTTGTCCGGCCTCGGACAGGCGGTCGCGCGCTTCGCTCGCTGACTGAGCGTCGGCGCCTTATGGGCGCCCACCGGCGCGGCGCCCGTCATGATTTTGCAACGCACTAGCCGAAGTCCGTGACGCAGTGCAGCATGAGGTTTCCAGTTGGGTTGCGGCGATGAGGCGAAGGGCCCGGACGCCGGTATTTTTGGGGATTACCGAACGTGCAACAAATTCAAACGTCACTCGCGCCGCGCAAGTCGTTTGGGGCGCAGCGGGGCCGCGCGCGCCTTTTAGGCTTTACGGCGCTCGGTCTGGCTCTGGCCGTGGGCGCGCCGCTGCGCGCCCTGGCCGCCGATGCGGCCGCCGCCCCGGCGACCAGCGACGCCACCGCCAACGAGGTGGTGGTCAATGGCGTCCCCTATAAGGAAACCGTGCTGCCGACGCGGATGCAGACCGATTCCGCCTACGGCATCGACATGAGCGTGATGGACACGCCGCGTAACACCACCCTGATCTCCACCACTCAGCTGGAAACGCTCAACATCGACGATCCGCGGGCGTTCTCGTACCTGACGTCGTCCAGCTACACCGACGCGGCGTTCGGTACGCCCAACATCCCGCGCATTCGCACCCAGTACGGCGACGTGTTCTACAACGGCATGCGCGATAGCCTGACCCAAAACGGCTACGGCGTGCCCATCAACTATGACGCCTTCGCCAACATTGACATCACCAAGGGACCAGCCAGCGCAGTCGACGGCCCCGGCCCCGGCGTGGGCGGCGAGATCGACTTCATCACCAAGCGGCCGAACCTCGATCACATGACCGCTCTGGTCAATTTGACGCTGGACACGGTGAACAATCGCCGCCTGGGCGTCGATTACAGCATGCCGCTGATCAAGGACGAACTTGCGGTGATCCTCAGCTATTCAGGCGAGGATAGCGGGAGCTACTTCACCGGCCACTGGTCGCACCGCAACGCGCTCTACGGCGCCCTGCGCTGGCAGCCGACCGATAACTACACCCTTGATTTCAATGCTGAGGCCAACATCGGCCAGTACGTCGAGGATGTCGGCATCAACCGGGCGAACCAGCAGTTGATCAACACGGGCAAGTACCTGACCGGCGAGGCGGCCCCGGATGAAATCTTCGGGTTCGGCACCTACACCTATCTGCCGGGAACCACGGTTAAGCTCGATCCGCGCGTCACCCTCGACGAGACGCCTGGCACTGTGACCCGCGCTAAGCTTTACAACGCCCAGCTGATTCAAAAGTGGAAATTGAATGATCACCTGAGCGTCGAGAACAACACCCTGTTCATGTATCAGGATAGCGAAAACCTGGAGTCGTATTACTACGCTGACAATTCCAAGGGTTCATGGACCATCGAGAACAAGACCCAGCTCAATGGGGACTACGACCTGAACTTGTGGGATTCCTCGGTGCGCGACCAGTTCGTGCTCGGGGCAACGTTCCGCTACGCCCACGTCAATTACATCAGCAACTATTCGAACGAAGCGGTGTCGGTTTGGGACCTGTCGGGCGCTCCTAACAGTTGGCGCCTTGCGGCGGACAACCAGGCCTACGGCGATGCGGTGCCGTTCACGACCGCGTTCGGCAATACGGCGTACGGGGTGCTCGGGCGCGACACGGTCGGCGGCCAGAACACCGGCGTGTCCGATCTCTACGATACCGGCGTGTTCTTCCAGAATCGCATGCAGATGACCGACAAACTGAGCATGCTGTTCGGGGTGCGCCTGGATGTGCTGCAGGACCATACGCATGATCCCCTGAATTGCGCCCCAGGCGGCCTAGGCGACTACAGCTGCCTCGCCGACGCCACTGATGATTCTGGGATCGACTTGCCCCAGAATTATACCAGCGGCGCATATGGCATTGGCGACGCCAACCTGAGCTTCGACTACCGGTTCAATCCCCATTTCAGCGCGTACGCCACGTTTGACTGGGTGCAGAGCCCGCCCAACCCGAACGGCGGGGAGGGGGGCATCAACCTCTACGGCCTGGTCCCCGACAGCACTCAGTTGCGCGGCAACAGCTTCCTTTATGAGGCGGGCGCGAAGTTCAATCTGTTGGACAACCGGCTTTTCATCTCGACCGCGGTGTTCGACCAAATCCACGAGATCGGGGTCGGCTACGGCGACACCCAAAGCGATCGAGCCAATACCCGCGGGGTTGAGTTGGAAGGCAACTACCAGCCGAACCGGAACCTCTACGTCACCGCCAGCTATTCGTTCGTGAAGTCCACGCTGGACAATCCACCGACGTTCTATGACTTCCCGGCCTATCCCGGCGTGAACATCGACGGCGGCGGGACCTACGCCAGCTATCTGTCTGGCCAGAAGGTCAATCAGCCCGATCAGCCTGAACATCTGTTCAACGTGCTGGCCAATTACAAGTTCGCTAATGGCTTCGGCCTGCGTTCAGGCCTGCAGGTCACCGGTCCAATTTCGCTCAGCGCCTCGGGCTACATGGATCTGGGCGGGCTGCTCGGCGCTGGCGCCGATCTGCCCAACAGCGTCACGCCGGTGAACGCCGCAGAGAACATCTACTACTACCACTCGCCGGTCATACCCTGGCAGTACACTTGGAATCTGGCCGCGTTCTACGAGTGGAAGCAGTACACCGTCACTTTCTCGGTCTACAACGTGACTGACCGGATGAACTGGTCGCCGTCGCCCAGCCTTTACGGCAACGACTTCCTGGTGCGCAGCGACCCGCGCACCTATGAAATCCGGCTGCAGGCGAAATTCTGAGGCTGGTACTGATGATGCCGCGGGGGCGACCTGCCGGTCGCCCCTTTTGCGTGATGTGCGGGCAGTGTACCGCTGGCGCCGCAACCTATGAGGTCCCATGCCGCGGCGGGCGCTGACTGGCCCATCCCACTACGCAGCCTTGCTCATCGCCGCCCGGATCGCTTTCGCGGCGGCGTGCTTGGTGGTCGGTTACGGCGTGTTCGCGCCGCCGGGCCACGGCGTATCGGTGTTTCCCTGGGACAAGGCCGAGCACTTCACGGCGTTCTTCGGCCTGATGGGCCTGGCGATCGTGGCGTTTCCGGGAACGCCGCTGTGGGTCCTGGCCGTGTCGTTGTCGTTCGCCGGGGCCGCGATCGAGGTGATCCAGGCCACGCCCCTGGTGCGCCGCGACGCCGACGTGTGGGATTGGGTCGCCGACACCCTCGGCATACTGGCGGTCGTGGGCGCGATGATCGGCGCCAAGCTCAGGCGCGCCATGGCCGAGCACTGGGGCTGGGCGGCCTGATCGTCCGCTTCCCCGCGGCTTGACAAGGGCTCAGCGGAACGGCGGCTCGTCGAAACTGCGCAGCTTGCGCGAGTGCAGGCGCGCGCCTTCCTCGCGCAGCAGGTCCATGGCCTTGATGCCGATGCGCAGGTGCTGGGAGATGGCGCGCTCGTAGAAGGCGTTGGCTTGGCCGGGAAGCTTGATCTCGCCGTGCAGCGGCTTGTCGGACACGCACAGCAAGGTGCCGTAGGGCGTGCGGAAGCGGTAGCCCTGGGCGGCGATGGTGGCGCTTTCCATGTCAATGGCCACCGCGCGCGACTGGTTGAAGCGCAGGGCCGAGCGGGCGTAGTGAAGTTCCCAGTTGCGGTCGTCAGTGGTCACCACCGTGCCGGTGCGCAGGCGGCTCTTGAGCGCATCGCCGCTCTCGCCCGTGACGATCTCGGCCGCCCGCTGCAGCGCGACCTGCACCTCCGCCAGGGCGGGCACGGGGATCTCAGGCGGCAGCACGCTGTCGAGCACATGGTCGTCGCGCAGATAGGCGTGGGCCAGCACATAGTCGCCGATCGCCTGGGTGGCGCGCAGCCCGCCGCAGTGACCGATCATCAGCCATGCCTCGGGCCGCAGCACCGCCAGGTGGTCGGTGATGGTCTTGGCGTTGGACGGGCCCACGCCGATGTTGATCAAGGACACCCCGCGCCGGCCGGGCGCGACCAGATGGTAGGCCGGCATCTGGTGGCGACGCCAACTGGAGGCCGCCGCGACCTGCTCCGGATCGGGCGTGTCGCGGGTGATCACCACGCCTGGGCAGCACAGGGCCTGATAGGGGCTATCAGGGTCCTTGAGCTGGGTCAGGCCCCAGCGGACGAACTCGTCGACGTAGCGGTGGTAGTTGGTCAACAGCACATAGCCCTGCACCCGGTCGGCGGGCGAACCGGTGTAGTGCGTCAGCCGCGCGAGAGAGAAGTCGGTGCGCAGGCCGTCGAACAGGGTCAGGGGCCGATCCTCGCCCTCGCTGTTGCGCCACAGGCTGTCGGCCACCTCGTCGCCGATGAAGGCCAGTTCGGTGGACGGGAAATGCCGGGCCAGCTCCGCCGCTGTCACGTCCGCGGCGCCCAGGTCGATCGAGCCGTCGAGCACATAGGGGAAGGGGATTTCCTGGCGCGAGCGCACCACCTCGACCTCGACCTCGAAGTCGGCCAGCAGCAGCGACAGCTGCTCGGTCAGATAGGGGCCGAACAGGTCCGGTCGGGTCACGGTGGTCATGTACGACCCCGCCTGACTGAAGCGGGCGAAGGCGCGCGGCAGGTGCGGCGCCGGGCCCTGGCCGGCGTAGGTCAGACGCACGGCGGGATAGACATAGGCGCCCTCGGCGCGCCGGGCGGGATCGGGCGCGGTGCGGTGGTTCAGATAGGCGTTCAGATCGGCTTTGAGCGCGGCGACCGAGCGCTGGTATTCGGCGTTGAGCTTTTCGACGATGGCGTCGGCGTTCTTCAAGTCTTGCATGCCTTGTTCTTAAGGCCTGGGCGCGGGCCGATCCACCGTCCAGCGGTCATGCGTCGCCGTGGGCGGCTGCGTAGGCGTCGATGCGGGCAAGGTGGGCGTCGATTTCGGCTTGAGGCAGAAAGCTGCCGATGAAACTGTTGCGCGCCAGGGTCACGAGGTCGCCTCGCGACAGGGCAGGGGCGACGGCGCGGAAGTTGTCGTTCACATAGCCCCCGAAATAGGCCGGATCGTCGGAATTGACCGTCGCCGCCAGGCCGAGGTCCAGCATCTGACGGATGGGGTGGGCCGCCATGTCGCCCACCACGCACAGCTTGAGGTTCGACAGCGGACAGACGGTCAGGGTCATGTGCGACTGCGCCAGCCGCGCCGTTAGCGCCGCGTCCTCCAGCGAGCGGTTGCCATGGTCGATCCGGTCCACATGCAGCAAGTCCAGCGCCTCGCGCACATAGGCCGGCGGACCCTCTTCGCCGGCATGGGCCACGCGTTTCAGGCCCCGTTCGCCGGCGGCGGCGAACACGCGCTGGAACTTGCTCGGCGGATGGCCGACCTCCGAGGAATCCAGTCCCACGCCGACGATCCGGTCCAGCCACGGCCCGGCCTGGCGAAGGGTCTCCAAGGCGTCGTCCTCGGGAAGATGGCGCAGGAAGCACAGGATCAGGCCCGAGGTCAGGCCATAGCCGACCTTGGCCTCAGCCATAGCGGACAGAAGGCCGTTCATCACCACCGCGAACGGGACGCCGCGCGCGGTGTGGGTCTGCGGATCGAAGAAGATTTCGGCGTGGGTCACGGTGTCCGCGGCGGCTTTGGCGAAATAGGCCGCGGCCAGGTCGTGGAAATCCTGTTCGGTGCGCAGCACGTCCGCACCCTGGTAATAGAGGTCGAGGAAATCCTGCAGGTTCTTGAAATCATAGGCCGCGCGCACCGCCTCGGCGTCGGCGAAGGGGATGTCCACCCGATTGCGTCTGGCCAGGGCGAACATCATTTCCGGTTCGAGGCTGCCCTCGATATGGATGTGCAGTTCGGCCTTGGGCAGGCCGGCGATGAAAGCGTCTGTATCCATGTCTTCAGCCTCCAGGGGGGCCATGCGCCTGTATAGCCCGGGCGACTGCGGCGGGCGCGCCCGAGCCTGGGGCGCCTCAATTATGAGCGGGGGCGCGCCAGCGGGGCTTTTCCTCTGGCCGCCGACCCCGGGGCGCTCCAGTGTCGCGGGACATCAGGGGCGCGGTTTAGGGCATGCTCGATAAATTCTTTCGTCTTCAGGACCATGGCACCAGCGTGCGCACCGAGGTGCTGGCGGGGTTCACCACCTTCCTGACTATGATCTACATCGTGATCGTGAACCCCGCGATCATGGGCGACGCGGGGCTGTCGGTCGCCGCCGTGGCTGTGGCGACCTGCATCGCCGCCGGGGTCGGCTCGATCCTGATGGGCGTGCTGTCCAACTACCCCCTGGCGCTGGCGCCTGGCATGGGGCTGAACGCCTACTTCACCTACACCGTGGTCAAGGGCCTGGGCGTGCCGTGGGAGACGGCGCTGGGCTGCGTGTTCGTCTCGGGCTTCTGCTTCCTGGTGCTGACGCTGGTGGGCGTGCGTCAGATGATCGTGGCCGCCATCCCGCCGTCGCTGTTCGCGGCGGTGGCCGGCGGCATCGGCCTGTTCATCGCCTTCATCGGGCTGAAGGACGCCGGCGTGATCGTCCCCAACGCCGCCACGGCGGTGGGGCTGGGACCCTTGACCAGCCCGACGGCGGCGCTGTCCATCTTCGGCTTCCTGCTGATCGCGGTGCTGCAGGCCTGGCGGCTGAAGGCGGCGATGCTGATCGGCATCCTTGCCACCGCGGCCGTGGGCTGGATCGCGGGCGTCGCCCATCCGGCGCCGGCCGCCTATACCCTGACCAGCCTCTCGGCCACGGCGTTCAAGCTCAACATCCCCGGCGTGTTCCAACTCAAGGGCGGCCTGGGCGTGACCATCATGGAGATCGTGTTCGTCTTCCTGTTCGTCGACCTGTTCGACAACGTCGGCACCCTGGTGGCTGTGACCAAGAAGGCGGGGCTGATCGACCCGGACAGCGGTGCGATTCCGCGCCTGAACCGCATCCTGATCGCGGACTCGATCGCCACCATGATCGGCGCCATGGCCGGAACCAGCACCACCACCAGCTATGTCGAGAGCACCTCTGGTGTGGCGGCGGGCGGGCGCACGGGCCTGACTAGCGTGGTGGTGGGCCTGCTGTTTCTGTGCACGCTTTTCGTGGCGCCCCTGGCCCAGGTAATCCCCACGGCGGCCACCGCCCCGGCGCTGGTGATGGTCGGCGCGGCCATGATGGGGGCCCTGACCGAGATCGACTGGGAGGACGTGACGATCGCCGTTCCCGCCTTCCTGACGGTGGTGGGCACGCCGCTGACCTATTCCATCGCCACCGGCCTGGCGTTCGGCATCATCAGCTACGCGGTGCTCAAGCTGGTCACCGGCAAGGCTCGGCGCAAGGACTGGCTGCTGTATCTGCTGGCGGTCCTGTTCGTGCTCAGGTTCATCTACCTGGCTGGGGGATAGGGCCCCTTCAGCCGGCTCGAGGCAACGGTGATCGAGGCTTAGGCAGCGTCTTCCAGCAGATTGAGATCGCGGCCGGTGGCGTTGGGCGCGAACAGGCTGGCGATCAGGGTGATCATGCACATGGCTGCCCCATAGGCCGCAAGCGGCAGCCACGCCTTGTGCGCCGAGCCCAGAGCGGTGGCCGACCAGCCGATGATGGCCGCGCCGATCAGAGGGGCGGTGCCGCCGGCCAGGGGCGCGGACACCTCGCGCGCCACGGCCACGCCGATGTAGCGGTGCTGGGCCCCGAAGAACTCGGGCAGCAGGGCCGCCTGCGAGCCGAACTGGCCCCAGCAGCCCACGCCCAGCGCCAGGCCCATGGCCAGGGCGGCTCCCCACAGCGGACCGTGCTCGAAGGTCCACCACGCGGGAATCGCCATTGACAACTGGATGAAGGCGAAGGCGCGATAGACCGGCAGGCGGCCGAAGCGGTCGGTCAGGGCGCCGGCGATGGGCACGATCGGCGCGCTGATCAGCGCGGCGAGCAGAAGGCAGGCGGTGCCGCCCACGGCTGAGTGACCCGCCACCTTGACCAGATAGCTGATCGCCAAGACCTGATAGAGCGAGGAAGTGCCGACGTCGGCGAAGCGCAGGCCGATGCCCACCAGCACCAGCCGCCAGGACCGGGTCATCAGGTCGCGCAGCGGGCGGGTGCACACCTGGCGGCGCGCATACAGCGCGGCGAAGGTGGGGGTCTCGCGCAGGCGCAGGCGAATCCACAGGCCCACGCCGACGAACGCGAAGCTGATCAGGAAGGGCGCGCGCCACAGCCAGGGAATGCCGCCCGCTTTCATCCACGGTGACAGGCCGAACACGATCAGCGGGGCGGCGATGGCGCCGACTTGCACCCCCACATAGGGCAGGGCGGCGAACAGGCCCCGGCGCTTGGGAGGGGCGTACTCAGCCATCAGCACCGAGGCGCCGGCCTGCTCGGCTCCCGCGCCCAGGCCTTGCAGCACGCGCAGGATCACCAGCATGGCCGGGGCCCAGGCGCCGACCTGGGCGTAGGTCGGCAGGCAGCCCATCAGACCGCTGGCTGTGCCCATCAGCACGATTGTGGCGGCGAGCACCTTCTTGCGGCCCACCCGGTCGCCCATGGCGCCGAACAGGAGCCCTCCGACCGGCCGCGCCACGAAGCCCAGAAGGTAGGCGCCGAACGAGGCCATCAGGGCGGCAGTCGGGCTCTTGCCGGGGAAGAACAGGTCGCCGAACACCAGCGCCGAATAGAGCGAATAGAGAGCGAAGTCGTAGTACTCCAGCGCGCTGCCGACGCCGCTGGCCCAGGCCGCGCGCAGCAGGTCGCCGGTGGTCCGCGTGTCCGGCGCCGCCGGTGCGTCTGTCGCTTGGGCGCGCGGTTCGATCGGTCAGCCCCCCAGCGCGCCCTGGTTCGGATCGGCGCGGCTGACGGCCTGAGTACGCAAACTTCGCTCGCCTCGCCAGCGGTAAGGCCAGAGTCCTTGCGCCCGCCGCTGCGGCTCAGGCGCTCAAGCCACCGCCGCGTCGACCATGGCGATGTAACGGTCCTTTAGCGGGCGCGGCAGCCACGCGGCTTCGAAGGCGTTGCGCGACAGGGTCGCCAGGCCCGCCGGGCCCAGGCCCAGCTTGTCCTGCACCAGAGCGAAGTTCTCCTCCATGTAGCCGGCGAAGTAGGCTGGGTCGTCGGAGTTGATCGTCACCCGCATGCCTAGCGCCATCATCCGCCCGATCACGTCGGTCTGCGGCCCGTCGGTGACGAAGGCGTTGGAGATCGGGCATACGGTCAGGCCCAGCTTGCGCTCGGCCAGCACCCGGCACAGCTCGGGATCTTCCAGCGAATTGCAGCCGTGGTCGATGCGCTGCACCCCGATCAGGTTCACGCACTCCCAGATGTGCGCGACCGAATCCACCTGGTTCACGTCGCAGTGCATGGTCAGCAGATAGCCTTCCTCGCGCGCCCGCTTGAACACCTTGGCGAACTTGGAGGGCGGATTGTCCTTCTCGTCGGAATCCAGGCCCACCCCGACGATCCATTCCTTGTAGGGCAGGGATTCCAGCAGGGTGGCCATAGCGTATTCCGCGCTCCAGTCGCGCAGGAAGCACATGATCAATTGTGAGCGCACGCCCAGTTGCTGCTCGGCGTCCATCTGCGCCCGGCGCAGGCCGCGGATCACGGTGTCGAAGCTAACCCCTCGCGAGGTGTGGGCCTGAGGATCGAAGAAGATCTCGGCGTAGAGCACGTTCTGCGAGCGGGCCTTGGCCAGATAGGCCATGCCCAGGTCGTAGAAGTCCGGCTCCTTCAGCAGCACCTCCATGCCGCTGTAATACAGGGTCAGGAACGAGGGCAGGTCGTGGAAGGCGTAGGACGCCCGCATCGACGCCACGTCGGCGAAGGGCAGGGCGATGTTATTGCGCTCGGCCAGCTTGAACTTCAGCTCGGGCTCCAGCGTGCCTTCGATGTGGACGTGCAATTCGCACTTGGGCAGATCGTGAATGAAGGCTTCAATGCTCACAGGACGCTCCATCGCTAGGCTGTCGTTCGCAGGTTTTGCGCTTCGGCGCAGCGAGAACGCGCGCTTGGGTGGCTGGTGAGAAGGCATTGGCGAAATTTCGGGCCGGGCCGTGCGCGCGGCGCCTTGCCCGCGGTCGCCGGCGCCCCTCGATGGGAAGCGGGACGAAGAAAGGTCTGAAGGATGTCGCTGCGAGTTTGGGCTTCTCTTTGTGTGGCGGCGTTGGCGTTGGTGGGCCGCCCGGCCCAGGCGCAGATCAGATCGCCGATCGAAATCCGCGTGGTGATCGTGACCACCTGGGAGGACGAGAAGGACGGCAAGGACGGCGGCGGAGAGCTCTACAACTGGCAGAAGAAGTGGCCGCTCAATGTCTCCCTGCCGTTCAAGGTCGGCGTGCATCCTTTGATGTACGATCCCGCCACCCACGTACTGGCGGTCGTCACCGGCGAGGCCACGGCCCGCGCCGCCGCCTCCATCATGGCCCTTGGCCTCGATCCGGACTTCGACCTCAGCCACGCCTACTGGATCCTCGCCGGCACCGCCGGGGTCGATCCCAAGGTCGCCTCGGCCGGATCGGTGGCGTGGGAACGCTGGGTGGTCGATGGCGACCTGGCCCAGGAGCTTGATCCGCGCGACATGCCGTCCGACTGGCCGATCGGCATCGTGCCCTACGGCCGCACCCAGCCCTACGAGGCGCCCGCCCCGGCGGCCCAGAGCGAGTCGGCCAATGTGGCCTTCGCGCTAAACCGCAAGCTGGTCGACTGGGCCTACGCCAAGACCAAGTCGGCGCCGCTCAAGGACGACGCTCTGGAGCGCAAGCTGCGCGCACCCTATTCGGGGCCCGGCGCCAAGCCGCCGTTCGTGCTGGAGGGCGAGGGCCTGATGTCCGCGCGCAACTGGTATGGGCCGCAGCTCAACCAGTGGGCCGAAAAGTGGGTCGACTATTGGACCGGCGGCCAGGGCGTGTTCGCCATGTCGGCCGAGGAAGACACCGGCGTGATGCAGGCGCTGAGCTTCCTGGCCCACGGCGGCCGTGTGGACCTTAACCGGGTGCTGCTGCTGCGCGGAGGAAGCGACTACACCATCGAGCCGGCCGGCGTGACCGGAGCGGAGTTCCTGGCCAAGGAGACCAAGGAAGGCTTCCCGGCGACGCCTGAAGCGCTCGACAACCTTTATGCGGTGGGCGCGCCGGTGGCCAAGGCCCTGACGGCCGACTGGGCCCACACCCGCGACACCATCCCGGGCGGGCCTTAGCCGGGCGGGCCGCCCATCCTCATGACGCGCACGTGGGCGCGCAGAAACTCGATCTTGGCCGTGTCCAGGGTCTTTCCCCTTGGCCCCGACTGTCGCGGCATGGGTAAGGGTTGAGCCTGGCCGGCCCGGAGGCCACGGCGCGTTTCAGTCAGGACTGATCGCGGGCGCCACGAATATCAATTTCAACCGCCGGAGTCCGGCTGATACGGAATCGCCCGTAGCGCGTGCCCAACCACAACGATCGACGACCAAACGTCGAGCCGCACTCGAACCTTCCGCCGGAAAGTCCATCCATGACCCTCTCGCCACACCATTCTGCGTCCGTTCGAAACCGCCGGGCGGGGTTATTCGTCCTTGGCCTGGTCGGCCTAGTGGCGGCCGTCGGGATGATGCTGGGCAATGCGGTCCTGGGCTCGGCCCAGGCGGCGACCGGGGGGCTGGCCGACCTGCCGGCGACGCCCGCGATCGTCAGCTGTGCTTCGCTAGCTGGCGTGGACCTCAGCGGCGCCACGGGCGCGGCGACCACGATCGCGGCCAAGGAAATCGCCTCGCCCAAGGGACCGTTCTGCCGCGTCACCGGCACGATCGCGCCGGCGATCGGGTTCGAGGTCGACCTGCCGATCAACACCTGGACCCAGCGCTATCTGCAGACCGGCTGCGGCGGGCTGTGCGGCAACCTCAATGTCGGCGTGGAGCATGGCGCGAGCTGCCTGCCGGCCGCCAACGCCGGCCTGGTGCTGGCCAGCGACGATATGGGCCACCAGGGCAATGAGGCCGATTTCGGGGCCGACCCGCAAAAGCGCATCGACTTCGCCTATCGTGGCAACCACGTCACCGCCCTGGCGGCCAAGGCGCTGATCAAGGCCTTCTACGGCCGGGCGCCGCGCTACAGCTATTTCTCAGGCTGCTCGGACGGCGGGCGCGAGGCGCTGGTTGAGGCCGAGCGCTATCCGCAGGACTTCGACGGCATCGCCGCCGGGGCGCCGGCCCTGAATTTCCAAGTGCAGAACTCGTTCTATCACGCCTGGCAGGCCGACTCGAACACGGGGCCGGACGGCAAGGGCATTCTGATCGCCAGCCGGCTGCCGATCCTGCACCGTGCGGTGGTGGCGGCGTGCGACGGCCTGGACGGGCTCAAGGACGGCTTGATCTCCGATCCGCGCGCCTGCCATTTCGACCCCGCCGCGATCCAGTGCGCCGACGGCGCCAGCGACACCTCCAACTGCCTGACGGCGGCGGAAGTGGGCGCGGCGCGCAAGCTCTACGCCGGTCCGCGCGACGCGGCCGGCCATCGCTTTACCATCGGCGGCCCGCAATACGGATCGGAACTGGCCTGGGGCGGCGTCTATGTGCCGATGAGCGCCGACGCGCCGCTGTTCAGCCGCGGCATCGCCTCCGGCTCCAGCCAGTATGTGATCTTCCCCGAGGTGTCAGCCAAGGATGGCGACATTCCCAATTTCGCCTTCACCCAGGCCAACTTCGAGCGGCTGGCGGCGCTGCATCCGCTGTACGACGCCACCGACACCGACCTTGGGCCGTTCCAGGCGCGGGGGGGCAAGCTGATCCTGTGGCACGGCTGGGCGGACCAGCACATCTCGCCCATCAACACGATCGCCTTCTACGACGCGGTTAAGAAGACCCTGGGCGAGAGCAAGGCCAACAGCTTCGTGCGCCTGTTCCTGTTCGCCGGCATGTACCACTGCGGCGGCGGCGAGGGCTTCAGCCAGTTCGACGTGCTGACCCCGCTGATGACGTGGGTTGAGCAGGGCGGCGCGCCGGACCGCATCATCGCCGCTCAGGTCGCGCCTGAGCCCGGCCCCGGCGGTCCGGCCAAGCGTCCGGCGGGCGAGAAGCCCGCGCCCCTGCCGCGCCCCGACGCGCCCGCCATCGCCACGCGCCCGGTCTTCCCCTATCCGCAGGTGGCCCGCTACACCGGCTCGGGCGATCCGAAGGACGCCGCCAACTTCGTGTCGGCGCAGGGTCCTGACCTTGATCCCTCGGTGCTGCAGTGGGCCGGGGCGGGTTTCATGGGCCCTGACGTGCTACGCATCTATGAGGCCAAGGACGGCAAGCTGGCCGTGCAGCCCAAGAGCTAGGGCAGCCAGACGCGCCCCGACGCGTTTCGGTTTTTCGATGGGCGCGCCGCGTGCTCGGCGCCGCAGGGGTTGACCGCCCGGCCGCTTTCGGCAAGTCGTCGGACCGGGCGCGCTCGTCTATAGTCGGGGGCGCTCGCCGCGCGTCACCGCGCTCACCTGTTTGCAATGCGGACCTTGCCATGGCCACGATTGTCGGCGCGATCGCCACCTCCCACACGCCGACCATCGGCTTCGCCGCCGACCGCAAGCTGCAGAACGACCCGGTGTGGGCGCCGATCTTCCAGGCCTACGAGCCGATCAAGGCGTGGCTGGCCGAGCGTCGGCCGGACGTGCTGTTCGTAATCTACAACGACCACATCACCTCGTTCTTCTTCGATCACTATTCGGCCTTCACCCTGGGCGTGGACGAGCGCTACGAACCGGCGGACGAGGGCGGCGAGCCGCGGGCGCTGAAGCCGCTGGTCGGGCGCGCGGACCTGGCGCGGCACGTGGGCGTCAGCCTGATGTCCGAAGAGTTCGACATGTCGTTCTTCCGCGACAAGCCGCTGGACCACGGTTGCTTCTCGCCCCTGTCGATGTTGGCCGATCCCGAGCAGCCCTGGCCGTGGTCGATCGTACCGCTGCAGGTGGGCGTGCTGCAGTTCCCCATCCCGACTGCGCACCGCTGCTTCTCTCTGGGCAAGGCGATACGCCGCGCCATCGAATCCTTCCCTGAGGACATCAAGGTGGCCATCGTCGCCACCGGCGGGCTGTCGCACCAGGTGCACGGCGAGCGGGCGGGCTTCAACAATCCCGAATGGGACCAGACCTTCCTTGATCTGTTCGAGACAGACCCGGACAGGCTGGCGGCCATGACCCACGCCCAATACGCCAGGCTCGGCGGGTTCGAGGGCTCGGAAGTGATCATGTGGCTGATCATGCGCGGGGCCCTGGCCCCCAAGGTCAAGCGCCTGCACCGCACCTATTACCTGCCCTCGATGACCGCGATCGCCACGGCCATCTATGAGGACGACCTGGCCGAGCCCGAGACCGCGCCGATCTTCGTCGACAAACAGACCGAGGGCCTGGCGGATCTGGAAGGCACCTATCCCTTTACCCTGGACCGGGCCAACAAGGCCTACGCCCTGAACCGCTTCCTGCGCAGCCTGGTCGACCCGAAGGTGCGCGCGCGCTTCGCCGCCGAGCCGGAGGCGGCCATGGTCGATGCCGGCCTGAGCGAGCACGAGCGGCGCATGGTGGCGGCGCGCGACTGGCGCGCCCTGATCCAGTACGGCGCGATCTTCTTCGTGCTGGAGAAGCTGGCGGCGGTGTCGGGCGTGCCCAACATCGCGGTCTACGCCGCCATGCGCGGCCAGAGCGTCGAGGACTTCCAGAAGACCCGCTCGGCGGCGATGACCTACGGGGTCGGGCGCTAGGCTTGTTTCCGCGCCTGGCGCATGGCGTCCAGGATCGCCCGGCATCGCTCGCTCGACCACAGCTCGGGCAGGGTCAGCGACAGGCGCTTTTGCCAGTTGGGCCGCTCGTGGTTGGTGCCGGGCAGATTGACCCCGTGACGCTCGCCCGCCAGATCCTCGATCTGCGCCAGCACCAGATGGCACGCCGAAGAGGCGACGTAGGCGTGGATCGCCGCGGCCAGGGCGTCGTCCATCGGCGGATCGGCGTGCGGCCTTTCGATCAGACCGGCCCCCACCAAGGCCTCCAGAAGGGCGGTTTTATCGTCTGCCCGCTCGCGCAGCGCCTGGTCGGCTTCGGGCGCGGTGAACAGGTTGAGCTCGCGCCGCTCCTCGATGTCCGCGCCCAACCACCAGCCGGCCAAGGGCGGCAGGTCGTGGGTGGCGATGCAGGCGAGCGCCCGCTCGGGATAATGATCGGGCGGGCGAAAGGCTTGGCCCTCGCGTTCGAACGGCAGGACCTTGTAGCTATAGACGCCGTTCTGCTCGAGCGCCGGTCGCAGGCCCTCGGGCGCGGTGCCTAGATCCTCGCCGATCACCAGGCAGCGGTGGTCGACGCTTTCAAGCGCAAGAACGCCCAGCAGGTCCTGCAGCGGATAGGCGACATAGGTCCCGTCGGCGGCCTCCGCGCCTTCTGGAACCCAGAACAGACGCGACAGGCCCAGGACGTGGTCGATGCGCAAGGCCCCGGCGTGGCGCATGTTGCTGCGCAGGAGGCCGGAAAAGCCGTCATAGCCGGTGCGCAGCCAGGCCTGGGGATCGGGCGGCGGCATGCCCCACACCTGGCCTTGCGGCCCAAGCGGATCAGGCGGCGCGCCGATCGACACGCCCTTGGCGAACTGGCCGGCGCCGGCCCAGATTTCGGCCCCGTCGGGCGCCGCGCCCACCGCCAGGTCGCGATAGAGACCAAGGCCCGGCGCCGCGGCGGCGGCCGTTTCCAGCTGGGTGTCCGCCATCCACTGCAGGTACTGGTGATAGCGCACGCGTGAACGATGCGTCGCGATGAAGGCGTCCACGGCGGGGCCGCGCACATTGTCCAGACCGTCCGGCCACGTCTGCCAAGGGCGTTCGGGATAGAGCTCGGCTATGGCCTGGAACGCCGCGAATCGCTCCAGCTCATCGCCGCCCTTGGCGATGAACATCGAGAAGGCGTCGGGGTAGGGGGGCGGCTGTTCGAAGGGTTTGAACAGCTGTTCTAGGGCGTCGGACTTGCGCGCCCACACCGCCGCGTAGTCGACCATGCCGCCCCAGCCCGTCTCTGGCGCGCCCTTGGCCAGCACGCCGTCCAGGCCGATATGGATCGGATCGAGGAACCGTCGGTCGGAGGGGTAGTAAGGGCTGGCCTTGGAGCGGTCGTGCGGAAACAGCGCGTGCAGCGGGTTGATCCCCACAAGGTCGAGCCCCTGGCCCGACGCCTGCTCGCACAAGGTCGCCAGGGTCCCAAGATCGCCCATGCTCAGGCGCTCTTGGTCGGTGCGCACGCCATAGAGTTGGGCCGACAGACCGAGCAGACGCCCCTTGGTCAGTTCGGGCTGGAACGCCCGGCGCGGGGCGACGATCAGGCGGCCCTCGTGCGGGCCCGAGCGGATGCGATAGCGGCCGGGCCTTAGGCCCTGCAGCGGCGCCCGGCCCTCGGCGGCCTTGACGAGGGTCACCGTTCCGTCCTCCGCCAGGACCTCCAGCAGGGCGTCGCGCAGCGGCCCGCGCGTACTGGCGGCCTCGCCTTCGCGCACGACCTGGGTCAGCGGCAGGGGTAGGTGATCGGGGCGCCGCAGAGCCCACAGCGCCTCACGCGCCTGACCCGGGGCGGCGATGTCCATGCCCATGGCCGCCAGCAGGGCGCTCTGGGTCTGGGGCGAGACGAGGTGTCGCTCGCCATCCAGTGTCCACCATTCGCGCGCCACGCCCGCCGCGTCGGCTACCTCGGCCAGGACATCGTCGCTGACGCCCCTGGGCGAGTATTTGGTCGGGGTCTCGGCGAGCAGCGCGACGGATCGCGCGTCGGCGACGAAGGCGTCGCCGTCGAACGGGCCGGTGCGGGCGTCGTCGGCGCTGTCGGTCAGCAGGGTCCAGCCGAAGCCGTCGCGCGGATCGGGCAGGCGCGCGGCCAGGGACTGGTCCCCGCGGTGGACGACGATCGCCACGCGGTCGAGCGCGCCGCCATCCTCTTTCGCCGCCAGCACGATGGTCAGGCTCGCCCCGTGCGGATCGTCCCATTCGTGCGGCGCCATTGGCGCGCCGTCGGGCCGCAGCCACTGCACGTCGGTATAGGGGGTGTCGCTCGCCTCGCCCGTGAGAAAGCGGTCGGCGCGCAGAGCCGCGTGCTGGCGCCGCGCGGCGGTCAGCCGGCCGACGAAGGCGATCAGGGCCGGGTTCGCGCCCGGCCAGTCGAGCCAGGTGAGCGGGCCGTCCTGGCAATAGGCGTTGTTGTTGCCGTGCTGGGTCTGGCCGAGTTCGGCGCCCATCGACAGCATCGGCGCGCCGCGCGACAGCAGCAGGCTCGACAGCAGCGCCCGCTGGTCGCGCGCCCGGCGAGCCAGGATGGCGGGGTCGCCGGTCGGGCCTTCCGCCCCGCCGTTCCACGAGCTGTTGTTGTCGGTTCCGTCGCGGTTGTGCTCGCCGTTGGCCTCATTGTGCTTGGCCTCATAGGAGACTAGGTCCGCCAGGGTGAAGCCGTCGTGGGCGGTGATGAAGTTGACGCTGCGCGAGGGCCGACCGTGGCCGGCCATGGCGCGCTGCGACCCGGCCCAGGCGTCGGCCAGGCGCCCCAGTGGGACCTGGTCGCCGCGCCAGAACCGCCGAAGGCCGTCGCGATACTGATCGTTCCATTCGCCCCACGCGCCGGGGAAGGTCCCCAGCTGGTAGCCGCCCAGGCCGCAATCCCACGGCTCGGCGATCAGCTTCAGCCCGCGCAACTCGGGGTCCTGGTCGATCGCGGCCAGTAGAGGCGCCGACGGATCGTAGCCGTTGTCACGGCGCCCCAGCACGGTGGCCAGGTCGAAGCGGAACCCGCTGACCCCGCCGCGCCTGACCCACGCGCGCATGGCCTCCATCGCCAGGGCCACGCCCTGCGGCCGGTCCAGGGCCAGGGTGTTGCCCGTGCCGCTGTCGTCGATATAGCGCGACCGGTCGGCCGGGTTCAGGCGGTAGTAGCCGGGGTTGTCCAGGCCGCGCAGCGACAGGGTCGGCCCCAGGTGGTCGCCTTCGCCGGAGTGGTTGAACACCACGTCCAGCACCGTCTCGATCCCGGCCTCGGCCAGGGCTGTGGTGGCGGCGCGGACCTCCGACCAGCCCCCCGGCGCCAGGCGTGGGTCGGGCGCACAGAAGGCCACGGGGTTGTAGCCCCAGTAGTTGGTCAGGCTCAGGGCCTGCAGATGCCGCTCGTCGATCCAGGCGGCCACTGGCAGCAGCTCAAGGGTGGTCACGCCCAAATCCTTGAGGTGGCGCACGATGGCCGGATGGGCAAGGGCCGCGAAAGTCCCCCGCTGCGCCTCCGGCACGTCCGGGTGGCGCTGAGTCAGGCCCTTAACGTGGGCCTCGTAGATCACCGTCTCGCGCCATGGCGCGATCAACGGCGGCGGCCCGGGCGGGGCAGGGGCTGTCACCACCCCCTTGGGCGTGTCCGCCGCGCTGTCGGTCCATTTCTGGTCGGCGCTATTCTGATCAGGGCTGAACTGGCTGGCGCTGAGGGCGAACGGCCGGTCGAGCGCGACCGCGTAGGGGTCGACCAGCAGCTTGGACGGATCGAACCTCAGCCCCGCCGCCGGGTCGAACGGGCCCTGGGCGCGCAGGCCGTAGCGGGCGCCTTCGGCCACGCCGGCCACATGGCCGTGAAACACCGGGCCGGTGCGCGCCGGCAGAGGGATGCGCCGCTCGCGGCCGTCCGCGTCGAACAGGCAGATGTCGATGCCCGTGGCCGAGCCGGACCACACCGCCACGTTGACCCCATCGCCCGACGGCCAGACGCCGAGGGGCCCCGGCTGACCTTCGCTGACCGCGCCCCAGCCCATGGCCTAAAGGCCCCTGTCGGCGGCCAAGCGCCGGAACAGGGCGGCGTATTCGCCGGCTGGTTCGCGCCAGGAAACGTCAGTGGCCATGCCGTTGGCCTGAATTCGCCGCCACGTCTCGGGCCTGCGGTAGAGTTCCGCCGTTCGGCGGATGGCGCGCTCCAGCATGGGGACGGACACCGGGGCGAACTGCACCCCTGTGGCGACCCCCGCGCCCAGGGCCATGGGCGTGGCGTCGATCACCGTGTCGGCCAGCCCGCCGACCCGCGCCACCAGGGGCACAGCGCCGTAGCGCAGGGCGCACAGCTGGGTCAGGCCGCAGGGCTCGAAGCGCGAGGGCACGATCAGGCTGTCGGCCCCGGCCTGGATCTGGTGAGCCAGAGGCTCGCTATAGCCGAACACGCAGCCGATGCGCCCCGGATGCGCGGCGGCGGCCTGGGCGAAGCCGCTCTGCAGGCCGGGATCGCCTGAGCCCAGCACCGCCAGTTGACCGCCTTCGCCCAGAAGGGTCGGCAGGGCTTCGAGCAGCAGGTCCAGCCCCTTTTGCCAGCCCAGGCGCGAGATCACCCCGAACAGCAGCGCGTCCGGATCGGGCTCGAGGCCGAAGCGGGCCTGCAGCGCGGCCTTGTCGGCGGCGCGGGCCCCGATGTCGTGGGCGCTGAACGGGGCGGCGAGGAGGGGATCGGCCGCCGGATTCCACACCTCGATGTCGATGCCGTTCAATATGCCCGACAGCCGGTCCGAGCGGCCGCGCAGCAGGCCCTGCAGGCCCATGCCGCCTTCCAGCGTGCAGATCTCGGCGGCGTAGGTTGGGGAGACGGTGGTGATCCAGTCCGACAGCCGCAGGGCCGCCTTGAGGAAACCGATGTCGCCGTAATACTCCACGCCGTCGGCGGTGTAGGCCTGCGGCGGCAGGCCCAGGCCGGCCAGCAGCCGGCGATCGAATTGGCCCTGAAACGCCAGGTTATGAATGGTGGCGACCACCGCGGGGCGCGGGCCGCCGCCGAAGTGCAGGAAGGCCGGGGTCAGGCCGGCCTGCCAGTCGTGGGCGTGGATCACGGCGGGGCTGTAGCGAGGCACCAGGCCCTGGCCGATCCACGCGCCCACGCGCGCCAGGGCGGCGAACCGCACGGCGTTGTCGGGAAAGTCGCGCCCGTCGGCGCCGGTGTAGGGCCCGCCCGGGCGGTCGTAGAGATGCGGGGCGTCCAGCACGAACAGGTCCAGGGCGCCCGCGGCGGCGCGCAGCACGCGCGCCGGGCGGCCGTACAGGTCAGGCAGGGCGCGCGCCACGCTGGACTTGTCGAGCGCAGCCAGCACCGCTGGATAGCCGGGGACCAAGGTGCGCACCCGCACGTCGAGCGGCGCCAGGGCCGGCGGCAGCGCCCCGGCCACGTCGGCCAGGCCGCCGGTCTTGATGAGGGGATAGATTTCCGAGACGACGGCGAGGACGTCCAGCCGGCTCATCCCGGTCAGTATCCCAGCCGATTGATCATCGCCTGGGTGATCAGGCACACGCCGCTCTCCGTGCGGCGGAAGCGCTGAGCGTCCACCACCGGATCGTCGCCCACCACCAGTCCCTCGGGGATGGTCACGCCGCGGTCGACGATCACGTTGCGTAGACGGCACGACCGGCCGATGGTCACGCCCGGCAGGATCACGCCGAGCTCGACCGACGAATAGGAATTGGCCCGCACCCCGCTGAACAAAAGCGAGCGCCACACGGTCGAGCCCGAGACCACGCAGTCGCCCGCCACCAGCGAGGAGATCGCCAGGCCGCGCCGGCCCGGATGGTCGTGCACGAACTTGGCCGGCGCGTTCATCTCGCTATGGGTCCAGATCGGCCATGAGCGGTCGTAGAGGTCCAGGTCGGGGACCACCTCGGTCAGGTCGATGTTAGCGGCGAAGTAGCTGTCGATCGTACCCACGTCGCGCCAATAGGGCTCGGCGCCTTCCTCAGAGCGGATGGCCGAGCGGCTGTAGGGGTGGGCGACCGCCTTGGCCTCCTTGACCAACCTCGGGATGATGTCCTTGCCGAAGTCGTGCTGGGAGTTGGGGTCGGCCGCGTCCCGGCGCAGCACCTCGGCCAGGAAATCGGTGTTGAAGACGTAGATGCCCATGCTGGCCAGGGCCAGGTCGGGATTGCCCGGCATGGGCGGCGGATCGGCCGGCTTCTCGACGAAGGCGGTAATGCGGTCGGTGGCGTCCACCGCCATCACGCCGAAGCCCGTCGCCTCCATGCGCGGCACTTCCAGGCAGCCCACGGTGACGTCGGCGCCCTGCTCCACATGCTGTTGCAGCATGGGTTCATAGTCCATCTTGTAGACGTGATCGCCCGCCAGCACGACGATGAAGCGGGTGTCGTAGTCCAGCACGATGTCCATGTTCTGATACACCGCATCGGCGGTGCCCAGGTACCACTTCTCTTCGGAGACCCGCTGGCTGGCGGGCAGGATGTCGAAGGTCTCGTTGCGCTCGGGACGGAAGAAGTTCCAGCCGCGCTGCAGGTGGCGGATCAGGCTGTGGGCCTTGTACTGGGTCGCCACCGCGATGCGCCGGATGCCGGAATTGAGCGCGTTGGACAGGGCGAAATCGATGATGCGGAACTTGCCGCCGAAATAGACCGCGGGCTTGGCGCGCACGTCGGTCAGCTCGAGCAGCCGGCTGCCGCGGCCGCCGGCCAGCACATAGGCCATGGCGTGACGCGAGAGGGGGCCGCTGGCGCTCGTGCTTTGTCTCATGGTCTTTGGGCCTTGCTAGGGGTAGGGGTCACGGGCGCTACCGATACAGCCTCTACGAGTCGTATCGAAGAAATATGGCGCCCAAAGGCGGGATGACGACCTCGGCCGTGGCCGGCCAGCCGTGCGAGGGCGCGTCCCAGGCGGTCACGCCGCCGAAATTGCCCTGGCCCGAGCCGCCGTAGACGCTGGCGTCGGAATTGAACACTTCACGCCAATGGCCGGCGGCGGGCAGGCCGATGCGGTAGGCCGGGCGCGGCACAGGGGTGAAGTTGCACACGACGGCCACGGGCCGCTCCCCCGGCCCGCCGAACCGGACCCAGGCGACGACCGACTGGTCGGCGTCATCGGCCACCAGCCAGCGAAAGCCGTCCTCCTCGCAGTCGCGCGCGTGCAGGGCCGAGGTCTCGCGGTAGAGGCGGTTGAGGTCGCCGATCGCAAGGCGCAGGCCGGCGTGCAGTGGGAAGTCGAGCAGGGCCCAGTCGAGCTGGCCGCGGAAGTCCCATTCGGTCCACTGTCCGAACTCCTGGCCCATGAACAGCAGCTTCTTGCCCGGATAGCCCCACATGAAGCCGTAGTAGGCCCGCGCGCCCGCGAACTTCTGCCAAGTGTCGCCCGGCATGCGCCCAAGGATCGAGCCTTTGCCGTGCACGACCTCGTCGTGCGACAGCGGCAGCACGAAGTTCTCGGTGAAGGTGTAGATCAGGCCGAACGTCAGCGCGTTTTGATGCCAGCGCCGGTGGACCGGCTCCTTGGACATATAGTCCAGGGTGTCGTTCATCCAGCCCATGTTCCACTTGAAGCCGAACCCCAGCCCGCCCTGGTCGACCGGTCGGCTGACGCCGGGCCAGGTGGTGGATTCCTCGGCGAAGGTCAGCGACGACGGCTGGGCGGCGTAGGTCAGGGTGTTGAGGCCTTTGAGGAAGGCCTCAGCCTGGCGGTTCTCGCGACCGCCTTCGGCGTTGGGGATCCACTCGCCGGCTTTACGTGAATAGTCGAGGTAGAGCATCGAGGCGACGGCGTCCACGCGCAGGGCGTCGACGTGGAAGACCTCCAGCCAGTAGAGGGCGTTGGCCCACAGGATATTGCACACCTCGCGCCGGCCGAAGTCGAAGATCGCCGTGTTCCAATCGGGGTGGAATCCCTGGCGCGGGTCGGCGTGTTCGTAGAGCGCCGTGCCGTCAAAGCGGTACAGGCCGTGGGCGTCGACCGGAAAGTGCGCGCCCGCCCAGTCGAGGATCACGCCCAGGCCGGCGCGGTGCGCGGCGTCGACCAGGCGCGCGAAGCCGGCCGGATCGCCGAAGCGGGCGGTAGGCGCGAACAGGCCGATCGGCTGGTAGCCCCAGGAGTCGTCCAGCGGATGCTCGCTGATCGGCATGAACTCCAGATGGGTGAAGCCCATGTCGGCGGCGTAGGGCACAAGGGTCTGGGCCAGTTCGTCATAGCTGACGAAGCCGCCGTCGGGTCGGCGGCGCCACGAGCCCAGGTGCACCTCGTAGATCGAGATCGGCCGCCGCCGGGGCTCGCCCTCGCCGCGGCGGGCCATGTAGGCGTCGTCCGTCCAGACAAAATCGTCGATCTGGGCCACCACCGAGGCGGTCAGAGGCCGCATCTGCGCCGAGAATCCGAAGGGATCGGCCTTGAGCGGCAGCAGTTCGCCGTCCGGCCCGATGATTTCGAACTTGTAGTGGGTCCCGACCTCGACGTCCGGGAGGAAGATCTCCCACACGCCGCTGTCCACGCGCCTGCGCATCTGGGCGCGCCGGCCGTCCCAGGTGTTGAAGTCGCCCACCACCGATACACGCCGGGCATGCGGCGCCCACACGGCGAAACGCACGCCCCACACGCCCTCGTGTTCGGCCGGGTGCGCGCCGAGCTTGCGCCACAGATCGCGGTGCGCACCTTCCACGAACAGGTAGTCGTCGATCTGGCCCAGCGTCGGCCCGAAGCGGTAGGGGTCATCGAAGGTCCAGGCGCCCCCGGCGTTGGCGGCGTGCAGGCGGTAGGCCGCCGGACGCTCGTCCCAGACCAGGCCCTGGACCAGGCCCTCGAACACGCCGTCGGGATGGCGCCGCTCCAGGACCGCCAGACGCTTGCCCGTGGGATCGACTGCCTCGACCGTTTCGGCGCCAGGCGCGAAGGTGCGAATGACCACGCCGCCCGGCGCGGGATGGGCGCCCAGAACCGCGAACGGATCGCCGTGACGCGCCTCGACCAGCGCCCGGACGTTATCGTCGTCCAGACGCCAGTCGACCGAGGCCGTCTCGCTCACCGACGGCGGGCCGTGACCGGTACGTTCCAAATCTGCTCCGCGTACTCGCGAATGGTGCGGTCCGAGGAGAAGAAGCCCATGTTGGCCGTGTTTACAATCGCCGAATGCCACCAAGCCTTCTCGTCGCGCCATTTGGCGTCGACCTCGCGCTGCTTGGCCGCATAGGATTCGAAGTCGTTGAGCACGAGGAAGTGGTCGTGCTGGACCAGGCCGTCGAGCAGACCACGGTAAAGATCGGGCGTGGACGGCGAGAAGCCGCCGCCGCCGATCTGATCGAGGACCTGTTGCAACATCGGCGAGTTGGCGATGATCTCCTCGGTGCCCAGGCCCTCGCGCCGACGCTGCTCTACTTCGGCGGCGGTCAAGCCAAAGATGAAGATGTTGTCGTCGCCGACCTTGTCCTTCATCTCGACATTGGCGCCGTCGAGCGTGCCGATAGTGAGGGCTCCGTTGAGGCCTAGCTTCATGTTGCCGGTGCCCGAGGCCTCCATGCCCGCGGTCGAGATCTGTTCGGACAGGTCAGAGGCGGGGATGATGCTCTCGGCCAGGGACACGTTGTAGTTCGGCAGGAACACCACCTTGAGCAGGCCGCGCAGGGTGGGGTCGCTGTTGACCACATGGGCCACGTCGTTGATCAGCTTGATGATCAGCTTGGCGTTATAATAGCTGGCGGCCGCCTTCCCAGCGAAGATCTTGACCCGCGGCGCCCAGGCGCGGGTGGGCTGGGCGCGCATGGCGTCGTAAAGGGCCACGGTCTCGAGGATGTTGAGCAGCTGGCGCTTGTACTCGTGCTGGCGCTTGATGTGGGTGTCGAACAGCGCGTCGGGATCGACCTTGGTCCCCAGCCGGGCCTGGATCAGGGCCGCCAGCTTGACCTTGTGCTCGCGGCGGATGGCCTTGAAGCGGTCCTGAACGCCGGCATCGTCGGCGAACTCGGCGAAGCCCGACAGCGCCGCCGGGTCGTCCAGGATCGCCGGACCCGCCGTATCGACCAGCAGTTTGGTCAGGCCGGGATTGGCCTCCATCAGCCATCTGCGGAAGGTGATGCCGTTGGTCTTGTTGATGATCCGGTCCGGATAGATGCGGTGAAAGACGGAGAACACCGTGCTCTTCATCAGCTCGGTGTGCAGGGCCGACACGCCGTTGACCTTGTGCGAGCCCACGAAACTGAGCCAGCCCATGCGCACCTTGCGCGCGCCGTGCTCGTCGATCAGCGACACCTGGCCCAACTCCTCGTCGGAAATGAGCTTTTCGGCCTTCAGTTTGTCGAGGTTCACCGCGTTGATCAGGTAGATAATCTGCATATGCCGGGGCAGCAGCCGCTCCATCAGCGGCACGCCCCAATGCTCGAGCGCCTCGGGCAACAGGGTGTGGTTGGTGTAGCTGAAGGTGTTGACCGTGATGTCCCACGCGTCGTCCCACTCGATGCCGTGCACATCGACCAGGATGCGCATCAGTTCGGGAATGGCGATGGCCGGGTGAGTGTCGTTGAGTTGGATCGCCACGTGCTCGTGCAGGGTGCGCAGATCGCCGTGCTGGCGCAGATGGCGGCGGACGATGTCCTGCAGGGCGGCAGACGAGAAGAAGTACTCCTGACGCAGGCGCAACTCCTCGCCGGCCGCGCTTTCGTCGGACGGGTAGAGCACCTGGGAGATGGCGGTGGCGCGGGCGGATGACGCAAGGGCGCCGATGTGATCGCCACGGTTGAAGGCGTCCAGGCGCAGCGGATCGGGCGCGCGCGCCGTCCACAGGCGCAGCGTGTTCACGTTCCGGCCGCGCCATCCGACCATCGGCGTGTCATAGGCCATGGCCTCGACCGTCTCGGCGGGAAACCAGTCGTAGACCGGCTTGCCGTCGGGGCCTTCGCTGGCCTCGACCTGGCCGCCGAAGCCGATCGCATAGATCACCTCGGGCCGTTCGAACTCCCAGGGGTTGCCCGAGGCGAGCCAGTTCTCCGGGGCCTCCGATTGCCAGCCGTCCTTGATCTTCTGGCGGAACAGGCCGTGGTCGTAGCGGATGCCGTAGCCGTAGGCGGCGACGCCGAGCGTGGCCATGGACTCCATGAAGCACGCCGCCAGACGCCCCAGGCCGCCGTTGCCCAGGGCCGCGTCCGGCTCGATCTCGCGCAGGGCGTCGAGGTCCACGCCCAGTTCGCCGAGGGCCGAGCGGACGGTGTCGGTCAGTTGCAGATTGTTGAGGCTGTCGAACAGCAACCGTCCGATCAGGAACTCCAGCGACAGATAATAGACCCGCTTGCGCTTCTGTTCGTAGATGGCGCGGGTGGAGGGGAACCAGCGGTCGACGATGCGGTCGCGAACCGTCAGGGCGGTGGCCAGATACCAGTCGTGCTTGCTGGCGACGATCGGGTCCTTGCCCACGGCGTAGGTGAGCTTGGCCACAAGGGCCCGGCGCATGGCGACGACCTGGTCGTCCTCGCCGGGCAACGCGATCTTGGCGGCGACATCGGTGGCTGCTGACATGGAACTGAGACCCCTTCGCGATGGCTGCAGAGGTTCCGCAGCCGTGGCCTGACTCGCGGCAAAGAACATCCTGGGCCGCGCGGGCACAAGACCGGATCGCACGATGCTTTAGGCCGGGAGCGGCGGATGCTGACGGCGTGGGGCCAAGCGCCGCCGTTTCGGGCGTGCGCGGCCGCCGATTGCCCGCCGGCTAGGCGCCGGGAGCGCTCAAGGTCGGTGGGTCAGCCGGCCAGGCGGCGGCGGAACGAAGACGGACGCGAAACATTGCTGCGTCAATCCGATACAAATCAGCCCCACTTTCGACTCGCTCGAAAGCGAAGGTGGGTTCGGGGCCAAGACCCGGAGTTTGTCATGCCTAAGAGCGACTGCACCACCAGATTGGGCGCCGACTATAAGCTGCGGTTTACACCGGCCGAATGGCGCTCGCTTCTGCACGACGAATCCTTCCTGAGGGATCCGGACAACGATTTTCATCCTCGCAAGCTGATGGGCTTGCCTGTGGAGATCGTGCCCGATCACGGACGCGCGAACCTGAGCTTCTGCCGTTGAGGTGACGTGGGCGGCGCGGGGTCCGCCGCCCATTTCGCCTATTCTCTGGGCGAGGCCCGAGCGCCGTCCGCCCGCGGCGCCGCAGCGGCGAACCGTGGAAGGGCCGCAAGTCTTATAGCTCCGCGCGAGATTCCGATTGGCGGTGTGAGGGCCTGAAGACGCAGCACTAGCGGCGCGTCTCGCAGGCCTTGCCAACGAGCCGTAACCGCCGGACAAACGCCGGACAAGCAAGGCCTTCGTCTCCGTCGATCTGACGGCGACCAGCAGGGCGGCCTTGACGTTCGGCGACGAGGCCTTGGCCCATGCGGTGTTCCGCAAGCCGATGCGATCGTCGGCTGACGCAATGACGAGGAGGATCTCCATGGACCGTAGACGTTTCCTGAGCGCGGCGCCCGCGGCGATGCTGATGGCGCAGGCGGCGCAAGCTGCGTTCGCCCAGACGCCCAAGAAGGGCGTGATGCTGATGAACCGCATCGGCCCGTCCAAGTCGGAACTCTACATCGCGAACGCAGACGGTTCGGGCGAGCATAAGTTCCTGCAGGACTCGGTGTTCGACTACAACGCCGGCTTCTCGGCCCATGGTCATTCGGCGGTGTTCACCTCCGAGCGCAACGGGCTGGGCCAGTCGGACCTCTACCTGGTGAAGGCCGATGGAACCGGCGCGCGCCGCCTGACCGACAGCCCGGCGGTGGATGACGCTGGCGCCCTGTCGCCGGACGGAAGCAAGGTTGCTTTCGTATCCACCCGCCAGGGCTGGCGCGCCAACATCTGGGTTCTGGACTTGAAAAGCGGCAAGCTGGCCAACCTGACCGGCAAGGCGCCGGTGCAGGGCGATCCCGAACAACCCGACTGCTTCTTCCGCCCGTCGTGGTCGCCGGACGGCAAGTGGATCGCCTTTTCCTCCGACCGCAACACCGTGTGGCGCGGACACGACAACGGCTTTGGCTGGGAGCACACCCAGGAGCTGAGCGTCTATGTCATCCGCGCCGACGGGACCGGCTTCCGCAAGGTGGCCTCCAAGCCCGGTCGGTGCCTGGGCTCGCCCAAATGGTCGCCTGACGGCAAGCGCATCGTGTTCTACGACATCTCGACCGAGAACACCTGGGGCGCGCGCCGCCCCGAATTGCTCGACAAGATCGACTCGCAAATCTGCTCGGTCGATGTGGCCACCGGCGAGATCACCACGCACACGTCCGGGCCGGGAGTGAAGATCTTCCCGCAGTTCGTGAGCGCGACCGACATCGGCTACCAGCAGAAGGGCGCCGCCGCCGGCCTTTACTACACCTCTGGTCGCCCGGGCCTCAAAGGGCCTCTTAAGGCCCCGCAATGGTCGTCCGACGGCGCCAAGGTGATCTACCAGAAGGTGGCGTTCTACACCTACCGCGACGGCCAGAAGCTCTACAGCTGGGATAAGGATTGGGACTACGTCTACGACGACGTGTTCCCGGCGCTGTCGCGCGACGGCAAGAAGGTGGTGATCACCGAGAAAGCCAAGAGCTCGTCGGTGGTGATCATGAACCCCGACGGGACCGACCGGCAGACGGTTTACAATGTCGAGACCCAGAGCGGGCTGGACATGAAGCTGGTCAAGATGGGTCTGGCCGGCGCCTTCCAGCCCGCTTGGTCGCCGGATGGCCAGTGGCTGGCGTTCGGTGTCGGCGTCTGGTTCTTCATGCGCCGCACCTTCCCGGCCAAGATCATGCGTGTTCGCGTCGACGGGTCCGGCCTGGAGGCGCTGACCGACGGCTCGATCAACTGCGGCTATCCCAGCTATTCGGCCGACGGCAAGAAGCTCGTCTACCGCGTCTACGACGAGGCGCAAAAGCAGCTTGGCCTGCGCATCCTGGATCTGGACACGCGCCAGACCACGGTGCTGACCGACAAGCTGGACAACACGCCCGGCTGGTCGCCGGACGGCCGGCGCATCCTGTTCACGCGCAAGGTGGACGAGGAGAACTACGACATCTTCACTATCCTGCCGGATGGCTCCGGCCTGACCCGCCTGACCACCCACCGCGCCAATGACGCCCACGCCGTGTGGACCGCCGACGGCAAGATCATGTGGTCGAGCGGCTTCTATGGCTTCCGCGACGAGGCGGCGATCTACGACAACACCTTCCAGCCCTATGGCCAGATCTGGATCATGGAGGCCGACGGCTCGAACAAGCGCATGCTGACCGACAGCCTTTGGGAGGACTCCATGCCGCTGTATCTGCCGAAGGCTTAAGGCGAGGGCTTTAGCTCAGCCGGCGCTTCTCGAGCTTTCGGGCGAGGGTGCGCCGGTGCATGCCTAAACGGCGCGCGGTTTCGGAGATGTTGAATTCGGTCTCGACCAGGGTCTGGTGGATGCGCTCCCATTCCAGAGTCTTGATCGAGGTCGGCCGTTGGCTGATAGGCGTAGTCGCGTCGCCCGAACCGCGGGCGAAGGCCTCCTCGATGTCGTCGCTGTTGGCCGGCTTGGCCAGATAGTGACAGGCGCCGAGCTTGATCGCCTCGACCGCCGTGGCGATGCTGGCGAAGCCGGTCAGAACCACGATCAGCAGGTCGGGGTTGTGCTGACGCAGGGCCTCCACGCACGCCAGACCCGACTCCCCGGCCAGTTTCAGGTCGACTACGGCGTAGCCCGGCTCGAAGCGGCCGAGCTGGTCCTGGGTCTCGGCCAGGCTGACCGAATGGCTCACCAGATAACCCTTGCGCTCGAACGAGCGCTGCAGGGCCGCAGCGAACTTGGCGTCGTCCTCGACGATCAGCAGGCGGCGCGGGGCGCTCATCGGGCGGCCGCGATTTCGAGGGCGCTGAGGGGCGCGGTGATCTTGACCTCGGCCCCGCCGATCTCGCGGTTGCGCGCCTGCACGCGCCCGCCGAGCTTGCGCACCACATTGACCACCAGGAACAGGCCCAGCCCGCCGCCCTGGCGCCCTTTGGTCGACTGGTAGGGCCTCCCGATGTCGGCCAGCATGGCGCCGGTGAAGCCCGGCCCCAGGTCGTGGATCACGATCACCAGTTGGTCGCCCTCGATACGCACGCGCATGAACACCGCTTCTGGGCTGGCCTCATAGGCGTTGTCCAGCACATTGGTGATCGCCTGCTTGAGCGCCGAGTCGGCCACCACCTTGCGATCCGAAAGCTCGCTGTCGTCATAGGTGGCGATCGGCGGGGCGCGGCGCGCGCGCCATTCCTCGAAAATGTCGGCCAGATAGCCGCGCAGGCTGGCCGCGCTGGCCGCCTCCGCGCGCGCCTCGCCCGCCGACAGCAGAACGCCGGTGACGATGGATTTGCACCGCGCGACTTCCGACCGCATGTCCTCGATCTCCGCGGCCAGTTCGGGATCGTCGGCCAGCTTGGGCATCTGCCGCCAGTCCCCGAGGATCACATCCAGCGTGGCCAGGGGCGTGCCCAGTTCGTGCGCGGCGCCCGAGGCCAGAAGGCCCATGCGCACGATGTGCTCCTCCTCCACCGCGCGCTGGCGCAGGGCCGACAGGCGCTGGTCACGAAGGCGCAGGTTGTTGTTGATCCGGCTGATGAAGAACACCAGCAGCACCGCGTCCAGCGCGAAGCCCACCAGGGCGCCGCGAATGTACAGTTCGAACAGATCCGGCCCTGTGGGCGGCAGGATCAGAGGCTGGTAGGCGAAGGTCATCCCCACGAAGCACAGCAGCGACACCAGCACCATGGCCCAGGTCGCCCAGGCTTCGAGCAGAACCGCGCCCAGGATCACCTGCAGCAGATATAGGGCGGTAAACGGATTGGTCGGGCCGCCGCTGAGATAGAGCAGGGCGGTCAGGACCAGAGTGTCGAAGGTCAGGTTGAGTAGCAGCTCGATGTTCGTGACCGGCGCGGCGCCGCGCAGTCGCACCAGGCTGAACAGATTGCCAAGGCCGAAGACCGCGAGCACCGCGCCCATCTGCGCCAGCGGCAGGCGCACGCCCATGCCCAGCTCAACCAGGGCCATGGTCGCGACCTGCCCGACGACCGCGATCCAGCGCAGCTGGACCAGCAGGAAGAGGTTGTCGCGCGCCGTGGTGACGGCCAGGGCGGGCTGGGCAGGCGCTACGACGGTTGGATCATTCGTGTGCGTCATGGACCGCGTTAGAGCTTGCGTCGGCCCGCCGCCGGTTGCGAGCGCGCTGAAGGACCGGCCAGACGAGCCCAGCGCCCGTCATCGCGGCCATTACGAACCATGTCAGCGCATAGACCAGATGGCTGTTGGGGAAGTTGATCACGGTCATGCCGCCCAGCGGCCATCCGCCGGCGTTGGGCGTGGCGTCGGCGTCGATGAAATAGGGTGCGGCGTTCGTCAGCCCGCGGGCTCGGGCGATGGCCGCCACGTCGCGTGAGTACCAGTGGTCGCCCGCGGGATCGTTGGCGCGCAGGAAGCCGCCGTGGGGTTCGCTGATGCGCACCAAGCCGGTGACGGTCGTGTGGCCCTCAATCAGGCCGGCCCGCCGTTCCGCTTGGGCCGGGTGGTCCTGCGGGACAAAACCGCGGTTGATCAGCACCGTATAGCCCGCGTCGGCGCGCAAGGGAGTCATCACCCAAAAGCCGGGGCCGGCCTCGGTCACCGCCTGGACCAGGGTCTCGCGGTCGTTGAGGTAGGCGCCGCCCAGGCTGACATGGCGATACTCATCGGCTGCGGCTGTCGCCTTGGGCCAATCGGACGGGCCCGGCGGGGCGATGGGCGGCGCGTGCACGCGGGCGTCGACCCGGGCGATCAGCGCCTCTTTCCACGTCAGACGCTCGAGTTGCCACACGCCCAGGCCGATGAAGCCCGCAAGCAGAAAAGCGCCGGCCGCGAGGGCGGCCAGGCGCTTTGGATTTCCGGGGCGTGAAGCGCGCGGGGTGCGCGCGGTCACGGCGCCTGCCGCATGTCCTGGATGGACATGGGCATCATGTTCACTTTCAGGTGGTGCATGACCCACAGCGAACCCGTCAGAACGATGCCGAGGAGCAGCAGCGTAAACAGCAGGGCCAGGAGGGTCCAGCCGTGCTCGGATTTGCCGTTCATGTGCAGGAAGTACACCATGTGCACGACCACCTGCACCGCGGCCAGACCCATGACGATGAAGCCGGCGGTCGAGGCGTCGCCAATGGCGTGACTCATGACCAGCCAGAACGGGATGGCGGTCAGCAGCCCCGCCAGCAGGAAGCCGGTGACGTAATCCTTGCGCGAGAAGTGGATCGCGGGGGCGCCGTGATGGTCCCCATGGTGGGCGTCATGCGCGTCAGAATGGTCGCCCATCACATCGCTCCAAGCAGGTAGACAAACGAGAACACGCCGATCCAGATCACGTCGAGGAAGTGCCAGAACAGGCTGAGGCACATCAGGCGGCGCTGGGTGGTTTCGTTGAGGCCCCAGCGATTGATCTGGAACATCAGGGTCACCAGCCAGATCAGGCCGCAGGTCACGTGCAGACCGTGGGTGCCGACCAGGGTGAAGAAGCTGGAGAGGAAGGCGCTGCGCTGCGGGCCGTTGCCCTCCAGGATCAGGTGCACGAACTCCTTCAGCTCCAGCGTGATGAACCCGCAGCCGAACAGGCCCGTGATCGCCAACCACAGCAGGGCGGCGTGCTTGCGCTTCTCCTGCACCGCGATCATGGCCATGCCATAGGTGATCGACGAGCACAGCAGGAAGGTGGTGTTGAGCGCCACCGTCGGCAGGTCGAACAACTCCGCGCCTCCGGGGCCGCCGGCGTAGGAGTGGCCGAGCACGCCGAAGGTCGCGAACAGGCCCGCGAACAGCAGGCAGTCGCTCATCAGATAGAGCCAGAACCCGAGATAGGTGCTGCTCTCCGGGTGATGCTCGGTGGTCATCATGAAGGCCGAGCCTGTGCGCTCGGCGTCGGGCGTGTGCGAAGAGGCGCTCATGCGACTTTCCCCAGGGCTTCGGTGCGGGCGCCTTCAACCTGCGCGACTTCCTCGGCCGGCACGTAGAACTCGCGGTCGGTCTGGCTTTGGAAGCTGTTGATGATGGCGCCGATGATGGTGGCGGCCAGGCCGATGATCGCCAGCCACCACATGTGCCAGATCAGGCCGAACCCCGAGGCGACGGCGCACCCGGCCAGGAGGATGCCGGCGGCGGTGCTCTTGGGCATGTGGATGGGAATGAAGCCCGAGGTCGGCCGTTCAAAGCCGTGGGTCTTCATGTCCCACCACGCGTCCTGCTGATGGATGATCGGGGTGAAGGCGAAGTTGTAGGACGGCGGCGGTGAGGAAGTTGACCATTCCAGGGTGCGGCCGTGCCACAGGTCGCCGGTGACATCCTTCAGCTTTTCGCGGTTGATGATGCTGACCGCGATCTGCACCAGGAAGGCGCCGATGCCGGCCGCGATCACGGCCGCGCCGAGGGCGGCGATCAGGAACCACGGGCGCAGCGACATGTCGTCGAAGTGGCTGAGGCGGCGGGTCACGCCCATCAGTCCCAGGACGTAGAGCGGCATGAAGGCCAGGTAGAAGCCCACCAGCCAGCACCAGAACGACACCTTGCCCCAGAACGGATCGAGCCGGAAGCCGAAGGCCTTGGGGAACCAGTAGTTGATGCCGGCGAACATGCCGAACACCACGCCGCCGATGATGACGTTGTGGAAGTGCGCGATCAGGAACAGGCTGTTGTGCAGCACGAAGTCGGCCGAGGGCAC
>Ga0335069_10001021_pt1 | contig 45130 bp, 39 predicted proteins | sample Lox_Sample_11_FD_206714 | JGI IMG/M metagenome (GOLD analysis project Ga0335069, IMG submission 206714) | Soil microbial communities from Loxahatchee National Wildlife Refuge, Florida, United States - Lox_Sample_1.1 | ecosystem: Environmental > Terrestrial > Soil > Wetlands | place: USA...
CGGCCAGCGGCTCGTCGTCGTGCGCGTCCTCGGCCTGCGGCCGGCGCAGAGGCTCGCCGAAGTTGGTGACCACGCCCTCGACGCCGACCCGGCTGGCGATGGCCACCCCGTTCCACCGGCCTTCGCCATGGTGGGCGACCGCGTAGCCCGCCTGCTGGAGGGCCAGCGCGGGGACGTCGGCGTCGGCGAGCTTCGTCTCCTGCACCATCAGCACGTCGGGCCGGGCGCGCTCCAGCCACCAGAGAACCTTGTCCAGCCTCGCCTTCAGCGAGTTGACGTTCCAGGTCGCGATGCGCATGGCCTGAGCTTAGCCGAGGTCATCGGCGAGCGAGCGGATAGAATGGCGCCGCCCGCAAGGAGCGGCACGATGTCCCAGCGAATCGCCGTCGCGGCCCTGACCTGCCTCGCCTGGGGAGGAGCGTCCGTCTCGGCACAGGAGCAGAACGCGGAGCAGACGCGTGGGGTCGGCGTCTATCCGGGCAACCCGGCGCAGGACCTCGCACCCGTCATGGTCCGCGACGACACGACGTACCGCAACCTCGCCCTGCGCCGGCCGGCGTACCAGTCGAGCGCCTACGACTACAACCTGACGGCGCAGCTGGTCACCGACGGCATCGTCGACACCGCGCCGCCGCGATGGCTGGCGACCGCCACCAGCGCGAAGGGGATCGCGCCGAAGCACGAGCGTGAGCTGCTGGTCGACCACAACAGCGTCAGCGCGGTGGACTTCGAGAAGGCGGGGGCGTGGGTCCAGTTCGAGCTGGGCGGCGGGGAGCGGCCGCCGCGCGTCGACCGGCTGGCCCTGGAGGTGAGGCCGCGGCGCCGGCCCCCGATGTCGGGCGCGACCGCCGGCGCGAGGACCAGCGAGCCTGCCGGACCCTGGAGCTGGGTGGTGAGCGTCTCCCAGGACGGCCAGGCCTGGCGCGAGGCGGGCCGGGTGTCGGGGACGATCCCGCCCCCGCCACCGCCCCCGAAGCCGGGCGACTGGGGCCGGTTCTGGGAGTGGCTGCACGAGGCGAACCCCACGCTACGGCCGTCGATCCCGCTGGGCGCGCCGACGGCCAGCCGCCTCTACCGCGTGTCGCTCGCGGCCACCGGCGGCGAGACGTGGAGCCTGGCCGAGGTGTCGTTCTTCGACGGCGCTCAGCGCGTCGAGGTGGGCGGGCCGTACCACTTCACCAGCGCCTGGGTCCCCGCGGGCACCGGCGAGGAGTGGGTGTCGGTCGACCTGGGCGAGGGCTGCATCTTCGACCGCGTGGCGCTGCACTGGATCCGGCGGGCGGCCGAGGGCTCGCTGCAGGCCTCGGACGACGGCCGGGCCTGGCGCGACCTGCAGCCGCTCCCGGCGGGCGCGGGTCCCGCCGACGACGTCCGCCTGGCCGCGCCGGTCCGGGCGCGCTTTCTCCGCCTGCTGCTGAGGCGGCCGTCCACGCCCGAAGGCTACGCGCTCAGCGAGCTGGAAGTGTACGGCCGCGGCGGGCCGGTGCCGCGGCCGAGGCCCTCGCCGCCCGCGCGTGACGGCCGCAGGGATCTCACCGGTGGTGGCTGGCGACTGCAGCGCGACTCGCTCGTCCACCTGGACGGCGCCACGCTCTCGCAGCCCGGCGTCGACGTCTCGAGCTGGCTGGTGGCGACGGTGCCGGCCACGGTGCTCTCCAGCTACTGGAACGCCGGCGCGCTGCCGGACCCCAACTTCGGTGACAACCAGCTCGCGATCTCCGACTCCTTCTTCTACGCCGACTTCTGGTACCGCACGGCGTTCGAGGCCCCGCCGTCCTCCCCCGGCCGGCACCTCTTCCTGAACTTCGACGGCGTCAACTGGAAGGCCGAGGTGTTCCTGAACGGCGAGCGGCTGGGCCGCGTGGAAGGCGCTTTCGCCCGGGGCCGCTTCGACGTCACCGCGCTGCTCAGGCCGGGGGCGACCAACGTGCTGGCGGTCCGCGTCCTGAAGAATGCCACCCCCGGCAGCGTGAAGCAGAAGACGCTCGACTCGCCCGGCCTCAACGGCGGCGCCCTCGGCGCCGACAACCCCACCTACCACGCCTCCGTCGGCTGGGACTGGATCCCCACGGTGCGCGGCCGCAACCTCGGCCTGTGGAACGACGTCTACCTCACCACCACCGGGCCGGTCACCCTCGAGGACCCGTTCGTGCGCACCACGCTGCCGTTGCCGGACACCTCGCGCGCGGACCTGCGGGTCGAGGCCACGCTGCAGAACCACGACTTCATGGCGGTCGAGGGCACGCTGCGCGGCCGCTTCGGCGAGGTCTCCTTCGAGCAGCCGGTCCGGCTCGAGCCGCTGGGGCGGACCACCGTGGTCCTCGACCCCTCCACCCACCCGGTGCTGCGCCTCCAGCAGCCCCGGCTGTGGTGGCCGAACGGCTACGGCGAGCCCTTCCTCCATGACGTCCATCTCGAGGTCGTGGCCGCAGGCGCCGTCTCGGACGCGAAGAGCTTCCACACGGGCGTGCGCCAGTTCACCTACGACGAGAAGGCCGGCGCGCTGCGCATCTTCGTCAACGGGCGACGCTTCGTGGCACGCGGCGGCAACTGGGGGTTCCCGGAGACGAACCTGCGCTACCGCGCCCGCGAGTACGACATCGCCGTCCGCTACCACCGCGACCTCAACTTCACCATGATCCGCAACTGGGTCGGCCAGACCGGCGACGACGAGTTCTACGAGGCCTGCGACCGCCACGGCATCGTGGTGTGGCAGGACTTCTGGCTGGCGAACCCCGCGGACGGCCCCGACCCGGAGGACGACGCCCTCTTCCTCGACAACGTCCGCGACACCGTACGCCGCATCCGCAACCACCCCTCGCTGGGCCTCTATTGCGGCCGCAACGAGGGCAACCCGCCTGACGCGCTGGAGGCCGGCATGCGGGCGGTGCTGGCGGAGGCGCACCCGGACCTTCGCTACCTCCCGAACTCCGCCTTCGGCCTGGTGAGCGGCGGCGGTCCGTACTCGGCAAGGCCGCGGAGGTTCTACTTCCAGGACCGCGCCACGGCGAAGCTGCACAGCGAGCTGGGCATGCCGAACGTCGTCACCCTCGACAGCCTGCGCCAGATGATGCCGAGCGAGGCGCAGTGGCCGCCGGGCCCCGACTGGGGGCTGCACGACTTCACGCTCACCGGCGCCCAGGGCCTCGCCGGGTTCCGGGAGATCGTGGACAGGAGCTACGGCGGCTCGAGCGACCTCGCCGAGTGGCTGGAGCTCGCCCAGCTCGTGAGCTACGACGGCTACCGGGCGATGTTCGAGGCGCAGAGCCGCAACCGCATGGGCGTGCTGCTGTGGATGAGCCACCCGGCCTGGCCCTCGTTCGTGTGGCAGACCTACGACTACTACTTCGAGCCGAACGGCGGGTACTTCGGCAGCCGCCAGGGCTCGGAGCCCCTGCACGTGCAGTGGAACCCGCTCGACGACACGGCCGAGGTGGTCAACTACAGCGCGGGACAGGCGAGCGGGCTGGTGGCCAGCGCCGAGGTCCGCAACCTCGACGGCTCGCTGCAGTGGCACAAGAGCGCGAGCCTCGACAGCGCGGAGGACAGCGTCGCCAAGCCGCTGAAGATCGAGTACCCGGCGGGCCTCACGCCCGTCCACTTCATCCGCCTGCGCCTTCTCCGCGGGACGGAGACGGTGTCGGACAACTTCTACTGGCGGGGCACCAGCGAGGGCGACTACCGGGCCCTGCGCACGCTGCCGAAGGTGGCCGTGCGCGCCGCCACCCGGCTGGAGAGAGCGGGCTCGCGCTACCTGTTGACGACCGAGCTGGCCAACGACTCGGCGGCGCCCCTGCTCATGGTCCGCCTCAAGCCGGTCCGCTCCCGCAGCGGCGACCGCATCCTGCCGGCCCTCTTCAGCGACAACTACGTCGCGCTCATGCCGGGCGAGCGTCGGACGCTCCGCACCGAGGTGGAGGTCGTCGACGCGCGCGGTGAGGAGCCGCGGATCGTGGTCGAGGGGTTCAACGTGGCATCGGAGGAGCCCCAGCCGGGCCGTTGACGCCGTCAGCCGCCCAGGACGCCGCGGCAGATGTCGGCGCGCGAGACCGTTCCCACGAGCTTGCCGTCGGAGACCACGGGGAGCCGGCGTATCTGCTTGCTGATCATGGTGCCGGCCGCCTTCAGCAGCATCTCCCTCGGTGACACGGTGATCGGCTCCTTGATGACGAACGGCTCGATGGGGTTGTTCGCCATCAGCCGTCCATTATCAAGAAACGACTCGAGCGCATCGTGGATGGAGCCGCCGTCGCGGATGATCTCGTCGTAGCGCGGCAGGGCGGCGCGGATGAGGTCCCCCTCGGAGAGCACGCCGCGGAAGTTGCCTTCCTCGTCCACGACCATGAGGTCGCTGGCCTGGCTGCTGCTCAACAGCTCCGCCGCCTGGCGGACGGTGCCGTCTTGCAGAATGCGTGCAGCATTGACGTTCATGACGTCGTTGATCTTCATCGGTGGCCCTCCGCGAGCGAGACGCCATTATCGCCGCAGCAGAATCGTGGAACAATGGTGCGGGCGTTGCGTGCCCCCTGGAGGGAGTGAGGATGCGGAAGTCGAGTGTTCCGGTCGTCGTCGCCGTCGCCGTTCTCGCGGGTCTCGCCGGTTGCGGCGGCGGAGCCACTCCTCCCACCACCCCACCGACACCCGCGGTCACCCCCACGCCGACGCCCACGCCGACGCCCGTCGCTCCCCAGCAGCCCGCGGCCTGCCTGCTCAAGGCGCCCACCGCGGACTGCACCAACCGTCCCCAGGTCGCCCAGGAGCTGGCCGCGCCGCTGCAGGCGGCCTACGACGCCGCCTCCGCCACGCCGGGGGTGATGTATCCGGGCATGAACCGGATCTACGACATCATGAAGTTCCGGACCAAGGTGGTCGACACCCTCTCCCAGCAGAACATCTGCGGGGCCTTCGACTACGGCGACCCGGCGGCGACCGAGATCTTCGTCCGCTCGGCGGACGGCTGCCACGTCGAGCAGTACGCGGCCATCGCCAGCGACGGCGGCATCCGCCCGGCCGGCAAGCGCACGATGATGTGGTCGGGGGACTTCAGCACGCCGGTCCCCGACCCCAAGCCGAACTACCCGAAGCAGGGCGACCTCACCTGCTCGCTGCCGGGCGACCGGGCGACCTACTGCTTCTCCATCAAGAACAGCCCCGGCGAGTACGGCCAGGACATCTATCGGCTGGTCGCCCAGGTGATGGCGGAGAACCCGGACCTGTTCGACCCCAACTACTACCTGCCCGGCAACGCCCAGGGCAATCCCGACCAGCTGAAGCTGCCAGGCTGGTACATCAAGGACGTGCCCAAGTACGTGGCCGCGGTCGAGGCGAAGATCCGGGCGAACGGGTACTGCGGGTACGTAGAGGAGATCCTGCGGGTGAAGTCGGTCGCCAAGGGCAACGTCTTCCACGAGGAGTTCGACCTCATCCAGAACCCGCCCAACGGCGGCGACTTCACGCTGTTCTCGGTCAAGGACCGCTGCCACGACGCCGGGTTCTAGCCGACGGCGGCGAGAGCCGCGGCGGCGCGCCGCTCAGAAGCCCTCGTTCTGCAGGTAGACCGCCTGGTCGAGCCGGGCCAGCAGGCCCTGGTAGACGAGGGGGTCCTCGACCGGCGTCACGCTGCATATCCGGCCCTGGCCGTCCGTCACCTTCGAGACCAGGCTGATGCGCACGCGGGTCTGCTCGGCCTCGGCCATCACGTTGACGTTCGCCTCGACCGAGGTGAACTCCGTCTTCTCCGTCGGCACCAGCAGCGAGGCGCCGTAGGTGGGGAGGGCCGCCAGCCACTTGACTGTGCGCGACAGGCCGGGCTGCTTGCGCGAGCGCCACTCCTTCACCGCGCTGACCAAGCCCAGCTCCGAGTTCACCTGCCGGATGACGAAGCCCTCGTCCTGCAGGGCATTGAGCGCCGCCTTCAGCACCACCTCCGACCCGACCCCCTCGAGCGTCCGGGTCTGCGCCTGCCGCGCCTGCAACGCGGTCGCCGGCAGCGGCAGCGCGGAGTGCTCCACCGTGGCACAGCCGCCGAGCAGCACCGCAGGCAGCACCAGCACCAGCCCCTCGCGGGCCATGGCAGCCTCCCTCAGAACCGGCTGTCGCGCCAGCTGAACTTCTCCACCAGCCCCGCCTCGTTGAAGCGGACCACCACCGTCAGCGTGCGCTGCGTGACGCGCGCCTTCTCGGAGTGCCGCTCGGCGGCGACCCCGAGGATGCCACCCACCGAGGCGCCGGCGCCGGTGCCCATGCCGGCGACGCCGAGGTGGCGCCCCGAGGACTCGAACTCGCTCGCGACCTTGTCGTACACCCAGGCTTCGCGGCCGTGGGCGTCGCGGGTCAGCAGGTTCGGCGAGCCGAGCCTCTCCACCACCTCGGCCTGCGACAGCCCCGCCTGCAGCTCCCGCTGGACGAGCCCCAGGGTGAATGCCGAGGGAGCGGACCGCGCCTTCCCGGCCTCGCCCGCCCCCGCCAGGGAGGCGGTCACGAGCACGATGGCGACCGTCTGCACTCGGAACATCGCGACCTCCATCGCCGGCAGTCTGCGGCCGGAGGCTGCCGCTGCTACGGCCACCTGTGACGGTTTCGCGAGTGTCCCGGCGGTGCCGTCAGGCCCGTTTCGCGGCCCGGCAGGCCGCGCACTCGCCGAGCAGCTCGTGGACGTGGCTGGTCAGCCGGAAGCCGTGGCGGGAGGCGACGCCGAGCTGCAGCTTTTCGATGGCCTCCGAGCGGAACTCCACGATCCGGCCGCAGCGGGAGCACAGCAGGTGGTCGTGGTGCCGCCGCCCCAGCGCCAGCTCGTAGCGACGGGCCTCGCCGCTGACCAGCGCCGGCTGCAGGATGCCGGCGTCCACCAGCAGCGGCAGGGAGCGGAACACGGTGGGGCGCGAAGCCCCGGCGTGCAGCCGCATCGCCTCCCGGGCCAGCTCGTCCAGGGTGAAGTGGCCGCCCTGCAGGAGGACCGCCGCCCGCAGCAGGGCCTCCCGCTCGCCGGTCATGCGCAGCCCGCGCCGGCGGAGGTAGGCGACCAGCAGCTCGTGCGCGCGGGCGGTTCCGTCGCCGCCGTCGGGGTCGTTATTGAGATTGAGTCTCATTAAGGCGGCAGGCTAGCCGGCGCGCGGGCGCCGGGTCAAGCCGGCTGTGAATTCCCGCCTTGCGGATGCGATAGTTGATCAGCTCTTCCCCCACCACGCTTCGCGCGCGCACACACCTTTTGATGCAATTCGAGGCGCTTCTCTGCTTTGATGCGACAGTGCCGCGCGCGGGAGTGCGCGGCACTTTTTTCAGACCAAAGAGGAGGCACAGGTGGCGGACACGCAAACGCGTCGGGGCTTCTGCACCCAGACCTGCTGGGCACTGTCGATGACGGCGTTCAGCGGCGCGCTGGCGACGCTGCTGGAGAGCTGCGGTGGCGGCAGCGGCCTCACCGGGTCCAGCGGCAACATACAGGGCCTGCCCTCGATCACCGCCAGCGCGAACAACGGCACGATCGCGCTGGCCGTCAACTCGTCCTCGCCGCTGGCCTCCGTCGGCAGCGCGGCGGTCCTGCAGTACCAGTCCGGCTATCTGCTGGTGGCGCGGACCGCCCAGGGCAGCTTCACCGCCCTCAGCGCCATCTGCACCCACGCCGGCTGCCTGATCAGCGCCATGGCCGGCAGCGACTACGTCTGCACCTGCCACGGGTCGACCTTCGACATGAGCGGAAAGGTGCTGAGCGGCCCCGCCCCCATTTCGCTGCGGCAGTACCCCACCTCGTTCGACGCCGCCAGCAACACGCTCACCATCTCCGTCTGAGCGACCTGGCATGACCCCCCACAAGGCCTCCACCCGGCCCGTTCTGGCCGCGGCCGTGCTGGCGGCGGCCGCGCTGGCGCCGGCCCTCGCCGGGACCGTGGCCAGCGCCGAGGACGCCGGCTCGGCCTGGCAGGTCGCGCGCGGCGATGTCCGCGTGGTCTGTCCGATGACGATCGGCGGCAGCTTCGAGGCGAAGACCGGCTCGCTCTCGGGCACCCTCACCCTGACGGCCTCCCGCCCGGCCGCCTTCTCGGGGACGCTGTCGGTCGACCTGCGGTCGCTGGACAGCGGCATCGGCCTGCGCAACGAGCACATGCGCGACAACTACCTCGAGGTGGGCAAGGGCAGCGGCTACCAGCAGGCGGTGCTCTCGGACATCCGCCTCGACGGCGACGCCGGCAGCGTGCAGGGCCGCACCGGCTTCAGCGGCCGGCTGCAGCTGCACGGCACCACCCGCGACGTGAAGGGCCAGGCCGAGGTGCACAGTGACGGCGCCTCCGTGCGCGTCGTCGCCTCGTTCCCGGTGTCGATCTCGGACTACGGCATCCCCAAGCCGCAGTACCTGGGCGTCGGCGTGCGCAACGAGGTCGAGGTGAAGGTCTCGCTGGTGGCGACGCCGGCGGCCGTCCCGGCGGGCGTCCGATGAGCGCCGGAAGACGGCTGCCGATCCTGCTCCTGCTGGGTGCGGGCGCCGCCGCCACGCCGCTGGCCGCGGAGCCGATGTTCCTGTCCCGCCAGTACAACCGCTGCACCAGCTGCCACTACTCCGCGACCGGCGGGGGCCTGCTGACGCCGTACGGCCGCTCGCTGTCGCGGCAGGAGCTGTCGACCACCGGCCGCTCGCCGGCGGGCGCCGCCCCCACCACGCCGGGCCACGGCGAGGAGTCGTTCCTCTACGGGGCCCTCGGTGACTCGCTCGGCCCGCTCGAGCTCGGGCTCGACACCCGCCCCTCGCACGTGCGCATCGACAGCAGCGGCGTCACCTCCGACATGGACATCCTCATGACCGCCGATCTGCAGGCGGCCTTCCGCTCGCACGGGTTCACGGTGTACGGGGAGTTCGGCCGGCAGCCGCTCTTCACCGACACCCGCTGGGACTCCTACGAGTGGTGGGCGTCCTACGAGAGCGACAAGGGGCTCGGCATCCGGGCCGGCCGCTTCCTGCCGGCCTACGGCATCAACTTCGCCGACCACACCTCCTTCAACCGCGCCGGCATGGGTTTCGACTTCCTCGACCAGTTGCTGGGGGTGGAGCTGAGCCAGAGCGGCGGGCACCACCTGCTGCAGGTCGCCCTCGCACCCGGCCGGGCGGAGTCGATCCTGCACGGCAACGCGGACGGCCGTCAGGCCTTCACCACCACCGGCCGCTTCCAGTTCGACACCAGCTCCAGCAGCGCGCTCGTCGTCTCCGGCCTCTACCACGCGAAGTCGGACCTGGAGCCGGAGACCGCCGGCGGCGGGCTGGCCTTCGGCTTCTCCCCCCTGCGCCGTCTCACCATCTGGACCGAGGGCGACGTCAAGCAGCGGTCGGGCAACGGCGGGGCGCCGGTGTACGTGCTGGTGAACGAGACCGCCGTCGAGGTGTACCGCGGCGTCTGGCTGAAGATCTCGCCGCAGCTGCAGACGGCGTACGGCGACACCTCGGGAGGCACCTGGCGGCTCGCCTTCGCCAGCGAGTTCCTGCCGCGCACCCACTGGCACCTCGAGCTCGACTACTACCGCGACGAGGGCCGCACCACCAGCATCGTCACCAAGACGCTGCTGCTGCAGCTGCACCTGTACCTGTAGCCTCCGCCGTTCCTGCCGCGCGGGGGCCTGCCCTCAGCCCTCGCGCGGCACCACCACCGGCCTGCCGTCGCCGGTCGCCCCTCGGGCTCCGTCCATCTCAGAAGTCGACCCTGGCCCCGAAGCGGAAGACGCGCGGCGGCTGCAGCGCGGTCGGCTCGCGGAAGCTCGGCCCCCACACCGGGTCCTCCTCCACCTCGTTGCGCATCCCGAGGAGGTTGAAGCCCTCGGCCAGCAGCGCCACCCGCGTGGCGCCCAGGCGCAGCCCCTTCTCCAGCCGCGCGTCGAGCGTCAGCGCGTAGCTGAAGCGGTGGCCGCTGGCGGTGAGCGGCCGGCCCTGCGGGTCGGTGGCCCCGGTCGGCGAGGTCTGCTGGCCGCGGGCCGTCGCCTGCACCGGCTCGGGCCCCTGGGCGAGGCCCTCGACCACCACGATGCGGGCGAAGGGCTGGCCGTCCTGGTAGCGCGCGACCACACCCAGCCGCAGGTCGCCGGGCGCCCGCCAGGCGCCGGCGATCTTGACGGTGAAGGCGCGGTCGAAGAAGCCGCGCCCTCGCGCGTAGACGTCGGCGTTGGGGTCGTCGTACAGCTCGCCGACGGGCCCCGGGTCGTTCTCGTTCACCCGGAAGCCGCGGCTGGCGCCGTCGGTCTCGACCTTGAACGCGGCGGCCCCGGCCAGGAAGAAGAACCGCTTCGCGACCGGCTTCTCGGCGCGCAGCTCGGCGCCCTGGTACAGCGTGCGGTGCGCGGGGACGTCGGTCAGCAGGTAGCGGTCGCGGCCGAAGCTCTCCGGCATGCGGTCGAACACCGGCAGCAGCTGGTCGTCGAGCGGGCTGGCGATGTCGCCGCCGGGGTCCGGCAGGTAGCGTACCGAGTACGACGAGGCGGGCACGCCGACGTCGACGGACTCGATGAGGTCGCTCTCCCGGCGGTCGAAGCCCGTCAGCGACAGCGTCCAGCCGCGGCCGGGCGCGGCCGAGAGCCCCGCCACCCACTCGCGCGTGCGCGGCTGCGACAACGCGGGGTCGAGGGCGGTGAGCCCGTCCGCTCCCGCGCCCGGTCCCACCCGCGCCACCAGCGGGCCACGCTCCCCGGGGTCGAAGCGGCCGTCGCCGTTGGCGTCCACCCAGCGGTACACCGAGGCGAGGGGTGCCGCGGGGTCGCCGAAGGCGAGGTGCTGCAGCAGCAGGCGATCGCCGTACTCGGCGTAGCCCCCGCGCAGCTCCAGCCGTCCCGCGTCGGCCAGGCGCAGCCGTGCCGAGACGCGAGGGAGGAGCGTCGTCCAGGAGACGCCCTGCGTCGCACCGTCCGCCGCTCCTGTCGTGTGCTCGAGGCGCAGCCCCGCCTCGAGCTGCAGCCGGTCTCGCAGCTGCAGGTTCTCGCTCGCCCAGGCGGCGAGGGCCAGCGTGTGGCGACGCGAGTCGGCGCCGGGCCACGCGTAGTCCCACACCCGGGCCGGAATCCCGTCCACCGACTCGGCGATCTCCAGGGGAGATCCCGCGCGTTCCACGGACCAGGCGCGCTCGAGCGAGACGCCGAGCCGCGGCGCGTGCCGGAACGGACCCAGCGCCGCCGCCTCTCGCTGCAGGCGCCCCGCCGCGGTCCAGACGCTCCGCTGGCTGCGCGGCGCGGCCACGAGCTCGGGCACGGGGCCGTCGAGCAGGCGGTCGACGGTGGCGTCGGCGAGCCGTCCCGCCGTACGCGGCGAGAACGTGCCCGTCCACAGGCCGGTCGAAGCCGCGAGCGCCCCGCCGCTGCGCGTCCAGCTCAGAGTGGCGCCGCCGCTCGTCGCCTGCTCGCCGAGCGGGGGCGCCGCGTACGCCGCGGCGCCGGCAAAAGGGCGGTCGAGGGACTGGGCGGCAGCCGACAGGTGAACGGCGTCGCGCGCGCCCGGCTTCCAGGCGAGCCGCAGCGCCCCCGACGCCAGCCGGTCCTCGAGCGACGCGGCCGAGGCGCGCTCGAAGCGCCGCACCCGCGCGTACCGCGCCGAGACCCGCACCCCCAGCGTTTCCCCGGCCAGGGGACCGCCCGCCGTCGCGCCGAGGTCGATCAACGAGCCCAGCCGGGCGATGGTCGGAACGGGACCGCTCTCGGCCTGCTGCAGTCCCGACGAGCTGCCGCAGCCCTGCAGGGTGCCGTGCCAGGAGCTCCCGGGCTCGCGGGGCACGAGGGTGAGGGTGACGCCGGGGCTGCCCTGGTCGACGGGCGCCAGCGCCGAGGTGGCCGGGATCGCCTGCAGCGAGTCGAGATCCGGGAGCAGCAGCGGCACGCCGCCGGCCAGCGGGTCCGTGACCTCCGCGCCGTCGACGACGAAGCGGTTCTGCGTCCACGAGGCGCCCCGCATCGAGAAGCGCCCCGGCTCGCTCGGGAACAGGCCGACGCCGCCGACGCGGTCCACGATCGCCGCGGGCTCCGCGGTCTCGAGGAAGGACCAGGCCGTGCGGCTCGACGGCAGGTCGCGGGCGAGCTGGTCGAGGTCCACGCTGGAGACGACCGCCAGCGGCTCCTGCGCTGCGGCGGTCCCGCCGACGAAGGCGGCCGCCGCCGCGATCCCCAGGGCGAGGCGCACCGTTCCATCGTAGGCGAGCCGCGGCACGGACTGTCCTCTACTCGCCCCCGGAACCGGTGCGCGCCCCGCTGCGGCTCACGCCGGCGCTCGGGGCCCTGGGCGAGGTGGCAGGACCCCCGCCCGCCGGCGGGGGGAGCCCGGCCGGCAGGCGCGCGACGCTGAGCCGGCCGGGAAGGATGGGGAGCAGATCGGCGGCGGCGTCCAGGACGGCGTGCCCGCCGGCCGCGACCGTCGCGCGACCCGCGACGCGGTCGAAAGTGACCTGCAGCGGGCCCACGTCGATGGCGGGAGTCGTGGCCCGAATCGACCACGAGCCGCTCCACCGCGCCAGCAGGAGCACCACGCGGCGCTCTCCCAGGTACCTGGCGAAGACGGCGTCGGCCCCCCCCGCGTCACCCGAGACCAGCACCGGCGCCACGACGCCCCGACGAACGGGCTCGAGCGTGTGGTCGAGTCGTATCGCCTCGGGAGAGCCGATCGGGATCCAGCGCCACCCGCGCTGGGTCCAGATGTCGGCGCCGCGCCGCCCCGCGACCAGGCGCAGCTGTCCCGGCCCGACCGCCGGCCGCCCCTGGCGGTCCTGGACGAGGATCGCCGGCTGCGCCGCGACGGCGGGCAGGGCATCGAGCCCCGCGTCGCCGGCCAGCAGCATGGACTCGGGGATGGCCGTTCCCGAGAAAGCGCCGATCTCCGGGGCGTCGCGGCCCCGAGGGCCACGGCCGATCCACAGCCGGTTCGGGTTCAGGCCGACGAGCCGGCCGGTGAGCTCGAGCGGCGGCTGGCGGTCGATGCAGACGGCGACTCGACGCCGGACGCGGTCCAGGTCGACCGTCACCTCGTGGAAGGCGTGCGGTTCCACGCGAATCGTCCCGCTGTCCGCCGGCGGCGACCCCTCGCCTCGGCCGGTGGCGGTGTCGAGCTGCAGGACGAGCTCGCCGTTGCCCGTCTGCCGCAACCACAGGACGTCGTAGCGGTCGGCCTCACCCCAGCTGAGCAGAGGCTCCCGGGCGCTCACCGGCCGCGCGGAGAACGCGACTCGCAGCCTCACGACGGCGCGCGCGTCGCGGTCGAAGACGCGCTCGAGGGCCACCCGCACCGGCTCCCATCCCCGCTCGAGCGCCCGGAAGAGCGGTGGATCGAGCTGCCGCAGGTCGCGATCGCCCCCGGCGATGCTCAGCGAGACCGCCGCGAGCACCGCCCAGGGGAAGAGCACGGCGGCGGCGGCGATGCTCAGCCAGCGTCCGCGCCGCGGCCGCGCCAAGAGCGCCGACCACAGCACCAGCGCCGGGACGAGCAGGAAGCCGAGGAAGTCCGCCTCGAAGCGCATGGTGGCGGAGGCGAAGGCGAAGCTGGTGAGCAACGGCAACAGCAGGCCCGCGGCGACCAGGACCAGCAGCCGCCGCTTCAACAGGAGGCCGTCCCGCAGCGGCAGCCGGCGCAGGATCCAGGGGCCGCCGCAGAGGACCAGCAGGAAGGGCGCGTGCAGGAGAGCGCCGGTCGTGCGCTCGTCGATGAAGTAGCCGTCGGGGATCCGCGGCCCGAACGGCCAGGGGTGGTAGGCGCGCAGCGGGGGAAACTCGGAGCTGAGGCTGGCAGGCGCGAGGAACTCGTAGTAGAGGACAGGTGCGATCGTGCGGGGGTCGAACCGGGAGATGCGACGCGCGCCGACCAGCTGGTAGCGGGTCCCGAACTCGGTCCAGGCGCCGAACCGGGCCTGGTTGTACCAGCCGAGCAGCAGCAGGCACCCCGCCAGCGGCAGCAACGCGGCGGCCGCCCGCTTCAGCCGCGGCGCCGCCTGCGAGGATGCGGGTGCGCGCGGCAGCAGGGCGAGCAGCGGCGCGATGACGACCAGGTTGGGCCGGCAGCCTGCCGCCAGCCCCAGACACGCGCCGGCCAGGGCCGCGCGAGCGAGCCGGGGCGAGTCCCCGGCGCCCGCGGACAGCCAGGCGGCCGCGCTGCTGAAGCAGAGCCCGGCCGCCACCGCGACCTCGTAGACGTTGCCGCTGCGCAGCAGGAAGGGAGCGACGTTCGTCGTCCCGAGCACGAGGAATGCCACCAGCCGGGCCGCCTGCGGCACCGGCTCCAGGTGCTCACGCAGCAGCTTCCGCAGCAGCAGCGCGGAGAAGAGGAAGCCGGCGCAGGCGAAGAGGAAGGCCGCCGCCGGCTGGGGCAGATCGGTGGCGGTGAGGAGGCGCCAGGGCAGGAACAGCGCGAGGCCGGGGACGATCCCGAAGTAGAGGTAATAGCGTCCGTGGTAGAGCGACGCATCCTCCAGGTTGGCCCCGACGTGCTGGGCCGGCTCGTACGGGTCGGTGCGCTCGAACAGCTCCGGGTTCGGCTCGACCGGCAGGTGCAGCTGGCCGCGCGCCAGCCCCCGCGCCAGCAGGTCGTAGAGCCCGGCCTGCCGCCCGCCCGGGTCCGTCCAGCCGGCCGACGCCGTCCACCAGTAGAAGGCGACCACGGCCGTCGCCGCCACCAGCAGCGCGAGCTCGGCGCCGACCGCCTGCCGGATCCTCACCGATGCCGCTCAGTGGCGGACGAAGGTCCCCGTCGCCTTCCCCGTCAGCTCGTTGACCAGGGTCTCCAGCCACTTGTCGGTCGAGACGAACCCGCCCGAGCCGGCCTTCCAGGGATCCAGCACGCCCGCGGCCTTCATCTGCTCCGGCGTCTGGCCGGCGGCGAGCGCCCTTTCGACGGCGGCCCGGCTGTCGCGCACCATCGCCAGGTAGCGCCGGACGTCGTCCAGGGTCGACACCTGGCCGTGCCCCGGGATCACCTTGACGTCCGGCGGCAGCTGCGCGATCACCGACTCGAGCCCCGCGATCAGGCCCTTGACGCTGCCGCCGGCGGCGAGGTCCACGAAGGGGAAGCCGTAGGTCACGAAGTCGTCGCCCATGTGGACCACGTTCGACTTCGGGAAGAACACGACCGCGTCGCCGTCGGTGTGGCCCGAGGGGACGTGCAGGGCGCGCACCTCCTCGCCGTTGAGGTGGACCGTGAGGTCGTGGCCGAAGGTGATGATGGGCAGCGCCGCCGGCTCGGCCGGCTTGTTCTCCATCTGGATGCTGCCGAGGTTGCCGGCCATCCCGCCCGCCGCCAGGCGGGCGCGCACGTTGTCGTGGGCGATCACCGGCGCGTCCTTCTGCAGCAGGGCGTTCCCGCCGGTATGGTCGCCGTGGTAGTGGGTGTTGAGGATGAAGCGCAGCGGCCTGTCGGTGACGCCCTTGAGGGCGGCGCGGATCTTCTCCACCAGCGGAGCGTACTGGTCGTCGACCAGCACCACCCCGTCCTCGCCGACGGAGGCGGCGATGTTCCCGCCCGCCCCCTCCAGCAGGTAGACCGTGCCGGCCACCTTGCTGACCTTGATCTGCACCTTGTCGAAGCGGTCCGCGTCCTGGACGGCGGACGCCAGCGCCGGCAACGCCAGCGACAGGCAGGCGACGGCGAGGCATGGGCGGCGCATCGATCCTCCTCGTGCGATCGGTGAGCGTCGACGCTAACGCCGGCGGTACGCGGCCGTCAAATCGGTCCGACCTTTCGTGCAACCGCCGGGCCCCTGGGTCGGTAGTAGCCTGTGAGCGCGTCTTCATGGATGCCACCGCCAGCTACGCCCTGCCGCTCCCCCTGCCCGTCGCGGGGCGGGCCTCCTCCACGGCGGCGGCCGAAGGCCCGCCGGCGGCCACCGATCTCGAGCTGATCGAGGGCGCTGCGGGCGGCGACACCGACGCCTTCGCCGTCCTCTACGCGCGCTACTCGCGGCCGGTCTTCGCCGTGCTGCTGCGCCTCGCCGGCCGCCGGGCCCTGGCGGAGGACTGGCTGCAGGAGACCTTCGTCCGCGTCTGGCTCGCCGCCTCCACCCACGACCCGGCTCGGGGCGCCCTGCGCTCCTGGATCTTCAAGATCGCCCTCAACGTCGCCCGCAGCGAGCTGGCGCGCAAGCGCCACAGCGCCCCCCACCTGCCGCTGGACGAGCTCGACCTGGCGGACGGCGAGGCCCTCGAGAGCCGGCTGGCCGAGGACCTCGACGGCGACCGGCGCGCACGCGCGCTGGCGCAGGCGCTCGCCCGCCTGCCCGACTTCATGCGCGAGGTGGTGGTGCTGCGCTGCAGCCGCGAGCTGTCCTTCGCCCAGATCGCCGAGGTGACGGGCGCCCCGGAGGGGACGCTGAAGTCGCGCTTCCACCGCGCCGTGGCCGCGCTGAGGGCGGCGCTGGCGCCGGCGAGGAGGAGCCGATGACGCATCCCACGGCCGGCGAGCTGCTCGAGCTGCACTTCGACGAGGCCCCCGGCGCCCGTGCCGCGCAGCTTCGCGCGCACGCGCGCGCCTGCCCCGACTGCTCGCGGCTGCTGGCCGACCTCGCCTGGGCCGAGCGGCTGCTGGCGGTGGCTCCCGAGGCGCGCCCGCCGGCGGACGGGCTGCAGCGGGTGCTGGCGGCGGTCGTGGACCTCCGTCCGCCCGCGCCGCGGCGCCGGTCGACGGTGGCGGCGGTGCTGCCCAGCGCCGGGGCGGTGCTGGCGGGAGCCCTGGCGCTGGCCCTGGGCGGCGTGACGGCCGGCGCGGTTTTCCTGGCGGCGGGGTGCCTGCTGACCCTGTCGCTCGCCCCCATGCTGATCCTCGACACGCGCGACGAGCAGGGCGCGAGTCACACGGCCGCACGCTGAGCGCGGCCGGGGAGAACGCCGATGGAACCGAAGAAGAAGCTGATCGGGCGGCTGGCGCTCGCGGCCGGAGGCCTGCTGGCCCTCGCGCTGCTGGTCCTCGCCGCCACCGCGCTCGTCGCCCGCGCCCAGCGCGAGGGGCAGGCGCAGCGCGAGGTCCAGGAGCGCGAGCAGCTGGCGGAGCGCTCGCGCAAGTACGTCGGCGAGCTGGCGCAGCGCATCGACCGGCTGCCGGTCGATCCCGGCCTGGTGGGCGAGGTGGAGTCGCGCTACTTCGAGGAGTACTCGGCGGCCCCCATGCAGGTGTGGGCGATGGGGACCGACGGCCGCTTCCTCTTCGGCGTGCCTCGCGAGGGCTTCGACAAGCTCAACGCCGTCTACGACCGGGAGGTCGCGCCCAACCTGCGGGAGGGCGTCTTCATCGACCGCCAGACCTTCCTGCGCACGCTCGCCGACTCCAGCGAGGAGATCGGCCCGGCCAGCTTCGCGCCGCCGCGAGGCGAGCACCGCAGCGAGCCCGACCAGGAGACGGGCGTGTGGGACCGCTGGCGCCAGTACGGGCACGACCCCTCCCGCAGCTTCGTGGTCTCGGCGCCGCTCAAGAGCGCGACCGGCACGGCCCTGGGCAGCGTCTACCTCAAGCGCGAGATCCCCTGGCACGAAGCGGGCGGCAGCCCCGTGCGCGAGGGCTTCGAGGCGGTGGGCGGGGGGGTGGCGGGCTTCACCGCCGCCTTCCTCTGGCTGCTGCTGCCCACCTGGGTGTACGTCGACGCCCGCGGGCGTGGCGTGCGCCGGGCCTGGCTGTTCGCGTTCCTGGCGGCGATGTCGGGACCGCTCGGGCTGATCGTCTACCTGATCGCCCGGCCCGAGGGCCTGCTGTCGCTGCGCTGCCCGGGCTGCGACCGCGAGGTCGACGGCGGCGCCTTCTGCCCCCACTGCGGGCGCGACCTCTCGACGGCCTTCTGCGGCACCTGCCGCTACCCGCTGAAGCCGGACTGGTCGTACTGCCCCGCCTGCCGCAGCGAGATCCGCCCGCAGCCGTCGCGGCCCGAGGCGCCGGCGCCCAGCGCGCAGCCGGCCGGGTGATCGCGGGCGGGGCCTTCGCGAACCCCCGGGGGCCTCTGCGCGTAGTTCGGTGGAGGAGGTCCCATGGCCGCTTTCATCCACTCCTCGGCTGGACAGGCGGCGGTCCGTCGGCCGCTGGTGCTCAGCCTCTTCATCTCGAGCTGCCTGCTCTCGGTCGTGTCCTGGTACACGACGCAGCAGGGCATGGCGCTGTACCTGTCGCCCTGGTTCGCTCTCCTGGCCTCGCTGGGCGTGCAGTCGGCGCTGGTGATGGTGGCCTGGCTGATCGGCGTCACCCGCAGCGGCCGCGGCCTGCTGGCGGCGGTCTACGCGATCACCGCCGTGGTCTCGATCGCCTTCTCCTACGTCAGCCTGCACGCCTGGTTCGCCGCGCGCGAGCGGCCGGCTGCCATCGAGCGCCGGCTGTACGACGAGCTGAACGCCGCCGCCGGCCGCACCCAGGAACTGCTGGCCTCGGCGGTGGCCGAAGGTCAGAAGCACGTCACCGCGCTCGAGGAGATGACCACGGCCGAGAAGGCGCACGGCTACATCTCACGGGCGGGCGATGCCGACCCCTACCTGGCCCGGGTCCGCGAGGCGGTGGCCCGCGAGGCCGCAGGCTACGGCGCGGCCTACCCCGAGGGCACCGGGGCCGGCCTGCGCTACACGGCGTTCGACCGCCACGCGCTGCTGGCGCGGCAGACCGTCGACCGGCTGGAGAAGGCGCAGAAGGCGATCGCCGCCTACCGCGCCGGTCTCAAGCCGCTCGACCCGACGGAGGTGCAGCTGCGCGGCTTCCGCGAGGCGTACGACTCCATCCCCTGGAACGAGGTCAAGGAGACGCTGCACGCCGGCGACCTCCCGCTGCCCACGGTCCCCGCCTACTCCGATTTCGTCGACCGCACCGTGAGCGGCCAGGAGGACCTGGTGGTGGCGTTCGGCGAGCTGTTCTCCGCGCCCACCAGCCGCCACGTGCTCGCCTTCGCGCTGGCCGCCTTCATCGACGTCATCGTCTTCCTGCTGGCCTACGCCTCGGGGCCGTTCTTCTTCGGCGCCCCTGAGCAGCGCTGGTTCGCGGCGGGCGCCGCGCTCGACTCCGCCGACGAGCAGGTCTTCGTGCGCGACCTGCTGCGGAAGCTGCGACCCGGTCCGCAGGGCCTGGGCCGCCTGGAGGTGGCGGACCTCAGCCCCGGCGAGCTGCAGCTGTGCCTGCTGCTGGCCGCTCGCGGGCTGGCGGCGCCGGTCGAGGAGGAGGGCCGGCGGGCGTACCTGCTGGACGCCTCGGTGCACCAGACCATGGTCGAGTCCCTGGCCGACCGCGGCCTGTCGCTGCGGGCGGCGCAGCCGGCGGGGTGACACCGGGGTCGCGGGCGTACGATTCTCCCCGGCCGTTTTCCTTCCCCCGAAAGCGGAGGCCCGCCTTGGACGACCCCTTCCGTCCCGACCTGCTGAGCGGCAAGACCACGGTGATCACGGGCGGCGGCACCGGCCTCGGGCGGTCGGTGGCGCAGCGGCTGGCGGGGCTGGGGGCGAAGGTCGCGGTCCTCGGCCGCCGGCGCGAGCCGCTCGAGCAGACGGTCGCGGCGATCGAGGAGAAGGGCGGCGCCGCCCTGGCGGTGCCCTGCGACGTGCGCGACCCGGCCATGGTCGGCCGCGCCTTCGACGTGGTCGAGGCGGAGCTGGGACCCGCGAACCAGCTGGTCAACAACGCCGCCGGCAACTTCCTCTCGGCGACCGAGGACCTGTCGCCGAAGGCGTTCGACGCCGTCGTCCAGATCGTCCTCTACGGGACCTTCCACTGCACCACGGAGCTGGGCCGGCGCCTCATCGCCCGCAGACAGCCGGGCGAGATCCTCGCCATCACCACCACCTACGCCACCACCGGCTCGGCCTTCGTCGTGCCCTCGGCCGCGGCCAAGGCCGGGGTGCGGGCGCTGGTGAAGAGCCTGGCCGTGGAGTGGGCCGTCTACGGCATCCGCTTGAACGCCGTCGCTCCCGGCCCCTTCCCGACGCAGGGGGCGTTCAGCCGGCTGCTGCCGGGCAGGGAGCTGGAGCAGCAGGCGCTGGCGCGGGTGCCCTCCCGCCGCTTCGGCGAGCACCAGGAGCTGGCGAACCTGGTCGCCTACCTGATGAGCGACGCCAGCCCCTACCAGACCGGCGACGAGGTGACGATCGACGGCGCGGAGGCGCTCTTCTCCGGCCAGCAGTTCGCCGGCCTCGCCCGCATGGACCGGGCGAAGGCGAAGGAGCTGATGGCCGGGCTGCGTCCAAAGAAGTAGACTCCGCGGACGGAGCGGGCCCGTGCCGGCTGTCGCCGGGGGGCATCACCGAGCCGGAGGGGACATGCATCTTCAGGCGCTCGACTGGGTCGTCATCGCCATCACGCTGGCCGTCTGCTTTGCGCCGGCGCTGTTCTTCGGGAAGCGCTCCGGCAAGAACACCGCCGAGTTCTTCGCCTCCGGCCGCTCGGTGCCCTGGTGGCTGGCCGGCCTCTCCATGGTCGCCACCACCTTCTCCAGCGACACCCCCAACCTGGTGACCGACATCGTGCGGCGGCAGGGCGTGGCCGGGAACTGGCAGTGGTGGGCCTTCACCCTCACCGGCGTCGCCACCGTCTTCTTCTTCGCCCGCCTCTGGCGCCGTTCGGGGGTGCTCACCGACCTCGAGTTCTACGAGCTGCGCTACTCCGGCGCCGCCGCCCGCGTGGTGCGCGGCTTTCGCGCCGTCTACCTGGGCTTCTTCTTCAACTGCGTGATCATGGCCACCGTCAACATGGCGGCGGTCAAGATCGCCAACGTCCTCTTCGGCCTGCACGACTGGCAGACCCTCATCTTCGTGGGCCTGCTGAACGTGATCTTCGCGGCGCACTCGGGCCTGTGGGGCGTGCTGGTCATCGACATGATCCAGTTCTTCGTCAAGATGACGGCGGTCATCGCCGCCGCCTACTTCGCGGTGAAGTCGGTGGGCGGGCTCTCGGTGATGGTGGCCAAGGTGGGCTCCATGAGCGGGCCGGTGAGCGGCGCGGTGCAGGGCTTCAACTACCTGAACGTGCTGCCCACCTTCGCGCCGCACAACAGCAGCCTGTGGGACCTGGCGGTGGCGGTCTTCATCATGCCGATCGCGGTCCAGTGGTGGGCGGTCTGGTACCCGGGGGCCGAGCCGGGCGGCGGCAGCTACATCGCCCAGCGCATGCTGGCCTCCAAGTCCGAGCGCGACTCGCTGGGCGGCGTCCTCTTCTTCAACGTGGCCCACTACGTGCTGCGGCCCTGGCCCTGGATCCTGGTGGGCCTGTGCTCGCTGATCGTGTTCCCCAGCCTCGGCGACATCAAGAACGCCTTCCCCAACCTCGACCCGAAGTGGCTCGGCCACGACATCGCCTATCCGGCCATGATCAGCAAGGTGCTGCCCGTCGGCTTCATGGGGCTGATGGTGGGCGGGCTGATCGCGGCGAACTCCTCGACCATCCTCACCCACCTCAACTGGGGCGCCTCCTACCTGGTCCACGACTTCTACAAGCGCTTCCTGCGCCCGGGCAGGAGCGAGCGGCACTACGTGACGGTGGGGCGCCTGGCGACCATCGGCCTGTTCGTCTGTGCGGCCGGGATGATGTACCTGATGACCTCGGCCAAGGACAGCTTCGACCTCATCCTGCAGATCGGCGCCGGCACCGGCCTCCTCTACATCCTTCGCTGGTTCTGGTGGCGCATCAACGCCTGGTGCGAGGTGGTGGCGATGGCCAGCTCCTTCCTGATCTCGCTGGTCTTCCTGGTCACCGAGAAGCAGGGGTTGCATCTCCCCACGCACTCCCGCCTGATCTACACCATCCTCTTCACCACCATCTGCTGGGTGATCGCGGCCTACGTCGCTCCGCAGACGGACGAGAAGGCGCTGGTCGACTTCTACCGCAAGGTGAAGCCCTTCGGTCCCGGCTGGCGACGTTTCCAGCAGGCGGAGGGCCTGCCGCTGGCCGAGGCCACCACCGGCGAGAACATCCCGCTGGCCCTGGTCGGCTGGGTGTCCGGCTGCGCGACCATCTGGTCCTCGCTGTTCGCGGTCGGCAACTTCCTCTACGGCCGGATGGGCTACGCGGCGCTGTGCCTGGCGGTGTTCGTGGTCGCCGGCGGCGTGCTGCTCTACGTGGTGAACCGGCTGTGGACGTCGCCGTCGGCGGCGGAGCAGACCACGCCGCAGGTGGCCTGAGGATCGCCGGGGCGAGTTCGCATAGAATCCGGCCGAGGCCCTCCCCAGAGTCGAGGCGCGTCCTGTCGCCGCCCAGGCGGCGCAGCACGCGTCCTCTTTCGGCGGGCCCCGAAGGAGACCCGGTGAAGACGAAGAACTCGGTCCTGCTCGCCGCCGTCGCCGTCACCGCCCTGGGCTCGCTCGCCCTCGCCCAGGCACCGCCGGCGGACAAGCCCGCCCACCACCACGAGAACCTGACGGGCCCGGCCAGGGAGCGCCACCAGGCCATGGAGCAGATCGGCGACGCCATGAAGGTGCTCGGCGGCATGGCCAAGGGCCAGCGGAAGTTCGACGCGGCCGTGGTCAAGACCGAGGCCGGGACCATCCAGGAGCGGCTGGAGAAGGCAGCGACCCTCTTCCCGCCGGGCAGCGACGAGGGCGAGACGAAGGCCCGACCGGAGGTCTGGTCCGACCGTGCGGGCTTCGACAAGGGGATGAAGGACGCGCAGGCCGCGGCGCGCGCGCTGCAGGCCGTGACGGACGAGGCCGCGTTCCGGCCCGCGCTGGGGGCGCTGGGCAAGAGCTGCAAGGAGTGCCACGACAGGTACCGGATGGCCGACGAGCACTGATGCCGCGCGGGGCGCGGCTCGGGGCGGCGTCGCTCGGCGTCGCCGCCCTCGGGGCCGGCGTCTTCTGGCTAGCCAGCGCGCCCGACCGGCTCCCGCCGGCTGACCTGCCGCCTCACCACGCCGACCTCGCCAACGGCCGCGTCCTCTTCTTCGCGGGCAGCTGTCTCTACTGCCACCGGCCGGCCGACCCGCGCGCCGACCGCGAGCTGCCCTCGGGTGGCGCCGCCTTCGCGACCCCGCTCGGCACCTTCTACCCGCAGAACCTCACGCCCGATCCCCAGACCGGCCTCGGCCGCTGGAGTGCCGCCGACTTCCTGAACGCCATGACGCGCGGCGTCTCACCGCGGGGCCGCCACTACTTCCCCGCCTTCCCCTACGCCTCCTTCCGGTTCATGAGGACGGAGGACCTGCTCGACCTCTACGCCTACCTGATGAGCCTGAGACCGGTGCGCTCGCCCGAGCGCCCGGCGACCGTCCCTCTCCTGCCGCTCGCTCGCCGGGGCGTCGGGCTCTGGAAGCGGCTCGCCTTCCGCCAGGTCCCGCCGGCCGCACAGCCGACCCGCAGTGCGGCCTGGCAGCGCGGCGCCTACCTGGTGACGGCGCCCGGTCACTGCGGCGAGTGCCACACGCCGCGGAACCTGCTGATGATCCCGATCGCGTCCCGCGCGCTCGCGGGCGGCGCTCACCCCGCGGGCGAGGGCCGGGTGCCCGGCCTGCGGGGCCTCCTCGCCCGCCACCGCTACAGGGACGCGGCGGACCTCGCCAGCGCGCTCGAGTTCGGCGAGACCTACGGCTACGACAAGATCTCCAGCGGCGGCATGGGCCAGATCCAGTCGAACCTGGCGCGGCTGCCGGAGTCGGACCTGCAGGCGATCGCGGAGTATCTCGTCAGCCTGCAGTGACCTCGCCGCGCCGGGCGCCTCGTCAGCGGGCGGTGAAGTGGACGACGCTGAAGCTCTCGGGGATGTGCGAGTCGTAGACGCCGTGCGGGTTGAGGCTCCAGCCCGGGTTCTCGGGCAGCGGCCGCCCGTGGACGCGCAGCGCCTCGAAGCGCGAGAAGTCGCAGCGCAGCGTCTCGCCCTCCGCGGGCGGCAGCGTGCGGCCGTCGAACAGGACGCAGAGCGCCTTCCAGGGCAGCGCCAGCTCCGCCGTCCAGCCGCGGTCGATGGTGGCAGGGTCGTTGATGCGACCGTCGACGCGCACCGCCACCTCCAGCCCCGGCAGGTCGAAGTCGAGGAAGGCGAAGCGGCGGCCCCGGGGATGGCGACCCCAGCGGCTGGCGTCCTGGAAGCCGCCCAGCACGTCGACGTGCGGCGAAAAGAGGTCGAAGGGCGGCCGGTCGAAGCGGCCGCCCCGCGTCATCGCGTCCTGCCACACCCAGAAGCACTCGTAGACGGTGCCGAACGCGTTCCACTCGAGCTCGTAGTAGCAGTCCTCGCCCGCCACGAACAGCTCGAGGTCGTTGTCGTTCCAGATGAAGCTGTCGCGCTGCCTCAACGTCGCCCGCACCTGCGGCTCCTCCGCCCAGTACGCGACGTAGAAGCGCGCTTCGTCCCACAGGCAGGCGACGCGGGTGTCGTAGAGCGCGGGTTCCCCGCTCACCATGTCGACGAAGCGAGGCGAGCGCTCCGCCTGCCGCCAGGCGGGCTTGTCGAGGTCGCCGTCGACGGTGATCGGAGCGGTGGAGCGGCGGCAGACGAGGTGGGCGAGACGGTCCTCCTCGACGCCGTAGCGCGAACGCATGGCCGGCCCATCATAAGCCCGCCCGCGACGGCTCGCCCGCCACCCCCGCCTGCCGTCCCTTCCTGCCGTTGCGTTTGTCAACGACGTCAAATGCGCTGACCACGACATCACTGCCAACGCGTTGGCACACAAGGAAAAGAAAGCACGGATGAACCAAACGACCCATTGCCCGTCCGGACCGGGGCGGGGACGATTGCGGGTCCACGCGGAGGCGAACATGTTCGACATGCTGGCCGACCCGGTCAGCCGTTTCGTACTCGCCCACCGGATCACCGGTCTCCTGAACGGCAGCTACGAGGACCTCCGCAAGCTGCTCCAAGCCACCAAGGACCACCCGCCCGGCGGCAGCCTGGGGCTGGCGAGCCTGCTCGAATCGATCGAGAAGGACCTCGAGACGCGCAAGGGCCTCGCCGCACTCTTCGCCCGCATCGGCCGCCAGCTCAATCCCCAGGCGAAGCGCAAGCTGGCGACCAACCTCATCTACAACTGGGCCGTCCGCGGCAGTCGACAGCGCGAAGCGATCCAGAAGAACGCGCAGTGGGTCCCCAGCTTCGTGGTGATCAGCCCCACCATGCGCTGCAACCTCAAGTGCACCGGCTGCTACTCGGGGCTGTACTCCAAGCAGGGTGAGCTGAGCGAGCAGGAGATCTGCAGGGTCCTCGACGAGTGCCGCAGCTTCGGCGCGTACTTCGTGGTGATCTCGGGGGGCGAGCCTTACCTGCTGAAGGACATGTGGATGCGGATCTTCCGCCGCTACGACGACATGTTCTTCCTCACCTACACGAACGGCACGCTGCTCGACGAGCGCACGGTCGAGTCGCTGGCCCGGCTGGGCAACGTGACCCCCGGCATCAGCGTGGAAGGCTACCGTGAGCTGACCGACCGGCGGCGCGGCAACGGCGTGTACGACAAGGTGGTGGCCGCCACCAGGCGCCTGAAGGACGCCGGCGTGCTGTTCGGGGTGAGCGTGACCTACACCCGCGAGAACGTGGAGGAGGTCACGGCCGACTCCTTCGTCGAGCACTGGCTGGACGCCGGCGCCATCTTCGCCTGGTATTTCATGTTCATGCCGGTGGGCAAGGACCCGGTGCTGGAGCTGGTGCCCACGCCCGAGCAGCGCCTGCGGTGCGGACAGCGGATCTCGGAGCTGCGTCAGCAGTTCCCGATCTTCCTGGCCGACTTCTGGAACGACGGGCCGGCGGCGGCCGGCTGCCTGGCCGCCCGCTCCTACCTGCACGTCCTGAACTCGGGCCAGATCGAGCCCTGCGTCTTCGCCCACTTCGGCGTCGACAACATCCGCCAGAAGACGCTCGTGGAGGCGGTCAACTCCCCGTTCTTCAAGGCGATTCGCCGGGAGTTCCCCTACAACGACAGCGGCAACCTGCGCCGGCCCTGCATGATCGTGGACAACCCGAGGGTGCTGCGCAAGGTCGTCGCCGAGCACCTGGTGCCGGCGGGCCACCCTCACTCGGAGGACGTGGTCCGGGACCCGAACGTGGTCGCCTGGGTCGACCGCTACGCCGAGCGCTTCCAGGAGCTCACCGATCCGCTCTGGGAGGAGCAGATCCGCGATCCGCAGGATCGGTGGTACCGTGAGAAGCACGAGTACAAGGACCTGTTCCGCTTCCGGCCGAAGCCGGAGGAGCCGCCGCAGCAGGACTGAGTGATCGTTTCCGCGTTCCTGGTCGCGCTCGCCGCCGCAGCGCCGCCTGCCCCAGCCGCGGCGGCAAGCGCGGCGGATGCCATCCCTGCCCCGCCCTCGACCCCCGTGGTCCGCGAGGTCCGCTACCGACTGTCGGCCGCGGTGCGGCCGCTGCTCATCTTCTGGATCCGCGCAGAGAACATCGGCGGCGCCCGCGTCCTCTGGCGTGCCGGAGGCGACGGCCGGCGCGGCTACGAGATGCTCCTCGGCTCGGACCCCCGCCGGGCGCCGCGCAAGATCAACCGCTGGGGCTGGGAGCGCGAGGACCTCGGCCCCGAGGGCGCGTTGCTGGCGGGGGTGATGCGCAAGACCGACGAGGACTCGCTGGCCGAAGCCCGCACGAACGTCGCCCAGGAGGGCCAGGGAGGCTACATCTTCAAGTCGATCCGCTCCCGGCTGGCGAGCGGCGAGGTGCACGCGACCAACACGCTCTTCCGGGTGACCAGGGACTACGGCTACCACGACCTGGCTGAGGTTCTGTCGCTCGTGGACAGCAACGCCATCGCCCCGCCCCGCGTGCGCGAGGGCCGGGTGCCGACCGACACCCAGCCGGGGTTCCTGTTCGCCGTCTCGACGCTGATCGACCAGGCGGTGGAGGCGGCCACCGCCTCGCCACGGCAGTTGCTGTCCGCCCGCTCGCTGGCCTTCACCTTCAACGCCTACCTCTACGACGTGCGCCTGCGCTCGACCGAGTGGCTGGACAGCGCCCGCTTCGGCAACCGCAGCTACCGCAACCTGGTGCGCATCGAGTTCGAACACTACAACCGCGAGAAGAAGACCCGCGAGCGCTTCACCCTCGACTGCGGCACCGAGGGCGACATCAGGGGCGTGCCGGTCCACGTCCAGTACCAGCCGAAGTGGTGGATCAGGATCGAGGGCGTGGTCGACGACTCCGAGGTCTTCCCCTGATGCGTCAGCGGGCGAGCAGCCCGCGCACGCCGTCGGCCACGTACTGCACGGCCAGCGCCGCCAGCAGGACCCCCAGCACCCGGGTCACCACGTTGACGCCGGTGCGGTGCAGCAGCCGACCCAGCAGTGCCGACAGGCGCAGCGCCAGCCAGGTCAGCAGCAGCACCAGCGCCGCCATGGCCACCACCACCAGCTGGCGCCGCAGGTCTGCCCCGGCCTGGGCCACCAGGATCATCACGCTGGCGAGCGCGCCCGGGCCCGCGATGAGGGGGATGGCCAGCGGGAAGACGCTCACGTCGTGGCGGGCGCGGGCCTCCTCCTCCTCCTCGCGGGTCTCGCGCTCGTGCGCGGCCAGCACCATGCCGACCGCGATGCGGAACAGCAGCACGCCGCCGGCGATGCGAAAGGCGTCCATGCTGATGCCCAGCCGCTCGAACAGCCACGAGCCGAACAGCGCGAACCCCAGCAGCAGGATCCCCGCCACGCTCACGGCGTTGCGCGCGATGCGGCGGCGCTCCTCGGACGGCCGGCCTCCGGCCAGGCCGATGAACACCGGCGCGATGCCGACGGGGTCGACCACCACGAACAGGGTGAGGAACGCCCGCAGCGCCAGCTCGCTCACGCCGCGATGATAGAACGGCGGCGCGGGAGCCGCAGGGACGACCGGCGCGCGCGGGGCGCCGGCCCGGTCAGGCGCCCCCTTCGAGCAACCGGTCCGCCCGGGTCTGGTCCGAGGGGAACAGGTCCTTGGGGACCGCGGCTGGCCCCAGCTTCGTCGACACGCGGTGGCGGGCGCAGTCGGTGTAGGACCCACGGCAGAACTGCTTCTTCAGCACCTCGGTGACTGCCGGCATGTCTTCCATCAGGTCGTTGAAGAAGATGCACGCTGGCAGCTTCGGACACTCCATAGGCACCTCCGCGGGCTGCGACCTCGCACAAACCTAGGACGGCGCCGATCCCGGCGTCAATGAAGTCGGTGCACTACGGGTGAGTCGCTGGGCGAGACCGCAAGGTGGTTGGCGAGTCCTGAGAGTAGGCGATCGTAATCCAATGTCGTCACATCGGCGTCACGGCCGCGTCCGGGAGCCCTGCCCCAGGGCCCGCTGCATGAGCACCGTGTCCACCCACCGGCCGAGCTTGTGGCCTACGCCCCGCAGCGTGCCGACCCGCCGGAAGCCGAGGCGTCGGTGCAGGGCGATCGACGCGGCGTTGCCGCTGTCGCCGATGACGGCCACCATCTGCCGCCACGGGCCCGCGCTGCAGCGCTCGATCAGCTCCGTCAGCAGGGCGCGCCCGACGCCTCGTCCCTGGAAACCGTCGCGCACGTAGACGGAGTCCTCCACCGTGTGGCGGTACGCCGAGCGCGGGCGGTACGCGGTCGCGTAGCTGTAGCCGACGACCTCGCCGCCGACCTCGGCGACCAGGTACGGCAGCCCGTGCCGCAGGATCTCGGCTCGACGCGCCTCGAGCTCCACGACGGTCGGCGGCACCTCCTCGAAGGTGGCCAGGCCATGCAGGACCGGGTGGGCGTAGATGGAGGTGATCGCCGGAAGGTCGGCGTCCACGGCGTCGCGCACGCGGACCATGGCGCATGCTATCGCGCCGGCTAGTCCCAGTTCTTGGCCCTCGGCCAGATCTGGGCCAGCGGGATCCGCGGCTGGCGGCAGACGAGGACCGGGCGGTTCTCCCACACCGCCGTGAACGGGTGGCTGAGCTCGGCGGCCACCTGCACGTCGGCGCACCAGCGGCGCAGGCCCTCGGGGCGGTCGCCGAGGACGATGAACACGTCCTTGGAGGTGTCGCCAGGACCCCACAACCAGTAGCTCTGGTGGGTACCGATCGCCTTTATCGGAAGCCCGTAGCGCGGTCCCAGCAGGTCGACGGCGCCGGCCTCGCCGTAGTCGTTGCCGATGATGGCCGTCCGCCTGCGCTCCTCCGGCGACAGGCTCCAGTAGGTCTGCGAGACCGCCGCCACCATCTCGTCCCAGCCGAACTGCCAGGCGAAGACGTGCGGCAGCTCCGCGCGGGCGTGCGCCTTCTCGCTGGCGGGCGGGGTGAAGCCCAGCCTCCGCTGGTAGTCGAGGAACACGTCGACCGGCAGGATGGGGAGAAGCAGCGGCAGCACGGCGAGCGAGGCGACCTGCAGCGCGACCAGCGCCGGCCGCAGGAACCAGCGCGCGCCCTGCCGGGTGAGCTCCTCGAGCGCGACCGCGCCCGCGGCGAACAGCGTGGCGAAGGCGGGGGCCAGGTAGTAGTCCTTCCCGTGGGTGAGGACGAAGGCGGCGAGCGTCACCAGGAAGGCCCAGCCGAGCGGGCGGAAGGTGCTTCCGCGCCGCGAGAAGAAGAGCCAGCCGAGGCCCGTCGCCCAGACCGGCAGGCTGGCCGGGTTCATGTTGAGGACCTGGTGGCCGACGTACGCCGGCGGCCCCAGCACCACGTCGCGCCCGCTCGCGCGGATGTTGCGCATCAGCTCGAGGAACGGCCAGTGATGCTGGAGGTTCCAGACCAGGTTCGGCAGGAAGAGCAGCAGCGCCAGCGCCCCGCCCAGCCAGATCCAGGGCTTCGCGAAGGCCCGCCGCTGCGGGCCCAGCGCCACGCCGACCACCAGCGCGCCCGCGAAGATCGCCATCGAGTACTTGTTCTCCAGGCCGAGGCCGGCGAGCCCGCCGAAGGCGAGCCAGAGTCGCTGGTCGCCCGTCCGGACGATCCGGACGACCACGTACGCGCAGCCGGTCCAGAAGAGCGGCTCGAAGGCGTTCATGGTGAAGAGGTAGTGCATCACCACGTACACGCCGGCCAGCGAGGAGGCGATGGCCGCCAGCGCCATGGCGAAGCGCCCGCCGCCCAGCTCGCGCGCCAGCAGCGCGGTCAGCAGCACCAGCGCGACCCCCGCGAGCGCCGAGGGCAGCCGCATGGCGAGCAGCGAGGTCCCGAGCGTGTGCCGCACCAGCCAGGCCACGCCGGCGATGAGCGGCGGCTGGTCGACGTAGCCCCAGTCCAGGTGCTCGCCGCAGGCCAGGAAGTAGAGCTCGTCCCCGAAGTAGCCGTAGGCCGACGCGGTCGACAAGTGCAGCAGCAGCTTGGCTGCGGCGATCGCCAGCACCACCCCGAACCCGGCGCCCGCGAGCGCCCTGAAGCGACTCATGCCGTCCTCCCGCCCGCGACCCCCGGGCGCGAGACCAGGTCGCATCCCTATACGCTGTCGGAGGGAAGGGTGTTCACTCCTCGATCCGGCGACCTTCGCGAGGGTGGCCGGGATGCTCCTCGTCGGGTCGCTCCTCGCCTCCGGGTCGATCCCGTCGTCGCCCTGTGCGACGAGTGACCTACAGCTCCCGCAGCGCCGCCATCGGCCCCACCCGGACGGCGCGGATCGCGGGCAGGGCCGCCGCCAGCGCCACCAGCGGCAGCGCCGCCAGCAGCACGGCCGCGTAGGTCGGCAGGTCGACGGCCGGCAGGCCGTAGAGCAGGCTGCGCAGGGCGGCGGCACTGAGGAGCGCCAGCAGCAGCCCCAGACCCGCGCCCGCGGCCAGCATCGGCAGCGCGCCCCGCAGGACCAGCGCCACCACGTCCACGCCGCGCGCGCCGATGGCGAGCCGCAGGCCGAACTCCGCCGTCCGCTGGGCGGTGAGGTAGCTCATCACCGCGAAGGTGCCGGCGAAGGCCAGCAGCAGCGCGAGGCCGGCGAAGGTGGACGCCAGGGTCGTGCGGAAGCGCGGGGCGGCGATCGAGTCGGCCACGGAGGCCTCCAGGCTGGTGAACTTCGTCGCCACCTCCGGGTTCATGGAGCGGACGGCCTCGCGGACGGCGCCGATCAGGGACTCGGGCCGGGGTCCGGTACGCAGCACCACCTGTACCTCATTGGCCGCGTACGGGTGCTGGCGCAGGGGCATGTAGAGCTGCGGCACGGGGGAAGAGGCCGGCGAGTCCTGCCGCACGTCGCCGACCACGCCGACCACGGTCATCCACTTGTCGGGCTGGTCGAAGCCGCACATGATCCGCCGCCCGACGGGGTCGACGTCGGGGAAGCTCTGCCGCGCCAGCGACTCGCTGATCACCGCCACGAACGGCCGCTCGTACACGTCCTGATCGTCGAAGTCCCGCCCGCGCAGCAGCGGGATGCCCAGGGTGGCGAAGTAGCCGGGTGCCGCCAGGCGGAAGCCGGCCTGCGGCAGCTTGAGGAAGTCGCCGCCGAAGACTTGCCTGCCCTCGACCGCGTAGGCGCCGTTCGAGTCGTACTGGCCGGTGGGCAGGCCCATCGCTCCCGAGACCGACACCACACCCGGCAGCGTCCGCAGGCGCGCGAACAGCTCGTCGAAGAACCGCCCCGCCCGCAGGTAGCTGTCGATGCCGGCGCCGCCGTAGGGCGAGCCCCGGGCGGGGGCGTGGGCGTAGGCGACCAGCACGCCCTCGCTGCGGAAGCCGAGCGGCTGGCGGGTGAGCGCGAGGAAGGAGCGCAGCAGCAGGCCCGCGTCGATGGCCAGCGTGAAGGAGAGCGCCACCTGCAGGACGACCAGGGCGCCGCGCAGGCGGGAGGAGGAGGCGCCGAGCGCCCCCCGGCCGCTCTGCTTGAGGACACCGCTGACGTCCACCCGCGCGGCCGACAGCGCCGGCGCCAGGCCGAAGGCGACGGCGGTGAAGAGCGCGGCCACGGCCGTGAAGACGAGCACGCGCCCGTCGAGCTGGACGTCCTCCAGCCGGGGCAGGAACAGGTAGCGGGCCCCGACCCGCAGCAGGACGGAGGTGAGCGCGTGCGCGAGCAGCAGGCCGACCGTACCGGCCGCCGCCGAGAGCACCAGACTCTCCGCCAGCAGTTGCCCGACCAGGTGGCGGCGTGCCGCGCCCAGCGCCGAGCGCACGGCCACCTCGCGCACCCGGGCCGCCGTGCGGGCGAGCATCAGGTTGGCCACGTTGGCGCAGGCGATCAGCAGCACCAGCGCCACCGCCGCCATCAGCACCAGCAGGGTCGCGCGCGAGCGGCTCACCAGCTCGTCGCGCAGCGGAACCGCCACCAGCCCCTTGTGCGCGTTGCTGTCGGGGAAGGCCTGCGCCAGCCGGCCGGAGAGGGTGGTGAGCGCCGCGTTCGCCGTGTCCACCGGCACGCCCGGCAGCAGCCGGGCCACCGCCTTGTAGTTGTGGCCGGAGTGGTTGCGGTTCTCCGGCGCCAGCGGAGCAGCAGCCCACACCTCGGTCCTGGGCGGGAAACGCATGGCCACCGGCGCTACGCCGACGATCTCGTAAGACCGGCTCTCGATGAACACCGGCCGGCCCAGGGCGGCCTGGGCGCTGCCGTAGTTGCGCCGGGCGAAGCCGAGGCCGACGACGGCCGACCGCTGAGCGTCCTCCCGGGTGAACAGCCGGCCGGCGACTGGCGCGAGCCCGAAGACCCGGAAGAAGTCGGGGTGGACGAGCTGCGTCCCCACGAACTCCGCACGGCCGCCGAGCTGCACGCCGATCTCGCCGCCGTAGTAGTAGGCGAGCGCCTGGAAGGTGCTGGGCAGGGACGCCACCTCGACCTCGTCGCCACCGGCGAGGTTGGCCTGGGTGCGCCCGGTCTCGTTCCAGCGGGTGAGGACGGCGACGATGCGGTCGGGGTCGGGGTAGCGCAGCGGCTTGAGCACCACGCCGTCCATCACGCTGAACATCGCGGTGTTGGCGCCGATGGCGAGCGCCAGGGTGAGGACGACCGCCAGGCTGAACCCCGGCGCCCGCAGCAGCGTCCGCGCCGCGTAGCGCAGGCTCCGACGCGCCTCGTCGAGGGAGACGAACGCCGGCATCCCCCGACGCCGGTGGTCGTCCTCCAGCAGTGCCAGGTGCGAGGCCTGCTCCCGCGCCAGCTCCGCCTCGGCGCGGGAGGGGCGGACGGGCAGCGAGCCCACGGTCAGCGCTCGCCGACCAGCAGCCGGTCCACCAGGCCGGCCAGCAGCCGCCAGCGCTCGGCCTCGCGGTGCAGCGCCCGCACCCCGGGCCGCGTGATCGCATAGAACTTGGCCTCCCGGTTGTTCTCGGTGCGCTGCCAGGAGCCGCGAATCCAGCCCTTCCGCTCGAGCCGCACCAGCGCCGGGTACAGGGTGCCCTGGTTCAGCCGCAGCGGCGCCTTCGCCACCTGCTCCAGCCGCGCGGCCAGGGCGTAGGCGTGCTGCTCTCCCATGGTCTCCAGCGCGCGCAGGACGATGAGGTCCAGCGTCCCCTGCAGCAGCTCGACCTTCCGCCGCGCTTCACCTGTCATCCTAGTGGAGGGTCCTTCCTCTTCACTTGTCTGTCAAGTGGAGAGGAAGGAGGTGGCGGGCGTCAGTGCGCGGCCGCCACCGGCAGCTTTCGCTTGAGCGCGTTCGGCAGGGCGATCGGCCGGTTGCCGGCGTAGATCTGGTGGCGGCCCCTCGACTGGTACCACTCCTTGGTGGTCGCCACCTGCCGCATCTGCTCGATGATGTTCCGCCAGCCGACGCCGGTGTTGTAGGCGCAGAACGAGATCTCTCCCTCCTGGGTGCCGTACGGGATGACGCACATCTCGGTCCGGCGGAAGTCGTAGTTCCACAGGTCCTGGAACCACATGCTGAGGATGGTGGTGGTGCGCCAGTCGCTCCTGGGCGTGTTGCCGGCGCCGCGCACCGTCCCTCCGATCTTGGCGTTCAGCATGCCGAGGATGCCCAGCGGGGTGAGTCCCGCCGGGGCCTTCCTCTGGTCGAAGTTGCGGAGGAAGGAGAGCCCGAGCTGGGTGAGCGTCAGGGCGCGGCCACGCGCCGAATCCACGATGGTGTCGAGGTCGCGCAGCCAGCGGTCGAGGTCGAAGAAGGAGGACAGGGTCGCCCACTGGCCTGTGCGCGAGTTGGCGACCATCAGGGTGGCGGCGCCGCAGTTGGGGTGGCAGCCGCAGCTGAGCTGGCCGAACTCCGGCTCGGGCCCTTGCACGTGGTCGGCCACCGCGCTGAAGGCGGTGGAGACCCCCAGCGGGAACCAGTCGCGGTAGGGATCGATCTTCCCGTCGTAGTAGCGCGCCAGCTCGTGGGCCAGGTGCGAGGTGGTGTAGCGCTGGCGCAGGCGCGCCTCGTCGCTCACCTCCTCGTCCCGCCCGGTGAACGACACCGGCTGGAAGGCGGGGCCGCCGACCTTGTCGTGGTGGGCCAGGCAGAAGTCGAAGATCGGCCCCACCTGGCGGTCGTTGACGCCGTTGACGATGGTCACCACCGGGGTTATGCGGACGCCGGCCGCGGCCAGGTTGTCGATGGCGACGCTGCGGACGTCGAAGAGGTTGCTGATGTGCCGGTGCGCGTTCGATTCGTTGCTGGTGCCGTCGAACTGGAGGTAGACCATGTCCAGGCCGGCCTCCTTCGCCTGGAAGGCGAACTCCGGCTCCAGGGCGAAGCGCAGCCCGTTGGTCGCGGCCTGGACGAGCTTGTAGCCGACCCGCCTGGCGTAGGCGCAGGCCTCCAGGAAGTGCGGCGACATGGTGGGCTCGCCCCCGGAGAACTGCACCACCATCTGCCGGCGGGGCTTGAAGGAGATCGAGTCGTCGAGGATCTTCTTCACCTCGTCGAGGGTCAGCTCGTGGACGTAGCCGACCTGGTTGGCATCCATGAAGCAGGGGTTGCACATCATGTTGCAGCGGTTGGTGAGGTCGACGGTGAGCACGGCGCCGCGGCCGTAGCGGACGCTCGAGCTGCCGTGGCGGTGGACCAGCGCGTCGCCCAGCGTGCGGAAGTCCCGCCCCGGGAAGCGCCGCTCGATCACGCGGTCGAACTCGATGTCGATCGAGCGCAGGTCCTCGCAGGTCCCGTGCTGGGGGCAGGTCTTGGTGACCCACAGCTCACGGCCCTTCTGGTAGAAGGTGGCCTTCACCTCGCCGGTGCGGCCGCTCACCAGGTCGGAGAGCTCGCGCTCGCCGCTCAGGATCTTGCGGCGGGTCTCGATGACGCAGCGCGGGCAGAGCGAGTCGGTCTCGCGCGGATAGCCCAGCGGAGGCCTGGTCCTCTCGTACGACTTCGGCAGCGGCCCGGGCGCCCATTTCGGGTGCACGGCCGGGCCGTCGGCCACCCGGCCGTTCACCGACTGGAAGAGGTCCCAGGCCAGCTCCCCGACCTGTCTCAGCATCTCCATGGCTCCTCCTCGCCCCGCCCGGCAACTTCCTCGACCGCCACGCCGGCGCCGGCCAGCGCGCGAGCGCCCGCGGGCGACACCCCCACCTGCGCCTCGACCCACCTCAGCCTGCCCCCGAGCGCCTGCTGCAGCCGTCGTCGTGCTCGCCACCGGTCGAGCCAGGCGGGCCGCCGCGGCCCGCCGTCGCCGCTGCACACCGCCTCCAGCCAGGCCTCCGACACCAGCGCCTTGTGCGGTCGCAGCTCGGCGAGCTCCTCGGCCGGGTGCCCCTCTCCTCCCAGGGCGCTCGTCGTGTGGCCGTCGCCCACGAAGGCCGCCAGGGCCAGCCTCTTGCCGAGGGTCACCCGCGGCGCATCGAGGTAGGCCACGTCTCCCCGGGCTGCGGGGCGCGAGCGGAGCATCGGCGCGACCCGTGCCATCGCCGCCGCGTGGGTGAGGCGAACGACACCGTGCGCCCCGACGTGCCAGAGGGCCTCGCCCTCGGGCGTCACCTGGCGCGAGAAGGCTCGGAAGGCCTGGGCGCGCTCCGCCGTGTCCAGGACGGCGGCCCGCTCCACCACCTCCCGGAGGGCCAGGACGCCGTCGCCCTCGACGAAGCCCTCGCCCACGACCGTCGCCCTTCCCAGCCGGCCGGCCCGCCGCAGCCCCAGCAGCCGTTCCGCGCTCCCGGGGTCGGTCGCGAACGCCGCGCGCGCCGCGGTTTCGCCGGCGATCCCGGCCACGGCGTCGTCGCCGAGGTCGTGCTCGACTCCGATCGGCAGCACGCCGAACCCCATGGCCGCGAAGTCGAGGGTGGGCCACAGCCAGCCCAGGCGGCCCAGGACGAGGATGCGCTCGCCCGGCGTGAGCCCCAGCCGCTCGCGGCCGAACACGGCGAAGCGGATCGCCAGCCGGTCGAACCTCCAGTCGGGCACGCGCTCGAGCCCCTGCGGCGTCCACCACGCCATCGCCGCGGAGCGCAGGTGATGGCGCAGGCCGAGATCGTAGAGGCCCGCGAGCGTCGCCGGGATGGTGTGGAGCGGACGCGGGCCCCGCCCCCTGGGGGTGTCGCTGCCGAACACGTCCTCGGCGGTGAGGTAGAGGAGCACCCGACCCTCAGCCCCGCAGCCGCGTCCACAGCGCGTCGACCAGCGGGTCGTGGAGACCGTGCGGCTGCATCGCGTGCACGAGCGACCTCACGTATTCCACGCCGTTGCCCACGGTGCCGTGCGCGGCGCGCAGGCGCGTTTCCACCGCCGCCAGGTCGTCTGCGGCCGTCCGCCGGGGCTCGCGCGACACCCACACCCAGGCCGGCACCGTCCCCTGCGGGGTCTCGGCCGCATGCGTCTCCAGCCGGCGCTCCGCCACGGCCTCGCGCTTCTCGATGGTGCTGCGGGCGGTTCGGGCCTCGGCCTCCGGGATCTCGAACGCGAGCCCCCAGCAGTCGTCGCCGGGGGCGAGCCCGAGGATGGGGCAGGGATGCTCCGGCGTACCCCAGCGCCGGCGCGACTCGTGCAGGAACGCGCGGTGATAGCCGGGCAGCCGCGCCGGCCGCGGAGGGTAGCGCCGCAGCGTCGCGTCTCCCATCAGGCTTCCGTAGGCGAATACCCAGGCCAACGGTTTCCTCCGCGGGCACACGAGCCCTTCCGCGCGTCACGCCCCGAGAGCGGCGGAGATTTGAGCGGCAGTCTAACCGGGGCGGCGAGGGCAGGCAAGGAGAAACGCAGGCGAACGCGGGTGCGGGCGGGTCCAGTCGAAAGTGAAAACGATTTCCACTTGACCGGGACCCGCCGCCGTTGCTAGCGTTTTCCCAAGCATCGCTGCGCACAGGCGTCTCCGGCCGGGAGGAGTCCATGCACAAGCCCGTGAAGTACCTGGAGAAGGGCCTGGCCTGCGCCGCCGGCGCCGCCTGGGGCGTCTTCTCCCGGCTCAACCGCATCCGGCCCAGGCCGTCGTTCACTCCCCGCTGGTCCGACCTGCCGCTGCAGAAATCCGCGCAGAAGACGAAGCCACCGCTGGGCTGGCCGCGGGAGACGGACTCGCTCTGCCCCCGCTGCGTCCCCGAGGTGCGCCAGCGGATCCTGGGCGGCCAGCTCCCCGTCGAGGTGCTGCGGCGGGAGAAGGTCGGCGAGATCAAGGCGCGGATCGTCGAGCGGGACGGCCGCATCCTGATGGTGAAGGACTGCCCGCGGCACGGGCACTTCGAGGACGTGATGGCGATCGACACCGCCTTCTTCCGCCACCTCGAGGAGACCTACCCCGGGCGCGACATCCCCGCGCACGCGGACCAGCGGCTGCACGACCACGGCTCGAGCACCATCCGCTACGGGCGGGGCGCGGTCCTCACCATCGACCTGACCAACCGCTGCAACATGATGTGCGACCCCTGCTTCATGGACGCCAACCAGGTGGGCTTCGTGCACGAGCTCGGCTGGGAGGAGATCAAGAAGCTGCTGGACGACGCCATCACCATCAAGCCGCGCCGGCAGCTCTCGGTGCAGTTCTCGGGCGGCGAGCCCACGCTGTCGCCGCACTTCGTGGACGCCGTCCGCTACGCTTCCGAGGTGGGCTACAGGAGCATCCAGGCCGCCACCAACGGCATCGAGTTCGCCAAGAGCAGGCAGCTGTGCCGGCGGGCGGCCGAGGCGGGCCTGCGCTACGCGTACCTGCAGTTCGACGGCATCGGCAACGCGGCGAACAGCCACCGCCGGGTGGGCAACCTGTTCGACGTGAAGCTGCAGGCGATCGAGAACCTGCACGAGGCCGGCGTCGACTGCGTGCCCGTCATCACGGTGGTCAACGGCATCAACAACGAGCAGGTGGGCCGCGTCATCCAGTTCGCCCTCGACAACCCCAGGAAGGTCTCGGTCTGCGCCTTCCAGCCCGTCTCCTTCACCGGGCGCGACGAGGCGATCACGGACGAGCGGCGCCAGGCCCAGCGCTACACCCTCTCCCACCTGGCCCACGACATCAAGGACCAGCTCGGCATCGGCGAGCCCGCCCGCGACTGGTTCCCCATCTCCTTCCTCTCCACCTTCTCCGACTGGTCCGACCTGGTGCACGGCCCCGGCGCCGACTGGGGGCAGGTTTCCTGCGGCTGCCATCCCAACTGCGGCGTGGGGCTCCCCGTGATCGTGGACAAGGAGACGAAGGAGGCCGTGGCCCTGGGCGCGTTCTTCAACATCGACCGCCTGGCCCGGGACGTGGCGCAGGTCAACGACGCGGCGCGCGGCCGCTTCCTCTCCATCGTCGGCATGGCCCTGGCCATGGCCCGCAACTACGACCCGTTCAGGACGCCGCGCCACTTCACGCTGCTGGACCTGCTGAAGAAGTTCGACAAGAAGCTCGGCGCCACCGGGCGTGACTACGGCAGGGTGGGCGAGGGCCACACCCGCGAGGACACCGAGAAGCGCCGCGCCGAGCGCTGGAGCCTGCTCTTCATCGCCGGCATGTGGTTCCAGGACCTCTTCAACTACGACTTCCGGCGCACCGAGATGTGCATCATCCCCTACGCCACCCAGGAGGGGGAGATCTCCTTCTGCGCCTACAACACCGGTGTCGGCTGGCGGAACATCGTGGAGAAGATGCACATGACCGCCACGCTGACGAAATGGTACGAGGAGCACGGCCGCCACGAGATCTTCGCCGGGGGCAGGAGCGTGGGCCTGCCCACGACCGACCACTCGCTGCAGATCCGGCCCGAGGCGGTGGCGGCCGAGGCCCAGCAGGACCTGGTGCGGCTCGGGGTGGCCCGCAACGCCCGCGAGGAGAAGGCCCGTGCCCGCGACGCCCGGCGGGCGCAGGAGCTGGAGAACCAGCGGATGGCGGCGCTCTATCGCGAGCACGTCCTGGGGGAGAAGCCGGCTGAGCCTCTCATCCAGCTGCAGGTGCGCCGGAAGAGCGAGCCCGCCGAGCCGCCCACGCCGCCCTCGGCCGCCTGACGGCTCTCTAGGGCGCCTTCAGGAAATCCAGGATCGCGCGCATCAACCGCTCGCCCTGCGCGGTCTGGAAGATGAACTGCGCGTGGGCGGAGCCCTCGAGCACCAGCAGCTCCTTCGGCTGCGGCGCCCGCCCGTAGGCGGCGCGGATCCTCGGCAGCCGCGGAACGTCTTGCCCGGCGACGTCGTCGCGGGCCACCACGAACAGCTTGCGACCGGTCAACCTCTCCGCCGGGCCGTTCGGCGTGCCTGCCAGCAGCACCAGCCGATCGATCTCGCCCGGCGCCTCGATGGCGGCGTCGCCCGCGGCGCCAGCCCCCATGCTGCCGCCCACCACCGAGACCGTTCTGGCGCCAGCCTTCTTCAGGAAGCGCACGGCCGCCAGCACGTCGAGGTGCAGGGGTGCGCTCATGAGGTCGCCATCGCCGGGGCCACGCGAGCGGCCGCGGCCCCTGAAGTCGAAGGCGAGCACCCGGAAACCGGCCTCGGCGAGCACCTTTGCCTGCGCTGCCCAGCTCTCCTTGTCGAAGCGGCCGCCGTGCGCCAGCACCACCCCGCGATCGCCCCTTCCCCAGACGTCGGCGAAGACCACGCCGCCGTCGGAGGTCGCGAAGGACACGTGCTGCGGCGGCGCGACGTCGGCGAGCAGGAGCACGGCCAGGGCCAGCGCAGGCATGTCGCTCTACGCTAGCTCAGCGCCGGTCGGAAGCGAAGCCGCCGCTCCCGGGCCGAGCCGCTACCCGCGCGCGACGGCGTCGAGCACGGTGCCGTCGGCCGCCCGCAGCTCGACCGAGAGCGGCATCTCGCCGTATGCGTGCGTCGAGCAGGACAGGCAGGGATCGAAGGCACGGATCCCGGCCTCGACGCGGTTGAGCATGCCCTCCTGCAGCTTCTGGCCCTTGACGTAGTGCCGGGCGATCTGCAGCACCGTCTGGTTCATGGCCAGGTTGTTCTGGCCGGTGGCGATGATCAGGTTCGCCCAGCTGATGAGCCCGCCCTGCTTCACCTGGTAGTGGTGGAAGAGGGTGCCGCGCGGGGCCTCCAGGCAACCCACGCCCTCGTAGCGGTTGCGGCGGGCGTGCGCCATCACCTGCGGGGTGAGGAGGTCCTCGTGCTCCATCAGCTCCTCGATCCTCTCGATGCAGAAGAGGATCTCGATGAGCCGCGCGTAGTGGTAGTGGAACGAGGACAGCACGGCGCCGCGGCCGAGCTGGCGGAACTCGGCGAGCTCGCGGTCGGCGAGCGGCGTCCCGCAGCGCGACGCCACGTTGAGCCGCGCCAGCGGACCCACCCGGTACATCCCGCCGGGGTAGCCGAGCGGCTTGTAGTAGGGGAACTTCAGATACGTCCAGGGCTCGACCGCCTCGCCGATGTACTCGCGGTACTTCTGTGTCGCGAGCTGGTCGGCGACCACCCGCCCGGTCGAGTCCACGAAGCGGATCTTCCCGTCGTAGTGCTCGAGCCCGCCGTCGGGGGTGACCAGGCCCATGAACAGCGAGGGGAAGTTGCCGAAGACGCGCGCCTCCTCCTGGTGGCGCTCCATCTCGCGCTTGAACCAGGCGAGCGTCTTCTCGATCGTCTCCTTCGCCTCGGGCAGCCACTTCTGGATGCGGCGCCGGCCGGCCTCGGTGAGCGGCTCGTCGACGCCGCCCGGCACCACCCAGGCCGCGTGGATCCTGCGGCCGGCGAGCGTCTCGATCACCTCCTGCCCGAACTGGCGCAGCCGGATGCCGCGCCGCGCGACCTCCGGGTTGGCGGCGAGCAGGCCCAGGAGGTTGCGCTTCTCGGGCGGCGCGTCGTGGCCCAGCAGCAGGTCCGGCGAGGAGAGGTGGAAGAAGGAGAGCGCGTGGCTCTGCACCAGCTGCCCGTAGTGGATCAGCCGGCGGAGGCGCACCGCGCCCTCGGGGATCTCGACGGCGAGGATCTCGTCGCCGGCCTTGGCGGAGGTCAGCATGTGGCTGACCGGGCAGATGCCGCAGATGCGCGAGGTGATGCCGGGCATCTCGCGGAAGGAGCGCCCCTCGCAGAACTTCTCGAACCCGCGGAACTCCACCACGTGGAAGCGCGCGTCCGAGACCTCGCCCTGGTCGTCGAGCACGAGGCTGATCTTGGCGTGGCCCTCGATGCGGGTCACCGGGTCGATGATGATGCGCTGGCTCATGCTGCGTCCCTCTAGCCGTACCGCAGGCGGTCGTGCAGATCCGGGGTGCGCCCCGCCGCCAGCTCGGTGAGCAGGTAGTGGATGAGGTCGGCGGAGGGCGGGCAGCCCGGGAGGTAGATGTCGACCGGCACCACCTCGTGGATCGGCCGCACCTGGTCGAGGAGGGCCGGCACGATGCCCGGCTCCGAGGGCCGCCGCGGCGTCACGTCCGCGTTCTCGATGTAGGCGCGCTTGAGCACCGCCTCGGCGCGGCGCAGCGGGTTGCGCATGGCGGTGACGTTGCCGGTGACGGCGCAGTCGCCGAAGGAAACGAGCACCTTCGTCCGGGCGCGGATCTTCTCGATCTCGTGCAGGTTCTGCTCGTTGGCGATCGCCCCCTCGACCAGGGTGGCGTCGACGTCCTCCGGGAACTCCTTGACGTCCATGATCGGGCTGTAGACGATATCGACCAGCGGCGCGATCTCGATCAGCCGCTCGTCGAGGTCCACGAAGGACATGTGGCAGCCGGCGCAGCCGCCCAGCCAGGCGGTGGCAATGCGGGGCTTGCGCGGGGCCTGCGCCTTGGCGCGCCCCTTCACCGGATCCATAGCTTCTTCTCCCGCGCGGTCTTGAGGTAGACGAGGAAGTCGCGGTTCTTCACCATCTCCGCCTTCGGCCGCACCTTCTCGAAGAGGGCGCCCGTCGGGCAGACCTGCACGCACTTGCCGCAGCTGGTGCAGCTCTGCGAGGCGCCCCAGGGCGCGTTGAGGTCGGTGATCACCTGGGCGGAGGCCCCGCGGCCGCGCACGTCCCAGGTGTGGGCGCCCTCCACCTCGTCGCAGACCCGCAGGCAGCGCTGGCAGAGCACGCAGCGGTTGTTGTCGAGGGCGAAGCGGCGATGGGAGGCGTCGATCTCCAGCGCCGGCGTCTGGTAGGCGAAGCGGACGTGGTCCATGCCCACCGCGTAGCCGAGCGCCTGCAGGTCGCAGTAGCCGTTGACCACGCAGATGGAGCAGACGTGGTTCCTCTCGGCGAAGAGCAGCTCCACGATCATCCGACGGTAGCCGTGGAGGCGCTCGGAGTCGGTGGTGACGACCATCCCTTCCTCGACCCGGGTCATGCAGGCGGGGAGCAGCTTGCTCATGCCCTGCACCTCGACCATGCACAGGCGGCAGGCGCCGATCTCGGAGAGGCCCTCCAGGTGGCACAGGCGCGGGATGAAGACGCCCTGCTCGTCGCAGACGTCGAGGATGGTCTGGTCCTCGCCGGCGCTCACCAGGTTGCCGTTCAGGGTGAAGGTCTTGACGCTCACGGCCGCGCCTCCACGGGGGCGGCGCCGCGGGAGGGCCGCGGTGCGATGGCGCAGACCCCGGCCGGGCAGCGCCTCTCGTCGATGTGGGCGAGGTACTCGTCACGGAAGTGGCGCAGCGTGCTGACCACCGGGTTGGGGGCCGTCTGCCCCAGCCCGCACAGGCTCGTGCTCCTGAGCAGGTCGCAGAGCTGCTCCAGGAGGGCCAGGTCCTGGCGGGTGGCCTCGCCGCGGGTGATCGTGTCGAGCAGCCCCCACATCTGGGTGGTGCCCGCGCGGCAGGGGATGCACTTGCCGCAGGACTCGTCGCGGCAGAACTCCATGAAGTACTTGGCCACGTCGACCATGCAGGAGCTCTCGTCCATCACGATGAGCCCGCCCGAGCCCATGATCGAGCCGACACCGGCGAGCGACTCGTAGTCGACCGGCAGGTCCAGGTGCTGCGCCGGGATGCAGCCGCCGGAGGGGCCGCCCGTCTGCGCCGCCTTGAACTTCCGTCCGCCGGGGATGCCGCCGCCGATGTCGAAGATGATCTCGCGCAAGCTCATCCCCATCGGCACCTCGACCAGGCCGGTGCGCGCGATCTTGCCGGCGAGGGCGAACACCTTCGTGCCCTTGCTCTTCTCGGTGCCGATCGAGGCGTACCACTGCCCGCCCTGGCGGACGATGGTGGGGACGTTGGCGTAGGTCTCGACGTTGTTGATGAGGGTCGGGTGGCCCCACAGGCCGGCGGTGGCGGGGTACGGGGGCCGCGGCCGCGGCGTGCCGCGGCTGCCCTCGATCGAGGCGATGAGCGCCGTCTCCTCGCCGCAGACGAAGGCGCCGGCGCCGATGCGGATGTCGACGCGGAAGGAGAAGCCGGTGTCGAAGACGCGACCGCCCAGGAACTGGTGCTGCTCGGCCTGCTTGATCGCGGTCTTGAGGCGCTGGATGGCCAGCGGGTACTCGCCGCGGACGTAGACGTAGCCCTGGTCGGCGCCGATCGCGTAGGCGGCGATGGCCATGCCCTCGAGGACCTTGTGCGGGTCGCCCTCGAGGACGCTCCTGTCCATGAAGGCCCCGGGGTCGCCTTCGTCCGCGTTGCAGATGACGAGCTTGCGCGCGCCCTTGGCCTTGTAGACGGTGCTCCACTTGAGCCCCGTCGGGTAGCCGCCGCCGCCGCGGCCGCGCAGGCCGGAGGCCGTGATCTGCTGGATCACGTCGAGCGGCGTCAACTCGGTGACGGCCTTCTGCAGCGCCTCGTAGGCGCCCTCGGCCACGCAGGACTCGATCCGCTCGGGGTCGATGCGGCCCGAGTTCTCGAGCACGATCCTGCGCTGCTTCGTGAAGAAGGCCGCGTCCTCCTGGTTGAGCAGATCGCGGGCGGGCGTTCCCCTGACCGCGTCCTCGGCCGCGATGCGGACGGCCTTCGCCGCGTCGACCTTCTCGTACAGGCGCGTCGCCCCGTCCTCGCCCGTGACCTGGACGAGCGGCCCCGCGTCGCACAGGCCGAGGCAGCCGGTGCCGATCACCTCGACGGCGTCGGCGGCGCCCTCGTCCTTCACGGTCCCCGCCAGCGCCTCGCGCACGGCCTGGCCGCCGTTCGACAGACAGCCGGCCGCGCTGCAGGCCGCCACCCGGCAGCGCTTGCCGGCGCGGGCCAACAGCTCCTTCTCCTGCAGCTCCCGGCGCGCCTCGGTGCTCATGGCTGGGCCACCATCCCGGCCGGCTCCTTCTCCCCGTTCGCGTCCCGGGTCCAGGGCGCGACCCGCTCCAGCGTCGCCTCCACGCCGATCTTGCCGGCCACCTCGCCGTCGAAGACGACGGCCGGCGCCAGCCCGCAGGCCCCCAGACAGCGGGCGGTCACCAGCGAGACGCTGCCGTCGGGCGTCGTCTCGCCGGCCTTGATGCCGTGCTCCTTCTGCAGCGCGTCGAGGATCGGACCGGCGCCCTTCACGTAGCAGGCGGTGCCCATGCACACGACGCAGGTGTGCTTCCCCGGCGGCTTCATGGAGAAGAAGTTGTAGAAGGTCGCCACGCCGTAGACGCGCGACGGCGGCACGCGCAGCGCGCGGCCGACGTAGAGCAGCACGTCGGTGTCGAGGTACCCGAACAGCTCCTGCGCCGTGTGCAGGACCTCGATGAGCGTGTCCTGCCGGAACTGGTGGCGCTTGATGGCGACGTCCAGCAGCTTGAAGCGCTTGTCGCCGCTCGGGTGCGGAGGGGTCTGCGGGTTCAGGTTCATGTCTCGCTTCGGTCCCGGGGGCTCGAGGCTTCGGCCCGTCGGACGAGGTGCACGCGGGATGCCATGAGCAGAACGTATGGGCTGTCGGTTGTCGATTACGCAGGCGCCACTGCGCGATGCCCGTGCCTGGAGCGAGCGGGAACGCATGCCAGCTCGACGCGGCTGGACCCCATGACTCATGCTGGCGCAGCGCTGTCGGGCGCAAGCGTTTCCGGCGGCCCGCAGTCGAGGCGAGGACCTTGCCGGCGCCGTCCTGTCAACCTTCATGTCTCCAATGAAATCCCGTGATCCCGCCCGCGCAAGAACGGCCCTCCGCGGGCCTGGGCCGCGATGGATCACGCCGACGAGCACGGATGATGCGGATGACAGCCGCTCGCTGCAGGTGCGGTGGGGCGGGAAGTCAGATGATGGGTCCACCCCCT
>Ga0335069_10001023_pt1 | contig 45041 bp, 63 predicted proteins | sample Lox_Sample_11_FD_206714 | JGI IMG/M metagenome (GOLD analysis project Ga0335069, IMG submission 206714) | Soil microbial communities from Loxahatchee National Wildlife Refuge, Florida, United States - Lox_Sample_1.1 | ecosystem: Environmental > Terrestrial > Soil > Wetlands | place: USA...
TATCCACCCTATCCACCTATCCACCCGCAGAAATTGCCGGTTAAATTTAATTTTAGGAGTTAAAAATGAAAAAAGAAGACTTTTTCCCTGACGAAGTAATCGCGGACCTGCTGGTAGATTACGCTGAAACTTTGGAAAAGATTTCGTCTAAACCTGCAACAGCCGATAAGCTGGTTGCCGTTGCAATCGTAGCGATAAAAGAATTCAAATACTGGCAAATGTTTAAGGCTGGTATTTGTGAGTAAACTTTCAAGAACCAAAGGACACGCGTTTGAACGTTGGACAGCGATCGCGCTCCGCGTGGTGTTTCCTTCAGCAAGGCGTCACCTTGAATACCAAGACGGAGAATGTCACGGTTTCGACATCGCAAACACAGGCGTCTATCGCGTGCAATGTAAACGTGGAAAAAAGTACGCAAGCGTTTCTGCAATCAAAGAAGTTGAAGCTGATGAATTGTTCGGCGAAGTGCCAGTGCTCGTCACGAAAGGAGACAACGAGCGAGTTCTTGCGGTAATCCCATTTGAAGAATTTGTTGATTTGCTCAAACATAAATACGCGCCTCCTTACTAGAGGCTTTACATTTCGCGCGACCTTCGCTAGAAAGTTTTCACTATGAAAAAGAAACCAAAAAAGAAAAAGCCAGAACGTTTTGAGACGATAAATTTGCGCGTCTCGATTTCCGAAAAGAAAAAAATCCAAACGCAAGCGCGCAAATTTGCGAAGGGAAAACTAAGCCGTTGGCTTAGGATTGCGGGAGTTGAGTTCGAGCCTCGTAAGACGTTGGAGTTGGTCGGGCGATAGTGTTACGCGATTTACAATGAGATTGGTAGAAAAGCACACGCTGCAATCATACCAAACGTGACCCATAACGCATAAAAGAGAATACGGGATAGTTTGAACGGAATTACCACAACCCGAACAATTCCTTGGCTCAATTAATTTAAGGTTGAATAGTTCTGCAACCGTGGCACTGTTTGGTTTCAATCCTCTCATTGTAGCATCTCCTGTTGTTATGTAGGTCTTAACGGCACTATTTTGATTAAACTTTAGGCTAAAAAACGACTAAACTGCCTAATGATTTCAAATAGTTATGCATGATTAGAAAACCTTAACCACGCAATTTCTACCGGCAATAATGTTGCAAATTCAGAATAGCCATTCTAAGCTTAAATAATAATTGACCGATACGATTTTATGTGGTGCCCGACACCTTAATTTGCACCGATAGGGAACTATGCCGCGTAAAGCGCACGACAAGCTGCGTCCACCCTGGAAAAAAGGCCAATCGGGTAATCCCGAAGGCGGGCGTAAACACGACCCAGCAATGCGTGCGATTAAGAACCTAACCAAATCCGAGTTGGTGACGGTTGGAAACTTAATCATAAAAAATAACTACAAGGCGCTTCTTGCGCTAGCGAAGGCTGACGACGCAACAGTGCTTCAACGCATGCTTGCAACGGTCGCGGTTCGCATCGTGCAAAACGGTGACATGCACGCGCTCGACATTCTGCTCAACAGACTTGTCGGTAAAGTCAAAGACGAAGTGATGCAACAAATGGAAATACGCACACCACAAGTTGTCGTTACATTGCCTGATAACGGACGTTCCGCAAAACAAGAAGAACCTGAAGACGACTATGGTTTCTAACGCTGTCGCGACCGAAGACGAAGTTATTACTATTGGTCCGCAAGCGGGTCCGCAAACTGCATTCTTAACGACCAAAGCTGACATTGCGATTTATGGAGGTGCTGCCGGTGGCGGCAAGTCTTACGCTCTTTTATTGGAACCACTCCGACATTATTCAAATTCTCGCTTTGGTGCTGTTATATTTCGCCGTAACTCGACTCAAGTAAGAAACGAGGGAGGGCTTTGGCATGAAAGTGTGGCGCTCTATCAGCAGCTTAATGCACACCCTCGCGAAGCGTTTCTTGAGTGGCTATTCCCGTCTGGCGCGCGTGTTAAATTCGGACACCTCGAACACGAGAGATCGGTATATGACTGGCATGGCTCCCAAATCCCGTTCATTGGTTTCGATGAGCTTACCCACTTTTCCGAGCGACAATTCTGGTACATGCTTTCTCGAAATAGATCAACGTCCGGAGTACCAGGATACATTAGAGCAACTTGCAATCCGGATGCAGATTCGTGGGTGCGAAAGCTTATCGACTGGTACATCAACGCGGAGGGTTACCCGATTGCCGAGCGTTCAGGCGTTCTCCGTTGGTTCGTCCGCCAAGAAGACGAAATAATTTGGGCAGACAGCAAAGAAGAACTCTTAACGCGCTTTGGCGCTGACTGCATGCCAAAAAGCTTTACGTTTATCCCGAGCAACATCCAAGACAACCAAATCCTGATGCAGAAGGACCCTAATTACATTGCATCGCTTAAGGCGCTATCGCGTATCGAGCGTCTTAGGCTTTTAGGCGGTAACTGGAATGTACGCGCTACGGCTGGTCAAGTATTTCAGCGTGAGTGGTTTCCGGTCGTAGATGCCATCCCTGGCGGTTGGATGCGCGCTTTACGTTTTTGGGACCGCGCCGCTACTAAGCCTAATGAAAGCAACCGGGACCCGGATTGGACGAGAGGGCTAAAACTTTACAAGTACCCAAACGGTACTTTTGTTGTTGCGGACCTCAAAAGTATGAGGGACACTCCTGGTCAAGTTGAAAGTTTAGTTAAGAACGTAGCAAGTCACGACGGCCAATCAGTTGCTATCATGAGCCAACAAGACCCAGGCTCAGCGGGCGTAACTGAAGCGACTCATTTTATTTCGATGCTCGCCGGTTATAATGTTCGTGTGGCTACAACCAGTAAGGATAAGCTTACGCGTGCAAAACCTGTTTCCGCTCAAGCTGAAGTTGGCAATATTCGGGTGCTTCGTGCGCCCTGGAACGAAGAGTTTTTTACGGAACTTGAGAATTTTCCGGATGGTAAGCACGACGACATCGTGGACGTATTAAGCGGAGCATTTAACGAACTATGCGGCGGGTTCTCGCTGCTAGATGCTTTATAAGGGTAACCAATGAGCAGAAATAAAAATAAGTACCGACCTGAGTTGCCAGCCGCGCCTATGCCCGAACCCGCAAAAGCAGAAATCGCCGCACAGATGGCGAATCAAATCCTAGCAAAGAACAGTTTAGCCGATGCCATCGTTAAAAACGGTTTGTCTGAATGCTTAGGCATCAACTTCGGCATTAATGGCTTCTCGGGCTTTCCGCAAAACCAAGGTACGCTCTTCTCCACACAACTCAGCGAACCCAATACAGGCTTCATAAACTTGCGTTGGTGGCTCATCTCGAACCTCCGCCAATTTCTCTCGCAAGCGTACGTCGAGTTTGGGCTTGTACAGACGATTGTCGATGTTCCAGTTGACGACGGCTTACGCGGCGGCATCGAAGTAAAGTCTAAGCAGCTTAACGAAGAGCAGATTGCAGACCTTCTTGTAAGCCTAGACCGTGACGATGACATCAATACGGCCGGTACTGCTGCTAAGTGGAATAGGCTCTTTGGCGGCGCTGGTATCCTGATTCTTACCGACCAAGACCCTGAAGAACCACTTGACCTAAAAGCAATCACCAAAGATGCACGCCTAGAATTTCGTGCGGTCGACATGTGGGAGCTATTTTGGGATAAGCAGAACTCTGAAGGATACGACCCAGCTATACAAGCCGAAGACGTAGAGTTCTACAACTACTACGGCGAACAGATTCACAAAAGCCGAGTTATGAAGCTAAAAGGTTTAACCGCACCAAGCTTCATACGCCCTAGACTTCGCGGTTGGGGTTTCTCAATCGTTGAGCCTTTGGTCCGGCCTATCAATCAGTTCCTTAAGGCTCAAACGCTCACTTTTGAGGTGCTCGATGAGTTTAAGGTTGATGTCTACAAAATCAAAAACCTTGTAAATACGCTCCTAAATGCAGACGGCGAGAATCTCGTTAAGAAGCGCGTAGCACTTGCGAACGCGCAAAAGAACTACCAGAACGCTGTCGTTATGGACTCAGAAGACGACTGGGACCACAAGCAACTCTCCTTTACCGGTATGGCTGAAGTAATGAAGGAAATCCGCATGCAGATTGCGTCTGACATGCGTATGCCATTAACTAAGCTGTTCGGCATTAGCGCCGCTGGCTTTAACTCGGGAGAGGACGACATTGAAGTTTATAACGCTATGGTTGAAAGCCAAGTTCGTAATAAGCTTAAATACGATTTGCTCCGCATTTGCGAAATCAAATGCCAAAAGCTATTCGGCTTTATCCCGGACGATATATCAATATCCTTCAAGCCGTTACGGGTTCTGTCGGCGACTGACGAAGAGACAGTTAAAACACAAAAATTTGCACGTCTCATGCAGGCAAAAGCAGCAGGCGAGATAACTACGCTAGAGTTCCGCGATGCGTGTAACAAGGGCGATTTGTTCGACGTTACGCTTGACACAGACGAAGCCGCGCTATCTGAGCTTGATGGCTTCATGAGTGACGAAGCTGGTCAAAGCGATAACGACCCATACAAGTCCAAGGACATTGACGACCCGGGTGCAGACCGCGCTGATACACAAAAATCACGGGCGACAGAAGTTGGTGGCGCTCCTAAAGGGCTTATGAAGCAGCCGCCTAAAAAAGCTCCCGATGCACCTGAAGACAAAACCGCACCTGAAGCAATGAAGAATCGAGACCTTGGTTTGTACAAAGGTATTTTTATGCCTAAGCCCTATACGCGTGTGGAGCGAATTAACCGTGTTCTAAAGAACAGTTCTGAATTCGACCGCGCTTCTTACGAAGCTGACGGTGGCGACGATTGGATTGACCCACGCCGTGAACATTTCTTTGACCGTGATAAAGCTAAAGATAAGGCTCTTTGGGATAAAGTAGTTGAACAGGCTGATTCGTGGCAGATGGTTGTTTGGCTCTACAAAAAACTTGGAGGTAAGTTCTAATGGAAAAGGGACTAGCTAAAGGCATCGACCGATACGGTACTGCCGTTTTGAATGCGTCTGAATCTCCTGCATGCAAAGAGTGTATGGAACGAGCTATGGAAAAATGCGGCGATAAACCGCACGACCAAGCCGTAGCAATCGCGATTTCTGAGTGCAAAGATAAATGTAAGGAACAACCAAAATGATGAGCGAACTTCAACAAGCAAAGATTAGGCGTCAAGGCATCCAACAAAACTATCAGTCGCATGCTGATGAGGCTAAGCGTCTTAGAACTATCGTCGGAAACTTCGATCGCGAAGCTGAAGGCGTCAAAGATAAGCCCGACCTTGTTGCGGCATTAGCGACCAAGGCTCAGCCGTTTAAGAACCGCTTGGCGACTATTGAGCCAAACCTCGAAAAAATGAAGCAGCAGATGGTTGACCTTGATTTGCAAATCGCTGCTATGGAGAAAATGCCATCGTGACTAGATTTCATGGGGTTCTGTTCGACAGCGATATAAGAGCCAAGCAGGTTGACTGCCAAACTGCGTTTGAGAACGTCGAAGACATTTTAGTGCGTAACTTTGACAAGACTTCACGAGCACTCGACATCGCGCTTGAAAAGCTTGAAGAGGCTCACATGTGGGTCAATAAAGCACTGCGAACAGTGCAAATTGAGCGTGATGTAAAAAGTTTGGAGGACCAAGGATGAAAGTTTGGCAGCGTTTCTTAATAGTGCCTATTGGTATTTATGGGAGTTGGTTTTTTGCAATGCAAGCTTCAACTACACCACTTGAAGGCATGAGAATTTGGTACATTTTTGCTTCTATCGGTTCGGTATTAGCTGTTCCTCTTTTGGAGTTAATTGCATGCGGTTAATTATATTTACATTTCTGTTAACAGCATGCGGTTGGCTGCCTAAAGACCACAAAGAGCACGACACGGTAAACCCGATTGATGCTTTGCGCGCTAAACGCGACAAAGTGCTTTCGCTGAGCAAGACCAATCTCGATTCGGAAACTGGCTGGCCTTTAGATGTAAGTTGCGACGGGCTCACGCTTACCGCACCTTACGTTCTTGCTGGCGGTCCAAGTGACTGGTTCAAGGCTGATGTTAACGGCCACCTATACCGCGACGCGCTGCATCAGTGCGGACCGGCAAACGGAACATCGACCACTACAGGCAGCCAAGACGGGTACATAACCGGTGCGCTGGTATTTTGGAGGCGTCACGATGCGAGCCCTGTTAGCGACGTTCTTAATTTTCTTGCTAGCAATAGCAACTATGCTGGCGACCCTCATAACGGCACCTCTCTGGTTACTAGCCCTGTTGTTAATACCTACAAAATCATGCTCGCGTTGCTACAAGGACAAACACCGCCAAAACCAGTAGACGACCCAACGCCGTACCAAAGTGGTCAACAGCTAACAATTTTAACAGGCTTTAGAGCGCACCTGTTGGTGTGGCAAATACTGGACCGTGGCGTAATTTACGGCGCGCTTAATGATTTGGAATATCAACTGCTCAAAGACCAAGCCGAGCGTCAGCCGCGTAATGTGTTCTACACGGCGGTCTACAACAAATTTACAAAAGGCGACCAATCGCAAGGGATTGCTTTGCTTATGGACGAAAGCATGTTCCCTTCAGACCAACTCGCCTCAAACCAAAATAAGTGCGTTCCTTATTTGTGGTCGACCGACGACACACCAAGCGACTGGGCTCCCTGTCCGAATGCCACGCCGCAAAAGTACACGTCGATTGACTTCTTAATAGCGGCTTCAATTATTTTAGGAGAAATCTAACATGCCCACTGATGCAACAGTTTACTGGTCGCCTGGGATGTCGCTTGAAATCTTAGAGCAGATGGTAATTCAAAAAGCTTTCAAGCATTACCACGGTAACAAGACTGCAACCGCTAACTCGCTTGGAATTGCTATTCGCACGCTTGATGCAAAACTTGAAAAGTACGAAATGGACGAAATCGAAAGGGAGGAACAGAATGCAGACCGCCGAAGAGACCGTGAACTCCAACTCGCCCGAGCACGCGGCATTAATCCGGCGAATCAAGCGATTGCAGGCGCGGGCATACAAGCAGGTATTCAAGCCCGAGAAGGGTTTCATGCACAACCCATTGCTAACGCTCCCGCGCAACAACCCGTGTCCGTGTCTGTCGGGTCTGAAGTTCAAGAAGTGTTGCCTAAAAAAGTTGCCAGCGGTAATACCCGAAAATCTCGCTAAGAACTTTAAGAAGCAAATGAGCGAACCCGGGCTTGTGTTCGTAAATGAAAACAACAAGGAAAAAGTTGTCGTCGAAGCGCGCGAAGTAGAAGTCAAGGAGACTATTGGTGTCGGAGAGAATTCGTGAACTGCCCGCGATTAAGGAAAGCACTCAAGAGTATGAGGCTATGGAGTCGCGAATCAAGGCGGCATTTAAGCGACTACTCTACGCTCCCTTACTTCGTGAACTTGGAGTTGGAAAGCAAGAAAGCCGGGATACCCTTCAAAACGCTCGACGATTACTTGGTTTGGATGCAAGCCTCGCGTCTGGGCGTATTACCTACTCAGACGGAGCATTCCGAGGAAAGTTCGATGCTGCTTCAAGTCGAGAGCTTAAAGCCCTCGGAGCCAAATGGGACCCTGCAACCGACAGTTTCAAACTTGATTACAGAAAACTTTCTTTACAGACCCGAGAAGCCATCAGTGCCGCCAACGTCCGATACCAAGAGCGACTCAAACGTATAGACAAACGCCTTTCGCAGATTTCACCGGCAAAAATTGCTGAGTCGGTAAAAACTGCTGACCTCTTTGCGCGTGCAGCAGAGAAAACAAATTCCTTAATTGCCAAGAGCCTCAAGGGTCACGGGCTGGTACCAGAACTTTCCGCTAAAGAAAAACAAAAGATCGCCGACGAGTGGCAGAACAATATGGACCTGTGGATTACTGGGTTCACCGAAGAGGAAATCGTGCGGCTTAGAAAAGACATCGCTGCAAACGTAAGTACGGGCAATCGCCACGAGGCTATAGTCCAAGCACTGCAACGGTCTTACGGCATAACTGCACGAAAAGCCAAATTCTTGGCGCGACAAGAAACCTCCCTCCTTATGGCAAAATTTAAAGAGACGCGTTACACTAGTGCTAACGTCAAAGAGTACAGGTGGGGTTGCGTCGCTGGTTCCAAAAACCATCCGGTGCGTCCGTCTCACAAAATACTTGAAAATAAAATTTTTAGATGGGACACTCCACCAATTACAACTCCGCAAGGTGAACCGACGCGACGAAATAATCCTGGGCAAGACTACAATTGCCGATGTTTCGCGCGACCAATAGTGAGGTTTTAGAAGTGGCTCCCTACGCTTTCGCAAATGTCGCGGCATCCACAACCGATAAAGTTCTGGTCCCGGCAGTTGCAGGTAAGAGTATTAGAGTCCTCGGACTTCTTGTTTTAGCAGGTGGCACCGCAACTTCAGTCACCTTCAACTCCCTCGGTTCCTCGTCTACTCCCGTCTCAATCGCTTTAGCATGTGCCGCCAACGGCGGTCTTGTTCTCCCAGAAAATAGCAACGGTTGGATGCAATCAAACGCTGGCGAATCGCTAAGCGTTACGACGGGCTCGGGCTCGACGGTTGGCGTTCAACTTGTTTACGAGTTGATTTAATGGGACAGCTTACGCTCTTAGGCGCTGGTTCGAGCGGAGCGGGTAACGCACCTGCACCGTCTGGCTTGTTTATTTCAACTGAAGCCAGTGACCACATTACAACTGAAGCAGGCGATAGCCTGATAACGGAGTAAATTTATGCTAGAGAAAATAAGTAAGATTTCATGCGTTATGGCTATGCTCTTAGTTGCAGGGCTTTACTGTCCTTTTTTGCATAGTAAGCCGCAAGCATGCGTATCAGTATCGCCTTCTCCTAGCCCAACTGTAATGCCTTCGCCAACAATGAAGAGCGCGCGTAAATGAGTGTGACGAACTCGAAAGGTCAAAGATTCTTCGGGATGCACTTCTATCCCGGCGTGGCTGAATACCAAGAGCCCGACAAAGAACCCTACCGCGTATTCTTGAACGAAGAAACCATCCGTAGAATGGACCCTACATTTGAGGGTCGTCCCGTTTACGTTATGCATGTCGACGGCGTTGAGCAAAGTCTCGATAAACTCCGCGGCGAAGTAGACGGCTGGGTTGTGCGTAGCTTTTATAATGCTGCCGATGGCAAACATTGGTGTGAGTTTATCGTAGTAAGCGAAAAAGGTTTGAGGGCTATTAAGCAGGGCATGCGGCTTTCAAATGCTTACATGCCTACGAAATCAACCGCGGGAGGACTATGGAATGGCGTGAGCTACGCTAAGGAAATCGTAGATGGCGAATACGAACACCTAGCAATTGTTCCGAACCCTCGCTACGAAGAGTCTGTAGTTATGACTCCCGAAAAATTTAAAGAGTACAACGAATCTCAATCAATCGAGCTTAAAAGGCTCGCTAACGACAGAAAGGGCGTAAGCATGAAGCTTAATATCTGGAAAAAAGCTAAGCTCGAAAACGATCTTAGCGACGTGTGCGTTCAACTACCTAAGTCTGGCAGAGAAGTCAGCATTACCAAGTTGGTAGCTGAAGCTGATGCACGCGCAATGAAGAACGACGATACCACTTCGTCTTCTCCCTCACCTTCTCCCTCTTCGCCTCCGCACCTTGACCCAGGTGGCGTTGCTTCGATTAAGAAGGCTTTTGGCAACGAAGGCTTGGCTGACCCAGCGCACAAAGTAAAGCTGCATGATGGCAGCTATTGCAATGTCGCTGAACTAGTCGACAAGCACAAAGCCATGAGCGAAGAAATGGAAAAAATGAAAAAGGACGCTTCTGAATCTGAGTCGGAAATCGACATGGAAGAGGAAAGTGTTGATGTCGAAGGCGATAACAAGTCTAAGAACGCTGAAGGCAAAGACATGCCACACGGCGATTCTGAGTCCGACGTAGAAGGCGGCGAGTCCAAGAAGAACGAAGACGAAGAGGACGACAAAGACGCCAAGAAGAAAGCTTTAGCGATTGCCGAGCACGAAGACAAGGAAATCAAAGAAGCTAAGAAGTCAAACGAGCTTGAAGACAAACGTAAGCGCGATAAGGAAAAAGCGGACCGTCTCCGCAACGCGCACTTAAGAGCGGACGAGCCTGTAGCCCGTGTCGACTTGCCTGAAGACATGGTTGCCCGCGGAAAGGCGCGGTACGGCTCTTAAAGCAAAACGTTTCAGTCTTGGTGTTAAATAAACCGCTTAAAATATAAGCGCAAACTTGAAAGGAAAATAAGATGGCATTTGCAGCAGGCGTAGCAAGCGTACTTGCAGTAGGTTCTAACACGGCTCAGCTTTCCGCGACCGCGGCAACGGGTGCGTCGGGAACCGTAACGTATCAGTGGTACCGTTCAACTTCGTCCGGTTTCACCCCAGGCGTGGGCAACATCATTGCAGGTGCAACGTCGTTGACCCTCAATGATTCTGGCCTTATCCCTAACACGCCTTACTACTGGAAACTTCAGGCAACTGATTCGTCTGGTCCGACAACGGTTACTTACACCCAAGTAACTGCGACCACGACGCCTCAATCGTTGAGCCAAAACCAGTTCCAACAATCAGGCGTTGTTGGCTGGGTAGACATGCCTTACAACACCAATACCGTTGCCGTACAAATCGACGTTTCGCAAGCCACTCCGCTCTACGCTGGGTCGGCTGTTAAGATGGTTGATAGTGCCGATGGTATTCCAAAAGTTGTTGGCTGTAGCGCAAACAGCGACGAAGTGTTGGGTTTCATCAACTACGACATCAAAAACGTGGCTTTCCTCGCCGGTAACAAGGCGGAAATCTCCATGAAGCAAAACATCATTTACCTCTACGCAACGGCGGCAATCGCTCGCGGCGCGAAGGTAACTCTTGATTTGACTTCACCGGGTAGCGTTGGACCTCTCGTTAGTTCGAGCGGCGACGACATCGTAGGGTGGGCATACGATAAGGCACCTGCAGCGGGTACCTTGATTCGCGTGTTCCTCGAATGTCCGTACTTCGGCAAAGCGTAAGGTAAAAACGTTTTTAAAGGGATTTTTCAACAAATTAAATTTAAAGGGAGTCACAAAATATGCATCTCGTAAGAATGAAACAACCAACGATTCTGAACTCCAAGGGTCAGCCAATCGTGTTGACAGCGCAAGAAAAATTCGCCTGCGAAGTAATGCAGCGCAAGTTTAACGAAGCGCAAAAAATGTTTGCCAACAGTCTGGGGTACGAAGTTCAGATTACGACGTTAACCGCTATCTCGAAGAAAATTTCGGAACAGAAATTCTTCGAGGTTGCTCCGGCCGACTTCTTGCCGGTCCGCGTTGGTGAGGGTGCGTGGTCGTCAAACATCACAACGTATCGTTCGTTCGACGTTGCTGATGAGTTCGAGACGGGCGTAATCAACACTGGCGGTCAAAACGCTCGTATGGCATCGGCAGATGCAGGCGTTGACGCGCTGAACATCCCAGTGTTCAACTGGAACAAGGCAATCGGTTGGAGCATTTTCGACCTAGAACTTGCCGCACGTTCTGGTAACTGGGACTTGGTTGCATCCAAGGAAAAGGCGCGCAAGCGTAACTGGGACCTTGGTATCCAACGCATCGCCTTCTTAGGCGCTCGCGGGATGAACGGCGTTGGCGGTCAATGCTTAGGGTTGCTCAACCAATCCGGTATCACCACGAACACCACGGTAATCACGAAGCCCGTAAGCTCGATGACTCCTACGGAGCTATCAGCACTGTGCGCGGCGTTAGTGGAAACCTACCGCTCGAACAACAACCGTACCGCGTGGCCGACCCATTGGGTAATTCCAGAATCGGATTACAACGGACTTGCAAGCCAATCGTCGCCTGATTTCCCAGTGAAATCCAAGCTGCAATTGCTTGAAGAAATGTTCCAAGTAATCTGCCGCAACAAGTCGTTCAAAATCTTGCCTTTGGCTTACGGCGATGCAGCGTACCACGCTGACGTTTCGCAAATCGCTGGCAAGCAAGTTTACGTCTTGCTGAACTACGACGAAGAGTCGTTGCGTATGGACATCCCGGTTGATTACACCAACACGTTGGCGAACAGCTTGGATAACTTCAATTTCCAAAACGCTGGCTACGGTCAGTTCACGGGCGTCTTGGCGTACCGTCCTTTGGAATTGTTGTACTTCACGTTCGTCGCTAGCTGATAAGTGGGAGCCCTTCAGGAATGAAGGCTTGAGCCCTGGGAGAGACTTAGACTCTCTCAGGGCTTTTTACCAAGAGGTACACGGTGGCTTACACAAATCCAAGTGTTCAAGACTTTAAGGATTATTTCTTCAGAGATTTTCCTTACGGGACTGACATTGAAACAACGGTAACGGACCCTGACATTGCCAAGGCATTTCAGCAGACCAACATCAGTATTAACCCTGGTTTGTGGTCAAGCCAAGGTAACTACACCACTGCGTATTTGCTTTTAAGCGCGCACAACCTCGTAATGAACCTTCGCACAAGTTCGCAAGGTCTCAACGGGCAGTTTGCCTTTTTAGAGCAAAGCAAGAGTGTTGGTTCAGTGAGCGCAAGCTTTGCCATCCCGCAACGGATGGTAGATAACCCAGAATTCTCGATTTATATGAAGACAAACTACGGCGCGCAATACTTTCAGTTGCTTCTGCCAAATTTGTCTGGGCAAGTATTTTTTGTACATGGGAGAACGTTGCCTTGAGTGACGATAACGAGTTTGACACCAAGAATCTCGATAAGCTCATTCGCGCTTTGAAAAAGGGCGGGAACGCGGGCGTTAAAATCGGCATCATGGGTCAATCCGTTGCGCGCGAAGGTAGCGAATTAAACAATGCGACAATTGGCGCGTTCCACGAGTTTGGAACTTCTAAAATGCCGCAACGTTCGTTTTTGAAAATGCCTATTTCCGAGCATCTCGCTAAAGAGCTTGAGTCCTCGGGAGCATTCGACGAAGCGACGATTAAAGAGGTCGTAAAGCAAGGAACGACAAGACCTTGGCTTGAGAAAGTCGCGATTTGTGCCGAAGCGGTCGTGCAAGACGCTTTTAACTCGGGTGGCTTTGGCAAGTGGGCACCCTCTGACATGGCACACAAAAAGAACCATCAAACTCTTGTTGAGACTCAGCAGTTACGGAATTCGATTACGACTAAGATTACGGGTGTAAGTTAATGGCAATCCTAGGACCAATCGCAAACGGCAAGAACACGCCGCTTAACGTTCAAACGGGCACCGTCCCGAACGTTGGTGGGGCGATGCTAGATTGGTTTCAGCCGATGGTATTTGGCCGTGTAACGAAGTCTAACGTCGCTTATCAGGATGTTGAGTCGATGGTAGAAGTATCGTTTCGCGGGATTATTCAGCCGTTCACTGGTCGCCAGCTTTTGATTAAGCCTGAAGGCGAGCGCTCATGGACATGGCTTATGCTTCACGCTGACCCGTCTTTGACTCTTGATACTGACGAGGTAGTTACCTACCTTGGCGTGCAAACGCGTGTGATGAAACAAAACGATTACCGAATTTACGGATACGTTCAATACGAACTCGTGCAGGATTGGACGGGCTCAGGTCCAACACCCGCACCTTAAGGAGTAGACATGGCAGACATTAAAATATCAGCCCTACCAAGTTCTAATCCTTTGGATGGAACTGAGTTAGTGCCGATTGTTCAAGCTGGCGGTACTTATAAGACAACTGCCGCTGACATCGCGGCACTAGCCGCGGGTGGCGTTTCATCCGTAAACGGTTTGACCGGCGCGGTTGTTCTCGCAGTAAATGGTTCTACCATCGGCAGCGGTCAGACTGGCGTCTTGGCTTACGTCAACGCCTCGCAAAAACTCGACAACCTCAACGCCTTCAATGTCAACCCGGATTATTTTGGATTTAGTTACAACTCAAACTATCAGCCGAATAACTTGGGTTCTTATGAGTCGATTCAAAACTACTACATCGGCGTAGACCCGCTTCAGGCATCTCCGGACGATGTTGTCACTCTTTTTAATGTTGACGTGCAGATAGACCCTAATAGTACAGGGTTTGCTCTAGGTACTAATGGGCAAGCTGCCAATGCCATAAACCTTAACGTCAATCACCAAGGGAAATCTAATACCGGGCAACTTGCGCTTTCAAACAGCAGTTTTAATCTCGGCAGCGGTTCCGACGCAATTGACATCAAGGGTTTGCTTGGCTACTCAATGTTTGGCTCAGTTAATAACCAAGTCAATTTTTCAGGCGGGATAACCGGTTTTGTTGTCTCCATGAACTTATCTAATGGGGTTACCTTCTCGTCTTCAGGGACCTACTGCAATATTTTTGGAGATAACCTTCAAGCCTCTTCGACAACTTTTTACGGTTACGCCTCCTTTAGTGCTAGCCCTCAACTTGGGGCCATCGGAACCAACAACGGCGCTAGTTTCTTCAACGCGAACCCACAAATAGGTTCTCTCCAAGGAAACGCCTCCGCAACGATGGTTTACGCGGGCGGTGTTATTACGGGCTCCCTGGGCGATGCAACCGGTGGCGGTTACCAGGGTGTACAAGTAAACCCTCAGTTAGCTGTAATCGACGTAAACTCAAGAGGTATATCAGTTGGCGGTACCGCGACGACCGGTACGCATGAGTGGATTGGCTTAGAAATTTTCACTGATGGCATGGTTACAACCGGGAACAAGCGTGGATTGAGAATCAACACTACCGACGCGCTAAACTCTCTTGCAATCGAAGCCAACGGACATTGTAACTTAAGCTCAAACTTCAACTTAGTATCCGGTCAGGGACAGCAATACGGCCACGTTATTGGTGGCTCGATCAACATGCCAAACGGTACTGCAATTACGGGAACCGATACGTTAGCCAACAACATGGCTTTCTCGGTTAATACGGGTGATTCTGGTTCTTCTTGGACCGCTGCTTCGCTCGTAGGATTAACTACCTTAGGCTTTGTCGGACAAATCCAAGGAGCAGGGACCGTAAACGGTCCGATTACTTTCTGCCTTAACGGTTTTGCTGACGGTCACACAGGTCACATTGACCGCGTGAACAACTTCTTTGCTGCTGGTATCCCAACGGGCGCTGGCGGTACTATGGACGACCACGTTCTATACTACGGCGACATGCCAGCCGGTGCGATTGCAACAAATGAATGGGGTATGAGAATCGACGACTCTGCAGATGTCGGCATTCAAAATTATCTGCCGCGGCTCGCCCTTGGAACTTCTAACAAGAAGGTTTCAAGCGTGAACTCACGGCTTGATTTGGCTGAGGGTCACCTTAAAACTACGCAAGCCACGCCACCAACGGCGAACGCTGAGTCAGCAGCCGGTACTGGCGCTTCAGCCTCGGTTGCCGGTGCTACGGACGTAGCTGGGTTTGTAAATCTTACGACAGGTAGCGGCGCGTTTGGAACTGGCAGAGTTCTCTCAGTCACGTTCAACAAATCCTACACCCAGTTCCCTATCGTCGTATTTACTCCAAACAACCCAGCGGCAGCGGCAAACCCGTTACAAATTTCAGCTGATGCAACTCTTACCGATTTCGGGATTATTGCTAACGTTGCGGAGACGGCTCCAGGTACATCGTATCAATGGACCTATCACATTATTGAGGCAAACAGTTAATGGCTAGTAGCAACGACCCTTTCAGCTTGGCGGTTAAAGCTGGTCTGGACAAAAAGAACTCCCTCAAGGATTACTTGGTAAAAACTGAGGGACATTCTGAAGGTGAAGCCGCCGCGGTAATCACGGCGCTTGAAAGTACGAAGCTAGACAGTGATTAGGACGCCTAAGGCAACGATGTCCGCGGCGTTTAGTTTTGCGAGTAAGAGTTCGTTGTATTTGATTGGGTCGCCTTCGATTTGGAATTCGGTTTTTAGGAGTTCATCGAAGGCATCGTCGAAAGCGGCACGATTGGGTAAATCATAAGTGCCGTCTTGTTTTAGGATACCGTGTTGTCTAAGTAGTTTTTTCTGGACATCGGTACACGCGGCATCGGCATCGGCGATTGTTTTGTAGACTTTCACGATACGCAAAAGGGTTGGGACCGATTTGATTTCAGTACACTCGACGACTTTACGAATAGCTTTCATGAAGTCAGGGTTACGAAGGTCTCGATAAGTGAGAGTCAGGGACACTTGAGGCTCCTTTACTTTGTTCTGTTATGTATGTAAATTTGGCTTTGAAACATTACAACAGAAAATCTGAAAGGTCTATACGTTGGCACTAGGCTTGGCACAAACTGCGACTGCTGTAGGTACAAATGCTCCGGCAAGCTTCTTAGCTACTGGCGGCACTGGTCCTTACACTTATGCGGTTTTACCGGGCGGTCCCGGCGGAACGATTGACCCGAGCACAGGGGCTTATCGAGCACCCGCGTTGGTGTCCTCAGACCCGACAATGCTTTACGATACTATTCAAGTTACTGACTCTTTAGCGGCTACCGCTACGGCTCAGATTTTAGTTGGTACGCCGCTTTTACTGCTTTGCGAAATTATTCAGCAAGAAATGGGATTAACCCCGGACCGAATCAAACTTTGGGACCAAAAGTTGTTCCAACCTACTGATTCGGACCTATACATTGCTGTAGCCATGCCCTCACCAAGACCGTTTGGAAACTCTAGGACGCAATCTAGCGATGGCGTGACTGTAACCCAGTCTGTTAACATGTATGCCAGCGTTGACATCGACATTATTTCAAGAGGACCCGCGGCGCGCGACCGCAAAGAAGAGGTTATCCTTGCGTTAAATAGTACCTATGCTCAACAGCAAATGAATGCGAACAGTTTTAACGTCGGTACGTTATCGACGGCATTTGTGAACTTAAATGATTTAGACGGAGCGGCGATACCCTATCGTTATCGAATCTCCGTTGGAATGCAGTACGCGGTGACAAAGGTTAAACCGACACCGTATTACGATAGTAACTTTACACCTACGGTTTATGTAAACTCTTAAGAAAGGGAGTTCAGTCGTGACAAATCAACTTCAGATTACAAACTTTATCGACATCTCGGTAAGTCAAGCGCAAGCAGGTATCAGCGCGTACAATACGAGTAATCTCGGATTGTTCTCTTCTGAAACTCCCGGTATGAGCTTTGGTACCGATGGTTTCAAAATCTACCTAGAACCGACTGAAGTTGGCATTGACTTCGGTACAAGCAGCGTGACCTACAAACAGGCTAACGCAGTGTTCTCGCAACAGCCAAACATCCTAGCCGGTGGCGGGTACTTGGTTGTTATCCTGCTACAATCGAGTGAAACCTTGGATGCGGCGATTACCCGCACTGTTGATACGGTTCAATATTTCGGCGCTATGGCTACAGACATCCAAAGCCAAGCCGACATGCTAGCTGCTGCAGCCGTGTTGCAACCTTTGAACAAAATCGGATTCTTTGTTCAACGAGACCCGGCATCCGTAGAAGTTGGCGGTTCTTTGGACCTCTTACGCACCGGAGATTTTACTCATGGTCGCGGGCTCTACTATGGCTCGTCTGACGACTTGTCGGCTCTTGTTATGCAAGCAGCTTACGCTGGTCGCGCTTTGAGTGTTAACTTCTCTGGTTCAAACACCACGTTTACGATGCACCTCAAAGACTTGTCAGGCGTACAGCCAGATCCTTCGATTACCCAAACGATTCTAAACAAAGCGATTGCTGCAGGTGCCGACACCTATGCGAGCTACCAAGGTGTGCCGAAAGTTTACTGTTCGGGTGCGAATTCCTTTTACGACCAAGTTTATAACTTGCAGTGGTTTGTCGGAGCCTTGCAAGTGGCAGGGTTTAACTTTCTTGCACAAAGCGCCACCAAAATCCCGCAAACTGAAGATGGTATGCTCGGGCTTAAGGGCGCTTACCGCGCTGTTTGTGAACAAGGCGTAAGTAACCAATACATCGCGCCAGGATCTTGGACTTCTCCTACCACGTTCGGGAACCAAGCAGCCTTGCTGCAAAACGTCGCTCAACGTGGCTATTACATCTACTCGGCACCAATTGCGACCCAGTTGCAAGTTGACCGCGCGGCTCGTAAAGCTCCGTTGATTCAGATTGCAGTTAAAGAAGCGGGAGCGATTCAAAGCTCGTTCGTAATCGTAAGCGTAAACGCATAACTTTTAGAAAGGACGACATAACATGACAACGGTAGCACTATCCGGCGCTGATACACTCACTCTGAATAACCGGGTGTTCTCAGACTTTGCCGACGCGACCTATGCCGAATTGACGTTTCCAAACGACATTGCAAGCGTCAAGACCGGTAAAAACGGGAACTCGATTTACGGCTTCAACGAAAGCGGTAAACAGTGCGAGCTTAAGCTTCGCTTGGTTCGCGCTTCGGGAGACGACAAGTTTCTAAACGGTCTGCTTGCCGCTCAACAAAACAACTTCGCCGGGACCACTCTTATGATTGGTCAATTCGTGAAGTCGATTGGTGACGGTCAAGGCAACATCACAAGCGACACTTATGTAATGAGTGGCGGTGTGTTCACTAAGCAAGTCGAAGGAAAATCGAATGCTGAGGGTGATACGGACCAATCGGTTGCGATGTACACGATTAAATTCAGCAATGCTCCGAGGGCGATTACCTAATGCGTGAAGTACAGTTACCAAGTGGCGCGACTCTTAAAATTACGCCTGCAGATTTTGCGGTTGCGAAAGCTCTTTTTCAAGCAGTTTCAAGTGAGCTTCGCACCGTAAGAGGGAACGGCATTGACGACATCCTAAAGGATATTTTCTGTGTCGGCGTCTCCTCGTCACGAATCGAATCGTGTCTGTGGGAGTGTTTTAAGAAATGCATGTACAACGGCGGAGCCGGTGACTTAAAAATAACAGCAGACACGTTTGAGCCTGTCGAGCGTCGTGTAGATTACATCACGGTGTGTATGGAGGTCGCGAAGGAGAACATAACCCCTTTCGTGAAGAGCCTCTATGCCGAGTTATCGGGGTTCCGCACGATGCTCGAAAACGTCCAGTTATAGAGGCTGAAGACGACGTACTGTTAGTTTATCTCCGGCTCTGCAAGTCAGGATACGCACGCTCGGTTGAAGAGGCGGCGACCCTTGACGCTCGTACAGTGATACAGGCACTTCACTACGAAGATTTCTGTGCAAATTACGAGTTTACTTATGCGGAGTTGAACAAGTGAACATAGCTGAACTAGTCTTAAACCTTGGCGTAAAAGGCACTGATAAAACTACCAGTGCCCTGGGCGGCGTGCAGAAGAGTCTTAAAGACACTTCGAGCATGGCTCTTGAAACGAAAGTCGCCCTGGTTGGCGCTCTTTACGCGCTTGAGCGTTTGTTCTCGGCTTCAGGGCAGCGCGGTACTGACCTCGAAAACTTCAACGCTGTAACCGGCGTTTCAATCCAAAGACTTCAACAATACCAGTACGCTGGCCGTCAGGTTGGGGCTACAAACGAGGAAATCGAAAGCTCGTTTAAATCCCTGCAAGCGGCGATGGCAGACGTTGGTATGAATCAAGGCGCCCCTTCGGGTATGGCTCACGTTGCCGATGTTCTTGGTATCGATATCAGCGAAGACGATATCAAGGAATTTGCTAAGAAGCCTGAAAAACTGTTTCAGATTCTGCAGCAGTATGCCCAAAAAGAAACCGATATCGGCCTAAGAAATCGAACGTTAAAAACGTTTGCCGGGATTACCGACACGATTATTGCCGGTATGACTAAGGGCGTCTTTAACGAACAGGTCTTTTCTAGGGCACCAACTTACAGCAATAAAGAAGTTAAGAACCTAAACGACGCTAATATCGAGTGGAAAAACCTGCAGACGAAAATCGAAATGCAGGTCGGCAGGTTTAACGCTGCCCACGGTAAGGAACTAGTCGAAGGTATCTCGCATATTGCTGACGAAGTTTTTAGGCTAGCCGATGCCTTTAGGGTATTCGCGGAAAAGATAGGTCTATTCGATACGATTCTGCCAAAGGTCGTTCAAGGATGGACTGCTATTATTTCTCTTATGACGTCATTCGTTGAAAAGGTAACTCAGAAATCTATCGGCGAGGTACTTAAGGATTTTGCCCTCGATACTAAGCAGTATATTACGGGGTCTAGCGAAGCACAGGATGCTGCCGATAAGAAGTTAGCAGATACGTTAAGGCAGCGTGCAGCTAAAGGATTGCCCCTACCCCAAGGGGTTGATAAATCCGAAGCTGCAAGAGTTCTTTTGAAATATCCTGATGAGAAAGCAAAATCCCCGCTTGCAACTGTAGGGCAGGCATTTACTGCAAATATACCGCCGTCGCCGGTCGCTGCAAAGACGCCTGTTTCGCCGGTAGCCCCCGTAGCAAAAGTAATACCGATACTATCCCCTACGAAGGTAGCAGCCCCGGCAAAGCTCCCACAGGTTCAAGTAAATAATTCGACAGGGGCTGAAGTAAACATCGAACAAAACTTTAACTACCAGCACGACGGCAGGGATTCTAAGCAGGTAGCAAAAGATGTCAAAAAGGCGGCGAACGAAGCCTATAGGCAATTACCGCAAGGTCAGGTGAAATAATGGCAATTAATCTCTCAGCACTAGCCCCGGTCACAACTGCGGCGTCTGCTCTCACGGGACTCGTGATGGTAACGCCGCAATCAGTCGTAGGTTACGCGCCGCAAAACCCGGCTGACTCTGACGGTTCGGTATCTATCGACCAATCAGCGCCAGCAATTTTATTCAACTACGAAGGCGAGCAAAGCGTAAACCTGCAAAGTGACATCACAGACCACTACGTTGAAGACAACACGGCGGTCCAAGACCAAATCGCACTAAAGCCGGTTATCATAAACACGAACGGTTTTATTGGTGAACTAAACAACGTTCCACCCGTAGGACTTCAGACGCTTAAGACCGCTGCCGATAAGTTGACGGTAGTTGGTGCTTATGCTCCGCAACTCTCAGTGACCGCGCAACTTGCCTATAACGAAGCATTTCTGGCCTATCAATCAGCCACCAACTTGGTGAATGCTGGGGTTTCGGCTTGGTCTTCTGTAAGCAATGCAATCAGCGGTCAAAACGGTAACGCCGTAATCGACGAAGAGGGCGACTTAATCCCTGGTAGCGTGCAGAATCAACAGCAGAAATACTTTCAACAGTTTTATGGCTACTGGGTAAACCGAACACTTTTTACAGTGCAGACACCTTGGGCTGTTTTTCAGAACATGGCGATTCAAAACCTAAGAGCGTTGCAAGACGCTGAGACGAACGTAATCACGGACTTTGAAGTAAGCTTTAAGCAAATCCGAAATGCGTTCACGGCTTTCAGCGGTATTCCAACGTCGTTTGCTGGTCGCTCAGCAACCCAAGCAGCTTCAGTTACTAACCAAGGTATTTCGCAAGGAACGCCCACGGCAACAACGCCCGCTACGGCGACGGCGACTACGTTGTCAGGAGGTGCGTCTTGAACCTAATAACCCAAGTGTCCTCTAATGCCCTGCAACAACAGACGATGGTACTAGACGATGGTACCTCTTTTACTTACACGCTTTACTTTGTGCCGATGCAACAGGGCTGGTTTTTCACTGAGATAACCTACGGTGATAGTTTCACACTTAGAAACATCCGGGTTACAAACAGTGTCAACATGCTTAACCAATGGCGAAATATAATCCCTTTTGGGATTGGTTGCATTTCGACGGCAAATCGCGAACCAAGTTTGCAACAAGACTTTTCTTCGGGTGCATCGAAACTTTATTTGCTTACGCAGCTAGAATGCCAGCAATACGCGGAGATTTTAGCTAGTGATTAAGTTCAACAGAAATTACTCGCTTAGGGTAGAGGTGGATAAGTCAAACAGCTTTTTGACTATCGCACCTCCTTTTACTCTTGAGTTCGACATTACGCGAAACACGCTAACGTCTGCGAACGTGTGCCAGCTTCGTATCTATAACCTTGCGGAAATCAACCGAAACCAGATTCGCCATAACATCTACGACTACGGTAACTACAAGCGAATCGACTTCAAAGCAGGCTACGGTACAAACCTTGCGACAGTGTTTCACGGCAACATCTCTCAAGCCTACTCGACTCGCGAAGGTACAAATTTCGTTACTACGATTGAATGCTACGACGGTGGCTTTGGTTATGTGAACGGCGAGGTAAACTTGCAGTTCTCGGCTGGTACGCCGTTTAAGACAGTAATCACTGCAATCGCCGCTACCCTACAATCAAAGGGCGTAACGATTGGCGCGATAGGCGACTACCCAGGTATCCTAACTCGCGGCAATACCTACACCGGCAATACCATGTCCATTCTAAACGAATTGACCGGTGGCGGCGTATTTATCGACAACGGCAAACTCTACGCACTCGGCACCAACGAATATGTGGCGAGTTTGTCTAGTGTTGGTGTGATTAGTTCGCAGTCTGGGCTTCTTGGGACCCCGATACTAGAAAAAGATATTGTTCGTTTTGACATGCTATTTGAGCCGGGGCTAAACGTTGGGCACAAAGTAAGACTCGATAGCAGTACTGCTCAGAATTTCTTCGCTACAACTGCCGGGGTTACAAAGAACATTGGACCTGGATTTAACGGTGAGTACAAAATTGTATCGGTAAAACATCGCGGCATGATTTCAGCAGCGGTGTGTGGGAGCGCCATAACTACTGGCTCGTTCTTTTTTAGCAAACTTTTGAAGGGTGTAACTGGAACGTGACGACACCACAACAAAATTTAAATCCCAACGAGGTAGAACTTAAAGACCTCCTAAGCTTATTTGAGAAGAACCTTCTTTTAAAGTTCAACTGCCATCACATTGCCCAAATTCAGGATTTCAACCCGGCACAACAAACGGCTTCGGCAACTATCAATTACAAAAAATCGTTTTCACTCCCAAACTCCATGGGCGTCTACACTGAGCAACTAGTCGACTACCCTTTGCTCGTGAACTGTCCAGTTATTTTCCTTGGCGGCGGTGATGGCTGTTTAACTTTTCCAGTGCAAACGGGTGACGACTGCCTTGTGCTTTTTAACGATAGGGACATTGACAACTGGTTTTCTGGCAGTATTACGAGCGCACCAAGAACGGGGCGTCTACACGCTTTTCCGGATGCAATCATTATTGTCGGTCTTAGGATGCTCCGCGAAGTAATCCCAAGCTTTAGCACCGATTCGGTAGAGCTACGGAATTTCCTCGGTACGACTAAAATCTCCATGAAAATGGACGGCTCCCAGGTGTCTATAAAAGTTGGCCCGTTGATGACTTTTATTTTAAAGCAGGACGGTACGGTAAGTATCACCAACGAGTCCGGGCAAGACTTACTTCAAACCCTAGCCAACCTCTTTGCCGCAATCCCGGCTCTAACCGTCCTAGGGGTTTTACCCGTAATGCCGCCTACCTACGCAACTGACTTAGCAGTTTTGGAGACGTATGTATGAGTGGAGGTCTAAACAACGGGACGGCAAACGCTCTTGGCGCGGCAATAGCCGCGGCTTTAAACCCGTCTCAACCTGATACGGCACACTGGCAAACTATCTGCCAGCAATTTTATCAGGCTCTTTTAACTGACATTGTAATTACGATTTTATCCGGAACGATTGTAACCACTGGCGGTCCGACTACACAAACTGGACCCGCGGTACCCGTTCCGATTAGCCCTAACCCGTAAGGTGAACCATGGCTATAGCTAGAGCAGTAGACCAAAATAACGATTGGCAATTTGGTAAAGGCAAGAACGACTACGTTAAGAATAACGACGAAGTTGCCCAAAACATAAGTACACGCCTAGGGATGTTCCTAGGCGATTGCTTTTTCGATCAAGGGGCTGGTATCGCTTGGTTTAACGCCTTGGGTGCTAAGGACCAGATACCCTTGAACCTTTTTATCAATTCCATTATTCTCAACACACCAAACGTAACAGGCATTCTGCAAACGCAAGTGAGACTAGACGCGAACCGTAACTTAACGGTGCGTTACAAAGTCCAGACCACTTACTCAGTTGCTTCGGGTACGTTTCAGTACAACTTGAATGGAGTCGCGTAATGCCAAATTTAATAGACGCCAATGGGTTGCAGGTAAACACGCGACAAGAATTGGTGGACTTCTTTACCGCTGCTTGGCAGAGAATCTACGGCTCCGATGTTAACTTGGCATCGAACACGCCTGATGGTCAGTGGATGAATCTCAATATCCAAGTGATTTTGGATACGCAAGACCTTCTCGTACAAATCTACAACATGTTTGACCCTGATAACGCAATCGGCGTTATCCTAGACCAGCGCGTTGCAATCAACGGTATTCAGCGCCAAGCCGGTACTTACACAGTCACAAATGTTACGATTACAAACTCCCAGTCCGTAAACCTCTACGGTCTAGACCAATCCGACCAAGCCGTTTACACGGTTGCTGATAACGCGGGAAACAACTGGTTCTTGCAAGCAACGGTCTTAGGACTATCTCCCGGTAGCCATGCCTTAAGTTTCCGCGCGGCAACACCTGGCGCTACGCTAACGGTTCCGAATACGATTAACGTCCCAGTAACGATTGTTCTTGGTGTTGATACAATCAATAACCCTACAACCTATACAACGCTTGGAACGAATGAAGAGACTGACGCGGCGCTTAAAGTTCGCCGTCAAAAATCAGTCTCCCTTGCAAGTCAAGGTTACTTAAAAGGTCTGCTTGCGGCGCTTGAAAATATCCCTGGCGTAACGTCGGCTTTTGTTTACGAAAACCTCACCAATGTGACAAATGGCGACGGTGTACCAGGGCACTCTATTTGGGTTATCGTATCGGGTACCGGGGCCCCGGCTGACATCGCGCAAGCAATCTACACTAAACGGAATGCTGGTTGCGGGATGTACGGACAGACAAGCTATACAGTTATTCAAGTTAACGGGAGCCCGTTTACTGTATTTTGGGATACTGTTTTGGCTCAAAATGCCTTTATTGCTTTCACGGCGACTTCAATCAACGGCATCAACCAACCAAACATTGCAGCTATCAGAAGTGGGATTATTACTACTTACGTCCCTGGCGTAAACGAAGAGGTAAACATCAATGCACTTTCTACCGCTGTCCAAAGCATTGATTCAAATACTTTGGTTACAAACGCGGGATTTAGCTTAGGTACGTTGCAAGTAGCGACTTTATCCGGTGTATCGGCAAGCGGTGCATTTCAAGTTCAATGGAACGGCAACACTTCGGCTTCGATTAACTGGAATGATTCTATCTCGACAATTCAATCAAAGGTACAGGCAATAACCGGACTTTCTGGCGCTCTTGTCACTGGTAGTATTGCGAGCCAAACTCTAAGCTTTAACCTTGCAGGTGTAGGAGTAAGCGGCGTAGTTGCTCTAATTACAATCGTAAACAACACGCTACAAACTTCGGCTCCTGCTCCGGTTACTTTCTCATTCAATGAGAACTACACCAATACGTTGTCTCCAACTGCAAAAAGAAACCAACTTGTATTTACATCGGCGAACATCATTATTTTGCCAATGATTCTCTCGCCCTCAGCGAGCGCAGTACCGGCTAGTAGCGCGATTCAATTTGTTGGACTTGGAGGCTATGGAACTTACGTCTATTCGTTCCAGACAAACAATTCGGGTGGGACTATCGACCCGTCGACGGGTGCTTACATGGCGGGGACGACGGCGAGCGTAACCGATACGCTAAAAGTTACAGACGCATTTGGTAATACTGCAACGGCGACAGTACAGGTAATTTGATGTTAGGGATTTCGATTAAGAAAACTATAGGGCTTGGAGACGCGTTGCAGTTTAGCAGTGTGCCCGAGAACTACTACCAAGAAACTGGCAATAAATTGTTCGATGTCTCTGAGCCCTGGTTCTTTGACCACAACCCTTATGTCGTTCGCGAGCCGCGACAGGCAGTCGAGAAGACGATTGAAATGTGGAACTTCAGCCCTCAACAGTGGCCATGGCCCAAGCCAAACCGTCAGCATGGCGTCTACTTAAGCCAAGCTGAAATTTTTGCGTCCGTGTTTGGTGTGAAGTATCCACGGTTAAATCGTCCCAGGCTTTACAGGTTTGAGCAGTACAATTACGAAGACCGCAAGTTAATCCTTCTGCACATTGACGGCAAGAGCCACGGTATCATGCCGCGGCACGTCGTAGACCACATTCTCGAAAAGTATGGACCTACTGGCCGTCTTGCTCAGATCGGGACGAATAATGCCAACGTAGGTATCAAAGGTATCCCACATTTAGAAACCAAAACTTACTGGGATTTAGCGGAAACAATCAGTAAAGCCGCGATGTTCATTGGCGTTGATTCTGGTCCTTCATGGATTGCAGCTTGCTACCCGGACGTTATCGTAAAGAAGGTTCGCACTAAACCGTCACACGACGTTTTAAAGACATGGGTTCCTCTGGCGTATGATAACGTGCATTCTCACTGGGACGACAGATGCCAGCAAATTTTCAACACGTCCGAACACGACATCGGCTTTACGTCGTCGTATAGGAAAATCTAAGTGACAACTACAGAACTCATCAACTACTACGCTGACCTTCTCGTGTTGCAGTATCGCAGTAAGCCAAAAGCTTATGCGACGATTCAGACACTCGCGACGCCAGTCGTTATGCCGCAAGTTACCGTCCAGCAGATTGATTTTAGTTCTGACCCAAACGGCGGTGCGGTTACTCTGCTTTACGGTGTTTCGCCTATTGTAATCAACTGGAATGATACGACACCAACGATTCAAGCCGCGTTTCAAGCAGTTAGCGGGTTAGGTGCGGTAACGGTTTCTGGCTCAGTTTCATCTCGAACTTTAGTAGCTACGTTTACCAGCGTCACACCGCCAGCTGCTATCTTAATGGTAAGCACTAATACTCTGGCTTCAATCAGTGGTCCGGTTACTGTATCCGTAACTGAAATTGACGATACATTACCAATTGCTGTTCAAAATGCATTTAACGTAATCGGCCCAAAGACTGTCGTCGGTGCTCAGCTAGACGTAATCGGAAAGTACGCAGGCGTTTCCAGAACAAACATGGGGTTTACCACACAGATTACCCTGAACGACCACGATTTCATGTCGCTCATACAGCTGGCAATTATTCAGAATAGCGCCGGTAGTTCGCTTTTTGAAATCGTGAATTTACTTAACCAATTTTTTCCGAATGAAATTTTCGTGTTCGACCACAAGAACATGACTATGGACTACTATGTTTCGTCCTCTGTAGGCTCCCAAGACCTGCTTCAGGTTTTCATTACAGAAGGACTTCTACCGCGCCCCATGGCAGTCCGAATCCGGATTGTTATATACTTTCCGGATGTAAGTATTTTCTTCGGGTTTAGAAGCTACAACGCTCCGGCGTTCAAGGGCACGCCCTTCAACTACTACAACAACTATAACCAAACTTGGAAGTGGCTTTCTTATAAAGATGCGATTATTATATAGGTACTAAATCAGAGGTAATCAATGGCGAAAATAACTCGCGCAGTACAAAAGCTTTTTGCGTCAACGGCTGGCGCGCAACAGATATCCCAATTTGGCTCGCTCGCAAACAGCACGCCAATGTTTACAACAGACCCCGTTACGATTCAGGGACTCTCTGAATTTTTAAACGGATGGTTTGATGCAATCCTTGGTGACAGCAATCCAGCCATTGAAGACATGAACGCGCTATTTTTTCTCGCGTTCTATCAAATTGCTTACGGGTTTCAACAAGGTATCGCGGAATGGGATTCTGGAACGACATATTATATCGGCAGTATTGTTCAAGATGGTTCAGGGGTGACATATCTATCAACCGCTGATAACAACTTAAATAATGCAGTTAATACGGCTAATTGGTTTCCGATTGGCACCGTTGGTGCTTTAAACCAAGTAGTTGGCAATGTAACATTGCAAGCAGGACTCAGGATCACCACGCCGTCACCGATAACTGTTGCGGCAGCATCTACGATGAGTGTTCCAAGTACGACTTTAGTGATAGTTCCAGAATCGGTAACAGTGCCGTCTGGTGCAACTTTAACCGTCGCCCCGGGCGGCACAGTGAGGGTAGTGTAATGGCAGAATTAGAAGGCGATAACATTGCGAATAGTGCGGGCACAGGCGCTCCGAATTTTCCTAATGGTATAAAACTTTCAGGTGGTTCGAGCGCAATCAGTGGATTCATTGATTGGACGACCTGGACACCTGTATTTACTTTTGCTGCGAATGCTCCAACACCTATAACTACACTGTATTATGCGCAATATATGCAGCTGAATAAAATTGTTTTTGTTCGTGTAGCTGCTCTCTTAGGTACCCGAGTCTTTACTCTTAGTAACGACGCGCTCAATATGACCTTACCTATAGTAGCTGATACGACTGAATTGAATATCTTTACTGCCGGAGGAGTTTGGAGAAATTCCGCAGATAATAAAGATTGGCCTATCGGTATGAATTTTTCTTTTAATACAGTAACACCGGCTATCGCCTCAATCCGAGGAGCTGGGGGAACTTCAGCGGCGAATATTACTAACAACACTGCTTCAAACACGAACGACAATGAAGCATATTTCATCAATTTCAATTATAAAGCGATGTGATGGCGGAGTGGCTTGAAATTATTTTTAAGGTCGGCGGCGTGGTAGCACTTCTCGCGGTAACGGTTTACGTCTCGCGAACAAGTGCCGCCACTTTGAAAAACAAAGTGCTGCCAGAACTTGAAGAGATTCGCATTACGCTCGCTGCAATCAAGCTTCACATAAGCGGCGTCCTAGAACTCAAAAAGCGAGTCGACGAAGACCACGATAAGCTTGTTGTTTTAGGCGAAAAGCACGACGGGTTACAAAAAGGCGTTAGTACAATCCGAAAGGATTTTAAAGAACACGTTACGCTCTACCACACCAAATCATAAAGGGGTTTACGATGAGTATGGAAAACCTGAAAAAAGTTGTGGGCTTTGGCTTATCTGTAGGCGAAGCGATTGTCGCGGCATCGGGACAGCCGACTGTTATTGCAAAAGCGGCAATCATGCTACACTTAGTAGAAGACGTACCGGCACTGCTTGGTGTCGACTATGCCGCGCTTAAAAGCGAAATCTCGCAGTTAACGCCTGCAGAACTCGACGAGCTAAACCAGTACATCGACGATAACTTCTCGCTGCCCGGCGATGTTGCTAAAGAACAAGCAATTGAGACGGCTGTTTCAGTTGTGATTGATTTAGCTAAAGTTGCCGAAAAAGCTGCCGAAATGTGGAAAGCAAAAGAGGCTCCCGCACCGGCTGCCGCTCCCGCTTCTTGAAAACGTAATGGGGTGTCAGGACCGCGCTGCCTAGACAGGTAAAACGAACTTAGCGCCGCGGTGAGTTCCATCGCGAAAAAGTCGCCCCAAACGTTTTTCAAAGGAGTGCCTTCATGTCGGTATTTTTTCAAATCCTGATGCTCTTAGTTCAACTGTTCCCTGAAGCCCTAAAAGCAATCAAGGCTTGGCAAGACTATCACGGTCAACAACTTACGGCCGCTAATCGCGCGCGTCTTGCTGCAGACGTGAAGACGGCAGTTCAAGCGGCGGTCACCAACAAGAATACCGCGGGACTCGAAGCTGTAATTAAGAGCCTAGGTAAGCCGGAAATCACTGCGGCTAACCCAGACCCTAAAAGCCCGTCCTAGCTTTTAAAGGAGACAGGGAAAATGCGGTGGGTCGTACTTGTTTATTTTATGAACATCTTAGCTGGGTGTCAAACCTTGCAACCAGCACCTAAGCAGCAGTATCCTATAAGCCAAATTTGGGCGGGAAAAATATACGTTGGCGACTCAAAGCGCCAGGGCGTCGCGCAATCGCTGCTAAGCCCAGTCGTTAGCTGCACGAGTGTCGATTTTGATAGGATGGTATGCATGAGTTTAGAGGACTACACGGCACTAATGCAATACTTTATTCAGTCGGCGTGCGTGAACCAATGATTAGCCGCGCTGAAATTCTCATGGGTCGCGACGAGAAATACCCTCTCAGCCCCGAGAACCTTGAGAACCTTGAGAACCTTTTAACGGCGCTAAACCTGTTCCGGCAGGAGTATGGCAAGCCGATGTTTGTTTCGAGCGGCTACCGCCCCGGACCTTTCAACGTGCTCGCGGGCGGCGCCTCCGATTCGCCCCACCTCTCTTGCGAGGCTTGCGACTTTCACGACCGCGACGGCGAGCTAAAGAAGTGGGTTTTAGAACACCCGCTCGTGCTTGTTGAGTGCAAGCTTTACATGGAGAACCCAGTAAATACGCCGACTTGGTGTCACCTGCAAACGCGCCCAGTTCCCTCCGGGCGGCGAATCTTTAGCCCCTAAAAGAAGGCCTTCTTTTAGTCCCTAATCGTCTTCGTCGTCTTCTTTGACTTCGCCGTTGCACGCGATGCATAAATATTCACTGCGTGCATACGGTGCGTACCCTAGTAAAACCCCGCACTGTTCGCATTTGATTGGGCAAAAATAATTAAACAAACCGCTCACTTAGAACCCCATTTCTCGTCTATAAACTTCTTGGCGTCTTTGATGCTCAAGAAAATTCTTTGACTCACTGGCGACCATAACTCACGATCTTTTCTAATTAAAATCATAAAGATAGCGGTTCCTCCGGGATTGAATTGCTTGCTTATCATCCAACGTCGCCCCCACTTATTGTAGAAGGTGTCCATTATTCGCAAGCCTCCCACAGACCGAATTTCGCCATAAAACCGTTAGTTAGCTTCTCTTCTTTGAAACCGCGATAGTGGACCTTTAGTTCTCCCACCAACCCTTTGTCTTTGAAGTCCGCCTTGTGGGTCTTGAGCGCGCCGCGCGCAACGATTTCGCCGTTGAGTATGCTGACCGTCTCAAAGAGATGGTCGTCAAGTTTGCCAATAATTTCGAGCTTAACCAGCGACGCCGGGATGCATTCGTTCGGGTTAATCGGCACCACGCCGTTGTCCTCATAAGCCGCTTGGATGTAAGGACTGTCGTACTCCATTGCCTGAGCCACTTGAACCGTAAGAGCCAGAACTAATAGTAAGTATTTCATGTGATTACTCCTTGTCGACATAAACAGTTGAAAGTAGGTTACTCATATTGCTGTAAGCTAGGGAGCCGTCCACAGTGCTCAAGCCCCAAGCCTCGTTGCTGTCTTTTGCGCTTGCGGTCCATACCACGCCGGTAGAAAAGTGCAAGCCCTTGAGCGCGCCGCTATCCCAGAGGGCAAACAATTCGTCGCGGGTCGCTAGTCTTTTACCAGCCGGAACTTTCTCCATAGCGTCCGCCCAGTTGACTGGGGTGGCGACATAGGTCACACCGTTCGGCAACTCAACAGAGGGCAACGTAGAGGTCGTAGGAGCCCCTACAACGACTACCTTATCGTCCACAGGTTCAGCGGTAGGCGAAGGTGTTGGTGTGGCAAAAGGCGCGTTTATAAACGCTTTTGCGGCAATTGCTTTCTCGTTGATTTTGGCCTTAACTGCTGGCGTCTTGCGCTTAATGTTCTCGGAGTCGCGCGCTTGCTCTTCGCGCCCGCAAGCCACCAATAACATTAGAAGAATTAAGTATCGCATAAGTTACTCCTCAATCTTTGCTTTGACGTTGCAGATGAAATACTCACCGCCGCCAATTGCATCCTTGCAAATCTTTTGGGTAAGCTCGTCCTGGCGAAGCTTTTGGAGGTAGCTTTTTAAGTGCGCGTAATCAGGTGCGGAGAACCCAGCAGGTACTTGAAAGCCCTTAAGAAGACCCTTTGTGAACACCTTATCGTAAGTTACGGCGAATTTCATTTTAAGCCCCCCATGTTACCCACTACTCAAGCCTTATAATAGATACTTCGGGAGGCTAGGTTTAAACTTTAATTTTAGTAAAAAGGCTAGTGTTCTAGGTAGGTTACTTCGTCACATTTATCGTTAACGGAGTATAGTCGTAACTTGCGGTTTTCTTTGCGTAATTCTGCTATCTGCTGGCGAAGCATTTTAACTTGGCTATCGCAGTCCACATAGTTTAAACACATGTGTTCACAGCCACTTACGCCAAGTGCAATAATGCACGCGGCTAATACTTTGAAGGCATTGAGTTGGCGAGCCATTGCATGAACCCCACTAAACCTATGATTAGTCCGATTAAGCCAAGTATGCATAAAAATTGTACAATTTCCAACACGCTTCGCCAGCGACGGCTGTGCTGCGCGATTTCGATTATTTGGCTTATGGTCCGGGGTGGTCGCGCCGAAGAACGCTTTACCATGTGATACGCACTCCTGTCTTTAGCTCGGAGCTAATCTAGCTTCGGGCTATTTTTTATAGCGCGGACCCTCCCACCCTTCGACTTGAACGGGACAGCCAGTAGCCCAAGGCGGCAGTTCCGCCATGAGGCGGCAGAACTCTTGATTAGAGCCACCTCCAAATATATCACGTTCCGCGAGCAGTTCGTCGTGTACGCTTAGGACTATCTCCCAGGGTCCCGCGGCTTCAATCCGAAGCATCGCGGCAGCCATAAGGTCGCGCGCAATCGCCTGCACTACGTTTTCGACCAGCGTGCCGCCCCAGGTCTTTTGCTCGCACCACTGTTTCGTATAGCTATCAATCCCGTAGTGATAGATGGCTTTAACCCGCTGCTTGTACTTATTTACGACCATGCGGACAGAGGGTTGGTGATAAGCGAGGCGGCGACCGCTCGGGAGTTCGCACCAAAGGAAACCGCCGCGGACCCACCAAGAGACGTAGTTTAGGGTGTACTTTTTACCTGGGTTCTCGATTGCCGCCATAGCTGCTAATTCATAGTTTTTCCACAACTTAACCACAGGGCTATGAGCATCGCGGTAGGCATAAACGGCGGCCGCGCTTAAGTCTGGTCCAATCTCTTGCCCTAAGTTAAGGCAAGTCTCTTCAAAGCGGTCGACACCCATGCCATAGCCGCAACCTAAAATCGCGGTCTTACCTAGCCACCGTTGGTCCTTAGTGACGTTCTCGACGTGGTTGACGTTATAGATTCGCTGAGCCATCTCTTTGTAAAGGTCGCGCCCTTCGCGGAATGCCTTAAGACCCTCTTCGTGCTTAGCGACCCAGAACAAGACGCGCGCTTCAATCGCGGCGTAATCGGCAACGTCTAGGACCTTACCGGGAGGGGCGACAATCATGCCGCGAAGACAGCTTGAGAAAGCCTGCATTGGCTCGCCGTAGATCATTCGCACAAGTTCAAGGTCGCCTAAGGCTAAAATCTCGCACGCTTTGATTGGGTCTTTTATCGTCCCACGAGGAAAGTTTTGAGGTTGAACGCGCACTCCGCCCCAGCGTCCAGTAGAGGCGGCATGATAGAGCAACATGTCGCGAAGGCGTCCGTCGGTACGCGAGCACTCCTCAAATACGGGATACTTCGCTGTTGAGGACATCGAGATGGCTTGTCGGTACTCCAGTAATTCTTTAGCTTTGCCAGTTACAAGACCGTTCTTTACGGCATCGTCGACGGTTTTCTTCTGCAAATCCGGTAGGAACACGCCCTCGTCTTGGAGGAAACTAAGAACGGCGTCACGTTGCCTTGCGCTCCTAAGCGCACCGTTGGTGAGTTCTGCAGTCTGCTGATTAATAAAATCGGTCTCGGTCTCAATCATGTCGAGCACTGTGTTAACGAGCGGGCGGTCGACTTCAAAGCCTCGAAGGTTAATTTTCTGGTCAAGTATCCATACTTCGCGTTCAGTTGGATGTAGCGGCGGCGTTGCAAGAAACAATTCAACTTCAGCGGCAACGTCGCGCTTACAGTACTCAACAATTCGCTGTAACTCAGCCGGGTCAGAGTGACGTGTGCTCGGGTCTTTTTTAGACGGTCTCTTTGGCTTACACCACTTGAGTATTAAGCGCCTACCCTCCATGTCTTTTTGAACAGGTAAACGTAACACTTGTGCAGCACCTTCTAGGTTTCTAGGCAGCGCAAGTGCAGCGGCTTGAGACGCGGTACAAATCCAACGCTTAGGAGAAGTGGCGACACCAAAGCGTGTGTATTTTGGTAAGCAGTTAAGAGAAATGCATTGCTCAAAAAACGCGTTGTGCGCTACCAGCATCACGTTGTGGCGTAGCATCTGCTCAAGTAGAATGTCGATTGTTCCAATATTTTTATATTCACTAGGTACCCATGAGCAAGTTTTGGCGGTTCTCAACTGCTCACGCGTACCGATTCGCCATGCTGCACAAATAATCTCAGTGCTTGGATGCATTGAGTATTCGTAAGCGCCAACATCTTTTAAGTTAGCTTCGCTGTAAGTTTCATAATCAATGCAGCAGAAAATTTGGTTCTTATCGTACACGGTAACATTCCCGGCAAACCCGTTGAAATTTTCCGTTTTTACGTTTCTGAATTCTTAGATTTTCACCGATTAAAATATGACCTCGTATACAATGAGTTTTTCGTGCGTGAATCGCGCTAGGACTATTACCGCGTAAAACATTTTCTTTATGAGTTACCGGCTCTAAATGTTTTGGATTTACACAATTTCGATTCTTACAAAGGTGATCTAGTTCTAAGCCTTTTGCGATTTTCCCGTGAGCTAAAGTATAAGAGACTACATGTGCTGTTAAAGCTTTTCCGTACCAGAGTAATGTGCCATATCCTGTGTTATTTTTACTCCTAGTCCAGAACCAGCAATTTTTAGTTTTCTCTACGCCGAGCCAAAACCAGTCAGTTTCCGGTATATCCGAAATCCGCGAACGCTTTTTTAATTGCTCAGGTTTCAACTTCATGGACGAATCTCAATTACATCCGGGTCAACCCAGCTTGGGAGAGGTTTGCAGCATTGAACCGGCACATGCACAAGTTCGTCGCTACCGTCGTATCTTTTCCAAAACGAACAACCGTAAAGCAAAATATCACGATGGTAAACTTCGTAGTCACCCTGTTTCAAAAGTTGCCAGACTAATTCTTCGTTACTCATCGTCACGTTTGATACCTAACAGTCGCTCAATCCTGTCAAGCCGCATAAGTAGAACCGCTAAGAAAGCTTCGTTCGGATGAATAGTGAGAGGCTGAGGGTGCAGTTGATGTTTTATCGCAAATGCTTGCAGGTGCGCTTTGACTGGCTCTTGCATCTCGCCAAACAGTTTTCTTGCTAGGTCGACATTCGTAAAATCAAGCGCCTTCATTTTTATCCACCAACTCGAATAGATGCCAAACCATAGGACCTTGTTGTGCGGTCCCGATGTAACGCATTGGTTGTTGCTCCAAAGACTCCATTTGCCAGCCAGTGCCGTAGATGCGAAAGCGGCGGAGTTCCATTTCAAGCGACGGGTCGCAGTATACCCACATACACAGCGTGAAACCCTGGTCTTGGAATGCTAAGACCCGCGAGCCCTTATGCAGTTGAATGTAGTTGGTGTCGCTCTTCTCAAGTGGGTACTTGAAAATTGTCAGACTACCACCACGAGTTTCCGCGTCTTTGCTTGTTGTAGCAGTTTCCATAAAACTTCTCCAAAGCCTTTAGCTGTTTGTCGGTTAATGTTCCGCGTTTGTTAAAATATTCTTCAAGCGATTCGATGAACTCAAGCGCGTCGCCTTCGACTTCGTTTAAGCATAAGTCAAGCATCGCGCGAATCTTTTCACGAGCACTATTACAATACTCTTCAAATGGGTCGCCAGCCGTACTATAAGAATACCCGCGTGATTCTTTTGGGTCTGTTGCCCGTGGTTCTTCTCGCGGGCGTTTCATTTCGGATTTCACGCCAAAGAACGAACGCCAATCTAGGTTATGCGAGGCGAGCATTTTGTTAGCTGTTCTAAGTGCTAGCAATGCTTCATTGTCGTTAGTCGAACCCGATAAACAAAGTAGGTTTAAGAGGCGCTCGATTTCTTTTTGATTGAGCACCTATACCTCGCGTAACCATGGTTCCCGTATCCAGGTGCCATCGTAGCGGTAACAAAACCGTGGCAGACCTAAAATAGCGTCGAACACTTTAACGTAGCAACGGTCGCAGATTACCCGCGCGTAATCATTTTGAGTCCCGACGTTTGGTGTATTATTAATCGGAACGCCGACAGCACCGTTTTCCGCGCACTCGACATCACGGCCACCACAGTAGCTACACAGATGCTTTATCACAGGTTCCTCGCTTGATAGCATTACGAAGTTCAACGTCGGTTTGGTTTGGCAATCGCTGGGTGTTGAAATGCTTAGCAATCGTATCGAGTTCTTCGCCGCTGGCTGCATCAATCTGCTCGTCCCGTAAGATGTCCATGAGTTGTTTTGGTACTTGTTTTGCAAACCAAAGCAAGGCATCAGGTGGCTCACCGTAAATCTGTTTGTACTTTAAGAAGCCATTGGTAATCGCTTGGATTACTTGCGCGTGGCTGATGCACTTTTGGTTTAAGATGTCGTCCAGAATTTTCGGCAACTTGATGTTCTGCAACTGTTCCATTAAAACACCTTCATATAGTGACTGCTGATTACAAAAATAAGATTCTCACCCATACGACAATAAAGAGTATAGCCTTTTTTATAGAGCATCTCAGCCATACGTTTAGTATCGTCACGACGTGTTTCAACCACGATTAGCATTGGTCGTGAAGTTGAGAAGTCGGCGTTTTCAAGCACCACGTAGTCAAGCCCTTCGATGTCGATGCTGAGTAGCGGCGGGAAAGTGCCGTTGCAGTTGAATTGAACTATGTCGTTAAGGCGTACGACTGGCAGCGACATGTGGTCGCGCACTTGCATCACACCTTCAAGTCTTTTGGTCTCTTCATTGCTAAACGTGTTGCGACCACTAGTCTGGTCGTACATGTTAAAAATTTGCGTGCCCGTCTCCACACCAATACCAAGGTTTATATTAGTGTCGCGCGGTCGTTCCAAGTTAAACAGCGCAATAAGATTCGGGTTCGCCTCAACATTAACGCCGTGATAGCCACGCTCGTACAGCAGTTTGGTGTTGCTGATGTTAGACGGGTGATGAGCACCTACATCAATCCAAGCAAGCGTTTGGTTGCTGATGTTTAGCATCACAAATAGATTACACAACATGAGGTCTTCGCCATGTTGCGAGTAGGTCAAACAGCCGAAGTGCTGGTCGGGATGTCCGCTATAACTCATCGTCTTTGTAGCCTCATGTTGAATCTAGAACTGCTGAACGGGTGCATGCTGCTATCAGCAATTATTTCAAATATATTGTTCATGTACTCTAATTCGTCGATACCGTACCAAGCGTTATGGTCAGGAGCTTTCTTATCAAATTTTTCTATCGAAAAACTCCACTGGTGTTCATCGTGTGTCTGAGACGTGTTCAAATTAACTTCTGTTACGACGCAAATAGTGCCTGTCTTTTTAATTCGACAAACGTCGTAAGGTTGAAAAGGAGGGATAGGATTTATTACTGGGTACACTATTTCAAACTCCGTACAAGTCTGTCGCATGCTGGGCATACCATATACACGGCGCGACCACGCTCCCTCATCGGGATTGGATGGCGACCTAACCAGCATAAAATTTTGTAAAGCAACTTCATTAAACCTCTAAAAAGCCGCGACGCCCTACCGGGAGCAATAGCCGAGAACCGTCGTTCCCGTTTAGAACCCGAAGGCTCAAGCTAAGGCTGTACCCGGTAGCAGCGTCACTTGAACGTAGCGTAACAGTTTCGTCAAACTGTCTTGCATCCTACGCCCCTATCTCGTTGCGCTGGGTTGAATTGAACAACCGACCTAAAGCTTATGAAGCCCTCGCTCTACCACTGAGCTACAGCACAAAATACTTCAGAACCCCATACTCGCGTCAGCGCCAGCTTCATAGTTCGCCGCATTCTCTGAAGTATCTTCGACTGAATCGTACATCGAGAAAGCTTCAGCCGCGTCTTGACGACCGCTAAACGGTTCGCCTTCGGCAACCTTTTGAATGTTTTGCAATGCGAAGCCGATGCCTTTGTTACCAGCGGTGTCGTAAGTGAAGGCAATGATTTCCGCGCGGCAATAGCAGCCAGCGTAAAATACTGTCTCAACATCCGTTAACACTTTGCGACGTGCCGCATCGACCATGCCGGGTTGCTTCTTAGACGAAGCGCGAATGTAATAGTGACCAGCATAACCGTCGCGCTCCGCTTTGGTGTCTCCGTCACGCCAAGGCTTCTTATAGTTCTTAGGCCACTTAGAAGTATCAGCGCCCCATGATGCAACGCCCGCGTTGAATGCGATTTGATGCATCGAATACTTTTGCTTATCGGCTGGCTTTTTCAAGTCAACGTCTTTAGCAATCAGCATCTCAATGCTGTACTTAGGTTCGCTGTTATTAAAACTTTTAGCCTCGTGCAGTTGAGGGAAACTCAATCTAAAGACTGGGGTAATACATTTGACCTTTTCAAAATCAACCTTGCCACCCTGCTTCTGTGCTTGTACCGCTGCCATACCTTGTTCCTCCTTAAGGGTTAATGGACTTTTTTGGCTTCAAATAGCGTCGTTCTAAAAACTCGAATGAATCTAAAATAATTTCGATTTGATTCTTACCGATTTTTGTATCATCATGGATAAGAGCAACTAAGAGTTTACGGGTTACGCGGCTTTTCTCGAATCGTGCCATAGCTTTAGAAATCTCTTCAATCTGCTGAGCGATTATTTCTGCTCCCACCTCTTCTCCAGTCTCCTTGTCGATTACACGCAATGTCTTTTTCATGGCAACTCCGGAAATACATTCTCAACCGGTATCACCGCTTGGCGCTTATCGCTTGACGGTACCAGCGTTGTTCCACTGCTTTCTTTAGTCGTGTTCTTTGCGACAAAATCTTTGTCACCTATCGTGTCTTCAAACTGTTTGGGCGAGAGAAGCTTTGGTTGTGTGAACGCTTTCATGTTCCAACGCTTTAACGCTTCTTGAATCACTTCATCGGAGTTGACCCATTTTCTAACCGAACGCTTTTGCACGAGCTTATAGCCATCAATCTCGTGACCCTTTGACAACATCTCGACAGCAAGCTTACGGTACGATTCAATCCAAGCCTCGATTTTGTCGCATGCCGCAAGTCCGCGTCCTGTTGGTATCAACTCAGGTTTGGGCAACGAGATTAGACCGGCGTCGTCGTTGAAAACAATTTGCGCTTCGTCCATAGCGCGCTCTTTTAGTTCCGGGCAAATCACTGCCGCGGGACAGAAGCGACACCAATTGCCTGCAGCGTAAGTAACTTCTTTAGCTTTGCAATGTGCAACGCCGTCTTTAAACTTTTGCTCCCATTCGTATAGCTTCTCGATTGGAAACACCGCGCTACGAACCGTCTCGCCCGATTCATGGTAAGCGCGTGGTTGGATAACAACTAACTCTACTTCACTGAAATTGAAGTCGTATAGATTAGCAATGCCAAGTGCGTAATAAGCAAGCTGAGAATTACAGTCATCATTGTACGACGGCTCAACCGCAAGACCGGAGCCATACTTATAATCAATAACGGTGAGACGGCCAAAATGTCTAACGATAGCAGCATCCAACGTCCCGAACATGTCAGGCTCAATGTAGTCAAGTCGCACCTCGGTTTCGCATAGTAATTCTTCGCCTTCGCCAACGCGGTCGGTAATCCAATAGACGGCATCAAGCGCGTACTCAACCATGTCTAAAGGATACTTCTTAAGCGCCATACGCTTAGCGGCAGCGAGTTGATTCTCGTTTTTTAGGAGAAGTTCTAAACATTCGTGCGCTTGTGTGCCCTCCTTAGCGTATTCACTATCCGGACGGTCTGGCGCACTTTCAGAAAGTACCATACTACCAGGGCAGTTAAGCCAACGGTCTGAGCCGCTTGCGCTAAACTTGGCATGTTTCTTCTCCGCGCTCGTGTTGGTGTCAAGTGCCACTTTGTTGCTCCGGCATTGTAACTTTGACTGCAAAAGTTATTGGGTCTACGTCGATTCGTATTTGCGACATGATTGCGTTTAGCCCGTTAGAAACTAAATCGTGAATCTCTTTTCCAATAGAACTCCAAATTATATTGCGAATTCTGTTGTCGGCAGCTTCTCGAATGCGAACAGCTAAAACTTTTGCTAAGTCTTGGATTGGAACTTCACTCACTTACCGTTCTCCGCATTCTCTTGCATCACGTTGAACATACGCTCGCGTTCATCCCACAGTTGTTGCACGTCCTTCTTTGCTCGCTCAACGGCAGCATCAGCTTTTTCTTCAAACGACGGTGCGGTGTACATGCCGTGAACGATGTAGCCACCGATGAGAAGAGCGGCGGTCGCAACTCCGCGCCAAGCATCTAAGCCATAACCGACAAGAAGCGCGCAAACAAAAAGCCAATCGTGCATGTCTAGTTTCATTAGTATCTACTCCCGTTCGTAACGTAGTCTTGCCGACGTTGCATGTTCTTAATCTTTTGACAGCTTACGCAATGATAGTTGAGACCGTCCTTGCTCATCTTATTCTTTGAGAAAGCAAGGGTTGGTAGTTCTCGTTTACAGCAACTACAAGTTTTCATCGGACGTGGAGGAACCACGATGCGTCTGGTAGCTCTAGCCTCCATTTAAGTCAAAGCCCTCATGATGTCAGCGTAGCGTTCAGGTTTAAGATAGTTCACATTTACACGCGAACCGGGTTCGAGAAACTCTTTTAAAACCGCGCCAGCTTTTGCACGTCCATGTTTAATAGAGTAGTTCGCAAGTGCCTTTTGCACTTCGTCAAAGGTAAATGCTTTCTCTTCAGTTTCCGAAGAATCGAAATCGTAATCGTCCGCGTTATCAGCGGCAGCTTCGTCAGTTGATTCTTCGTCTTCTAATTCCTCTTTAGGCTGAGCCTTTGCCGCACCGCCAGCGCGTGCAGCCTCCATTTCAGCTTTTGTGCGACGCTTGCGCTTTTTCTTGCCAAGCAAATCATTCTCATCGTATTGATCTTGCTTATCTTCTTCAACCACTTTGGTAACGCCAGCGCGGTCGAGCATTGGTGTCGCTGTTTTTCCAGATTTCAAAGTGAATAGTTCGGCTAATGCCGCCATTAAATTTGTCGGCATGTCACCTTTGCTTGGGTCAAATGTAAGCGAAATCTGCATTCTATTACTCCCTAAGATTAAAAGTTCTCTGCTTTCTGAGCAGTGTTTCTATTACGGCTTTATCAATCGAATCTTTGTAAGCAACGTATTGCACAAGAACCGGTTCGGTCTGTCCAATGCGGTGCGCTCTATCTGATGCTTGTGCGTTAACACCCGGTACCCAATCAAATTCGACAAAAATAACTCGTGTCGCCTTTGTTAGCGTAAAACCTATCCCGCATGCAACATAATTCCCGATAAAAAGTTTTCTAGTCTTGTCTTCTTGGAATTGCTTTACAATCTCTTGACGATCTTTTATTGGTGTCTCGCCTGTAATTACAAACGGTTTATGGCTCGCTAACCCCTCTTTTAATTTTGTAATTACGTCCTTGTGGTAAGCAAAAACCAAAAGGTTCTCTTCGGTCTCAAGTAGTAAGCTTTCGATGTAAGGCAAAACATGAGTTGCTTTTTCAACACCAAGCAAGCGGCGGTAGGTAGCTAAGTGTAGGTCTTCTCCTTCGACATGGCCCGCTTGTTCTGCCAATTTTAACTTAACTAAGTCTTCTCCGCTTCGATACACTTGTCCTAGGTGTCCGTCCAATTTTGCAAGCCTAGGGGACATCCCTGCACTCACCACAAAAATCTCTTCGAGTTTTGGTGGCAGCTTTAGTAGAGCCTTCTTTTGTCTAAGCATGAACTTGCCACTGGGATAGATTACCCTTGCAGCAAGTTCAGCCATGTTGGATGCCCCACTTACATCCCGTCCCCACGGGGCTTGCCACGCCGCGCAATAACGTTGTGCGTATTGGTACTCACTCATAAAGCCAATGCATTCAGGCGCTACTTTAGAGAGAATGGGATAGAGTTCAATCGGACGATTTGGCATTGGTGTACCCGACATAAAAATCTGCCGATCAAACATATCGACAATGCCAGAGACTTTGCCCTTACCTAAGAGTGCCGTAGTCCTTTTTGCATCTGAATTTTTAAAGCGGTGGGCTTCGTCCACAATCAAAAGTGTTCCAGAAAAATTTAAGACGTGTTCAATGGTCTCTTTTTTTGTAAGCAGTGAATCAGGCACAATCGTCACGTTACAAGATGCAGTGGGATAAAGTGTGTGCATGGTTTTTCTAGAAGAGTAAACGCAGACTCTTAGCTCTGGTGCCCATTTTTTAAATTCAGCTTCAACGTTCTGCAACAAGAACGGTGGGCAAATGTATACACACGGCATTCGCAGTTCCGCGCACACGATTGCCGCGACGATTGTTTTGCCGAGTCCTGGGTCAAGTCCTAAGTAACAGCGGTTACGTTCAAGCGCGAATTTAATCGCTGTCTCTTGGTGTGGCATCAACTTCAGATTAATAGGGACTCGCGATAGCGGCTTTGCCCAGGGCGTGATAGTAATGAAGGCTTGGTTGATTTTTGTTTTCGCCGCGCCGACTGCATAAACGCGCAGGCTTGCCGCTACCGCAAGGCTAGTAGTGTACCACTTCTTTAGGGTAGAATCCCAACATAATCCCGCATCTTTAGCAAGGTGGCGCTCCTCGAATTTACAATCAAACAAAAAGCGTTTGTTATCATGAAGCAAGACGGGCATTTAAATTCTGCTTTACGTTTTTAACTGGTTAATCTTTTCCCGAAGGAACAATTTTTCTAACTCTAGGCTTGCCAAAGGGCAAGCGAAAAATTAATCTCGATAGTTCCAAAATCAAACGTAATGCAAAAACTCTCTCCCACAGTAGGCAGTTGATGGACATTCTTAAAGAGGCGCGGGCACTACACTCCCTTGGCTGGGGCGTTCATTGGATTAAACCAAATTCAAAAGCACCGGTAAAAGCTGGTTGGTCGGGACCCGAGCGAGACCCTTGGGATACAGTGGCCAAAGAGTACACCAAGGGTTACGGTCTTGGTGTACGCTTAGGTGAATCGAGTAAAATTGGAGATGGCTACCTTGCTAACATCGACGTTGACATCAAGTCAAGCGACATTCGTCACCGTGAAGAAGCTCTTGCTTTTCTCGAAAAAACATTCCCTGGCCTTATCGCGCAAGCGCCTATCGTAAAGACTGGATACGGTTTAAGGCTTTTTGTCAAGACCGAAAAGCCGCTGCCTTCAGGGAAACTCGGCAGTAGTCACGAAGAGTGCGTTGTGCTCATGCCGATGGCACCAATAAACAAGCGGCAAGAGGCGGCAGTAAAACAAGGACTCATAACTCAGAAGCAGCTTGACGATGGCTACCGCATCCGACCGGCATGGGAGGTTGAGTTCATGTCAAGCGGCAAGCAAGTCGTTCTGCCGCCCTCAATCCACCCAGAAACAAAACGTCCTTACATTTGGGAGCGCGGAGTAAACAACCGAGTAATCCCGGCTGTCCACATAAACGGCCACCTTAAAGCCGCGGGTAAATCCCGGGGCGCTCAGTTCTTAAAGGACTTTGACCCAGTTGATTTTACTGAAGGCGACCTTGCATTACGTCTACCGCACACTACAGTTGGGCAGATTGTCCATGGCATAGGCGTTGAGGACCGTTCCGCCGCATTGCTTGGTGTCTCCATGGTAATGATTCGCCACGGCTTTACCGACAATGAAATCTTAAGTGTCTTATCTGACAGGCATTTCTTCTTAGGCGAAACCGGCTACGAACACCGTAGTACCGAAAGCCGTCACGCCGTTGCCGCGTGGATTAAAGACTATACCCTAGCCAAAGCCCGCTACGAAACCGATGCCGCCAGAGTGTTTGAAGACGAGGTAATTGTCACACCAACTTTGGACAAGGCAGCGGCAAAAGCCCAAGAAAAGGAACTTCTTGGTGACGCGCCCGATAAGGATGCTTGGCGTAAGAAGTTAGACCGCACTGAAAAGGGTGCCCTCAAATCTACGTTAAAGAACATCGTACTGATTCTAACTAATGTCGTATCGCCTAAGTTATTTAAACGAGACGAGTTTGCTAACCGGGACTTTTACGGGGTGAAACCGCCCTGGGGCGGCAAGGTCGGAGAAGCCATCACAGACGACGACGCCGTAAAGATTAAGCACTGGCTTGCTACTAAATTTAGGCTTGAGCCATCGGTGCAGCTTATCTTTGAGGCGATCATTCTAATAGCCACCAACAACGGGTTTCACCCGGTCCGCGACGAGCTTAACGCTTTGCCCGCGTGGGACGGCGTTGAGCGGCTTGACACATGGCTTAAGAAATACTTCGAGGCTAAAGGGCCGGACGAGTATCTAGCCCAAGTATTTCGCAAGTGGCTGGTCGCTTCTGTCACGAGGACGTTTGAGCCGGGTGCAAAGTTTGATTGGATGATTATTTTCGAGGGTCCGCAAGGCATTGGAAAGTCGATGTTTGGCTCAATCCTATTTGGACAACGGTACTTTGCCGACTGGCTCCCTAGACTTGAAGACAAAGATGCCGCATTAGGGCTTCAAAGCAAGCGTTGCGTGGAGTTTGGCGAGCTTGACCAGTTGCGGCGGAACGAGGTGGAAACTATCAAAGCCTTTGTCGCGCGCCAAGTCGATAACGTACGCCCACCTTATGGCCGCCGCTCGATTGAAATATTCCGCCAATGCGTTTTCATCGGCTCAACGAACAAGGAGCACTATTTAAAGGACGATACGGGTAACCGCCGCTTTAACCCCGTTGTGGTTGGTGCGCTCGATTTTGGTGCCTTATATCGAGACCGCGAGCAGCTTTGGGCGGAGGCTATGTTCATTTACGAAAATGGGCTTGAATCGACTTTTGAGCTTGAAGGTGACGCGAAAGCTTATGCAATGCAAAGCCAACGTGAAAAGTTGGTGTGGGATGAATCGACGCACATGGCTGACGAAATCATGGAGTTCTACGAAGCGGAAATGCAAAAGCCAATTGCGGAACGTTTTGACTTCAAAAAGTTTAAACTCAAGAAACTTTTCGACGAGAGAGACGGTCCATTAAAATTATGGAAACCTGATAACCGAGGGCTTCAATTCGCCGCAAAAGCGTTAAATTTATTAAAATTTAAGAATTTTAATTCTGGTAAGCTTGAGACGAAAGTGGGCAATCTATGGTTTTTAGAGTGTTTAAGCGAAAATAACGAGGCGGATGGATAGGGGTGGATAGGTTAGGTTTTAGACCCTATCCACCAATAACTTATGTTTATCATTGGTAAATTTTATACGGTGGATAGGGTGGATAGGGATTACTTAATAGAGGTTATTGGTGTGGAGTAATAGGTGGGTACCCTATACGTATATACGCCATACAATATATAGG
>Ga0335069_10001024_pt1 | contig 45035 bp, 43 predicted proteins | sample Lox_Sample_11_FD_206714 | JGI IMG/M metagenome (GOLD analysis project Ga0335069, IMG submission 206714) | Soil microbial communities from Loxahatchee National Wildlife Refuge, Florida, United States - Lox_Sample_1.1 | ecosystem: Environmental > Terrestrial > Soil > Wetlands | place: USA...
CGCCCAAGCGGTCTCGAGCGACATAGCGCGCGAGGCGAGCACGGCTTTTATCGCCATCAAGCTTCGTGACGTGAAAGCGACAGGACGTGTGGTCTCACATCTGCACGAGGTGCTCAGGGACAACGACGTGATGTCGACGCGCCAGTTCATCAAACGAACCATCTATTACTGGACGGCGGAAACCGGCATGGGTGCTGCGTTCTGCCTCACCGCGATACTGGGTTTGGTGGTCGGCGCAGGGGTTATCGGCCAAAACGTCTCCGCGAACACGATGGAACATCTTGCCGAACTCGCGACGCTCAAGGCGATGGGGGCATCGAATGCGGCGATAGATACAATCATCGTCGGCCAGGCCTTCATCGATGCCTTGGGCGGCTATCTCATCGCCACGGTGCTAGCTTTCATGAGCCGTCCCATCCTTGAAGAACACGGAGTATCTTTGGCCTTCCATCCGTCTCTGGTCGCCGGCCTGTTGATTTTCATACTCACGGTTAGCGGTGCGGTCGCGCTATTTTCGGTAAGGCGCGTGCGCCGCCTGGACCCCGCGATAGTTTTTCGAGGTTGATATGAGTCCATACCTCGAAGCACATGACATCACGAAGATCTATCATCAAGGATCCGTTTCGGTAACTGCCGTCCAATCGGTTTCACTGCGGGCAGAGCCGGACGAGATTGCTCTGATAACCGGCCCTTCGGGATCGGGCAAGACCACGCTTCTCTCAATCCTCGGATGCATTCTCAGACCGACTTCCGGGGAGATTTGCGTAAACGGCAAGCCCGTCAGCAAGCTGGACGAGTCGCAGCTTCCATCCGTTAGAAGGTCGTATTTCGGCTTCGTCTTTCAGGCGTTCAACCTATTCCCATTCCTCACTGCGGTCGAAAACGTCGAAGTGGCAATGCGGCTCCAGGGCATCCCAGCCGGCGTGAGAAAAGCAAAAGCGTTGGAACTGTTGGATCGCCTGGGGCTTGCGGAGCGCACCAAATTCTATCCAAGAGACCTGAGCGGCGGCGAAAAGCAGCGTGTCGCTTTCGCGCGGGCCCTGGCAGGCGACCCTCTTGTCGTTTTGGCGGACGAGCCCACAGCGAATCTGGATTCGGCAACCGGGGATGAAGTGTTTGGGATTCTCAGGCACTTCGCAAAGGAGTTGCACAAGATTGTCGTGATGGTAAGTCACGATCCGGGTGCGCGACGTTTCGCGGACAAGGTCTACAATCTCAAGGACGGCCGCATTCAGGCGCTCTCGTAGGACGCGTCGGAGGCCCGCCCGGCCCGCTGCAGCAACATGGATATTTTGATCACAGGAGCGAACGGATTCCTCGGATCTCATCTGCTCGTTTATCTGCTTAAAGAGCGCTCTGATATACGGGCAGCCTGCCTGGTCAGAGCTGCTGATAGTTCGATGGCAGAACAGCGACTCGCCGAGGCCCTTACCGTGGCAATTCACGACGCCGGCGTGTCAGTAGAGCTGCGCCGGCTTATGTCGCACATCGCCGCGATCCCGGGCGACCTCAACGACCCGGGCTGGCCCGAGACCCGCGACTTCCGTGCGTGGCTTGATGGTTCTCGGCCGGTGCATGTGTTTCATTGCGCGGCGAATATCTCCTTCTCCAGGGACGATCACACGTCGGTCTGGAAGAGCAACGTGGAAGGAACGCGTTCGCTCCTGGCCGCCTGTTCGGGGTTTCCAAACGTAGCTTGCTTCAATCAGGTCAGCACCGCTTACGTTGCCGGCAATCGAAACGGTTTGATCGCCGAAGATGACAGGACGAGACCTCCCGCCTTTCACAATACTTACGAGGAAAGCAAATGGACGGCGGAGCAGGATGTTTGGCGATTTCACGACGAACACGGAGTCCCGATCCGGATTTTTCGCCCGAGCATCATAGTCGGCGATTCTACGACCCACCTGGTCTCGAGCTACACCGGTTTTTACAGCGTGCTAGAGAAGATGTGGCACATAACGAGATTCGCCAAGTCGGAAGACTTTCCCATCCGTCTGCCTTTCGACGTTGCTGCGACGCTCGATCTGATGCCGATCGACATCGTAGTCAAAGAGATCTCGTTCCTGATGGATCTGGGGGTCGCGACAACGTCCGGGACTTATCACATAACCAACGAGGCGCCGTTGGGGTTGCCTGACATTATCCGGGCTTTATCTATGTTAACGGGAGTGCCGGCCTCTTCAACGCAACCCGCACAGAAGAAAGCGTCGGGAATAGGATCGCTCATTGCTCGTGCGCTGCGCCATTACGCGCCCTATCTAACTCAAGTACGGAAGTTTGACCGCGCAAACGTCCATCGATTCGGCGCCGGACGATTCCAGGCGGAGTACTGCCTGGATACTGCCGAGCTTCAGGCCTTCGCCGCAGCTTTCCTAAAAAGAAAGCATGGCTTCAACGAAGCCTCGGGCACAACTGTTTAGAACACCTGAAGCGTCAAAAGAATTGCAATCAGATCTCGCAGCAGGAGCGCGGTATTGCGGCTTGAGCTTGCTACATAGACAGAGCGCTCGTTGCCGCGATAGTGCTTCTTGTGGAATTCGAGCCCCTTGAAGGAATAGACGAAGTTTCCGTGCGCGTATAGAAACTCAAATATCCGCCTGATCAGCTTCGAGCAGTGAAACGGCTCCTCGGCAAGCGAACTCAGTGGGGAGACCCCGATAGCCAGGACTCGATGACCCTCCAGTTTGAAGGTTTCGATCGCCTTGGATGCAACGAGGTCCGGGGTACCGTTCGGTGCGCCCTCCTTACATCTCACAAGGTCCTGGTAGTAGCCATGGATGCTCCCATCGACGTAGATCGGATCGAAAGTGACCATCGCGAGCAACTCGCCGTCTCGTCGCGCCCAGAAAAACCTTACGTCGCGCTGCCGGCGATATTCGAAAGGCCGCGTGAGCAGCGCCATCTCCTTGCCGCCTTTGCGCTTTAGCCACTCGCTCGACAGGCGCTGCACCTCAGCTTCGCTCATCGATTCAAGATCGCATTCAAACGGCTCGACTCCTGCTTTCGCAGCAGTGTTAATCCAGTGCCGCAGGTGCGCCTTGTGCTTGCCCTTGAGATCAAATTTCGGGAGCTCCAGCTCGGTCTCGATACCGAACCGATTGACGGTAAGACCCAGTTCGTCAAGCACTCCGGCGAAGGCCTCACCTGCCTGGAGAAAGATGACGGGCTTGGCGAGCTTGAGGAATTCACTGATGATCGCGCGAAATTGCGAAGGCCGGGAAATCGGATCGCCGACAACTATGTGGATCGGGCCGCGCGACAAGAGCCGATTCGCAAACCTGTAATAAGGCAGATAGCCGTGCGGCGTAACGAAATGATCGAACGGGCGCTGCCGAGTCGTGTAAGAAAGGCATCCGCGCCCGTACATTCTGAGAGAGTCGCCCAATACGTCGCGATCGCCGGTGGCTTGGGGCGGCGAAATGTTCTCTCTCGCTTGTGTTGCTTCTAAATTCATTTGCGTGCGGCTCGAAAAATGGCCCTGACCGCAGCCCGGTTCACCGGCACGCGTGATCGGTCATACGAGAACGGTCCCGTGGAATGGCGCATTTCCCTTGGAACTTTAGGCGATGTCCGAAGTTATCGCGACGATTCCGCGGTGTTGATTGGGCGCGAGGATCTTCGTTCTCTGTTCGTGCGCCGCCTGCGGATCACTACCGACCCATTACGGTCAACGCGTTGCGAAGGGGGGCGCTGGAAATCTGGATTACCCCCGAAAACGGGGCGTCGAGTTCGAGGATCAGAAACATCGCGCCCGAAACCGATATTGCGCTTACCAATAGCGTGGTGATCGCGGTCGCGTTGACAGGAGCAAACAGTCCGAAGCTGACGAAAAGCATGCTCAGCCAGAAAACAACGACCACCAGGAACGGCTTCGAAATCGAGCTCCCGGCCTGTTCAAAAAGAAGCCAGCGCGTCTGCCCCAGGCTGATCGCCATCGATTCGGCTTGCGATTGAAGCGTTTTCTGCGCATCGGTGTGCGGCGAGAGTTCCTGGATTTTATCGTAGAGTATCTCGCCCGACGTTTGCGCGCCGATTCCCCGCCCTTTCCCGTCCGTTCCCCAAACCACCGCAATCATCCGGTTGACTGCGCCCTTCAGAACCTCGCGGACCTCCGCGGTTTCGGGACCGTAATGCGCGAGCGCCCGGTCCAGCAGGATAGTATTGGCGGCCATCTGCGTGAGTTCGCTGCTGCGCGCGTCGTAGGAGCTTTTTGCCGATGCGACAAGAAGGCCGAGCAACAGCGCCGCCATCGTTCCGATAAGACCGACCCCCAGCTTAACGAGATCCTTGGTTTCAGTGTTGAGATGATGTTCAGGCAGAATACTGCGCAGCCACATCCCGAGCATCGCCCCGCCGAATATACAGCAAAATATGATTGTGCTGACTTCGATTGGATTCACAGGTACGTCTGGTCGTCTGGCGGAACCCCGGCCCGAGTTTCTCGACGGCGCATTGTTCCACGCGCATTACGAAATTGGAAGAGCCCCTTTGACAATCGGCGAACGACTTTCGTGCGGCGTCGCAAGCTGGCATGATCGCGCCTTAACGAACGTATGAGCCGGCACGATCGTCGCAACCCCGCCGCCTTCCTGGCCGCATCAGACCGCGAACCTGCGTTCAATGGACCCCTGCCGGATGCTTTGCTAGCCGCCTGTCCGGGATGCGACCTGCTGCAGCGACTCCCCGAGCCTTCTCCGGGCGCGTCGGAGTATTGCGCGCGATGCGACACGGAATTGCGCCGCGGTCGTGAAGATTCGCTCGATCGGACGCTCGCGCTGACTTTCGCGGCCGCGATTCTATATGTGGTGGCCAATTCCGTCCCGATGCTCGGGCTGACGATCGCCGGGCTAAAGGCGTCGACTACGATAGCCGGCGGCGCAAAGCATCTGTGGGACGGAGGTCGCGAAACGGTCGCCGCCCTTGTGCTGCTCACAGCGGTAATCGCTCCCGCGATTCAAATCGGCTTCATGTTGACGATTGCGATGGGAGCGCGGCGCGAACGCCCGCAACGATGGGTGGGAGCGCTTATGCGGTTTTGGCCGATGGCGCGAACCTGGAGCATGCTCGAAGTCCTGTTGCTTGGGGTGCTGGTCGCGCTGACGAAAATCGCCGATTATGCCACGGTCGTTCCCGGGATGGCGCTCTTTCTGCTTGCGGCTTTGGTTTTCATTCTTCCAGCGATCCAGGTGAGTTTCGACGCGCAGGACGTGTGGAATAGAATCGAGTGGGTTAATCCGGGGTCCGGCGATAATTCCGATGGTTCCGTGGGAGCGCAGGCATGAGTTCCACCGTACTCACCGCCATGGATGCGGGCCTGCAGAGATGTGAAACATGCGGTCTGCTTTCGAGGCCTGTGGCGGGCGAGGAGGAGGGACGGTGTCCGCGTTGCGATGAAGAGTTGGTCTTTCGCAAACACGATAGCATCCAACGCACGTGGGCGTACTTGATCGCCGCCGCGATCTGTTACATTCCCGCCAACACCCTGCCGGTTTTGACAACAACCACAGCGACCGGCGCGGATTCCGATACCATCCTGCAAGGCGTTATCCTGCTGTGGTCTCCAACGGGATGGCCGCTCTCACTGATCGTCCTATTCGCAAGCATCATGATCCCCAGCGCAAAGATCATCACGCTTGCATACCTTCTGATCACCATCCAGACGCGCTCCCCGCGCAATACCCGACAGCGTCTGCGGCTGTATCGGACGGTTGAATTCGTCGGGCGCTGGTCGATGGTCGACGTATTCGTCGATACGTTCACCGCGGCGCTCATCCAATTCCAGCCGCTGATGTCGATCGAACCGGGACCGGGTTTGTTCTTCTTCGCGGCAGTTGTAGTTCTGACAATGATGGCGGTTGAGTCGTTCGACGCTCGATTGATCTGGGATGCCGCCAATTTGACCGAGGTAAGTTATGCCTGACGAGCGCACGCCTTTAGGGGCTCCCGAATCGAAGGTAGTAGTGCGCAAACGGCGGCGAATTTCGCTCGTTTGGCTCGTTCCGATTATTTCTGCCGTGATCGGCGCATGGGTGGCGGTCACGCGGATCATGAGCGAGGGCCCCAACCTCACGATCGTGTTCCACTCGGCCGACGGGCTCGAAGCCGGCAAGACGAAGATTCGCTACAAGGGTGTCGACGTCGGGACGATTACGAGTTTACGCCTGTCGGAAGACCATCGCCGCGTGATCGCGAAAGCGCAGATGGCGCCCAAAACCGAAGACTTTCTGGTGCAGGACACACGATTCTGGGCGGTGCGGCCTCGAATCTCAGGCGCGAACGTAAGCGGGCTGGGCACGCTGATCTCCGGCGCGTTCATCGCGATGCAGATCGGTGAATCGAAAGAACCGAAGCGGGACTTCATCGCGCTGGAAACTCCGCCAGTCGTCACCGGCGACGAGCCGGGACGCTTTTTTACGCTGAAAACGTCGGACCTTGGTTCGCTCGATTACGGAACGCCGGTGTTCTTCCGGCGCCTTCAGGTCGGAGAGGTCGGATCCTACGAGCTCAACAAGGACGGCCAGAACTTCGACGTCAAAGTATTCGTCAAAGCTCCGTACGATCAGTATGTGAATCCCGAAACGCACTTCTGGCGCGTGAGCGGAATCGATATGCAGCTCAGTGCGAATGGACTCAGGCTGCAAACCGAATCGCTTCTTTCGGTGCTGATCGGCGGAATAGCTTTCGAAACGTCTCCGTCCGGGCCCGTCCTGCCTCCCGCAGAGGCCGACAGTGTGTTCACTTTATTCGGGAACCGAGCGGCCGCCTTCGAACCTCCGCCGAAGAATCCGCAGACCTATGAACTGGTTTTCAACGAATCAGTCCGTGGCCTGTCTCCGGGCGCCCCCGTCGAGCTGCGCGGTATCAATGTCGGAGAGGTTTCCGAGATTCGCGCGGAGGTGAACGCCAAGACGCTCAAGTTCTCCACACCGGTGACGATCAAGCTCGATGCGCAGCGGCTTGGCGTGAAAGTTGTCGAAGCCAACGCGCGCATGAACATCGAGGAGGCGCGCAAAAGGTTCATCGAGGCCTTGGTGGTCAACGGCGTTCGCGCACAGTTGCGGACCGGCAACCTTCTGACCGGGGCGGTCTACGTTGCGTTCGATTTCTTCCCGGAGGCGCCGCCGGCTAAAGTCGATTGGTCCCAAAATCCGGTTCAACTTCCGACCATTCCCGGGCAGATCGAAGCGACCGAAAAACGGGTAAGCGATATCGTCAAGAAATTCGACGAACTGCCGCTCGGTCAGATAGCGAACAATCTCCAAAAAGTCCTGGGCGATCTTGACCTCACGCTCGTAAGCGCGCGCGACACGATAAACAACGCCAACACCGTCGTGGAGCCGAATTCCGTTCAGCGCGAAAAATTCGACAAGACTTTGAACGAAGTGGGACGAGCGGCGAGATCCGTGCGTGTCCTGGCGGATTACCTCGAACAGCATCCCGAGGCGTTGTTGCGCGGCAAGAAGGACCAATCAAAATGATGATCCGTCGCATCGCACCTTTGGTCTCAATTGTGTGGCTCTTTGTCGCGATCGCCGCCTGCGGCACGTCTCCGGTCTCGCGCTTCTACACTCTCGATCCGACGGCGAGTTCGGTAGGCGCACCCGCTTTGCCGGCCAAAGTGATGGTCGGACCGGTCACGATGCCGGCCTCGGTCGATCGCCCCGAGTTCGTGGTCCGCGTCGCAAACAATCGCGTCAACGTCGATGAATTTAATCGATGGGATGCGCCGCTCGACGATATCGTCGCGCGCACGATCGCGGGCGATCTCTCCGTCCAACTAGGGTCACCCGACGTAGCAACCACTCCGCTGGCGAACTTCAGGCCTGACTATTGGGTGACCGTGAACGTCGAGCGATTCGAATCGAGTCGCGGGAATTATGCGCTGGTCGAATCTGTGTGGACGGTGCGCAGAACAATCGACGGAGAAACCCGGTCCGGGCGCTCGTCTGCGCGCGAATCGGTCAAGGATGGCAGCTTCGACGCACTCGCCGCGGCGCATAGCCGCGCGCTGGCAAGCCTGAGCGACGACATCGCGAACACGATTAGGTCCCTGGCGGAAAAGACGCATTAGCCGAAAGGACGATCGGGGACGCGCCTCCTTCGTTCAACCGGTGCTTGGAGCCGGTGACCTCGCATAGAAACTTTCCTTCATCAGTATCGGTTGCTGTATATCTCTGTAAACCAATTGATTGTGAAACGTCGATTCGAGATGAAAACACGTCCGTTAAAAGTTGTCCGGCCTGACGATCGCAACAAGGAACAACCCTCGAGCTCGGAACGGCGCGAGACGGGCCGCAAGCTGCGCGATGTGGTATCGCGGAGAGATCAAGCGCTTTGGAAGGCGCCCAAGGATCGGCGGGACCCGGTGGATATCACGATCGAATCCGAGGAAGGGCGATTACCCGACCTGCTTCCGATTCGTCACGCCCGGATGGCTCAATCGGCTTTCGGATTCCTGCGAGGTTCGGCAGCCATAATGGCGGCCGATTTGGCGCATACGCCAAGCATCGGCGTGAATATCCAGATATGCGGCGATTGCCATCTGCTGAACTTCGGCGGCTTCGCAACACCGGAAAGGGTTCAGATTTTCGACATCCACGACTTCGACGAAACCGCCCAGGCGCCATGGGAATGGGATCTAAAGAGGCTGGCAACCAGCTTCGTAGTGGCAGGGCGGCATATCCGGCTTCGCGAGCGCGATTCGCAACGCGCCGCCTTTTCTGTATCGCAGGCATACCGCGAGCAGATGGCGGAATACTCGGAGATGCCGGTCCTTGATGTCTGGTACGACAAGATCGACGTCGGGCGATTTCTTAAGGAAGTCCCAAGCGGGGAATTTCGCGAGCGGGTTCAGAAAAGAGTCGAACGAGCCCGCGAGGAAGCGACCCCCGAGCATATCTTTCCCAAGCTCGTCGAAGGTACGGGTGCGAAAGCACGGATCAGAGACAATCCGCCTTTAATTTACCACATCCCTTCAATTCAAAAGCGCGCGGAATACACCGGATCGCTGGAGCGGGCGATCGCGGAGTATCGAAATTCTCTTCCGAGTGCTGTTCGACCGTTTTCAATACCGCGACGTAGCCATAAAAGTCGTCGGCGTTGGCAGCGTCGGAATGATGTGCATGGTGGCGCTATTCACCGCGTCAGACGAAGACGCCCTGTTTTTGCAGGTCAAGGAAGCGCGCGCTTCAGTGCTCGAACCCTTTACCGGCAAAAGCCCTTACGCCAATCACGGTGAGCGCGTGGTCGCCGGGCGACGCCTGATGCAGGCGGCGAGCGACATATTCCTCGGATACTCGCGCGGAAAGCTCGTCGGTCGGGACTTTTACGTCCGTCAGCTTCGCGACATGAAGATAAAGGTCATGTTGGAAGGTGCGGACCCCGACTTATTCAGAATGTATGCCCGGATTTGTGGACAAGGCCTCGCACGAGCACATGCGCGATCGGGTGACCCCGCTATCCTCTCAGGCTACATGGGTTCGAGCCACGAATTCGATGATGCCATCGTCGAGTTCTCAGTCGCTTACGCCGACCAAACTGAGCGGGACTACAAAGCGTTCCTGCGCGCGATCCGAGACGGGCGCCTCAAGATGACAGAAGAATAATCAGCGATTGGCTAGAAGCGCTGTCTGGCGCAGCGCCCATTCGATACCCGACCGAGATGTACGGTCGCGCGCCAGGTCCTCGAGCGACGTTCTTAGCTCGGCCATCTCGGCCGCAGAGAACCTCGCGCGAACGAATTCATTGCTCGAGATCGCGTCCATGTTCATCGCGAACATTCCCGCGGCATCAGCGTTGCTCACCTTCAGGCGGTAGGAATGATTGCGCACGATTCCGAGCCCGATGCGGTCCCCCAGCATCGCCAGCATCCTGCCCGCGTACAACGTATGCGACTGCGCCGCGAGCATTGCGGCGACGATTTCGAGGTAGCGCGCGAACGTCGAATTGCGTGTCTCGATGTGCTCCGTTTCCTCCATCATCAGGAGGCCGCTAGGCCGAAGCTGTGAAGCCCATTTCGAGGCCGTGTCGACAGGGTCGCGCAGATGCGTCAGTAGAAATCGGCAGAAGATCAGATCGGCGGGTGCGCCCGGCAGCGCAACGACGGATACGTCGGCCAGTTCGAATCTCACCCGTGAATTTGCGGTCTTGCGTGCGATCTCGTGGAAATGCGACGACGCATCTATGCCGACGACGCTTCGACATCCCAATGCCTCGCCGATGAGGTGCGTCGTGTGTCCGGGACCGCATCCGAGGTCGATTGCGACCTCGGGACGATTCGCCGCCGCGATCGCAAGGAACTCGCGCGTCGATTCTCGGAACACCTTCGCGAGGAGATCGAGGCGTCGCGCGGCGAGGTCGCTGTCGCCGAACGAATAGCCGGCGCGACTCGATTCACCTCGCGATGAGGCTATGTGCTTATCGCGCTTCACGAACGATGCTCTTGCTTCGCGCTAGCTTGACATCTAATCCGGTCGGTTGCAGCATCAATCGCCACGCTTGACAGGTTATCACCCCCGGAGGGTTCACGATGGAAACGATCCGCTTTGACGACGTCGAAAAGCTGCGCTCCAAAGTCAGCGCCGAATATGGCCCGTGGAGCAAGCCGATCGAAATCCCGCAATCCAAGATCAACCAGTTCGCCGACGTCACCGGCGATCATCAGTGGATTCATATCGACGTCGAGCGATGCAAGCGCGAAAGCCCGTTCGGAGGCCCCGTCGCGCACGGATTCCTGACCCTGAGCCTGCTTCCCGCTTTCGAGCACACTGCAGGATGGGCGGTGGTCGGAATGCGCAACGTCGTCAACTACGGCGCAAACAAGCTGCGATTTATCTCGCCGGTCCCGGCGGGTGCGAGCGTGCATGCCAGATCGCGAGTCGTTGCGGTCGACCCCAAACCGATGGGCACGCAGGTCACGCAGGAAACCGTGATCCATGTCGTAGGACAAGATCGTCCCGCGGTCATTTACGAAGGGATCGCCCTGTACGTAAAATAGGTCGATGCCAGAAGCTGCGATCGAAATCCTTCCGGAATACGGTGAGGTTCGCGCCGACGCGCAACTCGACTGGAAGAAACTTGCCGACTATTTGCACGGCAAGTTGCCCGGCGTGGACGGTGGGATGTCTGTACAGCAGTTCCGGGGCGGATCCTCAAATCTCACGTATTTGTTGAGATTCGCGAGCGGCCAGGAATGGGTCGTGCGCCGTCCTCCTTTCGGCACGATTCCCGTGGGCGGCCACGACATGGCGCGCGAATACAAGGTTTTGTCGAGAATCTGGCAATCGTTCAAACCCGCGCCGCGTGCATGGCTGTTCTGCGATGATACTTCCGTTATCGGCGCGCCGTTCTTCGTGATGGAGCGTCGGGTCGGAATCGTAATCAAGAACCGCCAACCGCTACCCACCGAACTCGGCGACAAGCCTGAAACGTTTCGCGCGATATCGGAAGGATTCATCGACACGCTCGGCGATCTTCACGGCGTCGACTACATCGCTGCTGGATTGGCAGACCTCGGCAAGCCCGATGGCTTCCTGAAGCGCCAGATCACGGGATGGATGGCGCGATGGGAGAAAGCGAAGACGCGGGAAGTCCCGTTGATGAATCGACTTGGCGACTGGTTCCTCGAACACATGCCGGCGCCACAGAAGCCGGTCATCCTTCATAACGATTTTTATCTGCACAACCTGATGCTCGACTTGCGCGACCCCGGGAAGGTTGTAGGCGTATTCGATTGGGAGATGGCGACGCTCGGGGATCCGATGGTCGATTTGGGAATCGCGCTGGCCTACTGGCGCGACCAGACCGACGTAGAGTTGCTGGCGATAGCGGATACTGAACCGCATACGATGAGGCCGGGATTCCTCAGCCGGGACCAAATTGCCGAACGCTATGCGCGCAAAACCGGACGCGATTTGAGCGCCCTGCCCTTCTATATTGCATGGGCGCACTGGAAAACCGCGACCGTCGGCGAGCAGCTTTACGCGCGGTATCTGTCGGGAGCGACCACGGACCCGCGCTACGAGATAATCGGAAAAACGACGCCCGTTCTGGCGCAGGCCGCTGCGCGCGTCGCCGGTCCTCTTGGATTTTCCGCTTAACAGAGCCTTTGCCGGGTAAGATACACGGCCGAAAAACAGACTCGCGCGGCGTTTGCTCATATAGAGAGCAGACCCGCGCCGGGTTATCCGAACGAATGAAATGCTGAATCGTTTTGCTGAACGAACTCGATACGTTTGGAAGCGGAGGGCAATGACGTGAAACAAATCATCAATCTGAGCGGAAGACGCGCGCTCGTGACGGGCGGGGGACGCGGAATCGGACGCGCTATCGCGTTGTCGATGGCCGACGCGGGCGCCGATGTAGCAGTCTCTTCACGCTCGATGGACGAACTGGAATCAGTGGCGAAAGAAATAGCGCAGCGCGGACAGCGCGGATTCGCGGTGAAGATGGACGTATCGAATCGCAAGTCGATCGTAGATGGCGTCAATGAGGCCGCGAAGAAGCTCGGCGGCCTCGATATCCTCGTGAACAACGCGGGCGGCGTCGTCGCGGACAATCCGGCAAAGCTGAGCCATCTCGAACACGACGCTGACGCCTTCGAGGAAAACCTCTTCCTCAACCTCACTCAGGCGTTCTACGCGACCAAAACCGCGCTCCCGTACATGATGAAACAGAAGTGGGGGCGCATCATCAGCATCGGTTCGGGATACGCGAAGAACGGCGGCGGTCCCCTCGCCTACTCCGCCGCGAAGCACGGGATTATCGGCTTCACACGATCGCTTGCCTATGTGGCGACGGCTTACAACATCAACGCGAACGTGTTGTGTCCCGGATGGACCAACACGAAGCTCGTCGATTGGAACATGCTGGGCGCGATGATGGGCATGTCGCCGCAGGACGCCAAGGCGATGGCGGAGGGCGACAACATCCAGCATCGTATCGTCGAGCCTCACGAGCTGGGGCCGATGGCGGCCTTGCTCGCATCGGATGCGGCAGGCGCAGTCACGGGTCAGGTCATCAGCGTCGACGGCGGATTTATGGTTTGAGAGGTTTGCGAATACTCTCCCCGATGGGGCGCGGAGTAATGAAGGGTATACTCCGCTGGCCACGATCGTCGCTTAGAGGATAAGATTCCAGCTTGCGCCGTTTCGGCGGATTGAAAGTGCGGCCATCAATGTGGCCGCGCTGATTTTGGAGCAGCAGCATCGATGGCAAATTCGAACCTTCGCCCCAACTCGAGCATCCTGGTCGACGGACCGTCGCGCGCCCCCGCGCGCGCGATGATGAAAGCGGTTGGATACACCGACGAAGACCTGGCCAAGCCGCTTATTGGCGTCGCGCATACGTGGATCGAGATCATGCCGTGCAACTATCACCTGCGCGATCTCGCCGAACACGTGAAACGCGGAATCCGCGAGGCGGGCGCAACTCCGGTCGAGCTCAATACGATCGCGGTGTGCGATGGAATCTCGATGGGCACATCCGGGATGCGCGCGTCGCTCATCAGCCGCGAGGTCGTCGCGGATTCGATCGAACTGACCTCGCGCGGCCATCTGTTTGACGGCGTCGTCGCGATCTCCGGATGCGACAAGACGATCCCCGGCACGGTTATGGCGCTGATTCGGCTGAACCTGCCTTCGTTGATGCTCTACGGCGGATCGATCATGCCCGGACGCTACGGCGATCAGAACGTCACCATCCAGGACGTCTTCGAAGCCGTCGGCGCACACTCCGCGGGCAAGATTACCGAGGCCGAATTGCGCAAGCTCGAAAGCGTCGCATGTCCCGGAGTCGGCGCATGCGGCGGTCAGTTCACAGCGAACACGATGGCGACGGCGTGTGAGGTTCTTGGAATCTCGCCCGCCGGCGGCAACAGCATCCCCGCGGTCGATCCGCAGAAATCGGTGGCCGCTTTCGACGCAGGCAAGCTCTGCGTCGATCTTCTCAAGAAAGACATCCGACCGCGTCAAATCGTGACGAAGAAAGCGATCGAGAACGCGATTGCCGCGGTGTGTATGACGGGAGGCTCGACGAATGCCGTCCTCCATTTTCTCGCGATCGCGCACGAAGCCGGAATCGATTTGTCGATCGACGACTTCGATCGTATCAGCGCCCGCACTCCTCTGCTCGCTGATCTCAAACCCGGCGGACGTTTTATGGCTCCCGATATGCACGCCGCCGGCGGAATCAAGTTGATAATGAAGCGGCTCAAGGATGCGGGACTGCTCAATGCAGGCGAGTTGACCGTAACCGGCAGAACGATCGGCGAGGAAGCTGAGACTGCAACGGAAACGCCAAAGCAGGAGGTCGTCCGCCCCATCTCGAATCCGCTCAAGGCCACGGGAGGGCTCGTCATCCTAAAGGGCAATCTCGCTCCGGAAGGATGCGTGGTCAAAGTCGCCGGCCACGAACGTATGCAGCATCGCGGACCGGCGCGCGTTTTCGACGGTGAGGATGCGGCGTTTAAAGCGGTTTCCGCTCGTCAGATCAAGTCGGGCGACGTCGTCGTGATCCGTTACGAGGGTCCCAAGGGCGCGCCGGGGATGCCGGAGATGCTCGGAATCACGGCGGCGCTGGTCGGCGAGGGCCTCGGCGAAAGCGTCGCGCTTCTGACCGACGGAAGATTCTCCGGCGCCACCCACGGTCTGATGGCCGGTCACGTTGCGCCCGAGGCTTTTGTAGGCGGACCTATCGCGGCGGTGCGCGACGGCGACATCGTCACTTTCGATATCGCGAAGCGCCGCCTCGACGTTGAAATCAGCGACGCCGAGATGAAGGCGCGACTCAAAGGCTGGAAAGCTCCGACCCCGCGCTACTCGTCGGGCGTGATGGCGAAATACGCGCAGCTCGTTTCATCTGCGTCAAAAGGCGCCGTCACCGATATCGCCTAGGAGCGGCGATTCGGCCATATCGCGCGCGTACGACATGGCGTCCAAGCGCATCGCAGCCGCATCGTTTCTCGGGATGGCCGTGTTTCTTGCGGGGACCGCGCGCGCGCAGAGCGATGATGATTGGCACATCGTCGAACGCCATATGAATGGTGCTCCTCGCGCGACTGCGCCATCCGCGCCCGCCACTCCATCATCGTCGTCGCCTGCTCAAGCCGCGAATTCAAGTCAGGCAGCCGCCGACGGCGCCATCACGGTATGCGGCGAGAAGGCGCGTCCTGCGCAGGAGCCGTACACGGGCATCATGGCGACGCTTAACGGCATCTGGCACTCGAACGTACCGATATACGAATCGGTCGCACAGATGTCGCCTCACGCGAGGTCCGGGGGATGCGTCTTCTACAATCGCAAGGAACTGAGCGCGCTGACTCAGCAATGGATGGGCGTACGCGACCCCGAGCAGTTGCAACCGTTGCTGTACGCGATTTTCGCGCACGAACTCGGCCATGTGATTCATGGCGATGTCTCGTCGGCGCGCGAGAAGACGCCGGTAAGGACGCGCGAACTCGAAGCTGATCGCTTCGCCGGTTTCACGCTGTTCAAACTCAATATGCGCGTCGACGCCGATCAGACCGCCGGGTACTTCCGAATCGTCAGTGATGATTTCACCGGCGTGCGCGCCGATCACGGCACGGCGAATCAGCGCGCCGAGGCGTTCAAGAGCGGATTCGATCTTGCCCGCATGGGTCTTGCCGAGGACAGAAATCAGCGTCCCGTGGGCGGGCTGGATCCCGATGCGGCGATTGGCGAAAGCACCACGCAGTAACGCAGCGACCGGGGCGCGTTGCTCCACTCGGCTCGCCGGGCGATAATTGCAGGTTGAATTATCTATGGCTGGACCTGCTCAAGTTCCCAGACAACGTTTCGCGCCAAGCGTACCGGCGATCGAAGCCGATGCGATTGGCTTCAATTACGGCGAGCGTCGCGCGCTATTCGAAGTCAGTTTTGAGATCGCGCGCGGCGAGATATTCGGTTTTCTCGGTCCCAACGGCGGCGGCAAGACCACCCTCTTTCGATTGCTCTCGACGCTCGTCGCGATGCAGTCCGGTCGGGCGCGCGTGCTCGGGCTCGATTTGGCGGACGCGACTCGCGACGTGCGACGGCGGATGGGCGTCGTGTTTCAGCATCCGAGCGTCGACGGCAAATTGTCGGTGCTCGAAAATTTACAGCATCACGGACATCTGTATGGAATGAGCGGAAAGGAGCTTTCTGCTCGCGCCGCGACGATGCTCGAACAATTCGGGATCGCGAACCGCTCCGGCGATCGCGTCGAAACGCTTTCCGGCGGATTGCGCAGACGCGTCGAGCTCGCCAAGGCCCTGCTCCATCGTCCCGAACTACTTCTTCTCGACGAGCCCAGCACCGGACTCGATCCGGTCGCGCGTCGCGAGTTCCTGGGTATTGTCGGAGACCTGCGCACTCGCGAGGGCGTCACGGTCGTCCTCACGACGCACTACATGGAGGAAGCCGAGCGATGCGACCGGATCGGACTGCTCCATCAGGGAAAGCTCGTGGCGATAGGGTCGCCGAGCGAGCTCAAATCGCAGGTGGGCGGCGACGTTATTGTGATCCATACGGGAGCGCCCGACCTCTTGCAGCGCAAGGTCGCCGAGCGATTCAAGGTCAAAACGATGATCGTCGACGGCACGATTCGCATCGAACGCTCGCGCGGACATGAACTGGTCCGCGACCTGGTCGAAGCGTTCGGCTCCGATATCGATTCGATTTCCTTCGGCAAACCGACGCTCGAGGACGTGTTCGTACATCTGACCGGCGAGAAATTCTTCGCAAGCGAGGCGCGAGCGTAGCCTATGGGCGAAATTGTCATGCAGGCCGGCACGCTGTGGCTTCGCGAGATTCAGCGCTTCGTGCGACAGCGCAGTCGTCTGACCGGCGCGTTCCTGCAACCTCTGGTCTTCTGGGCGCTGCTGGGCGCGGGCCTCAAAGCGTCGTTTCGACCGCCCGGGATGCCGTCGAATATCGATTACGTGCAGTACTTCTATCCGGGCGTAATCGTGATGGTGCTTCTGTTCACTGCGATTTTCGCGACAATCTCAACCGTCGAGGATCGCAAGGAAGGATTTCTGCAGGGCGTGCTGGTCGCGCCGATTTCGCGGACCACGATCGTGCTCGGTCAGGCGATGGGCGCGACCACGCTCGCGCTGGTGCAGGGAATTATCTTCCTGGTGCTGACTCCGCTGGCGGGAATTCATCTGAATCTAAGCGCGGTGCTCCTGACCACGGTGATGATGGCGATGATCGCGTTCGCACTGACCAGTCTCGGACTCACGATCGCATGGCGCATAGACTCGACGCAGGGCTTCCATGCGATCATGAATCTGGTGCTGCTGCCGATCTGGATTTTGTCGGGTGCGTTTTTCCCGATCACCGGCGCACCCGGATGGCTCGGGATACCGATGCGGCTGAATCCTCTGACGTACGGAATGTCTGCGCTGCGCGAAGCGCTCTATCTGGGAGAAAATCGAACTTTCGACAGGCCCGCAACGCTTGGGGTTTCCGTAGCGATCGCGATTGCATTCGCGATCGCCACGTTTGTTCTGGCTACGCGGACGGCGCAGCGGTCGTCACTTGCGTAATCGAATCGGTCGCGGGCCGGCGTTTTAATTTCAGTAGGTTGTCCCGGGGACGTTCCCCGCCGACTTGTTTCCTTCCTTTGCAGGCCCGTGGCAAGCGGCGACTTTTTCCACCGGCGCTCCAATGTCTGACGCTATCTGCGCATCGGTCTTGCCGGCTTGAGCTTGAGTCTTGACGACGTCGCAATCGATGGGCGCGTTCTCCGGTGAAAACATACTGCATCCCGATATTCCCGCCATCGCGATTGCGCCGAACAGGACAACACCCGCCACTCTGTTAGGAATTCTATGCATCATGATCTCCTCCGACTAAGGTCTTTACGCCCTGAGATTTATCAATGGAAGAGCAGGTATCTGTTCGCAAACCAGGACGATCACATTCACAAAGGATCAAAAAACGCGTCCGTACGACCCGAGTAAAACTCGCGGGCGATTCCGATCCACTTGCGATCCAGTCCGTGCAGAGGTTCGGGCAGTGCGTCGAGCGAATACCATCCTGCCGCCAGCGCTTCCAGCGGGTTCGGCGCAATCTCTCCCCCTTCGACGTCGCACCGAAACAGCATCGAATAAATGTGGCGGGCGGGCGATCCGACCTTGAGGCTGTCAAGGACGCCCATCAGCCGCGTCGGTCGAACGACCAGTCCGATCTCTTCGCGCACCTCTTTGGCGATGTTCTCCGCCGGTGAAATTCCGACATCGCAAAATCCGGTCGGATACCACCACTTGCCGCTTGGACGCAGCATCATCAGAACCTCGCCGCGCTCGTTGAAGATAATCGCGCCCACCCCGACCGCCGCCGTGACGTAACCGTGATAGCCGCTCATCACCGATTCGCGCCATCGCCGCCGCGTCTCCTCCGCCTGTTCATGGTCGGCGTCCGCGAGAACAGCATTTAATCGCGAAGCCTCCCGGAGCAATTCCTCGTATCGTTCGGCGTCAAACCCGTCGGGTTTGAAAGCGAGTCCGGTGCGAGCGATCGCAGAAATCCTTTCGACGAATCGCGCCAGTTCAACGATCAGTTCTGATGCCACGGCGGATGCCCTCTCGACGACCGAGTCTAGCACGGCGATGGATCGGAACGGCGCTGTCTTTACATCGCACAAGCGCCAGTCGTACAAGAGGTGAGCGCGCAAAGCGGGCGCCAATTCAAAACACGCCATAAGAAGATATGCTCAATCCGTTCATCGAGGCTCACGAACTGCGCGATTTGCTGCGCCGGCGCGAAGTTCGTCCGCGCGAGGTCGCGGAGTTTTTCATCGGCAGAATAGAGCGGCTCAACCCGCGCCTGGGAGCCTTTGTGACCGTCACGGCGGATCGCGCGATGGAAGACGCGGATCGCCTCGAACGGCTCTCGAAAACCGAGGCGGACGCGACGGCGCTATTCGGAATTCCCTACTCGATAAAAGATCTCACCTGGACGCGCGGTATTCGCACGACGATGGGGTCCCGAGCGTTCGCAGATTTCGTCCCGCCCGCCGATGCTGCACTGGTTACTCGTTTGCGCGACGCCGGTGGAATTTTGCTCGGAAAAACTTCGACGCCGGAGTTCGGAGCACGTCCCACGACCGAGGGAGGATTCTGTCCCACGGCGCGCAACCCATGGAATCGCGATCACACTGCCGGGGGCTCGAGCGGCGGCGCGGCAGGAGCTGCGGCCGCGGGCTTGGGCCCACTCCATCAGGGAAGCGACGGCGGAGGTTCGATTCGAATCCCGGTGGCGTGTTGCGGGGTGGTCGGAATCAAGACCGCGCGAGGACGCATCAGTTACTTCCCGACCAACGGCGAGGGATGGGGCGGATGCTCGGTGACGGGGCCGATCGCGCGCAGCGTTCGCGATGCGGCGTGGATGCTCGATATCATCGCCGGACCGGTTGTTGGCGACCCGTATTGTGCGCCCGCGCCCGAAAGGCCGTTCGTCGAGGCGGTCAAGGTCCGGCCGAAAAAATTACGCCTTGCGGCGCTCGCGCAGACGCCTTTCTCCGATGTTGACCGCGACACGCTTGCCGCGTTCGAGTCGGCATGTGCCGAATTTCGCGCAATGGGACACAGCGTCGAAGATTTTGATCCCGACCTCGACAGACTGGTCGAACCGGTTGGAATCGTCGCGGTTGCGGGAATCGGCGCCAACAACGTCGGGAATCCCGATTTGATCGAGCCGGTGACACGCGCAACGTGGAAGACGGGACATGCGATTCCTGCGGCAACGTATCTTCAGGCCCAGGTGCGGATGCATAACATCTCGCGCGAGATTGTTCAGGCGCTTACGCCCTACGACGCGCTTCTTACGCCGACGCTCACCCGACCGGCTGTAGCGCTGGGAACGATGCCGTCCGCGAGTCCATGGAGAACCGACAAGCTCGGCCGGCCCGTTCACGAGATTTACACCTGGACCGCATTTTGTTTTCCCTTCAACGCGACGGGGCAGCCCGCCATTTCAGTTCCGATGGGCTTTTCGAAAAGCGGCCTGCCGCTTGGGCTGCAGATCGTCGGGCGTCCCGCCGATGAGTTCGGAATAATCTCGATCGCGGCTGCATTCGAAGAGGCTCGGCCGTGGCGCGAGATGCGGCCACCAGTCGACTGACTATTTCTTCTTCGACGAGGTCCGGTAGTCGCCGAACGTGGAGTCGCGCTCGTCGAGAGCTTCTTTGACTCCCTTGCGAAGCTTGGGCAGATACTCGCGCGCGGTCGGCTGATGGAAGCATAGCGCCTGAATTTCCGTCGCGGATCGGATAGCGGCGCGGGCGCCTGCGATTTCCATCGCGCGATGGACGACGCGCTTGTTAAGCGCCTGCAGATCGCGCGGAATCATCGCGACCCGCCGCGCGATGTTAAGCACCTCTTCTTCGAGCCTGTCGGCGGGAAACGCGCGATTGGCAAATCCAAACTGGGCCGCCTCGACTCCGGTAATAGAGTCTCCGGTGAGCATCATCTCCATCGCGCGCCGCATCCCCATTAACCATGGATGGTACGCGCAGTCCGGCGTGGACATCGATCGCACGGGCGGATATCCGATCTGCGCATCGTCGGCGACGTATACGAGATCGCAGGCGGTCGCGAGTTCGCTTCCGCCGGCGAGACAATAGCCGTGAACCTGCGCGATTACCGGAGTGGCCATGTCCCACATCTCGAACCATCCGTCGACCAGATGGCGCGGCCACGTTCCCTCTCCGGGCGAGATATGACGCGGAAGCGGCTCGTTGGGAGATTGCGAGAGATCGTAACCCGCGCTGAAGCATTTTCCGTTGCCGCGAAGAATTATCGCGCCGATCGAATGATCGAGATCTGCTTTGCGCAGCGCGTCGAACAGTTCGCCGCGAAGCGCGTTGGATAGCGCGTTGCGCTTCTCGGGCCGATTGAGGCTGATGCGCCGAACGCCGGCATCGGGGTTGTCCACCTGGATGAATTGGTAATCGCTCATGGCATTTCTCTCTTTTGCTTCAGTTCGCCTGACATATCGACCATGCGGTATCCGCGAGCGCGGGTACGCGTTCTTTCATCCCGGCGAACAACGGATCGTCGGCCTGTCCGCGGACGAATCGCGAATAGCTCCCTTCCATGATTATCGCGAGCTTGAAGACCGCGAATGCATGATAGAAGGGGAAATTCTGCATCTTGCGTCCGGTCTTCGTCTCGTAACGCGCGACCATCTCGCGACGCGATAAATAACCGGGTTGCGGACTAATCGCCGTGACCGGACTGGGCCGCGATCTCGTATCGGATTCGTCGGGCCAGTAGCTCAGCATCCAGCCGAGATCGGCCAGCGGATCGCCGATAGTCGACATTTCCCAATCGAACACCGCTATCGCTCGCGGCGGATCGCCCGGCTGCCACATCACGTTGTCCAGCTTGTAGTCGCCGTGGACGATCGTCGCGGGCGGCGACTCTGGAACATGCGCTTTGAGCCAGTCCCGTACTTTGTCCATTACGGGGAGGGGGCGCGTATGCGGAACGGTGCGCTCCAACTGATCGACCCATCGCTTGAGCTGTCGTTCGAGATATCCGTCCGGACGGCCGAAGCCCTCGAGCCCCACCGCGCGATAATCGACCTGCTGCAGGGTGACGAGAATATCGATCATCCCTTCGCTGACGACGCGGCGCCGTTCGGGAGTGTTCGCGAACGTCGTCGAGTCGGCGCGGATAACCTCCCCGCGCATATATTCCATCAGATAGAACGGCGCGCCGATGTAAGACGGATCGTCGCATCCACCATAGATCCGCGGCAGCGGAACGCCTGTGGCCTGCAGAGCGCTCATCACGCGATACTCGCGCATCACGTCGTGCGCTGTCGGAAGCAGTGGTCCTCGCGGCGGACGCCTCAGCGCCCACGATTTGCCCTCGAAATGCACAAGATGCACTTCGTTCGAATGGCCGAAGGAAATGTTCTCGGTGCGCAGGTCGGCGGCGTCGCCGAGTTTTTTGTCGCGAATGAAACGGCGCAGTCCTTCGATATCGATCGTTGCGCCGGGTCCGGTTTTGTCGCGGCTGAAATCGCTCATGCTTCGTATTAAATCTCGCTGCGGATAAATCGCGGGACGTGCCCGCCGCTTCGGTCATAACGCCCTGCTCGAGATCCGCGCAAGAGCCCATCGTTGCAGTTGGGGGCGTATCAGGGAGCCAATGTTTCGATCTGATTGGAGCTAGACGGAGGAGTCTTCTTCGTTCAAATCACGAAGACCCGCGCGCGAGAGACCGAGCAAGTCGCGCAACTGCACAACGCTTCCGCAAACCAAAACGAATATGATCAGCAGCAGCGCCGCGTTCATGCCCAGCAACGCATAATCGACCGACGCGCCCCGCTCGATATGCACGAGGCGCGCTCCGATATCTGCGGACATCCGCACAGGAACACTCGCCAGCCGCGAAAGGCCCGCGAGCAGCGAGTAGCCGAGTTCGGTTTCGGTTTCCACACGCTTCATCTCAAAACGGGGTCGAGGAATGACCGGGTGATAATCGCCGACCAGTGTTTTGAGATGCCGTCCCGCTCCGCGCACACTCAAATGTCGTTTGTGAGGTCGAACGGGCGGATCAGCCGCCGGAGCCGATTTGCCAAGTTCGGCGAAATGCACCAGGTCGTCGCGGGTAATCAGGGCAAGCCGCCGCGCTTCGAAGCTGGTGCGGCTGCCGAGTCGTTCCAATGCAAAAGCGGCATTGGCGAAATCGGGATTGGGCAGAGAATTCACGCTGCGGATCGCCACGACGGTCAGCGACAGAGCTATTGTCAGGAGCGAAAGCTCGCGCATCGCGGCGTTGCCGCCGAGCAACTGGCTTCGGAGATCCTTCAGCGCAGGCTCCCGAAACGTGTCGCCTGAGGTTGGCCCGGCGGTATTGGAGTTTCTCGCCATTGCATCCGCACCGCGCATCCGGCAATCCGCGCGATAAATAACTCTACGATTTGTAGTAAAATATTTCAAGCCGCGAAATTTCGAATTTCGTGCCCGAAAAAGCGCGTCGATGCTCGTCGAATGTGGCGTCGCCGGCGGGCCCGTCTTGCCACGCCGCCCTCTCGTCAATACAAAACATTGCATGAGCGTGGCGCGTGAAGAGGTGTTCGCATCTTCAACGGGTGCGTACGCAAGCCTGGTGCGGCTGGCCAGGCCTCATCAGTGGATAAAGAATCTGCTGGTGCTGGTCGCGCTGGTTTTCAGCCGTCATCTGTTCATCGCGCGCGACGTCGTGCTGGCCTCTATCGGCTTTGTTGCTTTTTGTGCGCTGGCAAGCACTGCATACGTGATCAACGATATCGCCGATCGCGAAACCGACCGTCTGAACCCCGAGAAATGCGATCGACCGCTGGCCCGGGGCGACATCAGCGTCGAAACGGCGATGCGCTTCGCCGCGGTACTGGGTGCGATCGCATTCGGACTGAGCATCATCCTCGGATGGCGTTTTCTTCTCATTGCGCTTATGTATGTGGCCCTTCAGTTCGCGTATTCGCTGTGGGCCAGGCGGATTGTGGTCCTGGACGTAATCGCGGTGGCGATGGGTTTCGTGATGCGAGCGTTCGCAGGCGGGGTGGCGATCAACGTCGAGGTTTCACCGTGGCTGGTCTTTATCACCTTTGGCCTGGCGTTGTTTCTGTCCTTGTCGCGCAGGCGTCATGAACTTTCGGTGTTGGGCGGAAACGCGGTAAACCATCGCGGCGCACTCGCTGAATACAGCGTGCGGTTGATCGACCAGATGCTGGCGATCGTAGGCGGCGCAACGCTGGTCGGATACATGATCTATACGGCATCGCCCGAGGTCGGAGCGAAGCTGGGCACCCGCTACCAGTACGTAACGGTGCCGTACGTCGCGTTCGGGATGCTTCGTTATTTGTTCCTGGTTGACGAGCGTGACGACGGGGGCGATCCGGCGCGCGTGCTCCTCAAGGATCGCCAGCTCCTGGTTTCGGTCGTCCTGTGGATTTTGACCGAGATCGTTCTTCTGTACCTTTAGACGACGCGAATCGCTTCGCTGCAAGCAATCAATAGGTCGGGAGAACTCCGGTCTGATTTCCGACAATCCCCATTGTGCCGAACGGGTTGCGTCCGAACGGACTTTGCCCGAGGGATCCCAGTCCGCCGAGCGTCAATTGCACCTGCACCGAGACCTCGCTGGGATTGAAAGAGTCGGTGATGCCGGTATCAAGGGCCCAGCAATCGCACGGCGATTTGAGTCTCAGGCCGTACTGGGCCGACTGAAGAAACCGGGCCGCAAGGTTGTAGTTCGGACCGAAGTAGACACCCGCCCTATCGAACAGATCGGTGTACGCACGCGCGGAAAGAAACTGCGCGGCGTTCGAGGCGGAGTTGCCCTGAACAGCGTTTTGTTGCCGCACATAGAAGTATCCGACCTGCAAAAAAGATCCTTGCAGAGCCTTTCCCATATACAGGCGTGATGCGGTTTCCTCCCAGGGCGGTCTGATAGCCGCATAAACGCTCGCGTAGCTGATGCCGGGATTGGTCCGAGGATCGTACGCCGTCTCAGATCCCAGCCACATCAGCGACGTCGGAAACAACGACAGGACCGCGTCGATATCCGACGGCGCGATGCCGTCGTTTGCTATCTGATAATTCGTATCGAACGCCTGGGTCACGGTCAGCGATGCGAGTTCTATATTGTAGCCGTTGTCGCTTTGTCCGGGCGTACCGACGACGACCGGATCGAAGATGCTCGCGCCGCCGGTGTCGGAGGATGCTACGACCGCGGATTCGCCTCCCTGCGGGTTCTCCTCGACCGGCCTCGCCGGCGGCGGGGCGTTCGGCGTGAGTCGGGCGAACAGCCTGGAGGTAACGCCATACGTCAACAAACTTCGACGATTGACGCGATCGATTTGGTCCCAGAGCGGGAGGTCGCTTTGATCGATTGGCGTCACGTACGAGTAGCTTACGAAGGGCTCGATCGTATGCTTGAGCTTCTGAACGGGTCCCCAGTTCACATCGTTGTAAACCTTCTCCAATTCAGAACCGGCCGCGGCCTCCACATAGGGGACAAAGCGGGTCTGAAAGCCGCCGTGCGCAAGCGGTCCGACGCTCAGCCCGTTGTTATAGAGCTGACCGTTCGAACCGACGGGAGTCACGGTAATCGTATGCCCGGAGCTGTCGTACAGGGTCCCGTATGCGCCCCCACGCGCGAACCCATATAGGTAATCGCCCAGGCGCCAGGGAACGGTTAGCTGGGGCGTCGCATTCAGCCGCATCCCGTTCTCGCCGTGACGCCGCCAATACTCGACCGCATCAAGGTCGTAATCGAGATACGCGAGGTTGCCGAGACTTTGGCGTCCGCTAATCCACAGATCGGGCAATTGCTGAAGCGCGAAGGATTCGTCCTGGATGAGATCCGCGTGCCACGTGCCCTGAAGTCGCCCGAAGCCGTTCTCGAACTGATCGATAATCCCGAAATGCGAGATCGCGTCGCGCATCGAGCCGAAGTTGCTTCCGAAGCCACGCGACAGCGTCCAGGTATTCATCTCGCGCAGGTACAGCGAATCGCTCACTGTGATCGTGTCCCCGTATGCGATCAGGTCGGGCGTGATGTGCTGTCGCGCCGTCCCGATAATTCCGTAGCGATCGACCGGGATATTCGGATCGGCGAGCTGCGTGTCGACGATATCGTTCTGGCGATTCGTCGAGGAACGCAGGAATTCGTTGTAGTAGGCGGCATCGACCCACAGGAAATCATCCAGCCCGTTGGTCAGCCGATACTCTCCCAATCCGCCCAGGCGCTGCGAAGATTCGAGATCGAAAGCGAAGGTCGCATCCGAACTCTTGTTGATCGCCCAGTAGTACGGCTGGAGATACTGAAAACCCCGCAGTCCCGATTGTCCCTGGCGACTGGTAAGGAAGCCGCTATGGCGGCTGCTGTCCGCGGGAAACTGTACGTAGGGGAGAGGAATTACCGGAAATCCGAGAACCGAGAATTTCGCGTTGTTCGCACGACCGGTTCCTCCCATATGCACGTCCATCTTGTCGGCGGACACGCTCCAGTCGGGAGTGCCGGGCTCGCATCCGCAGGTCGTGAAGAAGCCATTGAGGATCACATACTTCTGACCCTCCTGCTTGAGAATCCTGCGGCCCTTCAGATGATAGGTCTTTTCGCGCGCCAGGATATTCGCATCGTCGAGCTCCAGAGTTTCCTTGTCGAGATCGACATCCGCCCGCGAGGCCCAGATTTCGATCTCAGGATCGAGCAGATGAACGTTGCCGACCGCGCGTGCGATTCGCTGTCGCCGCTCGAAAACAATCTCGTTCGCGTGAAGAACGGTGGCGCCCTGCGTCATCACCGCATGACCGCGCACCGTGAACGTGTCGTCCTTTGATTCGTAGATGGTTTCGTCGCCCGTGATGTCGATCGGCCCCTGATGCTGTCCTATCACCTCCGACGGAACCGTCGACCTGGGATTCTGCATTGGGATCGCGTGCGCGAGCCCCGTCGCGACCAGAAGCGAAAACAGGAGCGTTATCGCGAGAAATTTAGATGCGAGCTTCAGGGAAAAGACCGCCTCTACCCTGCCGGCCCAGCAGCCAGCCGTAAACTTCGCCGATAAAATACACGGATCCTGTCGCAAGCACCACGTCGTCGGGGCCGCATTCCGAGAGCACAAGCTCGATCGCGTGCGTCGCTTCGCGCTCGATCCGCGCCGGCATGTGCGAGGCGAACAGCGGCAGGAGATTTTCCGGGTCGAGCGGACGTTTCGGCTTCACGCGCGTCAATGTCACGTCGCTGACACGCGTCCGTAACATCTCCGCCATCTTCGTCCAGTTCTTGTCCGCTAGACATCCGAAAATAAGTCGCGGACGAACGCTCGGCCCCAATTCGAGACTCAGCGTTTCAAGCAGCGCCGCGACGCTCATCTCATTATGAGCGCAATCGAAAATCACCAGCGGCTTCTTCGATACGATATCGAAGCGACCCGGCCAGTAAGTGTCGCGAAGCCCGCGGCGAATTGAATTTTCGTCGATCCGGGACCATCCCTGAGCGCGCATCGCCTCGAGCGTTGCGATCGCAATCGCCGCGTTTTCGTGCTGGAACGGCCCCGCCAGCGATATCTCGACACCGGACAATTCCAGTCCGAGTCCGTGATAGTCGAGGCGATGCGCCGGAGCGTGAGAGACGAAGCTGAAATCGCGATCGATCAGGCGCGCCGCACTGTGCCGGCTCGACGCCATCGCCAGCAGCGTGTTGCGCGCCTCATCGTCGCGCGAACCGATAACTACCGGCACGCCTTCCTTGATGATTCCGCCCTTCTCCGCGGCAATCGAAGGAATCGTGTAGCCAAGATACTCGACGTGATCGAAACCGATCGGCGTGATGACGCTCAAAAGCGGCTTTACCACGTTGGTCGAATCCAGCCTGCCGCCGAGTCCGGTTTCGATCACGGCGACGTCGACCTTCGCCTCCGCGAAGTACAGGAACATCATCGCGACCGTGAATTCGAAAAACGTGAGTCCCAGGCCCGCGCCTTCGAAAATCCGGCGCAGACGTTCGATATAGTCGAGCATCAACGCAGGCGCGATCTCCGCGCCGTCGATACGCGTGCGCTCGGAAAGATTCACCAGATGCGGTTTCGTGTAGAGGCCGACGCGATATCCCGCCGCACGCAATCCGGCATCGAGCATCGCGGCCACGCTGCCCTTTCCCTTGGTGCCTGCTATATGAACGGCGTTGATTGCAAGATGCGGATTTCCGATCAGCGCGAGCGCGTGCTCCATCCGCTCGAGCTTGTAGATCTCGCCGCGCGCTTCGAGCGAGTAGAGCCAGTCGAGGGTCTGTGCGAGTCGTTCGGACATGACGCCGGTAATTGTAACTGCGGTGTCCCCACGTCGAAAGCGCAGCGCACTGGGGAGGTAACTAAATCGACGCCGCTGCGTCGAAAACCACACGCCTGGGATCCTGAGTTAGAAATTCGTCGCAGAACTCGAACTGCTTCGCCCCCAAATTTCGAGTGTTGTTGTCTGTCATTCCCGCGCGTCTGATCGGTTTTGTCTGGCGCGCGAGGAATCCCGGATTCCGAGACCCCTCGCGCGGCAGCCACGCGCGGGGGTGACAGAAAAAGCCTCAGTCATCTTATTCAACTGATTTACAACTCAGGACACCAGTGAACCTCTCAATAAGTCTGTGCGCTATGCCAATGCCGCTTGTTTGTCATCCCGAGCGAAGTGAGCTACGCGAACCCTTCGCCTGCTCTCAGGATAGGCTCCGTCGAGGGACCTCGGACAGCTTCGCTGCCAAGCGAAGCCGGTACCGGTTGTTCGCCCGCGAAGCGCTCCTTATTTGTGCAGCGGTCCTTTACGACAGGAAAACTTCGCGGACCAGATTTGTATCGCTGTACTCGTTTATTTGCGCGACGCGATCGCCGTCGAAACGGAGATAAAAGTGATAGCGGTTCATGTACTTCTTTCCCGCCGCCGAGACCGCGTTCGATTCGGCCTGCAGCGCCACGTCGGAGCCTTCGCAAATAACAGTGCCGATACGAAAATTGAAGCCCGCCGGAATCATCGCGTGGAAGGCCGCAAGCTGCGCGATAAACGCCTCTCTTCCATTTACGATTTCGGGGCCGGGCATGCGGGTCATAAGTTGAAAGACGACATCGTCGGTAACGAGCGCTCCGACTTTCTTTTCGAAATCTGGCGCATCGATAGCCATGATCAACTCGATTGCGCGTTGCTTGCGTTCGGAATCGGTCATGCCCTCCTCCTCGTTCAACGGCGGCTTCGATGCAAAACCCGAATCTTTGCCTTCCCCGCCTGGACCTTCGTACTCGACGATGCTTTCGCGTGTGTCAGCATTGCGAGCAGGCGCGCAAGAGTTGCTCGCATCTGATGGCGCGGCACGATCGCATCGAGCATTCCGTGCGTGAGTAGAAACTCCGCGCGCTGGAAGTCCTCGGGCAACTGTTCGTTCGTCGTCTGCTCGATAACGCGCCGCCCCGCGAATCCGATTAGCGCGCCCGGTTCCGCGATATTCAAATCACCAAGCATCGCGAACGACGCTGCGACGCCTCCCGTCGTCGGATCGCAAAGCACCGCAATATACGGCAGATGAGCCTCGCGCAGCCGCGCGAGCGCCGACGCGACCTTCGCCATCTGCATCAGCGAGAGCGCGCCCTCCTGCATCCGCGCTCCGCCCGAAGCCGTAAAAATGACAAGGGGCAGTCCGCGTTTGGTCGCGTGGTCAGCCAGCAGCGCGAGCTTTTCTCCCACCACGACGCCCATGCTGCCGCCCATGAAATCAAAGTCCATCAGCCCGACCGCGACCGGATGACCCTCGATAGTCCCAGTCCCTACCGCGACAGCATCGTTGCGGCCCGACGTCCGCTGGGCAGCCGCGAGGCGAGTCGGATACGGCTTGCTGTCGACGAACTCGAGCGGATCGCCTATCGCAAGATCGGCGTACATCTCGTTCCAGCTTCCGCGATCGAGCGTGACCGCTATCCGGAACGCAACGGTGAGGCGGAAATGATGCCCGCACTTGCCGCAAACGTTGAGATTGCGCTCAACTTCCTTGCGAAATGCGATCTCGCGGCACTTCGGACACTTAAGCCACAGATCCTCGGCGGCCGGAGCCGGATTCTTGTCGCGATTGTTCTGCCTGCGATTCGCCATAGTCGGCTCCGACCCCCCCCTACGCAGCGGCCCGGGCGGTGACCATCGCACTCTTGAGCGAACCCACCATCTCGCCGACCGTACGCACCAACTCCGAGGACTTCAGGTTGCGCTCGATCGTCGTCGATATCGCGCTGCCCACCACGACCGCATCCGCGAATCGCGCGACCGTCGCCGCCTGCTCGGGAGTCGAGATGCCGAATCCGACGCCGACGGGCAGCGAAGTCAGTTGACGGAGCTGCGCGACATTATGCTCGAGGTCGGAGGCGAGCTCGGTCCGCGCGCCGGTGACGCCGGTCACCGATACGTAATACAGGAACCCGCTCGACGCTCGCGCGATCGTCCTTGCGCGGTCCGGCGGCGTCGTGGGCGCGAGCAGATGGATAATATCGAGGCCGTGCTCGCGCGCGGGCTTGCGAAGCTCGCCCTCCTCCTCGGTCGGAAGATCGACGATCAGCAATCCGTCGATTCCGGCGCGCGCGGCGTCCGCACATAGACGCGGGCATCCATAGTGAAAGATCGGATTGAAATATCCGAACAGCACCAGCGGAATCGACGTCTCGCTGCGAAGCTCGCTCACCATCGAGAGTATCGCGGCGAGCGACGCGCCCGCGTTCAGCCCGCGCGCCGAAGCGCGCTGATTGGCGGGGCCGTCCGCCATCGGATCTGAAAACGGTACGCCAAGCTCGATCAGGTCTGCGCCGCGATGCTCGAATTCAAGAACCAGGCGCCGCGTGGTATCGAGATCGGGATCGCCGGCGACGATAAACGGAACCAGCGCCGCCTGACGGCGCTCGCGACACTTCTGGAAGACTTCGGCGATTCTGCTCTTGTGCGCCATCGTGTTTGCGTCCGTCATCATCCCATACCGAGCACGTCGATCACGGTGTGCATGTCTTTGTCACCGCGTCCCGAAAGATTGATGATAATCGTCTGATCCTTGCTCATCGTCTGCGCAAGCCGCGCGCCATACGCGACCGCGTGAGCGCTTTCCAGTGCGGGAATTATCCCCTCGGTCTCGGAAAGCAGCCTGAGTCCGTCGAGCGCCTCCTGATCGGTGATCGCGGCGTACTTCGCGCGCCCGCTGTCGTTAAGATACGCAAGCTCGGGCCCGACGCCCGGATAGTCGAGACCTGCGGCAATCGAATGAGTCTCGCGAATCTGCCCGAGTTCATCCTGCAGCAGATAGGTTTTGTTGCCGTGCAGCACGCCGACGCTGCCCGCGTTGATCGTCGCGGCGTGTTTGGTGGTGTTGATTCCGAACCCGGCGGCCTCGACGCCGAACATCCGCACCGAATCGTCCTTCAAAAACGGGTAGAACAGCCCGATCGCGTTCGAACCGCCGTTCACGCACGCGACGAGCGCGTCGGGGAGGCGGGCTTCCTTCTTGAGAAATTGCGCGCGCGCCTCGCGTCCGATCACGGTTTGGAAGTCGCGCACGATCATCGGATACGGATGAGGCCCTGCGGCGCTGCCGATCAGGTAATAGGTATTGCGCACGGTCGCGATCCAGTCGCGCAGCGCCTCATTCATCGCGTCTTTGAGGCTTCGGCTTCCGGAATCGACGGAATGCACGCTCGCGCCGAGAAGCTTCATCCGAAAAACGTTGAGCGCCTGACGCTCGACGTCAAGCGATCCCATGAATACTTCGCACTCGCGCTTGAAAAACGCCGCCATCGTCGCGGTCGCCACGCCGTGCTGCCCTGCGCCCGTCTCCGCGATAATGCGAGCCTTGCCCATCCTGACCGCGAGGAGCGCCTGTCCGAGCGCGTTATTGGCCTTATGCGCGCCGGTGTGGCAAAGGTCCTCGCGCTTGAGATAAATCTTCGCGCCGCCGATTCGCGAGGTCAGGTTGGCGGCAAAGTGCAGCGGCGTGGGACGGCCGACATACTCGCGCGAGTAATGTTCCAATTGGCGCTTGAATTCCGGGTCGCGCTGCGCGCTCTTGTACGCGGTCTCCAGTTCAGACAGCGCGGGCATCAGCGTCTCGGCGACATACTTGCCGCCGAAAATGCCGAAATGGCCGCGGCTATCGGGTAGACTTGGCATTCTCGATGAATCTCCTCAGCTTGCGATGATCCTTGACTCCCGGCGCTGACTCAACGCCGCTCGCAACGTCCACCGCGTAGGGCAACAACGCTGCAGCTTCCGCGACGTTCTCGCAAGTCAGCCCTCCGGAAAGAAAAACTCGCGACAGATCGAGTCCGCGCAGGTCGGAGAGACTCCGCGACCGTCCGCTGCCGCCGTAGAGTCCGGGATGGAATGTATCGATTAAGATGAAATCGGCGCACGTCGAAGCAATCGCGTTGATTTGCTCGTCCGGCGGGATACGAATCGCACGAATCACCTGCACCGGCCATCCCGAAAGAAAATCCTCGGGCTCATCACCGTGAAATTGCACGATATCGAGCCGGGCAGCTTCGATTCGTTCCGTCACGTACTCGCGCGACGGGTTGACGAAAACTCCAACGACGCGCGCAGCTCCGTCTATCGTTGACGAAATCTCGCGAGCGCGATCGAGCGCGACATATCGCGGGCTTTTCTCGTAAAAGTTGAGTCCGATGAAATCCGCTCCGCATTCGAGCGCGCCGCGAGCGTCCTCGATATTCGTGATGCCGCAGATTTTTACTTTGACGCTCACGCCTCTACCGAGCGTTCAAGGCTGACAGCAACTCGGGCAGCTTGCCCGCGGGATCGCCGCCGCGCAGCAGGCTTTCGCCGATCAGGAAGGCGCGCGCGCCCGCCTTGTCCAGTCGGCGAATATGCTCGGGCGAATCGATTCCGCTTTCCGACACAATCAGGAGACCTCCTCGATAGTCGGCGAGCAGATTCTCGGTTACCGCAATGTCGGTGACAAAAGTATGAAGGTCGCGATTGTTTATTCCGACCAGCGTCGCGCCGATCCGCTGCGCAAGCGCGAATTCCTCGGCGTTATGCACCTCGACCAGGGCGGCCATTCCAAGCTCTCGCGCGATGACGTCGAGGTCGCGGATCGCGCGCTCCTGCAGCATCGCAACAATTATGAGGATCGCGTCTGCACCCGCGGCCCGCGCTTCGTACACCTGCCACGGGTCGAACGTGAAATCCTTGCGCAGGATCGGAATCGATACCGCAGCGCGCGCGGCGCGCAGATCGTCGAGCGTGCCTTTGAAATGACGATCGGTCAAAACCGAGATGGCCGCGGCGCCGCATCGTTCGTACGCGCGCGCAACCGTTGCAGGATCAAGGCCCGGCAAGATATCGCCCTTGCTCGGCGACGCGCGCTTGATCTCGGCAATGATCGCGGGGCGATGCGATCGGAGAGCCGCGACAAAATCGCGCGGCGGCGAGACATCGACGCATCGATCGATCAACGATTCGAGCGGCGTTTGCGCCCTTTGCGCCGCGACTTCCTCGCGCTTGGCGGCGAATATCCGATCCAGGACGGAATCCGTTTTGCGCAATTCGCCGCTCATCGCTCACCCCGGCTGGCGCGGCGCATGTGTTCGACGGTTTCCAGCGCGCGTCGCGACGCGAGGACACGCCGCGCAATTGCGAAGGCGTCCTTTAGCGTCGCAGCGACGCCTCCGACGTAAATAACCGCAGCCGCGTTGAGCGCGAGCACATCCTGCGCCGGGCCGGCGCCGCCGCCAAGCGCGTCCAGCAGAACACGCGCGGCGTTTTCGGGATCGTCGACGCGAAGCTCGTCGCGTTTGGTGCGCGAGATTCCGAAATCTTCAGGTGCTACTTCATATTCCCGAATTGACGCGCTCCGGATTTCGGCGATCAGGGTCGGCGCTCCGGGCGAAATCTCATCCAGACCATCGAGCCCATGCACGACCATCGCATGCTGCGCGCCCAGTTCGGCGATCGCCTCGGCAACCGGCTTCACAAGGCGCTCTTCGCCGACACCCATCACCTGACGCATCGGATGCGCGGGATTCACCAGCGGCCCCATTACGTTGAAAAGCGTGCGAATCCCGAGCATTCTGCGCAGCGGCGCCAGACGCGCCATCGCGGGATGATACGTCGGGGCGAAAATAAAGCAGCATCCCGCGTCGCGAAGGCATCGTCGCAGCGCATCAACACTACAATCAATTGTAACACCCATCCGCTCCAGCACATCCGCCCCCCCCACCCTTCCACTCGCCGCGCGATTTCCGTGCTTGGCGATTTTGACACCGGCGGCGGCCGCGATGAGCGCCGCTCCCGTGGAGATGTTGAACGTCGATGCGTTGTCGCCGCCGGTGCCCGATGTATCGACGATATCGGTCCCGAGATCCAAGCTTCGCGCTCGCGCGCGCATCGCACGCGCGGCGCCAGCCAGTTCTCCCGCGCATTCGCCCTTCATATGGAGTGCGACCAAAAAACCAACAACCAGAGGCTCGGTAACGCCGCCGTCGAGGACAATTCCGAAAGCGCGCTCCGCCATCGGCGCGTCGAGCGAGCGTCCGGCGACAATCGTCTCAAACGCACCGCGAAAATCGTCGAGCGACGACGTCATCCGCGCACCTTCCTGAGGAAGTTGTCGAGCAGATGCTTACCCTCGGGCGTACCGATCGATTCGGGATGGAACTGCACGCCTTCGATGAAGTACTTCCTGTGGCGCAGACCCATCACTTCGCCTTCCGCCGTGCGCGCGCTGAGCTCGAGGCAATCGGGAATTGAATTCGCATCCACGAGAAGCGAGTGATAGCGCATCGCTTTGAACGGATTAGACAAGCTCTCGAAGATGCCCCTGCCGTCGTGGATTATCGGCGATGTCTTGCCATGCATCAGCCGCTCCGCGCGAACTACACGTCCACCGAACGCCTCGCCCATGCACTGATGGCCGAGGCATACGCCGAGAATCGGGAGTTCGCCCGCGAGATTTTGAAATATGGCTACGGACACGCCGGCCTCTTTGGGTGTGCACGGTCCCGGCGACACGACGATCGCAGCAGGCTTAATCGCGCGGATTGCGGCAATATCGATTGCGTCGTTGCGTTTCACGATTACGTCCGCGCCCAACTCTCCCAGGTACTGGACGAGGTTGTAGGTGAACGAATCGTAATTGTCGATCATCAGGATGGAATCCATGACGTTCACTTCCCGGTCCCGGCTGTAGATTCGCCGGTGGCTTCGAACTGGCGCGCGGCCCCGAGTGCCCGGATCATCGCGCGCGCCTTGTTGACGGATTCTTCGTATTCGGCAGCAGGATCGGAGTCGGCGACCACGCCGCCGCCCGCCTGGATATATACGCGATTCCCTTTGATAAGGAGCGTGCGCAGAGCGATCGCCGTATCGGTGTTTCCGGTGTAGCTGAAATATCCTACCGCACCCGCATAGACGCCGCGCCGCACCTGTTCAAGCTCGTCGATTATCTCCATCGCACGAATTTTCGGGGCGCCCGAGACCGTTCCCTGAGGGAAAGTCGCCGCGAACGCGTCGAACGCGTCGCATTCGTCGCGCAGCGCGCCCTTCACGTTCGAGACGATATGCATCACGTGCGAGTAACGCTCGACGACCATGAATTCGCTCACATTGACCGAACCGATTTTGGAGACGCGCCCGACGTCGTTGCGTCCGAGATCGACGAGCATTACGTGTTCGGCGCGCTCCTTCGGATCGGCCAGCAATTCCAGTTCGAGCGCGAGGTCTTCCTGCTCGGTACGTCCGCGCGGACGCGTTCCGGCGATCGGGCGCAGCGTAATGTCGCGACCCTCGACGCGAACCATCACTTCGGGCGACGCCCCCACCAGAGTGTGATCGCCAAGTCGCAGGTAGAACATGTAGGGCGACGGATTTATCGTGCGCAGGCTGCGATAGATGTTGAACGGATGCACGTCGAGGGGAGCTTCGAAGCGCTGCGACGGCACCACCTGGATAATATCGCCGGCGGTAATATAGCGCTTCGCCGCGTTCACCATCGCCATGTACGCTTCGCGATTCGTATTCGAAGTGACGCGCGCATCGGCGCTGAGCGCGACAGGCGGCGTCTCCGAACGTGGCGGGATCAGCGGATCCGAGAGCCTGCCGATCATCTCGTCGATTTTTTCCTGACCGGCTTTGTACGCAGCCCTAATCGACGGATATTCGCCGACCGCAACATTCGCGATCGCGCGCAAGGTCTGACGCACATTGTCGAAGACCAGCACCGTATCGGTGAACATCATGTAGAGGTCGGGCACGCCGAGATCGTCATGGGCGCGCGCCGGAACCCGCGGCTCGAAGCATCGCACGATATCGTAGGCAAGAAATCCGACCGCGCCGCCGAAAAATCGCGGCAGGCCCTCCACCTCCGGGGCGCGATGCCGTTTTACTTCGCGGCGCAGTTCCTCGAAGGCATTCGGAGCGTGCCGCGATTCGATACCGCGTCCGGGGCGGATGATATCGGTGCGACTGCCGCGCGCCTTGATAATCATCGCTGGCTCGGAGCCGAGGAAGGTATAGCGTCCCCACTTCTCTCCGCCGCGCACGCTTTCGAGCAGGAAGGAATAGTCGCCATGCGCGACTTTTAAGAACGCCGAAACGGGAGTTTCGAGATCGGCGGGAATTTCGCGGCTCACCGGCACGATATCGAACCCGCGGCGTGCGAACTCTTCGAACTGGCTTTCGGTTGGTAACAGCGCCATATCGTTCATCCCCTGTTGTTGCATCGAAGCCGCGTCCCCTTCGGACTTCCCCGAAAAACAAAGGAGCCGCAGGACATCTCGCCTGCGGCTCCTGGATTAACCCTCTTAAACTTGGATCACATGCCCGGAGCACAGGCGGACGCGTCGGCGCGCCAACGCCAAATCGTCCACATCGCTACGAGCGTGACCTTCATCATCGCGCCACTAGGGTTGCACCACGCTTAACTCTTGTCAACTTCCCTTGGCGCCGACCGTCTAATCCGCCAGACGTCGAATGACTTCGGGATCGAGCCGGCTCGACGTGTCATAGCGGGTAATGTCGGCGAATGATTCGCCGGCACGAAAGCGCCGCACCAGATCCTCGGGATCGTACTTTACGCCGACGGGATTTTCCTTCGACATCCCGTGGCGCATCCAGTCCTTCCACTCCGAGGGCTTAAGATTGTCAATCTGCAGCTCGACGCCGTTGCCGTCGGGATCGCGGTAATACATCGACGTTGTAAGGCCGTGGTTGATGCATATCCGAGGCAGGATGTTGGCCGCTTTAAGCCGCTCGTACGTCGCAACCAGATCGCCCAGCGAAGCATAGGTGTACGACAGATGGTCCAGGCCTGCATCCCGCTCGTGTCGCTCCACGGTTCCGGGAAACGAGGCTATCGCTATCCGGTGATGCTCATCGTCGTAGGTCATGAACGCGATGAAATCGGTCCGCATCAGCACTTCCGCGTTGAGCACGGTGACGTACCAATCAACCATTTCCTTGAAGCGCGTGGTGCGCAGGACGGCATGTGAAAACTTGATCGGACTTGGTGAACGCTGGCCCCCGTTCGATTCGGACATGACTACGCCTCCCGGCTAAGAATGATCGTAGTGCGGCGCGCCGGAAATGCAACGCCAAAACGGCGCGGAATTCACTCGCCGCCGGCGTAGGTCGCGCGATACTGTTCGAGCAGCTTTTTCTCCGCGTTGTGCGCTTGCTCCTCGCTGTCGTACGGTCCGACGCGCACGCGCCACCAGGTTTGCCCCCCGAGGTTGGTGGGCACCAGGAAGGCGTGATAACCGAGCCGGTTCATCTTCGCCGCCATCTGTTCGGCGCTCGTTCGATCCATCACCGCATCGATCTGGATATTGAACGCTTTGTTGTGCGCACCGGACACTGAGCTAGGCGCGTACTTTGACGCGGCGCCCGCACTCGCCGTCGATTCAGTCGGCGGCGCCGCCGAGGTCTCTTCTTCCTCGTTCGTTTCAGATGAGTCATCGGCCGGCTCAGGCCCGCGCGATTTCAACGCTGGTTGGCTCGCCTTGGCGATCGCGGCGCTGGGCTTTGCCGCGGGCGACGCTACCGCACTGGCTTTGCTTTGAAGCGGCGCCGCGGCCGGCTTCGTGATAGGCGCGGGACCGGCACTCGCCAATGAAGACACTCCCGGCGAAGGCGCCGCAATGGACTTCGCTTGTTCAGTAGTGGTCGCGGCTTTGGTTGAATCTACCGGGCCGGCGCCGCCGTCAATCGACGCCAGAGCCGGCGACGGAGCCGGGCTTGCGATCGAAGATTGCGACGCAGCCGCGGCCGCCTCTGCCTGAGGCGCAGGCAATGGATACGTTGCCACCTGCACAGGCGCTGGCCCTGTTTGTCGCGCCATCTCGTAGCCGGCGACCAGTCCGAGCGCGAAGACAACACACGACAACCCGGCCAATCCCACTAAGATTAGAAAAGCTCCTCCCGCCCTGATTTCGAAACGCATACGCGTCCCCTCACATCCGCTCTGGAGCAGAAACCGCCAGCAACTCTAGTCCGCCCTTGATCCCGCTCTTCAGCAGACCGGCCAGATACAAACGGGCGACGCTGAGATCGCGATCAGTTCCGATTATACGATTGGAGGGCTTGTTGTAATAGCGATGGAAATCGCCAGCCAAGTCGAGCAGGTAGAAGGGTATCCGATGGGGTTCGAGCTCGCGGGCGGCCTCGGTCGCGACGTCAGGCAATCCGAGCACCCGCTTGGCCAAATCCAGCTCTTCCGCCGATAGCAGATCGAGCCTGACCGCCGAGGTATCAGCAGGGAGCACAAGTCCCGCCTTTTCGGCTTCGCGGAAAACGCTCGCCAGCCGCGCGTGCGCGTACTGAACATAGAACACGGGATTTTCGGGGGCTTGTCGTTTGGCAAGTTCGATATCGAAATCGAGATGGCTGTTATGCTTGCGAAAGAGGAAGAAGAATCGCGCGACATCAGGGCCGACTTCGTCAACGAGTTCGTCCAGCGTGACGTAAGTCGCCTTGCGCGTGGACATTTTCACCTTTTCGCCGCCGCGCGTGAGCGTCACGAATTGATAGATGATCGCCTTGATCCGCGAGGTATCGTGACCGAGCGCCTTGAGCGCCGCGATCACGTCGTCGTGCTCCGATATATGGTCCGCGCCGAATACGTCGACAACCAGCCCGAATCCGCGCCGCAGCTTTTCGATATGATACGCGATGTCAGGAGTCCGGTAGATCGGATCCTGATTCTCGCCCGAACGCACCAGCGCGCGATCCTTGGGTAACCCGAGCGGCTCTGCGCGAAGCCATAAAGCGCCGTCGTGCTCCGCGACGAGGCCGCGTTCGCGGAGACCGTCGAGGACCGCCTCAACCTGTCCACCGCGTACGAGATCGAGTTCGTTGGTGAAAACGTCGAAACGGATTTTCAGCGTTTCGCAGGTCTTTAGGATATCGGCGAAGATCGCCTTCTCCGCCGCGGCGCGAAAGACCTCGTTATCCGTCGATTCGGCGAGCCTCTCGCCGTGTTCGTTTTTGAGATCGCGCGCGATATCGCGGATGTACTCGCCCTGATAGCCATCCTCGGGCAGCGACGCGTCGCGGCCAAGCTCCTGCAGATAGCGCACGCGCACCGACTCGCCGAGCAATCGCATCTGGCGGCCGCCGTTGTTGAAATAGTACTCGCGCGTGACGTCGAAACCCGCCATCCCATAGAGCCGCGCGATCGTGTCGCCCAGCACGGCATTGCGTCCGTGACCGACCGTGAGCGGTCCGGTCGGATTCGCGGAGAGAAACTCGACCTGAATTTTCGCCGGTGCGTTGTCTGCGAGCGCCCACTTGCGCGGACGGAAGTAAGCCTCGCCCTGAGCGACGGCCGCGCGCATCTCGCGATGCCAGTACAGCGGCGCCATCCGGAAATTGATAAACCCCGGCCCGGCGACGCTGACCTCGCCAATCTCGGCGGGAGTTTCGAGATGCTCCCGGATAATCTCGGCTATCGCACGGGGCGGCTTGCCTTCCGAACGCGCCATCGCGAGCGCGGCGTTGGTGGCGATATCGCCGTGGGCGGCGTCCTTGGGCGCTTCAACCGTTACGTTGATCGCAGACGATTTGAGTTTGCCGGCTGCGTGCGCGCGCGCGATTGCGGCCGAGATGGTTGCGACGATGAGGTCTTTCATGGATGGCAGTGATTGTGGTGATCGTGCCAGATGGAGCGCGCCCTGTTAAGGCGGGCCTCCAGGGCGGCGCGAACGTCACGATCGTCGGCGATGCGAACCCTGGGCTCGCCGGATAACTGCGCCACCGGAGCGGGAGCGCGGCTTGCGTGAGCGAATCGAGACGATCCGATCGAGGATCGCGTCAGCAACCTCGTCTTTGATGAGCTTGGGAAGATTCTCGGCAGAACCATCGGCGGCGATCAGCGTGACGATATTCGTATCGACCGCGAAACCCGCGCCTTCCTGAGTGACATCGTTGGCGACGATCAGATCGAGGCCCTTGCGGCGCAGCTTGTCGTGCGCGTTTTCGTCGAGATTTTCGGTCTCGGCAGCAAAGCCGACCACGATTCGATTTCCCTTTCGCGCGGCCAGCCGCGGCATCTCGTCGGCGATAGGAGCAAGTTCGAGCGCCATCCCCGACGCGCTCTTCTTGATTTTCTGCGACGCCGGTTTCGCAGGACGAAAATCTGCAATCGCCGCCGCCATCACGAGCGCCGTCGACCACGGGAAATTCTGAGCGGTTGCATCGAGAAGTTCGCGAGCGCTCACCGGCTCGATTCGCTCGACGCCGTGGGGAGCGACCAGCGACGACGGCCCCGAAACGAGCTTGACCTCCGCGCCGCGCCGCCATGCCGCGCGCGCGATCGCATAGCCCATCTTTCCCGACGACCGATTCGATATGAACCGCACTGGATCGATCGCCTCCTGCGTCGGTCCCGCGGTCACGAGAATCCGCTCGCCGGCGAGATCGCGCGGCGCGAGCATCCGTTCGACTTCATCGACGACAATCGCGGGGTCGGGCAGGCGTCCCTTGCCCTCGTATCCGCACGCGAGTTCGCCTTCGGCAGGTTGGATAATCGTCACGCCGCGCGAGCGGAGCCGTTCGAGATTCTCGGTCACGGTCGGATGCGCATACATGTTAACGTTCATCGCGGGCGCGAACGCGACGGGCGCGCGCGTCGCGAGCAAGATGGTCGTCAGGAGATCGTCGGCGATTCCGACGGCGGCTTTCGCGATTACGTCCGCGGTCGCGGGCGCAATCAGGATCGCATCGGCGGTGTCCGCGAGGCGGATATGGCCGATTTCGGATTCCTGGGTGAGGCTGAAGGTGTCGGTCGCAACGGGATTCTGCGACAGCGTTTGCATCGTCAGCGGCGTGATGAATTCCTGCGCGTTGCGTGTCATCACGACGCGCACCTTCGCGCCGCGCTGAATCAGGATCCGGACGATCTCAGCCGCCTTGTACGCGGCGATCCCGCCCGTGACGCCGAGCACGATCGTTTTGTCTTTGAGTACGGACATAGAAAGTCAATCGCTCCGGTTCGCCCCGGAGTTTCGGATGTCCCGGTAGCCTGACGTTCGCTCAAAAAATCTGTCTTGGAAAGTGAGATAATCCATCATGCTCGCCGTGGCCACTACACTCTTACAACCTGGACGCAGTTCAAATAGACGGTGGATCTTGCAAATATTCACCACGTGGCGATGCCTGACCGGTCGCGAGACACCAGCACGCCAAGCGATGACATCGAACAGATACGAATTAATCTGGACGAAGCGAGAAAAAGCAATGTCATCCTTCGCTGGTTGATCGTACCACAAGTATCCGATCCCGCAGCTTTCCGGTTCGATTACGTCAGGAAGTCCGGCTGTCTGCTGCTCACGAGTTGTGACACCAGGGGTAATCAGCCCGAGCAATACAGTCGTGGCCAAGGGCGGTTCGGGCTCTACGCCAAGGACGAATGGCACGAAGGGTTTGGTCTCGTATGGTGGCTGCCGCGACCGATCATCATTGTGAGTGATTTTCAAAAGCCATCGCAGCAAGCGCTTGAAATCGTATTCAAACTCGACCTTGGGAGAGGAGTTTACTATACGAGTGAAGTACAGCCTATCCAACTCGGCCGCGTAAGCGTCTAGACTGCTTAGGACCCCGTTGTTGCATGTATCGCAAGTGTCCCTGACTGGAGCGATGGTGCCGGTTCGGACGAGTTTCCGCCCGTGGTCCAGAATGGTTTTATAGGCAGGCCGATTGCGGCTCAGGAAGAGCGGCATGATCTCTTCCCGGGTGATCCTCCCGTCTTGCTCGCAGTATGCGCACCTCGGCATTCTTGCGTTCGTTGGCCGGGTTAAACTCGCTCCGAAGTAGTCTCAGTCGTAGTACTCCAACCCCAGATGCGTGATCAGGTCTTCGCCGCGCATCCAGCCTCCCCTCTTCCGTCATCTTGAGCGGAGCGAGTCTGCGAGCGAAGTCGAAAGATCTACGCGAAGCGATTTTTTCACAGATTTTCGCGCACTCCGTTGTCGCGCGGCTCGCTGAGAGCCATCGCTTCGCGTTTATCCTTCGACTCCGGCGGCCTCCGCTCAGGATGACCTCTTAACGGTACGTGAGGCTTGTTGCGGAAACCCTGCCACGCTTCTGCTTTCGACTTTGATCACATCGAACTCAGTCGTAATACTCCAGCCCCAGATGTGTGATCAGGTCCTCGCCGCGCATCCAGCGGAGCGTGTTCTTGAGCTTCATCAACTGGATGAAAATGTCGTGTTCGGGATAGACCTGCGGCGCGTGCATCGGCGCCTTGAAGTAGAACGACAGCCACTCCTGGATGCCGCGCATCCCGGCGCGACGGGCCAAATCGAGGAACAGCACTAGATCGAGCACGATTGGCGCAGCCAGAATCGAGTCGCGGCACAGAAAGTTGATCTTGATCTGCATCGGATAGCCGAGCCATCCGAAGATATCGATATTGTCCCATCCCTCCTTGGCGTCGCCGCGCGGCGGATAATAGTTGATCCGCACCGAATGGTAGACGTTGCCGTAGAGCTTGGGATGAAGCTCGGGCTGGAGTATCTGATCGAGGACGGAGAGCTTGGTCTCCTCCTTTGACTTGAACGAGCCGGGATCGTCGAGCACTTCGCCGTCGCGATTGCCCAGGATGTTCGTCGAATACCATCCCGCCATCCCGAGCATCCGCGCCTTCAGACCCGGCGCGATGATCGTCTTCATCAACGTCTGCCCGGTCTTGAAATCCTTGCCGCAAACCGGGAGATTCTGCGCGCGCGCGAGCTCGAGCAGCGCCGGCGTATCCACACTCAGGTTGGGAGCGCCGTTGGCGACCGGCACGCCCATCTTGAGCGCGGCGTACGAATAGATCTGGCTCGGCGCGATTTCGGGATCGTTGTCGCGCAGACCCGCTTCGAAATCCTTGAGCGTCTGATGGACCGGCGCGGGCTTATGGAAGACCTCGGTCGATCCGCACCACACCATCACGGTGCGCGCGACGCGTTCTTTGAAACGCCGGATGTCGTCCATCAACATCTCGGCCTTTTCCATCTTGGTCCGCGCCTCTTTGACGTTGGGACCCTTGATGCGCCGGATGTAGCTGCGATCGAACACGGCCTCCATCGGAACTATTTTCTGAAGAGGCTCGCGCACCTTCTCGATCAACGCGGGATCGAGCACTGCGGCCTTGCGCGCGGCCTGATACGCGCTGTCCTCAAAGATGTCCCACGCGGCAAATTCAAGGTCGTCGAGGCTCGCGAGCGGGACGAAATCCTTGATCAGGGGTTCGCGGCCATCGCTGCGTTTGCCGAGGCGAACTCTACCGAGCTGAGTCAGCGAGCCGATCGGCTCGCCGATTCCGCGTTTGATCGCCTCGACACCGGCGATGAACGTGGTGCTGACGGCGCCCAGTCCGGGGAGAAGGACGCCAAGTTTGCCGTCCGCAGGCGCGATCGAGACGGGCTCTTTGCTAGCCAAAATTAAAGGCTCCTTTGTGCGACAAACAAGCGCACGCTGCCATCCGCGTCGACCGCGCGGCAGCGCAAATCAAGCCCGAACCGGCGGATACTCAAGCTTTGCGGAATCGCGAAGGGAAATCGCCGCCGAAAGTCTGCTCGGGATGCATTTTCTTCGCGCGCTCGATGAGAACCTCTTCGGTCTCCGGAATTTTCGGGTCCGGGATACAGCAATCCACCGGGCACACTGCCGCGCACTGTTCCTGATCGAAAAATCCCACGCATTCGGTGCACTTTTCGGGCACGATGTAGTAAATGTCCTGACTGATTGCGGGATGAAGGTTGCCGTCGAGCTCCCACTGTGCGCCGCCTTCGTAAATCGCAGTGTTGGGGCACTCCGGCTCGCAGGCTCCGCAGTTGATGCATTCCTCTGTAATTACTGTCGCCATGTCCTCTTTATGGGGCCGCTCGCGCCGCGCGCATTCCGGCTTTCCGGGTGCGTTCTTCCAGCGGTCGGTAAGGCCCGCAAATAAACGCTGATAGTATTGCCCGCTTGAAGTAGGAGCAAGGACTCAGGCATCCTCCGGCATCATCGCCACTACTTTTCGCGCAAGTTCCAGATAAGCCAAGCTCGCGGGATGCTTCGGATCGGAGAAAACGATCGGGATTCCGCGATCGCCGCCTTCTCGTATCGTTTGATCGATCGGAATCCTCGCGAGCACCGGAATCGACTCCTCTGACGCCATCTTGTCTGCGCCGCCGCGCCCGAAAATCTCGTCGCGTTCGCCGCAATCCGGGCATACGAAATAGCTCATGTTCTCGACAACGCCGAGCAACGGGCAATGCACCTGGCGAAGCATCCGCGCCGCGCGAACCGCATCCGCGAGCGCAACGTCCTGAGGCGTCGTCACCATTATCGCACCGTCGAGCGCGACCTGCTGCGCCAGCGTTAGCTGGACGTCGCCGGTGCCCGGCGGCAAATCGACGATAAGAAAATCCTGCGTTCCCCAGAGCGTATCGCGCAGGAACTGGCGTACCGCGCCCATCACCATCGGACCGCGCCAAATCACGGGAGCGCGCTCGTCGAGGAAAAATCCGATCGAGATGAGGCTTACGCCAAATTTCCTTATCGGATGAAAGTTCTGGGGACCGCCCGCCTTCGGCCGCTCTTCGCCCGTGCCGAACATCATCGGGACGGAGGGCCCGTAGATATCGGCATCAAGGAGGCCGACGCTCAATCCCAACTGCGCCAGTGCGACGGCAAGATTAGCCGCCACGGTTGATTTCCCGACGCCTCCCTTTCCGCTCCCCACGGCAATCACGTACTTGGTGCCTGGAAGTCGCGCCCGTCCGGTTTTCTCCCCAAGCTCGGCCTCAACCTTGCGGACTCGCAACTCGACGTCGGACATGCCGAGGTCATGCGCCAGCGCAGTATGAATCGCAGCGTTGAGCTTGTTCATCACGTCTTCGCGCTCGGTCGCCTGGCGAATCGTCACGACGAATCCGCCACCGGGCTTCGCGACGGCGTCCTCGACGATTCCCAAGGTGACTATGTCAGCGTTGTAACCGGGATATTTGACGCGACCGAGTTGTTCGAAAACGGCCTCTATCGGA